>Ga0123333_10002197_pt1 | contig 20091 bp, 23 predicted proteins | sample BioC12SIPDNA_3_FD_89957 | JGI IMG/M metagenome (GOLD analysis project Ga0123333, IMG submission 89957) | Anaerobic biogas reactor microbial communites from Washington, USA - Biogas_R2_B C12 SIP DNA | ecosystem: Engineered > Bioreactor > Anaerobic > Unclassified | place: Washington, USA... | reverse complement strand
TCTTTTTTCGTCGTCATGAACCTGCTGTAGAGGCTCTCGTCGGATAGCTCGTGGAAGAACTCCTTGAGGAGGGGCTCGTCGGTGATCTTGGCCGGCCGAAGGAGGATCGGAAGGCCCGTCTTCGTCGTCCTCCTGATCTCCAGGCTCTCGGGGTAGATTCCGCCCTCGCCGGGGATGAAGGCCTGGTCGCCGTAGATGAGGTTCAGCCTCTTCGCCTCCTCGATCAGCTGGGGGCGGAAGTTGGGGTGGGCGATGGCTATCAGGTCCAGGGCCCTCTCCCGGACGTTCTTGGCGTGGAGGTAGGCGATCCCGTATTCGGTGACGACGTAGTGGACGTCCCCCCGGCTCAAGGTGACGCCGGAGCCGGGCCTCAGGGTGGGGACTATCCTCGACGCCCTCCCGCCGCTGGCCGTTGATGGCAAAGCGAGGATCGACCTTCCGGCTGGCGACAAAACCGAACCCCGCATGAAGTCGGCCTGGCCTCCAATCCCGCTGTAGTGGACTCCCGCCAGGGACTCGGCCGTCGCCTGCCCCGATAGGTCGATCTCGAGGGCGCTATTTATCGCCGTCATCCTTCGGTTCTTGGCTATCACCAGGGGGCTGTTGGTATAATCGATCGACCTGAACTCGACGAGGGGGTTGTCGTCGAGGAACCTGTACGTCTCCGCCGAGCCCATGCAGAAAGAGGCGACGGCCTTGCCCCGGTCGATCGTCTTTCTGGAGTTGTCTACGGCCCCTGACTTCATCAGTTCGGCGATGCCGTCGGTGAAGAGCTCGGAATGGACCCCTAGGTGCTTCTTCTCCCGGAGGCTTCCTAGGACGGCGTTGGGGACCGAGCCGTACCCGACCTGGATGGTGGAACCGTCCTCGACGACCCGAGCGACGTAGCCGCCGATCCTCCGGGCGATCTCGTCGGGGACGGGGTCGTGGTACTCCAGGAGGGGCTCATCGCAGTATACGAGGTGGTCGACCTCCTCGACGGAGACGAAGCCGTCGCCTGGGACCCGAGGCATCTGGGGGTTGATCTGGGCGATGACGATATCGGCCGCCTCCACCGCCGCCTTGACGATGTCGACGGAAATCCCGAGGCTCATGTAGCCGTGGCGGTCGGGGGGCGATGTCTGGACGAGGGCGACGTCGATGGGGATCGCCCCCTGACGGAATAGCGCCGGGACCTCGGAGAGGAATATCGGGGTGTAGTCCGCGTCCCCCCGGTTGATGGCATCCCTGCTCCGGGACCCGACGAAGAAGGAGTTGAGCCGGAAGTTCTCCCGGAACTGCTCCTCGGCGCAAGGGGCGATCCCCAGGGTCCAGACGTGGATCATCTCGGCGCCTAAGAGGGAGTTGGGACTCTTCTCGACGTACCTCTTCAGGGCTCCGACGAGGTGCTGGGGCTCGCCGCATCCGGTACCGACGAAGATCCGGTCGCCGGGGTGGATCTGCTGGAAGATGGCGATCTCCGGCCAGAACTTCTTCGGCCACCGCTTCTTCATCGCCTCCAAATCTGAGCTTTTATCGTCCGGATAGAGCGCCAACTCCTGTCACCTCCATGATATGGCCGAAAGGCCCGGCGAAAACCGAGCGCGTGCGGGGTTTCGGCTGGGATAAATATTGGTGGAGGTGATATTTATCGATGTTGGTATAAAAATAGCTTAATTAATCATGAATGACTCCTGCAGAATCCCGACCCAAAGTTAGAGAGCTTTTGTCGGCGCCCTCACAGTATCCGGACCTGCTCGGCCAGGATTCGAATCTTTCAGCCGGGGATGAACCGACTTGTAGGTGAGAACGTACACCCGCCTGCTCACGGCGTCCTCCAGCTCGTTTTTGAGGGTGGGCAAGATCGAGGAGGCTCTTTCTTCCCTCAAACTCGATCAGGATGTCGATGTCGCTCTCCTAGTCCATCTCGCCCCGGACGATGGAGCCGAAGAAGGCCTCTCGCTTGACGCCGTTCTCTCGCAGTATCTCAGTTACTGTGTCCCGCACGGCCTGCATCTGATCGGTCATAGAATTCCAGGAGCTGTGAATATATTTGTACCATTTTATTCTGTCGGGGGTTGTGTTGATAGGCCGGATTCCTTTTAAACTGCGGAGACTCTGTGGACCACAGGTTATGCAACAAGAATAACCAAAATCAAACTGCGCGCGGCCGGTTTGACGGAATCCGAAATCGTTGAGTCTTCGTTTGCCCAAACCTCCTCCTCAGAAATTATCGTGACTCTGCTTTTGGCTACTGGAGGAGCCTTATTAATCATCTAAGAAAATATGAAAACCAGGCGAAGGTTCACTTCATCCCCAACCTAAAGGTTGGGGTATTCGTGACCCTCAGCGCTCCCGATGTAACCAACGACCGGTGCCCCCCACGAGCCGCCTACACCACCTCGAACGACAGCCCCATCGGCTTGAACTCCGCCGTATCCTGGCGCTTCAGCTTCGCCTTGATCTCCTCAAACCGCCGGACCGTCTCCTGGGAGTAGAGCCGCTCACCGCATCGGAGACAGACCTCGGCCCTCACCTTCAGAACAGCGGTGTGGGAGCCGCCTCTGAGGAGCTTCTCCACCTCCTTCTCCACCAGCTCCCCACCGCAGACGGGGCACTTCTCAAAGGGTTTCATCTATGACCGCCTTTTGCAATAGTTGATCCAGAGAGAAGGATCCGGCCGATAAACGGTGATCAAAACCGCCCAGCCGTTCTCCGGATTATAAGCCCAAACGCTGTGGACTGGATTTCCGCTGAACGTTTGGCCGCTTATCAGGCAGCTTGGATATGGATCATCGTCCAGGTACTCTTCTATTATTTCGCCGTCAAATACTGAGAGGTAGATCTCATCAAAGGTGAGCTGATCAGCGCTGGCTTCTTCGTAAGCATGGTCTGTGATCCTAACGCGGTCTTCTCTAATCGCTTCGATGATCTCACCGATGTCCATTCAGCGGTTTCCCCATTCGCGGAATTATAAATAATCATGATGATTATTAAAGGTTGTGTCAGAGATCAAAAACGGCATACAAGTCGCCTTCCAGCGGGCGAGCCGATCCATTTATCAATCCCCAGCGACAATATGCCCTCGGAGTGTGAGATATTGAAGAGCTTGAAAGGAACCGAGACCGAGAAGAACATCCTCACCGCCTTTGCGGGCGAATCCCAGGCGCGAAACCGGTACAACTTCTTCGCCTCTCAGGCGAAGAAGGAGGGGTACGAGCAGATCTCCGCCATCTTCGCTGATACCGCCGACAACGAGAAGGAGCACGCAAAGAGGCTCTTCAAGTTCCTGGAGGGCGGCGAGGCCGAGGTTCGGGCATCCTTCCCTGCCGGGGTCATCGGGCCGACGGTGGAGAACCTCCGGGCGGCGGCCGCCGGGGAGAAGCACGAGTACTCGGAGATGTACCCGGAGTTCGCGGCCAAGGCCGACCTTGAGGGCTTCCCCGAGGTAGCCGAGACTATGAGGTCGATCGCCAGGGCGGAGGTCGGCCACGAGAAGAGGTTCCTCGCCCTCGCCAAGAACATCGACGACGGGAAGGTCTTCAAGCGCGAGGGGGTCGTCAGCTGGAGGTGCAGGAACTGCGGCTACATCCACGATGGGACGGAGCCGCCGGAGGAGTGCCCCGCCTGCGCCCACGAGAGGGCCTACTTCGAGCTCCTCTGCGAGAACTACTGATCGGCCCCTCACCGGCGGAGATGAGGGCTCCGAGGCGGTCACGGGAGGCGGGGGGGCTGGCCGAACCCCTCTTCGGCTCCCGCCCGAGCCCCTCCTCGCGAGAGCCTGTTTCACAGAGGACCTTTTCGTTCTTCATCTTGTGATCGGGAGCCTTCTACATCCCATAATCCGGTTTAATTCCATCTCCGAATCGTCTAAAAAATCCGATATCCTCTAAAGATCTCTTCTTATACTTCCCTTATCCCCAGATCTCCTGTCATTTCGCCAACAAATTTGAAATAGTTTGCCGGCATAGATTCTCTTGGAGGTTGATCCGGTTGAAGGTCCTTGTATTATACTACACCATGAACGGCCACACCCACAGGATGGCGGCGGCGGTGGCTGAGGGAGCCCGCCATGTGAAGGGAGCAAAGGTCGAGATGCGCCGGGTCCCTGAGACGCTATCGGAGGCGGAGCTGGCGAGGAGGGGGGCCATCCAGGAGGCGGCAGAGATCTTCTCGGGGGTTCCGGTCTGCAACGTCGAGGAGCTGGCGGAGGCGGACGCCATCATCTTCGGGACGCCGTCGTACCTGGGGAACATGGCGGGGCAGATGAGGACGTTCCTCGACTCCACCGGCGACCTCTGGAGGAAGAACCTCCTGATGGGGAAGGTGGGAGGGGTCTTCGTCTCCTCCGGGTCCCAGCACGGCGGCCAGGAGGCGGCGATCCTCGCCTTCATCCCGACCCTCCTCCACCTGGGGATGATCGTCGTCGGCCTTCCCTACACCTTCGAGAGCCAGAGAAGGATCGACGAGGTGGCCGGAGGGTCCCCCTACGGAGCCTCCACCATCGTCGGTAGAGCTGGCGAGAGGGAGCCGAGCGAGACGGAGCTTGCTGCCGCTCGCTTCCAGGGAAGGCACATAGCAGAGATCACATCAAAGCTCGTCCGGTGATGGGGCTTGGGGTCCGGCCGAACGGCCTGGAACGTGGGGTGGGACCCCATCCCCCTCCAGCGACTTTTTTTAGGATTTGTCTGATCGATTCCTGATGGGACCTACGCCGTCGCCAGCTTGATAGAGACGAAGGAGAGCTTTGGAGTAGAACCTGAGATCATGAGAAAGCGATCGATGAATTGAGGCCGGAGCCGGGATTCGAACCCGGGTCATGGGATCCACAGTCCCAAAGGATGTCCAACTACCCTACCCCGGCACTTCAGCCTCCCCCCATTCGCTCGGAGGAGATAAAACTTTCCCCGCTCTGCCGCCCCCATCGAGCCTCCCGGGGGCGATAGGCGTCCTCGGCGGTCTCGATGACGAGGGAGAGGAGGTCGTCGAGCCGGTTTATGTGGTAGACGGCCCCTAAGTCGCCTAGGGCCTCCTCCACCCGACGGTTCTTGTTCGCCTCGTCGATGGAGAAGAGGACGAACCTGCCGATGCCTGCCGCCTCCTGGATGGCTTCCCATTCGCTGTAGAGGTTCTGGATGTGGGTGTCGGTGATGCAGAGGATGAGGCAGCCGGGCCTTCCTCTCGCCAAATTCAGCACCTTCTGGCCCGGGATATGGGTTCGGGACCCCAGGTGCTGGACGAGGAGTCGCTCTACGGCAGCGATGTCCCTCGTCCATTCCTGGACCGCCATCCGATCGCTGAAGCTGATCGCCGCCACCTCCGCCCCCTGGGAGTGGGCGAAGATGCTCGCCTTGAAGGCGGCTAGGGTGGCGGCATGGGTCTTCGTACCCCTGCGGTGGCCGTCCATCGAGCCGCTGCTGTCCAAGACGACGAGGAGGTCCGGGACCCGGTCGCTCCCCGCCGCCATCCTGCACCACTCCTGGGACCTTCTGTAGGTGGTGACGCCGGGGATGAGCCTGGGGGAGAGGCTGAGGGAGTAGGGGACGTCCAGCTCGCTCGGAGGATCCGAGAACCTCCACTTGAGGAGGCCTGAGGGGTAGAAGCTCTTCTTGGCGATCCCTGCAGGCCTGATCACTATGCTGTAGCTCTGATCCCGGTACCATCGGACGAGGTCCCCGTCCAGTTCCAGCACTGATAGGGCCTTTCGGTACGCCTCTGGCTCTTCCTCCGAGGCGATCCCCGATAGGGGAGCCGCGCGGGCATCTCCTCCCAACCCCTCGACCGACGGAACCGTCCCGCTCCCCAGGACCCCCGGGGCGAGATCCCCGAGGACCCTCGCCATCTGCTGGCACTGCCTCGGCCACCTCGACCTATCATTCACCCCCCAGCTGAAGACCGAAAGGAGCGCCTCCGCCTCCGGTCGATCCCGGCTGGGGAGGTCCACACCCCAGAGCTTTCCTAAAAATCCCACCACCGCCTCGTCCAGGGGTGAGAGCTCCTGTCTCGCCAGCTCCCTCCAGCCGAGGAGGACCTTATCCTCGTCCTCCTCGCTCCGCTCCAGGCGGAAGGTATCGACGACGATGTCGGTGAAGATGTTCACCATCCGCCTGGCCAGGCCATCGGACCCGCCATCGAGGCCCTCCAGGGCAGCCAGGGCGAGCCTTCCCGCCATCTCGAGGGACCGGGGGCAGAATAGGTAGTGGACGATCAGGTGGTCGAAGAGGTTCTCAAGGTAAAGGTCGCCCCTTTCCAGGGCCCCGGTCTCGACGACGATCCTGTAGTTTTTAAAGGGGAAGCCGCCCTCTTCGGCAGAGGCTACGATCGGCCTTGGGAGCTGGGGACGATGCCAGTTCGCCCTGGATTGCTCCCAGATCTCATAGATCCTCTCTTCGGATGACCCTCCCTCCAACCCTCTCATCCCCCGCCTCGGGACCGTAACCCTCGGTGACGATCAATCCGCCCTTCATCCTCCAGCCGGCCCTGCATCCGGCCCGGCCCCCGGCCGAGATCTCGCCTCCGCTCATCATAAGCCCCAGATAGTCGCCGACATCTCTTCCAATTCTTATCCGCCCGGACCTCATCAGCCAGCCCGCCCTCGCCCCCCCCCCGCCCTTTACTGCTATCCTCCCGCCGGAGGCTCCCACGGCGAGGTAGTTTCCTGCGTTTCCCTTCACAACCCCCCAACCTCCAGCCATCTTCCTGAAGGCGTAATCTCCGCAGGAGAGGGCGACGATACCCCCGCCCCTCATCTCCTGCCCCAGATAGTCGCCAGCGCCACCCAGGACGACGAGCCTCCCCCCTGACATCCTCTCCCCCAGGTGGTGGGCCCTCCTCCAAGAACTCTTCTCCACCCCGGTGGAGGCCGGCAGCCCGCCGTCCAGGATCAACTTTCCCCTCCGGAGCTCCAGCCCCGCATAGTTGCGGGGCTGGACGACCAGGGGCGAGGGGAGCCTCTCGGCGGCGATGCTGGTGAGATATCCCCAGATCGCCTCCTCCCTTCTGCCCCCGGGGAAGGCGGAGATGATCAGGTCTCTAACCGACTCGACGTCCTGGGGCACCAGCGCCTCCACCTCCTCCCTCTTCGGCCTCTCCTTCAGCCTATCCACCAGGTCCTCAAAGCCCAGGAGAAACTCGCCCCTCCTCTCGTCCAGCCTCTTTTTTCCTCTCACCTTGCCCCGGTAAGCCTCGTCCATCAACCCCTTCAGCTTCAAGCCATCCTCTCCAGGGCCCTGGCATAGTCGAGCCTAGCTATCGGGTCGTCGCTCCTCGAGATCTCCTCCAGTGCCTCCTTCGGCGAGACCTCGCCGTCGATGGCCCGGGCGAAGACCATGTTCATCTCACCCCGCTCGTTCAGGGTCCTGTTGATGCTCCTCTCCGCGAGGTCCCGGACGTATTGGAGCCTACCGGCCCCGTAGTAGGGTGGCCTCTCCAGCATCGTCCTGTTGGGAGAGACCCGGTGCCAGATGACGTAGGGGGCGACGGCCCTCAGGACCTCGATCAATTCATCGGAGCTTCCGAGCCCCAGGAGGAGGGCCAGGGCCCTGGTGTAGGAACGGAGGTCCTGCCTCACCCTGTCGGAGAGCCCCTCGTCGACCTGCCAGCAGCAGACCTCGGGGTTGTTGAAGTAGTGGCATCCGGAGCAGAGACCCCGGCTCGGCTTCGATCCGCCGGAGAGCTGGGTCTTGTCGAAGAAGGGGGCCCTCTCGCAGAGGGTGAAGTCTCGGAGGAGGGATATTATCGAGAGCTCCACCTGGCCGTCGAGGCGCACTCCGGCGACGAGCCCCGGAAGGGCTTCGAACTCCTCAGGGGTGAGGCGAGGGAGGGCCTCAGCAAGCTGATAGACCTCCCTCCCCCGTTCGGCGAGGGCAAGGCCTCCGAGGAAGTCGGGCTGGGCCGCCGGGATCGAGATAGATATCCGGTCGAGGAGGGCCTCGTCCAGGGGGTATGTGGCGCTGAAGTCCGGGTTCATGGTGGCGAAGTAGCAGGTGTCTCCGAGCTCCAAGGTCTCTCCAGCGTACCCTATCTTTCGCTTCTGGAGGAGCTCGAGGAATAGGTTCTGCTTTCCGGAGGGAAAGCGGTTGATCTCGTTTATCACCTTCCACCTCGACCTGGCCCAGGGGGTCCAGAGGACCCGGATGGGGGCGGGCCCATCTTCCTGGCCGAGGGGAGAGGGGTCCGAGGCGGAGGCGGATGGGCAGGACCACTGCCGAGGGTCTATGAACCCCACGATCTTCTCCTCGTTCTGCTCCGGGTGGCCCGTGACCATCAGATTCTCTACTTCATCGAAGGAGAGGCCGATGAAGGCGGAGCCGAGGAGGTTGACGAGGGTCGTCTTGTTCGCACCCATCCCGCCGTAGAGGAGGGCCACACGGTTTCGGAGACATGCGTTGGCGAGGGAGAGGTAGAGCTGGCCGTTCACCTTCCGGTCCCCCACCAGGAGGTCGGCGGGGCCTACGTGGAGGCGGAGCTCCTCCAGAGCTCCGGCCAGGTCATCGATCTTCCGCAGGGGGTCGTGCATATGCCAAAAGTGGGTGATCTGGTCTTATTTAAAGGAGACGAAGCGATTTGGTTTTGAAAGAGGATGAGCGGGCTTGGAGTGGATGAAAAAATAGAGGGCAAAGGAGGGAGGAAATGGCACGTTACATGCCGTTCTATACCACGGCATTTGTCGAATATAAAGGTTTCGGTCGGAGGAGGCGGAGGTCGAGGTGACCGACCTCGTCACCGGTGGACGTCGGGCTCTGGTGGTCCTCCGCCCCGGGGATTTATATACGCGAGAGAATTTGATCATCGATGGGCGGGGCTCCCGGGAGCGAGGGGCCTACGCCTGAAGGCTCGCTTTCGATGAGGAGCAGTCCTGGCGGGGCCCGGAGAAGCGCCGGCAGCTAGTCCTCAGGTCGACGGCCAGATCATCTCCTCGATGGACTTTGCGAGCCTTCCCATCCCTTCCACGATCCTCTCCTCGCTGGAGTTGGAGAAGTTCAGCCGGAGGGTGTTGTCTCCGCCGCCGTTGGCGTAGAAGGCCTGCCCCGGAACGAAGGCAACGTTGTTCTCGATGGCCCGGTTGAAGAGGTCGAGGGAAGAGAGGCCGCCGGGAAGGGAGACCCAGAGGAACATCCCTCCCTCGGGCCTGGTGTACTCGACCCCGGCGGGGAAGCTCTCCTCGATCATCTTCACCATCAGGTCCCTCTGCCTCCTGTACCCGGACCGGATCCGCTCGAGATGCTCGCCGACGTCGTTATCCGCCAGGTACTGGTAGGCGATTCTCTGAGATAGGATGCTGGTGTGCAGGTCCGATGCCTGCTTTGCGATGACCAGCTTCTCCATGATGTCGCTTCTAGCGCAGGCCCAGCCGAGGCGAAGCCCCGGCGAGATCACCTTGGAGAAGGAGCCGAGGAGGACGGCCTTCCCCCCGAGAAAACGCCTCATCGACGGGGCCTCCTCGCCGATGAACCTCAGCTCGCCGTAGGGGTCGTCCTCGATGAAGACGGTCCTGCAGCCTCGCATCGCTCTTGCCACCATCCTCCTCCTCTCCTCCGAGTAGCTCACACCGGTGGGGTTCTGGAAGTTGGGGACGGCGTAGAAGAGCTTCGTCGGCCTTTCCGAGAGGGCGGCCGAGAGGGCCTTCGGGTCTATCCCATCCCCCTTCAGGGGGACGGAGCGGAACTCCGGCTCGAAGATCCCGAAGGCCTGGATGGCGGCGAGATAGGTCGGCTCCTCGACGATGACCCGGTCTCCCTTGTCGAGAAACGTCTTTCCCAAGAGGTCGAGACCCTGCTGTGAGCCCGTCGTTATGAGGACCTCCTCGGGATCGACCTTCATCCCCTTCATCGCATATCTCTCGACGATCAGCTCTCTCAGGGGAAGATAGCCCTCGGTGGTGCTGTACTGGAGGGCGGCCTCGCCGCTCTCCCTCAATACCTTCTGGGCGGCTTCTGCCACCTCCCTCACCGGAAAGAACCGAGGATTTGGAAGGCCGCCCGCAAAGGAGATCGTCCTAGGGTCCTCCGTCACCTTAAGGATCTCCCTTATGAAGGACCTGGGAACCCGAGACATCCTCTCCGCAAAGGGGCTGATGACCTCGTCGACGCCCCTCTGACCGATCATATCATCCATGCCGTAACCACCATCCGGAACATCGTCCCTGGTAGCTCCAGGGCGAGCCCTCCAATATATATAAGTATGATGGTGAGAACTTCTAGAAGATCCCGTCGAGGGAGGGAAGGTCCCTTATAAAAAAGCCCGCCAGCTAAAGATAAAATGAATCCTCACAAGCCTGGAAAGGTTTACGAAGTAAAAAACTACAGCCCCGTCAGCCGCGCCTCGACGGCGGAGGAGGATCGACCCAACCGGCCGGCCCCAGGCCCCTTCCCTTCCCGTTCCAGATCCTGACGGCCCTTGTGATGGAATATTTGATGTCATCTATCAACGTCGGGGATTTGGTGGTGAGATACTTGGGATCTTCCATCCCATGAGTGCAGATGCGTATTATATATTTTGGCAATATAAATTTTAAATCGAAAATTTGATATATGGAAAAAAACATTTTATAGCTGTATGTCGAATGATGCCACCATTAAAGATGCTTCAACTCCTCAGCTCGAAGAGGAACTGAGGATGAGAACTTGGGCAGAAGAGAAGCTTATCAAGCTTGGAAGTCTTCTGGAGATAGGAGAGTCGAGAAACGTCCACGTAGAAGATGCCATATCAAATTATGATAAATCTCGAGAGATGCTGTATAAAGATAAGAATTCTCTTGAGTCGATTAAAGAGTCGGACAAGGGTATGCGGCTTTTTACGATGGAGCTGAATCAGCATAAGTTCAAATTTTTTGGTCTGCCGAGATGGACTTATCTCTCCTTCGTCATCGCGAAATATGGACTCTCCTCAATGTTCTACGGGATGGCTACAGCCATCTTTTTTGGATATTTATTGATGCATCCGCCTTATAAATACGTCCTCAATGTTCCCCTTTGGGCGTCCCTCTTCGCCGGACTGGGCGCATCGGCGCAGATCATGATGGGCACTGTGAATGACATAAAAACGACCGGCGTCGTCCAGGAGTATAAGAGGCTCTGGTACACCGCCCTACCATTCCTCGCGGCGATATTCGGCTTCATAGCCTACCTGCTCACAGATCTAGGGATGATGACTACGGGAGGCGGACCGACCACCAGCTATCTTAATGCCACCAGCATCGGCCTTTTGAACCTGTCGGGACTGGATGGACCTCTGCTGATCAACAACACGACGCTGATCGCTTCGAGCGCCGAAACCCTCACGGCTCAGGACGTCTCATCCTTCGAGGCGAACTTCGGCGATAACATGAGGGTCGTCGTCTGCTTCCTGGTGGGGGTGTTTACGAACGCATTCATAGAAAAATTGTCGGATTTGGCGGAGAAGTTTTGATCATCAAAAGAGCTGCCAGCGAGCAGGAGGGAGGGGCCTATACGGTCAATCGAAGGGTGCGCGAGACTCGTTCGGCATGACCCATCGGTCGCCCCGGGATGGCGGAGGGGACCTGCCCACCCGGCGCGCCCCTCCGTATCAGGCTTGTCGCCGAGACCAGCCAGCTCATCCAACCCGGCGATGGGAAGAAGCTTCCCAAGGCCTCCGACCCCTGGGCTCAGAGCCTCGGAGGGATGGGAGACGCGACTGAGGAAAGGGGAGAGGCTATGGCCCTACTCCTCCTCTCCAGGGAAGCTGAAGGGCAAAAAGAGGGCTTTGAACCCCAGATAGGCCGTCAGGAGGACGAGGATAGCCCTCGATGCCGCGACGTATTCGGGGGGCCAGTACCCAGGCTGGTCCAGCACCCCGACGGAGGACATGACGGTCCAAGGAAGATGCCACCAATAAGAGGGTCCTATGCTCCATAACGGTCCCATAATCCACCTCCAGGATCATCGGCTCCCATCATCTCTTCCATCATTATATTAAAAATTTTTGTAGATCCCGCAGCCATCGTCGGAGGACGCCCCTTCGACGACGACCATGGCTCCGGGAAACCCCACTAGATGAGAACTCCGGAGAGCCTACCTCCAACGCCTCTACTGAGGGGAGGGCCAGGCGGTGGGACTAAGGTGTTGGTTCGCCCTTTGCCCGGGCGGCCTCCCCTGGGCCGCCCCCGCGAGGCGGAGCGATCCGGCGATGCCCGGCTTCGCCCCTCCGGTTCTGGCCCCCCATCCCGGGGAGGTGAGGCGACGAGGGCCCTCCGATATCATCGGGCCCTCCGGTAAGGATACCTCATCTCCTCTCCGCACTCAAGGCAGGTTACCGTGACGACCCCATCCCTCAGCCTCACCCGGGTCCTCTCTGGGCAGAGGTAGCACCGACACCCCTTGCAGATCCGCCTCTTCAGCCGACGGGGAATCCGAACCCTCATCCTCATCCCCATCCTCCTGGCGATCTCCACATACCGGTCGCTCCTTTCAGGATGGTGGCGATGCTCCTCCTCGGCGAGGACGAAGAGCCTCTCGATCCTCTGCCTCGCCAGGTCCCTACCCCTGTAGTATCCCTTCTTCCTCCTGGCCACGAGGGAGGGTTCAACACCGGGGCTTATAAAAGGTATACCATAGCCGGGGCCGAGGAGGCCTGCCCATCCGAAAAGAGGACGATATGCTGTACCGGATGGCGGCAGAAGAGCCCTTCAGGAGGTATACTATTTCTAGGGGCAGGGAGAACTCTCAGGAGATGCCAGGAAGACCCGCTCGAAATTGCCCTCCTCCTGACCCGTCCATATCCCCCGAGATCAGAGATTACATCAAAAACAGCTTCTCGGAGCTCCGGATAGCCACCACCTGCGAGGGGCCCATCCTCCTCCCGGTGAGGCTCAGCCCTCCAAAGCCGATGGACCAAAAAGTCGAAGTGGAGGGGAGGACCCTCTACATCTCTGCCGTCCAGGCCCCCCGGATAAAGGAGATCGACAGCCGTATGCTCCCCAAGTGCGTCCTTCAGAAGAGGAAGAAGTGCTGACCCCGGCAGATCACCGGGATGAGAGCCACACCTTCAGGGCGCGGATCGATACCCCTCGGTGAGAGATCCGGTTCTTCTCATCGAGGCCCATCTCGGCGATCGTCTTCTCCCCCACCCGGAAGATCGGGTCGTACCCGAAGCCCCCAGAACCCCGGGGCTCGAGGGCGATCGTCCCTTCCAGCTCCCCCGAAAAGAGGACCGGCTCCATCCCCGGCTCCCCGTAGGCCACCACCGACCTGAAGGTCGCCCTCCTCTCCTTCACCCCGTCCAAAAGCTTCAGGATGCCGTCGTTTCCGATGGTATCGAAGACGTAGGCGGAGTAGACCCCTGGAAAGCCCCGCAAAGAGTCGATGAAGAGCCCGGCGTCCTCGATCATCACGGGGCCCGCCAGCCGTTTCAAGACATCCCAGATGCCGAATACCGCCACATCCTCTAAGGCCTCGGCCTGGATCTCGGGGTAGCCGATGTTCCTCTGCTCGACCTCCCCCAGGATCCCCAGGGCCTCCTCGAATTTTCCCCTGTTTCCGGTGACGAAATATATCAAGGTTGAACCCTCTCCAGAGACCTTCGACGGATCGATATTAATCAGCTTTCCTCTGGATGGGGAGGCCGTGGCGATGGGACGAATTGATCCCGAGAGGAATTTGAGCCCGGGACGAATTAGGGGCCGAGAAGGGGAGAAAGGTTCAATCGAGGATATCTACCCGGCAGCTCGCCACCTCCGAGTTGCAGGCCTGATCGAGGGCGTCCGTCCACCAGACGGTGATCGTAACCCGAGAGCTCGATTGATCGAGGGCGACAGGGCACGGGTCACCGTAGACGATGGTGGTCCTCGCCTCCCCCGGCGCCAGGTCTCCGAGGTCCAGGAAGCCGATCCACTCACCCTCATCGCCGGTCGCCTCGTCCCTGTACCTCGCTCCGTTCAGCCAGATGGCTGCGGGGATGAGATCCTTGAACCAGACATTTCTAGCATCGCTCGGGCCGTGATTTCTGATGGCTACGGTGTAAAGGTACCGATCCTCCAGCTCCCCCTCCGGGGACGAGCTGGTCACGATCACCTCTACATCCGCGTCGGTCGTCACCGCGGATTGCCAGGTGGCCTCATCGTCTTCAGGGTTGAGATCGATCCCCTCCCCCGTCACCTTTCCGGAGTAAAAGATCGCACCTCCCGGTGGGACCGAAGAGGCGACGGATAGCTCTATGGTCAGGCTCTCGACCTCCCCTGCGGGCAGGGACCCAACGGTCCAGACCCCCGTCTTCTGGTCATACTCTCCACCGCTGACGGCAAAAGACGAAATGGAGACCCCCTCGGGAATGGATAGATCGGAGCTGACCAGAACGCCGGTGGCGTCGTCGGGGCCGGAGTTTCTCACGGTGACGGTGTAGCCAAACGCCTCCCCCGCGACGATCACTTCACCGCCAGACGACGGCGCCGATGAGAGCGAGAGGTCTGAGGTGGCGGAGGCGCCTCCGGCGACCATTCCCACCGCCGAGAGGAGAGCTATCAGGCCGACGATAAGAGGGATGGCGAGCTGGTGGCCGGAAACAAAAACTCGCCGACGGGAGACCGCCCCAGAACTCTGAGCCAAACGAGGAGCAGAGCCGGTGCTGAGACCTAAAAGAAGAGGATATGAGCCTCGAGACCGCCCTTTCGTACCCGACCTACCCCAGGATTCCATCTCCGCCCTCCTCCATTCGAATTTATTGGCAACATTGTTGTTTCCTAGCAATTTTGCTGCGTCACTCTGACGGGAGGTAAACGAAGATATAAATCTATCGGACATCGGCGGAGGAGATGGCAGCACCCCCGTCGGTGGGAGACCTCCCGCGGAGGGGAACGTTTTTCATCCACCGGCGTCACACCGTGCCAAAAAGGAGGCAGGAGATGATGCGGTGATGCTGGAACTGGGGGACAGAATAGCGGTGACGAAGGACGGCATCCGGCGCGAGGGGGTTCTTATGCCTTCGGTGAGCGGCCGCGTCGTCATAAAGATGGACAGCGGCTACAACGCCGGCTTCGATCCGGAAAGGGCCACCGTGGAGCTGGTGGCCAAGGGTAAAGCCCTCAAGATCCCGCCGCCGCCGCCCCCGCCGCGGCGGGAGGGACTCCCGAAGGTCTCGATCCTCTCCACGGGGGGGACGATAGCAAGCAAAGTCGACTACAGGACCGGGGCCGTAACCAGCCAGTTCTCCGCCGAAGAGATAATCTCATCGATCCCGGAGCTTCTGGAGATCGCGAACTATGAGGGGAAGGTGATATACAACATCCTCAGCGAGAACATGAAGGCAGAGTACTGGCAGGAGCTGGCCAGGGCCGTCGGATCGGAGATAGAGAAGGGAGCTGACGGCGTCATCGTCACCCACGGAACCGATACCATGACCTACACCGCCGCCGCCCTCTCCTTCATGATAAAGACGCCTGTTCCCATAGTCCTCGTCGGCTCCCAGCGGTCCTCCGACCGCCCCAGCAGCGACGCCGCCATGAACGCCATCTCGGCGGCGGCTGTGGCGACGAGCGATATCGCCGAGGTGACGGTCGTGATGCACGGCACCTCCAGCGACGGCTTCTGTCTCGTCCACCGGGGAACCCGGGTCCGGAAGATGCACACCTCCCGCAGGGACGCCTTCCAGAGCATAAACCAGCACCCCATCGCCCGAGTAGATTACCCATCGCGGGATATCGTGATCCTGGGGGAGCACCGGAGGAGGGGCGAGGTCGAGCTGGAGGTGAAAGACGGGCTTGAGCCGAGATGCGCCCTCGTCAAGTACTTCCCCGGAGCGAGCCCCGACCTCTTCGAGCATTACATCACCTCCGGGTACCGGGGGATCGTCCTGGAGGGGACGGGCCTCGGCCACGTCGCCTCCGACTGGGTGGGGGCGATAAAGACCGCCAGCGACGCCGGAATCCCCGTGGTGATCACCTCCCAGTGCCTCCGGGGTAGGATCTGCGACCGGGTATACGATACCGGGAGAGACATCCTCGCCGCCGGAGGGATCGAGGGCGGGGACATCCTCCCCGAGGTGGCCCTGGTGAAGCTGATGTGGGCCCTCGCCAACACCAGCGCCGTCGACGAGGCGGAGGCTCTCATGAAGGCGCCCATCGCGGGAGAGATCTCTCCATCGACACCGACGACGGTCTGAACACCAAGCCCTGGGAGTGGTGGGAGGCTCCCGCCTCCTCCCCCAACGCTTATAAACCATATCGATGTATTAGGCTGGCTCAAGATCACTTTGGAGGAATTCAGTTTTGACACGTAAACCAGCAAGCATGTACAGAAGGCTGGAGCGCCCCTACACCCGGAGAGAGTATATGGGGGGCGTTCCAGGAAGCAAGGTCGTCCACTTCGACATGGGCAACCTCAACACCGAATTTCCCGTCACTCTCACCCTCGTGGCCAAGGAGCCCTGCCAGATCAGGCACACCGCCCTCGAGGCTGCCAGGGTCACCGCCAACCGTTACCTCATGACCTACGTCGGCAGGCTCAACTTCCACATGAAGCTGAGGGTCTACCCCCACCAGGTGATCAGGGAGAACAAGCAGGCGACGGGGGCCGGGGCAGACCGAGTCTCCAGCGGCATGCGCCACGCCTTCGGGAAGGCCGTCGGGACCGCGGCGAGGGTGGACGCGGAACAGAAGATATTCTCCGTCAGCACCACGCCCCAGGGAGTCCCCCAGGCGAAGATGGCCCTGAGGAGGGCTGGACATAAGCTGCCCACGCCGATCTACATCGTCGTCGAGAAGGGCGCCGAGCTGATAAAATAACCGAGATCGATCGGTGTTCTGATGGAAGACTACATGAAAGGGCTCGAGCGGGCCATGAGCAGGCTTCCCGCCTCCAGGGGGACCGAGGACAGGTTCGTGATACCAACGCCCAAAATATTCTACGAGGGGAAGACGACGGTCCTCGAGAACTTCGCCAGCATCGCCGACGCCCTCAACCGCGATCCGGACCACCTGATGAAGTTCATCCTCCAGGAGATGGGGACCGCCGGCAAGATCGAGGGGCAGCACGCCGTCTTCCAGGGAAGGTTCACGGAGCAGAACCTGGAGCGGCACATCGATTCCTACGTCCAGGAGTACGTCATCTGTTCCGAGTGCCACAGGCCCGACACCCAGCTGATCAGAAGCGACCGCGTCCTGATGCTCAAGTGCGAGGCCTGCGGGGCTCATAGGCCCGTCAGGAAGAGGAAGACGAAGACGGTCGTCCCCAAGGACGTCATCGAGGAGGGAGAGACCTACGAGCTGCGGATCGACTCGGTGGGAAGGAAGGGCGACGGCATCGCCAGGGTCGATAAGTTCATGATCTTCGTTCCTGGGACCGCCAAGGGCGACATCGTCCGGGCGAAGATCAAGAAGATCAGCGGAACCCTCGCCTTCTCAGAGGTCGTGGAGAAGAAGGGCTCGGCCTGAGGGGGCTGACCTGCCATGAAGCCGGAGATAAGCCTTTCCTTCACCGACCGCCACCTCTACCTCCTGGAGTTCCTCCCGGCGGAATATTGGAGGGAGCTCGCCGAGAGCTACAACTCTCTGCCGTGGGAGGAGAGGGGCGACCAGAGGCTCGCCATCGTCGCCGAGAACTACTCCTACCTCCTCGACCTCCTCGTCCATGCGAGGCTCTACCACCTGAGCAGAATGCCTTACGAGGAGCGGTTCAGGTAGCTAGGAGCCGCTCCGGAGCCGATATCGATGGACCCGGTCTGTTGCCATCTGGTGAGGGGCCTTCCCGCCATCGAAGAGGGGGACGACCTCGCGGCGATGGTCAGGGAGCGCTTTCCCGTCCAGGACGGTGACGTCGTCTGCATAGCCTCCACCGTCGTCTCCAAGGCGGAGGGACGGGCGAGGGAGCTTGAGGGTTACTCCCCCTCAGCTCGGGCCGAGGAGATCGCTGGAAAGCTGGAGAAGGACCCGCGGTTCGTCGAGGCGGTTCTGGAGGAGGCGGCGGAGGTTCTTTTAGATGACCCCTTCCTCCTGGTGGCGACGAAGTTCGGCCACATCGGCGTCAACGCTGGCATAGATAGATCGAACGTCAGCCAGGGGAGAATCCTCCTCCTACCGGTGGACCCCGGAGCCAGCGCCGAGAGGATCCGCTGCGGCCTCGGTAAGGAATGCGCCGTCATCGTCACCGACACCTGCGGTAGGCCTTTCCGATGCGGCGTCGCCGGCGTCGCCATCGGCTGGGCCGGCGTCGCTCCGCTGCGGGACTGGCGGGGCGAGCGGGACCTGGAGGGAAGAGAGCTGGAGATCACCCTAGAGGCGATCGCCGACGAGATCGCCGGTATGGCAAACCTCCTCATGGGCGAAGGCGGAGACGGGACCCCCGCCGTCGTCCTCCGGGGGCTCTCCCTCCCGAAGGCCGGGGGGAGGCTCTTCCGACCTCGGGAGCTGGACGTGATCCGGGCCTGCCTCTCGAGTCGAGATAGACGTCATTGACCAGATATGCGGTCGATCCGAGTCATCATGCCCTTCAAGCTCGACTGTCCGAAGAGCAGGCTTTCGGCGGTCTTGTCGTCGGAGGAGAGGGCGGAGCTCGCCCTCGCCATGCTCGAGGACGTCCTCGAGGCGGTATCGGGTTTGGGAAGGGTAACGATCCTGCTGAAGGGCCTCCTTCCCGAGGAGTGGCTCCTGGACCATAGGATACGCGGAGGAGGAACGGGGTCCGGGATCGAGGTTCAGGACTGTCCGAAAGAGCTGGACGAGGCCCTCAACCTCGTCATCGAGGCGGAGGGAAGGAGGGGCTGGCCTTCCGACCTCCTGATCGCCATGGCGGACCTCCCCCTGATGAGGCCCTCGGATCTCGACGGCCTCGTCAAAACCCCGGGGGACGTGGTGATCGCTCCGGGGAGGGGCGGCGGGACGAACCTGATCCTCATCAGAGACCCTCGGTTCCGGGTCAGCTACTACGGCCTGAGCTTCTTGAAGCACCTTCGGAAGGCGGAAGAGCTGGGCCTCTCGGCGGGGGTCTTCGAGTCGTTCCGGTGTTCAACGGACATCGACGAGCCTCTGGACCTGGTGGAGGTGCTGATCCACGGCAGCGGCAGGACCCAGGAACTTCTGAGGAGCCTCGGCTTTTCGCTCTCTGGAAAGAGAGAGAAAGCGAGGGCGGAGTTCCTCCGGTGAGTTGGGGCAGGGGGGCTCTATCCTGAGATGTACTGGCAGAAGCCGAGGCTTATCGGCCCCGCCCTCGTCGTCTCGCATGGGAACTCGGGGCAAGAGAAACAATGGCTCACGCCTTTATTTAAGGCGCAGGTCGATATCTTGCAAAACTCGTTCATCCTGGGAAGGCATCCCGCCTCCCCGTTGGGGCATGCCCCCTTCAACCTTCGGGGGCAGATCTCACAGGATACTCCGCATACTCCGATCTTCATCTCCCATCACCCCGAGCCCTAGTAGACCGTCACCCTCCTGACGCCCCGGATGTCCATGAGGAGCCGGACGAGCTCCCCGGGGATCTTCGCCTCGGTGATGATCGTCAGCTTCGGCTGCTCGACGAAGTAGGGGTCGTCGGAGACCGCCTGCCTTATCGAGAGGCCGTAACCCGCGACGGCGCTCGCCACCTCTCCCAAAAGGCCGGTCTGGGCGGCGTCGACGGGGGTGATCTCGATGACGCCTAGGCCCATGACGGGCGCCACGTCGGCGAGGGATGTCATGGAACGGACGTTCTTGAAGATCTTCCAGAGCTCCCCGTCCTCGACGATCGCCGCAGCGGTGGTGTCCACCACCCTCCGGTCGACGTCCAGCTCCTTCGCGATCTGGGCGTGGGGTATCTCGATCCCCCCCGAGACGACCCTCCCCCGCTCGCTCACCTGAAATCCCCTCTCCAGGATCAGCCTTACAACCTTCTCTTGCGCTGGATAGCGCTTGAACTTCGCCAAAATCTCCCGCCACATAACATCGCCATTCTGACCCCTATTGGACTGAAGTGTACAAAAGCCCTTTCCTCAGGCGGCTCCGCCGATGGGGCCATCGGAAGGAAGGCGATCGGCCGAAATTGGGCGGGCGGACGGATGGAGAGGAGGTAAGAAGAGGCAATAGATGGCGAAGTTAGGGGGGATGAGGAGAAGGAAGAAGACGATTGGGCGGGAGGAGATGGTGGAAGGAATCCGGGGTATTAGAAGGAAGATGAAGGGATCGGAGGGGGG
>Ga0123333_10002183_pt1 | contig 20173 bp, 19 predicted proteins | sample BioC12SIPDNA_3_FD_89957 | JGI IMG/M metagenome (GOLD analysis project Ga0123333, IMG submission 89957) | Anaerobic biogas reactor microbial communites from Washington, USA - Biogas_R2_B C12 SIP DNA | ecosystem: Engineered > Bioreactor > Anaerobic > Unclassified | place: Washington, USA... | reverse complement strand
TGAAGGGGCTTTGGTGTCCATGGATCCGCGCACCGGAGAGGTCCTGGCCCTCTGCGGGGGATACGATTTCTTCAGAAGTCAGTTCAACAGAGCAACTCAAGCCCTGCGCCAGCCGGGCTCAGCGTTCAAGCCCATTGTCTATTCGGCGGCCTTGGACAACGGATTCACGCCGGCGAGCATCGTGCTCGACGCGCCCATTGTCTTTGAGGACGGCAGCGGCAAGACCTGGAAACCAGAAAACTTCGAGGGGATTTTTTACGGTCCGACCCTGTTGCGCACGGCCCTGGTCAAATCGCGCAACCTGGTGACCATCCGCATTGCCCAGCGCATCGGCATGCAAAAAATCATCGACCGGGGAAAATCCCTGGGTCTGACCGGGATCATGGAACCGAATTTGTCCCTGGCTTTGGGTTCGGGCCAGTTCACCCCTCTCAACATGTGTCAGGCCTACACTGCGTTTGCCCGGGGAGGGAGCGTCATCGAACCCCGCTTCATCGAGAGCGTCACCTCTCCTTGGGGCGAGCAGCTGTTTACGGGCACCGAGGAAGTCAAAGAGGCCATGAAGCCTGAGACCGCCTACATCGTCACCAACCTGCTGCAGCAGGTGGTCCAGGAAGGCACTGCCACCAGGGCCAAGGTCCTGAAGCGGCCCGTGGCGGGCAAGACCGGCACGACCAATGACGAACAGGACGCCTGGTTCATTGGTTTTTCCCCCTATCTTCTGACCGGGGTGTGGGTGGGCTACGATCAGGTCCAGCCCATGGGCAAATACGAAACTGGAGCGCGGACTGCACTGCCAATCTGGATCGATTACCGGGCGAAAGTTGAGCCGAACTACCCGTCTGAAGATTTCCAGGCCCCTCCCGGCGTCGTCATGGTCAGGGTGGATGCCCATACAGGGCGATTGGCCGGCCCTGGCTCCGGCGAGGCATACATGTTGCCCTTTGCTAACGGCACCGAACCGGTACAAACAGCCGGGATTGAAGAACTGGACGCATCTCCCGGCTCATCCAACGCCGGAGGCGAAAGCCTGCTCAAGCAGATCTTCTAGGCCTCTCCGAGAACCGCGCTCGCAAGGCAGGGGCATCATCATTCGCGCACATTCAAATATAATGAATATGATTTCGGAAGTTAAAGAAATTCTCCGGCGTTCCACGCGCATCAGCCTGGAACTCTACAAAATCATGGTGCCCATCATCATCTGCGTCAAGCTCTTGCAGGAGCTGGGACTCATTTCGTGGTTGGCACTCCCCCTTGCACCGGTCATGAAGCTTGTGGGCCTGCCTGGTGAGATGGGTCTCGTCTGGGCCACGGCCATGATCAACAACATCTACAGCGGCATGATCGTGTTCGTGTCCCTGGCGGCAGACCACGTTCTGAGCGTGGCCCAAGTCACGGTGCTCGGAACCATGATCCTCCTGGCCCATGCCCTGCCACTTGAACTCCAGATCGTGCGCCGATCCGGCCCGCGGATCGGGTTCCAGGCCTTGCTGCGTATCGGCGGGGCCCTGATGCTGGGCTGGCTGCTGTCCCGGATCTATGCCTGGGGCGGGTGGCTGCAGGAACCCAGCGCCCTGCTCTGGCAACCCAAGGCCGAGAGTGTCAGCCTTCTTCAATGGGGTCTTGGCCAGGTGCAGAATCTGGCCATGATTTTTGTCATCATCCTGATCCTCAACGTGGTCATGCGTCTGCTGACGGCCGTGGGCCTGACGGCCTTGTGCGTGCGTCTGCTGGCCCCGTTGCTGAGAATCCTTGGCATCGGCCCGGAGGCCGGGACCCTGACCATCGTCGGCATGGTCATGGGCTTGTCCTACGGTGGGGGGCTGATCATGCACGAGGCCCATTCGGGTAAGATTGCCTCCAAGGACATTTTTTCGTCCCTGAGTCTCATGAGCCTGAGTCATTCGGTTTTCGAGGATACCCTGCTCATGGCTGTGCTCGGAGGCCACACCTCGGGATTGCTGTGGGCGAGGATCTTCTTCACCCTGATCGTCATCGCGGCTCTGGTGCGCATCGTCACCTGGCTCGGGGATGGGTTTTTCTACCGCAGGCTTTTCAAGCCGGTGGAGGTGTATGCCCAACCCCAGCCGTGCTGTCCTGGCGCTGCCGTTCCGGAGAAGAAATAAGTCCATTTCGACGCAGCCATGTTTTGTGCCGACCATGCGGGCGACTGACCGGCCGAGCACATCGGGGGCGATCCTTGGACAGGATGTGCCCACAGGGTGGCCATGTCGTCCCGTGCGTACAGAACCGAACATGAACCACGTCTGCTGACAAGGAACCCAGCCATGTCCCATCCATCTCGCCTTGACGCCCTCAAAGACCACATGGAGCGGGAGGAAATTCCGGTCCTGCTGGTTCTTCATCCGGCGAACAGATTTTACCTGTCTGGTTTTGCGCTGCATGACGGGCAGTGCAACGAGAGTTCAGGCTGTCTGCTCATTCGGACCAGCGGCCCGGATTGGCTGCTGACCGATTCACGCTTCACCGAGGAGGCGCGCCGCCACTGGCCGGCAGAATTTGTGCATGTGCATGGAATGCCCCGTCTGGAGAAAATTGCCGAGTTCATCACCACTCTGGGTATTCGGGATGTGTGGGTCGAAACCCATGCCATGTGCGCGGAAATGTACCTGGAACTGGGCAAGGGTGTGCATCTGCATCCGGCCCCTCGTATGGTTGAGAATCTGCGCACGATCAAGGATCCTGACGAACTGGCAGCCATCAGGGCCTCGTGCGCCCTGAACCACAGGGTGTACGAAACGATCAGGCCGCATCTGAAGCCGGGGGTGACCGAAAAGGACATGGCCTGGATGCTGGAGAGGGAATTCAGGGAGCACGGGGCCGAGGCGCTGAGTTTTCCGCCCATAGTCGGCTTTGGTCCCAATGGGGCGCTGCCCCATGCCACACCGGGAGAGGACAGGCTTGCGTCCGACTCACCGGTGCTCATCGATATGGGGGGGCGGCTGCACGGGTATTGTTCGGATCAGACCCGGACATGGTGGATTGGCGGTACCCCTACGGATGCCTTTCGCCGCACCCTGGACCTGGTGCAGGAGGCACAGAGACTGGCCATCGCCAGGGTTGCCCCGGGCGTGTCCACGGACGATCTGCACGCCACGGCCAAGGACTACTTCAGCTGTCACGGCGTGGCCGAGCACTTCACCCATTCTCTGGGCCACGGCATCGGTCTGGAAACCCACGAGGCTCCGGGCGTCGGTCCCATCCGGCCGACAATCCTGCAGCCAGGCATGGTCATTACCGTGGAACCCGGGCTCTACTACCCCGAGTGGGGCGGGGTGCGCTGGGAGCACATGGTCGTGGTGACCGAAAACGGCCATGACGTGCTCTGAGGCTGGGCCCGTTTCCCCTCGCCCAAGGAGGGGCCGCAGGACAAACGCGTTTCCCGGCCCCCCCGAACTCGCCAGCAAGGTACTGTATGCGGAAATTCCGCGCAGGCAGATCGGCCCCTGCCGTTTTTTGCTCGAAGGCTACGACAATCTGGCCATCATGAGCGTGGTGGACCGGTATCGGGCAGTGATCAGGCTGCGCTTTCTGTCCGAAGCGGAGCAGACCTTGCGCGGGTTGCTTGAGGCCCAGGGCGCCAGCATCATCGAACTGCCGAAGAGATCAGAGGGATAGCCCGAAAAATCGCCGCGTATTGCCGCCTGCGCGGGCCCAGAACCCGGCCAGATCCTCGCCCCGCAAGCGGGCGATCTCCCTGGCTGTGAAGCCGAGCAGAGCGGGTTCGTTGGTCTTGCCCCGGTAGGGTTCCGGGGCGAGGTAGGGTGCGTCAGTCTCGAGCAGAAGCCGGTCTGCCGGGATGAGCCGGACGGCATGGCGCAGGGCCTCGGATTTGGCGTAGGTCACGGTGCCGGGCACAGACAGATGCCAGCCACGGACAACGAGCTCTTTCACCCAGTCCGGCCCCAGGCCGAAACAGTGCCAGAGCACGGGCCGGCCGCAGAAGCCCAGTTCGTCAAGTATATCCAGACAGTCTTCCTCGGCGTCGCGGCAGTGGATGACCACGCGTTGGTTCAATTCCAGGGCCAGTTCCAGCTGTCGGCGGAACCAAAACTGCTGGGCGTCGCGCGGGGAGAAGTCGTAGTAGTAGTCCAAGCCGACTTCCCCCACCGCCTTCAGCCGCGCGTCGGCCCCAAAGGCAGCGGCCATGGCCTGCAGATCGGCCTCGGCCATTGTGCCAGCCTCGTGCGGATGAACGCCGAGCAGAAAAAACACGTCCGGATCGTTTTCAAAGACCTCTCTGGACGAGAGGTAGGCGTCAGGCCCCAGGAAGACGTTGCCCACAGTGCGCACCCCACAGGCCCTGGCCCGGGCCAGCACCGCCAGGGGGTCCAGGTCACGTCCATCCAGGTGGGCGTGGCTGTCGGCCCCTACGCAGGCCAGGCCAAGGGATTCCGGCAGTTCCCGCACCTTTTTCCTGCCCACCTTCAGACCTCGCGCACGCCCTGGTCCCATCTGGCCACAGGTACGGCTTCGTCGATGAGCATGACCGGGATTTCTTCGCGAATGGGGTAGACCACGGCGCAGGCCGTGCATTTGAGCCCCTCTTCCTGGCCCAGAAGCTCCAGGCTGCCCTTGCATTTGGGACAGGCCAAAATCTGCAGAAGTTCATTGTTCAGCGCCATGCTGCCTCCCTGGATGGTTCGTGTTGTCGTCGAAGCCCGACTTACCCTGATCAAAAACGCCTTACAAGTCGGTAAAGAGCTTCCTGGACCTTGAGTTTTCAAGCCAATCCGTTAAAGCCTTGGCCATGAGGCGCAGCACACAATTCCCTATGACCAGGCCCGTCTTGCTCTTTGACGTGGGCAACACGAACCTCAAAATCTGCCTGGCAGACCATGAGCGGCTGGGCAGGGTCTATTCCCTGCCTTCCACCAGCCAGGAGACGGCCGATTCCCTGGGACTGAGGGTGGCAGAAATCTGCGCCCGCGAGGGCACGGCCGAAAACGGGGTGCAGGCCTGGGTGTTGTCCTCCGTGGTTCCACCCCTGTCCGGGCTGTTGCGCAAGGCCTGCAAACGCTTTTTCGGCTGTCCGTCCCTGTTCGTGCCCGAGGACATCCCCCTGCCTCTGGAAAACCTGTATGCCCGCCCCCAGGAAGTAGGTGCGGACAGGCTCCTGGGCAGTTTCGCCGCGCGGAGGCTCTATAACGACCACACCCTCATTGTGGTTGACTTCGGCACAGCTACCACTTTTGACTGCGTGCAGGGGAACGCCTTTCTGGGCGGACTCATCTGTCCGGGCGTGCTCAGTTCGGTCACGGCCCTGGGCACCCAGACGGCCAAGCTGCCGCGCATCAGCCTTGAGCTGGATTCGGGTGATCTGGATATCGGGACCAGCACCCGCCAGAGCCTCAACCACGGAGTGCTGTTCGGCTTTGCGGCCCTGCTCGAAGGCCTTACTTCCCGGCTCAAAAAACGACTGGCCGATCCCGCTGCGCGGGTTGTCGCCACGGGCGGATTCGCCCCGCAGCTTGCGGCCATCACCGACTGCATCAATGACTTGGCCCCGGACCTGCTCATGCAGGGCCTCGCGGCAGCATACTATCAACACCAACCTAACCCCAGGGAGAAATTATGAGCACCATTACCGGAATTTGGGCCAGGGAAATTCTGGATTCCAGAGGCAACCCCACCATCGAGGTGGAAGTTACCCTTGAGTCCGGGGCCACGGGCCGGGCCGCTGTCCCTTCAGGCGCCTCAACTGGTACCCGCGAGGCCCTCGAACTGCGTGACGGCGATGCCGAACGCTATAATGGCAAGGGCGTGGAACAGGCTGTCAAGAACGTCATGGAGGAAATAGCGGCCGAGGTGGTCGGGCTGGAAGCCATCCGACAGGTGGAAGTGGATCAGGCCCTTATTGACCTGGACGGGACGGATAACAAGTCCCGCCTGGGAGCCAACGCCATGCTCGGTGTGTCCATGGCCACGGCCAAGGCAGCAGCGGAGTTTCTGGGTCTGCCCCTGTACAAGTATCTGGGCGGCATCAATGCCAAGGTCCTGCCTGCGCCCATGATGAACATCATCAATGGCGGGGCCCACGCGGCCAACAATCTGGACATCCAAGAATTCATGATTCTGCCTTTGGGCGCGGCCAGCTTCAGGGAAGCTCTGCGCATGGGCGCCGAGACGTTTCATGCCCTGAAGAAGATTCTGCACAAGGATGGCCTGGCCACATCCGTGGGCGACGAGGGGGGATTCGCGCCCAACCTGGCCAGCCACGAGCAGGCATTCAAGTACATCACCAAGGCCATTGAGGCCGCCGGATATGAACCTGGCAGCCAGATTGCCCTGGCCATCGACGCGGCAGCCTCGGAATTCTACAAGGACGGGAAGTATCATTTCTCCGGGGAGAACCGGATCCTGACAGCCAAGGAGCTGACCGACTACTATGCTGATCTGGCGGACAAGTTCCCCCTCGTGTCCATCGAGGATGGCCTGGCCGAAGGGGACTGGGATGGATGGGAAGTGCTTTCCGACGTCCTGGGCGACAGGCTCCAGCTGGTGGGAGACGACATTTTCGTGACAAATCCCTCCCTCCTTGCCGACGGTATCATGCGTGGCGTGGGCAACGCCATTCTGATCAAGCTCAACCAGATCGGAACCCTGACCGAGACCATGGACTGTATCGAGATGGCCAAGGAGGCCTCCTACGCCACGGTTATTTCGCACCGTTCCGGCGAAACCGAGGACAGCTTCATCGCTGACTTGGCTGTGGCCGTGAACGCTGGCCAGATCAAAACCGGCTCCCTGTGCCGTTCGGACCGCATGGCCAAGTACAACCAGCTCCTGCGCATCGAGGAAGACCTGGATTCCCAGGGCGTGTACTTCGGACCGGCCATGGCGGCCAACTGGTTCGACGAGAAGGAGTAATCGGCAATGGCGCACTCCGGTGCGCCTTGTTTTTTGGAGTCGAAGAGAACATGCTCATTCTTGATGGAAAGATGACGGCCGCCACCATCCGCGGGGAGTTGCGGGGTCAGGCGGCCGCGCTCAGAGCCCGGCATGGACGGGCCCCCGGTCTAGTGGTCATTCTGGTCGGGGACAATCCGGCCTCCCAGATCTATGTCCGCAACAAGGAGCGGGCGTGCGAAGACGTGGGCATCGCTTCCCGCTGCATCCGACTGCCCGCAGACATACCACAGGCCCAGCTGGAGGACACCATCCTCATTCTGAACAGGGATCCGGACATCGATGGCATTCTTCTGCAGCTGCCCCTGCCCAAGGGGCTGGACAGTCAAAGATGCCTGGAGTTGATAGACCCATCCAAGGACGTGGATGGGTTTCACCCCATGAACATGGGACGTCTGACCTTGGGCCTGCCCTGCCTGCGCTCCTGCACTCCGGCCGGGATCATGAGCCTGCTGGCCCGCTACGATCTGAACGTGGCCGGCAAGAAAGTCGTGGTCATCGGGCGGAGCAACATTGTGGGCAAGCCCCTGGCCCTTATGCTGCTGCAGAAAAATGCCACGGTGACGATCTGTCATTCCAAGACCAACGATCTCAGGAGCGAGGTCAGCGGCGCGGACTTCGTGTTCGCCGCCGTGGGCATCCCCAAGTTCGTGACCGCGGACATGGTCAAGCCTGGGGCCGTGGTCATCGACGTGGGCATCAACCGAACGGAACGCGGTCTGGTGGGCGACTGCGACTTTGCCGGCCTGCAGGGGGTGGCTTCGGCCATGACCCCGGTGCCGGGGGGGGTCGGACCCATGACCATCGCCCAGCTTCTGGTCAACACCCTGGACGCTTACGTGGAGCACGTCTCGGGCTGTTGAAAGAAGAGTCTGTGCAAGCCCGGATTTCATTTCAAGAGGACAAGCGCAGGGACCGGCTTCCGGCCCCTGCGTTTGGTTGCCAGCTGCATTTTGCTGCCGGGCTATTCCATGATCACTCCCGCATAGCCTACCACCCTCGAGAGGTCCCCGTTCACATCCCCGGATGTCGCATAGGCCACCAGTTCCGCGCTCTTGGCTCCCATGATGTTGGCTAGGTGCATGCCCAGGGTCATGGGCAGAACCCCGCACATGGAAATGCCCTTTTCGCGGACCACACCGTAAAAGCCCATGGGATCCAGAGCCAGGACACGCTCCAGGGCCAGCTTGTCAATTTCGCGGGTTTTGGCGTCGGAAGCGAAATGGTTCATGTCCGAGCTGACGATGACCGAAACCTGCCGGCCGAGGCCGTTCAGGACTTCCGCGATCTTGGCTGCGGCCCCGCCGAGTTTGTGGGGCCGGGGGTCGCCCACGGCGACCGGCACGATGCGCATGGCGGGGTTGAGGGCCCACAGAAATGGCATAACCACCTCCAGTGAATGCTCCTGCAGGTGCGCAACATAGTCGGCGGTCAAGGCCGGCTCGGCCTCCAGGATGGCCTTGGCCAGTCCCTCGTCCACGGCCAGGGATGCCCCAGGCAGATGCCAACGCCCGTCAGGCCAGACGGCCAGGGGCGCGCCCATGCCGGTATGGTTCGGGCCGAGGAGGAGCACTGTGTCGGTCAGGTGGGCCTGGGCCAGGGTTTGCCCGGCGACCCCACCGGAAAACACATGACCTGCATGAGGGACCATGACCAGCTTGGTCAGCTTCTCCCGCCGCGTGGCTCCATGCATGCAGGCCCTGGCAGTGGCCAGCCACTGGTCATGACGGCCTGCATAAAATTGGCCCGCCACAATAGGATCTCTGTCACGACTCATCACGTCCTCCTAACGCATCCCTTCGGCTTCCTGTTCGAGCCGCACTGCCTCCAGCTCTGATGAGGCCATGCGGCTGTACAGGGAATCCGGGAAGAGCTGCCTGATGGCATGCAAGCTGGCCCGCCATTGGGCCATATTGCTGTTTTTTTTGAACAGGATTGCCTTCCGGTAGGCGTGGGCCGGCCATTCTGGGTCAGTTTCAGGGATGTACCCGTCGTACTCCAGGCTCCAGCCCAAGGCATCCTGATGACGCCCGCTCTTGTCCGCGGCCTGGATCAGGAGTTCCAGGCAATCCTTGATCTTCGGAATATCGGTATTGTCTTTTTTCAGCAGATTCAAGGCTTCCTGGGCCACGATGTTGGCCTGTTCGAGGTCCCCGCCGGCCATGGATCCCTTGGCCAGAAAGTAGAGGGCGTAGCCCCGCTGGCCGTCGTTCAGATCCATGTTCGTGCCCAACCGGGTCCACAGGGGCCTGGCCTGAGCATGCTTTTCCAGATTCTCCAGGGCCAGGGCCTGGGCGTAGTCGATTTGCCGCTGCCGATCGGGGCTCAGCTTCCACGGGCCCGTCTTTTCCGCCAGTTCCAGGATGTCAGCCCACCGGCCGTGGTCGGTCAGGACTGCCAGGAGCAGGTCCAGGGCTGGCTCCGCATATCGACCTGGAGAGAGGCCTCCAAAGACCAAGGGTTTGGCCATATCCAACGCCTGCGTGGTCTCCCCGGTCTGCATCAAGGCCACGGCAGTGGCCAGCCGGATACGTGGATCCATATCCCGGCCTTCAAAAAGGCGGCCATGGCTGTCCCAGTTTTGGACGACACCCTGGAAATCGCCGTTGGCCAAGTCGCGCTCGATCCAGTCCCCCAGGGCCTTGTCCGCCACTTCCCTGGCCTTGGGCATGAGCTCGTGGCCGGGATAGTCGGCCTCGAACTGGCGGATGTCCTCCAGGCATTCGGCAAATCTGGATTTCCACATCCGCCACATGGCCAATTTGAGCCGCGCGACAGGGGCCAGGGGGCTGTCAGGATGTTCCAGGATGCGGGTGTAGATTTTTTCGGGGTCGCTCATGATGCGGCCGAAAACGGGACCCATGGCCTCCACCGAAGGCTGGTCCAGGATGCCTTCCTCGGCCAGACGCATTTGGGCGATGAGTCCCCCTTCAGAATCCGGAAACGCATTGGCTGCCCTGTTGTATATTTCCCGGGCCGCGTCGAGTTTTCCGGTTCTGACCAGGATGTCGCCGATGCGGGCCAGGGCCAGGTCCACATCTCCCGCCTTGGGCACGATGTTGATGTAGGCCCAGAAATAATCCCTGGCCTGATCCAGCTGGCCGCCCATCATGGCCGCGTGACCGGCGGTCATGAGAAAGGTCGGGTCCGCGAGATAGTACCGGGGCCAGCGCTTTTCGATCTTGCCGACAATCTCCAGGGCCTTGTCAAAGAATCCGAGTTCCGAAAAAGCCTTCAGCAAACCGAGGGTGCTGGGCTGCACGGCCTTGCTGCCTGGGAAGTTCTGCAGCACATACTGAAAATGTTCCACTGCCTTGATGAAGTTGCCGCGCCGCAGGGCGTGCTCCCCCCAGTAGTAGTCGATGAGGGGGACCCGCGGATGATCGGGGAATTTGCGGCGCAGGAGGTCGAAATATCCCTTGGCCTCGGGCAGGTTGCCCACGGAAAGATGCAGATAGCCGATACTGGCCAGGGCCTCGGGCACGTTGCGCGAATGGAGGTTCGCGTTTTTCGCGGTTTCGTACGCGCTGAGGATGGTTGTGAAATTTCCCTCCAGATCCCCCTGCCCCTGCTGCATGGTGATGTCGGCCAGGGTGTAGAGCAGGGTTTCGCGCAGGGAATCCGGTAAATTGGGGCGGCCGAGCATGGCTGTGACGATCTGGCGTCCCCTTGTCATGTTGCCGTCGGACAGGGCGGTCTGTGCTTCCTTGAACAGGGCTTCGAGCTCGGCAGTTGCGTTGACGGCTGTGGGGGGCGCCGGGTTGTCCAGCGTACTTGCATGGTCCGATGCTGTCTCGTTGCCTGGAGCCGGCATGGAGGAGTGGTTGTCCGGGAGAGGGAACGGGGTTGGCGTGTCAGGCGGCCCTGGGGCCGGCGACTGTTCCGGAGCAGGCTCAGGCGTGCCATTGCTGACATTGATGGACCATTGAGCCTGGGACGGGGGGGGATTGTCGGCCTCGGAGCTCTCCTGTCCAGGTCCCCTTGGCAATTCCAATGCGGGAGGAATCCCCCCCAGGTGGGAAACGGACTGGCGGATGGTAGAGCCCCCGGCTCTCCCGGGTTGGGCGTTGGTCTGGATTTCCTTCGGTGTCGGGGCCGTCAGGCGATCGCCAGCCTCCTGAACAGGAGGGGAGATTTTGCCGCGCAGCGCCCCCAGCCCAGAGATGAAGTCCGGCTCCCTGACTGACGGCAAGGCTGCATCTGGGGCCGGTGGGGCTTGCGCCGCCGCAGCCGGAGACTCCGGAGCGCCGTGTTCGGCAGGAGGCTCCAGGGCGAGGCCGGGAGTCCCGGGAAGAGAGGCTGCCGTGTTGTCGGGGGGCGGTATGTGGAGGGTGGCGTTGAGGGCGTCAGGGGCGGACAGGGCCCTGGAATCCACTGTGGGCTCGACGGGTTGCGAAGTCGTGTCCGTGGCCAAAGAACCCTCGGCTGTGCCGTTTTTGACCAGGGGGTCTGTCTGATTGTGCCTGGGAATGGCGTCTGCCTCGCGGTGGGTCTTTGCGGACGGACCGATTTCCAGGACCAGTTTTTTCTCCTTCTTGATGATCGAAGAGCGATGGGCAAAGTCAGGTGTGCGGATTTTGACGACAATGCCTTCCTGCGTGACGGTCACGTTGTCCACGAATACCGATGCGGAGAAATCCGGAGGGCGCGGCTTGCGCTCCTTTTGCCAGAAACTCCATGGAATGGGAACAAGGATCCGGGTCTGCCCATGCCGTTTGGGGGCATTGGACGGCAGACGGCTGTCAAAGGTGAAGACCAGTTGTTCCTCTTCGGGATGCTGTTGCCATGTCAGGGCAGCGCCGAAAGCGGCAGGAGCTGGGAAGAGGCCCAGGATGGCCAGGACAAGAAGCCAGGTCAGACTGGCGGGGGGATGGGCGTGCACGCGATGTTGCTAGCAAGATCCGGGCAAAAATCACAACATATTTTTTTTCTTTAATTTTTCGATCAATGTAGTGCGTTTGATGCCCAAAATTTCGGCGGCTTTGTTTTTTACCCCGTCGGCGTTCCCCAGGGCCTCGGTCAGGAGCCGCTCCTCCACTTGGTCCAGGAATTCCTTCAGGCCCAGTTCCTGTTCGCGCAGGTCCTTGAGTTCGGGCCAGTGGAAGCCCGCTTCATGAAGAACAACCACCCGCTTGGGCACCTCCACTCCGGTTTCGCGCAGGATCTTGTCCGGAAGGTCGGCCAGGCAGACGCTGTCCCCTTCGCAGAGGATGGACAGGCGTTCCATGAAATTCTCCAATTCACGGACATTGCCGGGCCAGGAATAGTGGGAAAGAATATCGAGGACGTGATCCCCTATGGCCAGCCCTCCCGGACGGTGCTGCTCACAGAACCGCTGCAGAAAGTGCTGGGCCAGGATCAGGACGTCTCCTCCGCGTTCCCGCAGCGGCGGAAGGACGATGGGAATGACATTGAGGCGATAGAACAGGTCCTCCCGGAATGTTCCCCTGCGCACCTCCTCCTCCAGGTCCCGGTTGGTGGCCGCCACCACCCGCACGTCGGCCTTGATGGTCTTGGTTCCCCCGACGCGATCGAACTCCCGCTCCTGCAGAACGCGCAGGATCTTGACTTGCAGGGACAGGTCCATCTCCCCAATCTCATCCAGAAAGACCGTTCCGCCCTGGGCCATCTCAAACCGGCCGATCTTGGTCCGTATGGCATGGGTGAAGGCCCCTTTTTCGTGGCCGAAAAGTTCAGATTCGAGGAGCTCCCGCGGGATGGCCCCGCAGTTGATGGGGACAAAGGGTTTGTCAGCCCGCTTGCTGTTGCGGTGCAGGGCCCGGACCAGCAGTTCCTTGCCTGTCCCTGATTCGCCTGTAACCAGGACGGTGCTGTCCGACGGCGCGACCCGGGTCAGGATGCGAAATACATCTTGCAAGGCCGAACTCTTGCCAATAATTCCCGAAGGATCAAACGACATAGGCCCTCCTGAACAGGGAATGCACTGAACGCTGTCGTGATGTTTGTCCAACTGTCAAGAATATGACAGAAAAGCAACTCCAAATATGCGGATGCTGAATTTTTCTCCACAGAGCTGCACAGCCACCTTCCTGGGCCGGGAAAAACGGTTCCTGATCCATGCGGAACTCCGTGGCCATCCCGTCACTGTGCACACCAACAATTCGGGGTCCATGCTCGGCCTGCTCAGGCCAGGCATGGATATCTTCATTTCCCCGGCCCCGTCTCCCGCAAGGAAGCTGCCCTATACATTGGAACTGGTCCGGCCGGGGAAGGACTGGATCGGCGTGAACACCCTGACTCCCAACAGGCTGCTGCAGAAGGCATGGACTGCGGGAATGCTGCCGGAGCTGGTCGGATACGGGCATTTCCAGGCCGAGGCAGTGCGCGGGGCGTCCCGGCTGGATGCCTGTCTCGCGGGGCCACAGGGCGAGTTCTGGATCGAGGCCAAGAACGTGACCATGGTCGAGGATCAGGTGGCTGCCTTCCCGGACGCCGTCACAAAGCGGGGGCAAAAGCATCTGCGGGAGCTGATGGAGTTGGCCCGCCAGGGGGCGCGGGTGGGCGTGTTTCTGGCGGTGCAGCGTCCGGACGGCCTGTGTTTTGGTCCGGCTGACTACATCGATCCGACCTTTGCGGAACTTTTTTGGCTGGCCGTCGATCATGGCGTGGAGTTCATGCCCTACGTGGTGCACGCCAGTCCCGGGGGCATCGCCTTGGGTCACAAGCTGCCGTTGATTTCAAGGCCGCAAGAATGAACTCCAGACCTGCCCCCCGGGAGGGCAGGTGATATCCGTCCAAGCACATGCAGGAAATAACAATGAAGGATCAACTCATCCGGGTCATTTCCGGTGAAATCAATGTCCGGGCCATGGCCTGTCTGACAACGGAGACGGTGCGCGCAGTCTGCGCCCGGCACCGGACCAGGCCTACGGCTTCCGTGGCCCTGGGCCGCGCCCTGACCGGTGGCGTGCTGCTGGGTGCCTTGCTCAAGGGGCGCCAGCGGGTGGCTCTCAAATTCGAGGGCAACGGCCCCCTGGGCAAGATCGTCGTTGAGGCAGACCCCATGTGTCTGGTCCACGGCTACGTGGGCAATCCGAACGTGGACCTGCCCCTCAAGGGAGGTCGATTCGACATCCCGAGGGCCCTGGGCCATGCCGGATTGCTGACCGTGACCAAGGATCTGCTGCTCAAAAATCCCTATCAAGGGGTGGTCAACCTCGTGTCGGGTGAGATCGCCGAGGATATCGCCTACTACCTGACCGATTCGGAGCAAACGCCATCTGCCATGGGCCTGACCACCATCCCCGACGATTCCGGGGGAATCGTTGTGGCCGGCGGGTTTCTGATTCAGTCCCTGCCTCCGGCCAACGAGGGTGCGCTCGACCTGTTGAGCCGGCGCATTGCGGACTTGCCCCCGTTGGGCAAGGTTTTCCATGCCGGGGAAACGCCCAGGGACCTCCTGGACCGGATTTTTGGGGATATCCCCTACGAGATCCTCGGCCACCAGGGCGTGGCCTTCCACTGCCCCTGCTCCCGGGACCGTGTGGAGCAGGCCCTCGTCACCCTGGGCCCTGCCGAAATCCGGTCTCTGGCCGAGCGAGCCGAGGACACGACCGTGACCTGCGAATTCTGCCGCGAGCCCTACACCTTCACCCCCGATGACCTGCGTCGGCTGGCGGACGAGCGGCACTAGTGGGAGTGAAGAAGCCTCCGGCGGGCTGACGAGATCCACGGAGGCTCGCCCCTGCACTCCGTTCAAAAGGTCGGTTTCTCTTGTTCCCAAAGGCATGGATCCCCGCCTTTCGGGAATTCCGATCAATGGGCGTGAAAAAGGCCGCCCTCCTTCCGAAAAACGGCCTTGTTGCTTTTCGTCTTCAAAAAATCAGACCATCATGTCGAAATGCGTGTGCAGGGCTGCACGTTCTCCATCATGGGGGCGTCTCCTCAGGGGTTCACAATATCCCGGCCGGACGTTTCGTCATTCCCCCATCTGTTCGATGCAGGCGTAGGCGCTGTGGTTGTGGATGGACTCGAAGGACTCCACCTCCACCCGGAATCCGCGCACCCGGGGATGTGCGGACAGGCGGGCCGCGGCGTTGCGGACCACGTCTTCCACAAAGGCGGGGGAGGCAAAGGCCGTTTCGGTCACGAATTTTTCGTCCTCGCGCTTGAGGAGCGCATAGACCGGTGACGAGCCCGACTGCTGGCCGATGGCGATGAGGTCTTCCAGCCAGAGCATACCCGAACATTCAGCCTCAATGCGGACCAGAGCCCGCTGGCTGTGGGCTCCCTCGTCGGAAATGGCCTTGGAGCAGGGACAGACGGTCATGACCGGCACGTCCACGCCCAGGACCAGCCTGACCTTGTCGTCCAGCAGGTTTCCCCGCAGGAAGCAGGGGTAATCCATGAGCGCGGGGCTGCCCGTGACCGGCGCCTCGTGCTCCAGGAAATAGGTGAACTGGAAACACAGGTGGGAGCTGCGGGCCTGCAGCCGGTCCCGCAGATCCAGAAGCAGATTGCCGCAGCTGGCCGCATCCAGGACCGTGTTCATGTTCCGCAGCGCCTCCAGGAAACGGCTCATGTGCGTGCCCTTGAACTCTGCCGGAAGGTCCACGCTCAAGTCCACCCTGGCCACTGTGTGCTGCCGCCCCCTGGCCCTGTCCCTGACTGTCAGCGGGATGGAAAGCTCCTTGACTCCAACCCGGTCGATGCGCAGGGCCACCTCCGCCGGCCCGCTTTGTACGTCGCGCATCAGACCAGGTCCTGTCCGGTGGTGGCCAGACTGAGTTTGCCGTGCTTGACGCCCTTGGTGGAGATCAGCCGCTCGGCCGTGGCCTTGATGTCCTGGCCAGGACCGCGCAGGACGAGCACCTCCATGCAGTTGTGATGGTCCAGGTGGATATGCAGGGAGGTGATGATGACATCCAGGCTCGAGTGCTGGATCTCGATCATTTTCTGGGCCAGGTCCGAATGGTGATGGTCATACACCAGGGTCAGGGTACCCACCATTTCCCGGTTCAGGTCCTCCCATTCCTTCTGCACCAGGGTGTTGCGGATGAGGTCCCGAATGGCCTCTGAGCGGGTCTGGTAGCAGCGTTCTTCGCACAGGGCGTCGAATTTTTCCAGCAGGTCGGAGTCCAGAGAAACCCCGAAACGTATGGTTTGACCCATTCATTCCTCCTTGTTCATTACAGACGGCTAAGTTCCCAGACATTGACGGTCATGCGGGAGTGTTCAAAGGGAACCACCACCTGGCCTTGGTTTCTGACCCTCCAGCCCCGCCGGGCGAATCTGGACCACACATTGCGGGACACGGTCCGCTCCGGATCCCCGAACCAGACCTGGCCCCCGGGGGCCAGACAGCGCAGCAGAAGCGCTTCCAGGGGCTCGAAAAAACGCTGTTCGTAGAAAACATCTCCGCCCCAGATGCAGTCAAACGTTCCAGCCGAAAATCCCGGATGGTTCCAGTCCATGCGCACCCACAGCGGCTGGGGCACCCCGTTCAGGCGGGCATTGCCTGACGCGTAGCGCAGGGCGTCCTCCTCGCAGTCCATGCCGACCACTTCAGCTCCGAGATCCGACGCCACCAGGGCGGACAGGCCCAGACCGCAGCCGAGGTCCAGACAGCGGCTTCTGGCCAGGGACTGTGCGTTGCGGGCCAGCCAGTCGCACAGGGCCAGGGTCGCCGGCCACAGCTCCACCCAGTAGGGAATGTGCTCCTCGGCCTCGGGGTCGGTCTCATCCAGGCCCTGCCACAGTGATTCCAGATCCGCCGGGCGTTCCAGGACCCATGACCTGCCGGCAGCGAACACATGGAGCCTCTGGCGCCGGGGCCGATCACTGTCCGGCATCAGGATGCATGCCTGCCATCATCAGGCCGATGTTGTCGACGCGCTGACGGTCCTGGGCTGAAAAGGTGTCCACGATGCGGCCGCCGAACATGACCGCGATGCGGTCGGCCAGGGCCAGGGCCTCGGCCAGGTCCCCGGTGACCAGGAGAATTCCGGCCTCTTGGCGGGCATCCAGGAGTGTGGCCCAGACCTCCTCGATGGCCGAGACATCCAGCCCCTGGGTGGGCTGCTCGGCCACGATCAGGCGCGGGCGGCGATGGAATTCGCGGGCCAGGACAAGCTTCTGCAGGTTTCCGCCGGACAGCTGGCGGGCCAGGCAATGCACGTCCGGCGGTGAAACCTTGAACTGGTCCACCAGTTCCTGGGTCACAGCAGTGGCCTTGCTGCGCTGGAGCCAGACAGGGGTGGAGTATCCCTGGCGGGTGGTGAGCAGAAAATTGTCCACCAGGTCCATGCCCCGGCAGACCGCCAGGCCCATGCGGTCCTCGGGTATGTAGCTCAGGCCTCCCTGCCAGGGTGCGTTGTCAAAAAAAATTTTCCAGGGTTTGCCGAGAAGGCTGATTTCCCCCCGGGCAGGGGCTTGCAGGCCGCAGATCGTCTCGACCAGATCCTTCTGGCCGTTTCCGGCCACGCCGACGACGGCCAGGATTTCACCCTGCCGGAGGCTGACCGAAATGTCCTGAAGGCTCCCGGCCCACACGCCCTGCATGCGCAGGACGTTCTGGCGGAGTTCTCCGGGTTCGCGGGACACGTCCAGGAGCACTTCGCGGCCGACCATGCGACTGGCCAGGTCGGCCTGGGAGTGGACCGCTTGGGCTGGAACTTCGTCCACGATCTGCCCCCTGCGTAGGATGGCGATCTCGTCGGCCAGGGCCATGACCTCCCCCAGTTTGTGGGAGATGTACACAATGGCCTTACCCTGGGCCGCCATGCTCCTCAGGGCCACGAAAAGCTGTTCCCCTTCCTGGGGGGTGAGCACGGCCGTGGGTTCGTCAAAGATGAGGATGCGGCTTTTGCGGTGCAGGAGTTTGAGGATCTCCACGCGCTGCTTCTCGCCCATGGACAGGTCGGCCACCCGGGCGTCGGGGTCGATGTCCAGGCCGTAGGTCTTGGCCAGACCGCGAACCTGGTGGCCCATGGCCTGGGGCGAAAGGAAAAAGCCCGGTTCCTGCCCGAGGAACACGTTTTCGGTCACGCTCATGTCCTCCACCAGCATGAAGTGCTGGTAGACCATGCCGATCCCGGCCCGGAGGGCGTCCCTGGTGGAGCGGAAAAGACACGCTTGCCCGTCAACGAGAATCTCGCCGGAATCGGGGTGGTAGTGACCGGCCAGGATGGACATCAGCGTGCTCTTGCCCGCCCCGTTTTCGCCCAGCAGGGCCTTGATCCGGCCCGGCCTGATGTCCAGGCTGATGTCGCTGTTGGCCCGCACCTGGCCGAAAGCCTTGGTGATGCCACGCAGGCTGACCACGGGCGGGGTGGACATGCCGATGACCGAGGCCACGGGTCAGCCCTGCCGCATCCCGGCGGCGATGGGCTGCACGAACTGGGATTCGGCATCCCAGGGGAAGAGGATCCAGGTGTCCTGGCTGACCTCGGTGATGAAGGTGTCCACCAAGGGCCGCCCGGCCGGTTTGGCGTAGACGGTGGCGAAATGGGCCTTGGGCAGGAGATCGCGGATGAGTTTTGCGGTGCGGCCGGTGTCGACCAGGTCGTCGATGATGAGCCAGCCTTCGCCATTGCCCGGAATGCCCTTCAGGAGTTTCACCTCGCCCTTCTGATTTTTCCAATCGTAGCTGGACACGCAGATCGTGTCGACCAGCCGGATATCTAGTTCGCGGGCAATGATGGCCGCGGGGACAAGGCCGCCGCGGGTCACGGCGATGATGCCGTTGAAGAAGTCCTTGTCCAGGAGACGCCAGGACAGGGCCTTGGCGTCGCGGTGCAACTGGTCCCAGGAAATGGGGTAGGTGCGTTGATACCTGTTTTCGGTCATGTGGGTGCCCTATTCCGAAGGTTCGACGTTGACGCCGAGCGCGGCTGGCGCTTCGGTGCGATGACCGCGCCAGGACGAAAAGGCCAGGGCGGCGATGGTCAAGACATAGGGGAGCATGAGCAGGATGGACGAGGGCAAGGCTGTGCCCATGGCCTGCAGGCGGAGCTGAAAGGCCATGACCCCCCCGAAAAGGTAGGCCCCGAGCATGGCCCTGCCCGGCTTCCAGAAAGCGAAGATGACCAGGGCCACGGCGATCCAGCCGCGGCCGGAGGTCAAGCCGTTGGTCCACAGGTGGGTGTAGGCCAGGCTCAGGTAGCTGCCGCCGCACCCCACCAGGATTCCGCCACCCAGGAGGGCTGCCCACCGGAAGCCGAGGACGTTCAGTCCTGCGGCACGGGTCGCGGCCGGGCTTTCCCCGGCGGCGCGGATGCCCAGACCCCAGCGGGTATAGCGGAGAAAGGCCCACATGAGGGGGGGAATCAGATAGGATGTGTACACCAGGGCGTCCTGCTGGAAGAGTATCGGACCCAGGACAGGCAGTTCGCCCAGGATGGGGAGGGAGAATTTGTCAAACCCGGGGGCGGTCTGCCCGATGTACCGGGTGCCGAAATATCCGGCCAGGCCCGTGCCGAAGATGGTCAGGGCCAGGCCGGAGACGACCTGGTTGCCCAGAAAGGCGATGCACACAATGCCGTGTACAGCGGCCATGCCCATGCCGGCCAGCCCTCCGGCCACAAAGGCCAGAACCGGCGAGCCCGTGTGCAGGGCGACCAGGAAGCCCGCCAGCGCCCCGACCAGCATCATCCCCTCCACGCCCATGTTCAGGGTGCCGCCCTTTTCGGTCAGGATCTCGCCCAGGGTGGCAAAAAGGATGGGCGTGCCGGCCTGAATCGTGGCCGCCAGCAGGGAGAGCAGGATTTCCGGGCTCATCCCCTGGTTCTCCATTGCAGGCGATAGCGGGAAAAGAATCCTCCGGACAGGATGGCCAGGAGAACAAAACCCTCCATGATGCTGCCGAAGGACGCAGGGACCTGCAGGTCGAGCTGCAGGGTTTCCATCCCCACGCGGAGCCCTGCCAGAAGGAACGACGCCACGGCAATGACCAGGGGGCGCAGGTTGGCCAGCCAGGCCACGACAATGGCCGTGTAGCCGTAGCCGGACATGATGCTTGGCTGCAAGCGGCCCAGAATGGCCGAGGATTCCAGAAATCCGGCCCACCCGGACAGGGCCCCGCTGACAACCATGACCGTGACCACCAGCCCGGCATAAGGCATGCGGGCGGAGCGGGCCGCGCGGACGTTTTCTCCGCAGGCCCGCAGTTCGTATCCCAGGCGGGTGAAACGCAAGAAGACGCTCATGCACCCGCCGGCCACAAGACAGAGGGCCAAGCCCCAGTTCAGGCGCGTGTCGCCGATGCGGCCGACCACGGCGGCGG
>Ga0123333_10002182_pt1 | contig 20178 bp, 21 predicted proteins | sample BioC12SIPDNA_3_FD_89957 | JGI IMG/M metagenome (GOLD analysis project Ga0123333, IMG submission 89957) | Anaerobic biogas reactor microbial communites from Washington, USA - Biogas_R2_B C12 SIP DNA | ecosystem: Engineered > Bioreactor > Anaerobic > Unclassified | place: Washington, USA... | reverse complement strand
GTCGGGGTGGCCGGGGCGCGCGAGCTGGGCGTCGTCGGCCGGCGCAGCGGTCAGGTCCGCACGACGGTGGTCAACGTCCTCGCCCTCGACGGGGAGCGCTACCTCGTCGCCCCCCGGGGCCACACCGAGTGGGTGCGCAACCTCCGGGCCGCGGGGAAGGGGACGTTGCGGGTCGGCCGCCGGGTCGAGCGCTTCGCCGCGGCCGAGGTCGTCGACGTCGAGGTGAAGACCCTCGTCATCCGTTCCTACCTCGAGCGCTGGGCGTGGGAGGTCGGCCGCTTCTTCGACGGCATCGACGCCTCGTCCTCCGACGACGAGTTGGCCGCGGTCGCCGACAGCTTCCCCGTCTTCCGCCTCGCGCTCGCCTGACGCGCCCCCCGACGGTCGTGGTGCGCTGGGCCCGTGGCTCAGCAGAGCGCCTGGCCACGGCTCGTCAGCGGAAGAGGTCCTCGGCGGGGGAGCGGACGATCTCGTCGCGGACGCTGCCGGGGCGGAACCAACCGGCGGGGGCGCCGCGGACGACCGCGACGGGGATGCCGTCGGCCTTGCCCATCACCAGCTCGGCGGCGCCGGCCAGCTCGTCGACGATGGCGACCTCGGTGACGTGCAGCTCGCGGCCGCGGTCGTCGTCGGTGCCGCGCAGGTCGAGGACCGCGGCCAGCCCGGCCGACCCGATCGCCACGTCCGTGAGGCCCCGCCGCCACGGTCGGCCGAACGTGTCGGACACGACCACCCCCACCTCGACACCAGCCCGGGCCCGGAGGCCGTCACGGATGCGGCGGGCCGAGCGGTCGGAGTCCTCGGGTAGCAGGGCGGCCCACCCGGCGTCGACGTTGGACAGGTCGACCCCGGCGTTGGCGCACACGAACCCGTGGCGGGTCTCGCTGATCACCAGGTCGCCCCGCCGCCGCAGCACCCGCATCGACTCCGCCTCGACCACCCCGCGGTGGCCGCGGGGGTCGTCGGCGTCGATCGCCGCCATGGCGCCCTCGGCCTTCGACACGATCTTCTGGGTGACGACGACGACGTCGCGGTCGCGCAGCTCGTCGCCCTGGGCTACGACCGCGTCGGCGATCAGGCCGGCGAGGTCGGCGGCCCGCCCGACCTCGGGCATCCCGGTGACGCCCCACACCTCCAGGCGCGGCGGCGAGGCCACGGTCAGGCCGGCCCCTCGACCGTGACGCCCGCCGCGGCGAGGGTGGTGCGCGCCAGTGCGGCCGCCACGTCGGGGCTCGACATCACCGTCGGCGTCACCACCGGGCGCGGCCCGGCGGCGGTCACCTCGGCCGCGAGGTCGGCGTCGGCCTCGTCGATCACGAGCGCAGCGGCGTAGGGCTCGTACCACCGGGCGACGCCGACGACGGTCGCCTCCAGCCCGAGGTCGACCATCAACCGGTCGGCGGGGCCCTTCAGCGCCGCGCCGGCGACGATCGGCGAGATCGCCACCGTGCGCTCCCGCACCTCGCGCAGGGCGTCGTCGACGCCGGGCACCTCTAGCAACGGGCCGATCGACACGATCGGGTTCGACGGGGCGATCACCACCGCCTCGGCCTCGATCAGCGCCTCCAGCACGCCGGGGGCGGGCGTGGCCTCGTCGGCTCCGGTCCAGCGCACCGACCTCACCGGAACGTCGTGGTGGCGCTGGACGAACCACTCCTGGAACGAGACCTCACGCTCGGTGTCGGGGTCGACCACCGTCACCCGGGTCCGGAGCGGGTCGTCGGTGACCGGCAGCAGCCGCAGGCCGAGGTCCCAGGCGGTGGTGATCTCGGCGGTGACCTGCGACAACGTCGCCCCCTCGGACAGCCGCTGCGTGCGGTAGAGGTGGGTGCCGAGGTCGCGGTCGCCCAGGTTGAACCAGTCGATCCCGCCGTAGCGCCCGAGCATCGTCATCGCCTGCCACGACTCGTCGCGCAATCCCCATCCCCGGTCGGGGTCGACCTGGTCGGCGAGCGTGTAGGTGATCGTGTCGAGGTCGGGTGACACGTGCAGCCCGTGGATCACCAGGTCGTCGGCCACGTTCCCGATCACGGTCACGTCGTCGGCGGGCACCACCCGCAGGAGCCCGGCCAGGAAGCGGGCCGCCCCGACGCCCCCGGCCAGCACGCAGATCATGGAAGCGGACCCTACCGGCGGTCCCGGTCGACCTCGGTAACCTCGCACGGTGGCCCGCACCGAAGCCGAGCTCCTCGCCGAGATCAACGCCGACCTGCCCGAGGGCGTCGACTGGAAGCAGGGCGCGATCACCTACCTGCGCGAGGTCGTGGCGTCCGGCGGCGCCGAGGAGGAGCGCTTCCACCTGATCAAGCCGTTCCTCGGCGGCCCCGACTACACCCCGTTCTGGGTCGACGTGTTCCAGTTCCTCGACGTCGTCCAGGCGGCCCGGCTCGCCCCCGGCGACCGGGTGATCGACGTCGGCTGCGGGCCCGGGTGGACCGTGCAGTGGCTGGCCAAGCTCGGCCACCACGTGATCGGGCTCGACATCTCGGCCGAGCTGCTCGAGGTCGCCGAGACCCGCATGCGCACCGACCCGTACCCGCCCTACGTCGACCGGGGGTTCACCTACGACCTGCGCGAGCACGACATCGAGGCCGGGCCGCTCGGGCTCGACTACCCGGCCCGCCTCGCCGTGTTCGAGTCGACGCTGCACCACTTCCACAACCCGGTCGCCGCCCTGCGCAACACCGTCGCCGACCTGGCCGGAGCGGGCGTCGTCGCCGTGATCGAGGCGGCCGCCCCGCCCAAGGGCTCGGAGTGGGACCGCCAGAACGCCGAGATCATGGCGACCTACCACACGATCGAACGGCCCTACACCCGGTCGCAGCTCGTCGACATGCTCGAGCTGGCGGGCCTGCCGTACCTGACGTTCCTCCGTCCGGTGAACGGCCTGTTCCCCCAGACCGCCGACGGCCTCGCCCCGGTCGCCTGGGACATCACCCGCGCCGAGAACATCAACGTCGTCCTCGCCTCGCCCACCGCCGCCGGCCTCGAACGCCTGGAGGTGCCCGCCACCACCGCGGCCCAGGTGCGTGAGGGGTGGAGCGTCCTCGACGGCGCCTTCCCGGTCGAGACCGACCCCGACGGCCGCAGCTTCCGCTGGTGCGGGCCGCGGGCGTCGCTCCGGCTCGACGGGCCGGGCCCCCACGAACTGCTCGTCGGCACGTCCGGCCTGGCGGGTGGCGAGGTGCAGACGGTGCGGCTGCTCGCCGGGGCCACCGTCGCCGGCTCCGCCCGGCTCACCGCCCGCCGACCGAGGGCAACGATCGAGGTCACCGGCCGGCCCGGCCAGGTGATCGAGCTCCAGTCCGACCGGTGCTTCTCGCCCGCGTGGGACGGCGGCGGCGACGCCCGCCTCCTGAGCTTCACCCTCGCCGTCCCCTAGCCGGACCCCGGCTTCTACGCGCTCACCGGGACACCCGCGTCCCGCTCAGCGCGCAGAACCGCAACGCCCCGCTTCCACGCGCTCACCGAGACACCCATGTCCCCCTGAGCGCGTAGAACCACACCACCACCGCACGGGCGGGCCAGCCCAGGAACGGCCGGGCCAGCCCAGGAACGGCCGGGCGGCCTCGGGTCGCGGAGGAGTGGCGCGCGGCGGCTACTTGAGGCCGTCGAGGCGACCGGTGAGGAGCGCCATGTCGCCGTCGACCATCATCCGCACCAGATCGGGGAACGAGGTCCTCGGCTCCCAGCCGAGCACCTTCCTCGCCTTGGCGGGCGAGCCGACGAGGAGGTCGACCTCGGCGGGGCGGAAGAAGCGCTCGTCGACCTTGACGTACTGCTCGTAGTCGAGGTCGACGTGGCCGAAGGCCAGCTCGCAGAACTCCCGCACCGGGTGGGTCTCGCCGGTGGCGACCACGAAGTCGTCGGGCCCGTCCTGCTGGAGCATCAGCCACATCGCCTCGACGTAGTCGCCGGCGAAGCCCCAGTCGCGCTGGGCGTCGAGGTTCCCGAGCCGCAGTTCGTCGTCCATGCCGAGCTTGATGCGGGCGACGCCGTGGCTGATCTTGCGCGTCACGAACTCCAGCCCCCGCCGCGGCGACTCGTGGTTGAAGAGGATGCCGCTCGACGCGTGGAGGTCGTAGGACTCGCGGTAGTTGATCGTGATCCAGTGGCCGTACAGCTTGGCCACGCCGTAGGGGGACCGGGGGTAGAACGGCGTCGTCTCGGACTGCGGGACCTCGACGACCTTGCCGAACATCTCCGACGAGGACGCCTGGTAGAAGCGGATCGACGGGTCGACGATGCGGATGGCGTCGAGGATGCGGGTGACGCCGAGGGCGGTGATCTCGCCGGTGAGCACCGGCTGGCCGAAGCTGGTCTGCACGAACGACTGGGCGGCGAGGTTGTACACCTCGTCGGGGCGGTGCTCGGTGAGGATGTTGATCATCGACACCTCGTCGAGCAGGTCGCCGGGCACGAACGTGATGCGGTCCTGGAGGTGGGCGATGCGCTCGAAGTTCACCGTCGAGCTGCGGCGCACCATGCCGATCACCTCGTAGTCCTTGTCGAGCAGGAGCTCGGCGAGGTACGAGCCGTCCTGGCCGGTGATGCCGGTGATGAGCGCACGCTTGGTCATGGCCCCGAGCATGGCCGACCGGACCCCGCCCGGTCTGCCAACCCCGTTGGCACGATGCGGCGACCGCCTCGTGCCTGGAGGCCGACCGGTCCGGCTGGCCCCTCGCGGGCCGGTCGGGATGGCAGCCTGGTGGGGTGAGCACCTGGGAACCGCGCTGGCCCGGCCGTCCCACCGGGGCGGCGTCGCTGGCGACCCGCATCGGCGTGCACCGCGCGGCGCGGGGCTGGACCCAGCAGCAGCTCGCCGACCGCATCGGCATCACCCGGGTCGGCGTGTCGCACCTGGAGGCCGGCATCAGCTCGCCCGACGCGCGCACGGTCACCCTGCTCGCGTCGGCGTTCGGGCTCGAACCCCACGACCTGGCGGCCGGCACCGACTACCCCGCGGCCAAGGCCGACCGGCTGCCGCTCGTCGTCGCCCGTCGCACCGAGGTCGAGCACCAGATCGCCCTGATGGACGCCGACCTGGCGTGGCTCGACGACGACGCCGTGCGCGTGCCGGCCCGGCGCGCCGACGCCGTCCGGGCCCGGTGGCGCACGACGCTCGACAAGCTGGCCGCCGAGGTCCACGACCCCGACGAGCGGACGGTGCTCGCCGCCGCCCGCCGCCGCCTCGACCCCTGACCGCGCCGACGTTCCGGGCCGTCGCACCCGGTGACGCGACCGTCCTGCGGTAGCGTCGGCGGTGTGAGCGACGGCTACGGCGGAGGCGGAGGTGCGCCGGACGAGGCTCCGGGGACGGCCGGATCCGGCACCCCCGGGGGCGACCCGGACCGGCCCGAGGAGGACGGTCCGGCCCGGCGCCAGCGGTGGTGGCTCGGAGCGGCGCTCGGACTGCTGGCCGTGGCGATCCTGGCCCTGATCGTGGCCCTCCTCGTGCGCGACGGTGACGACGACGCCGCGGACGGGACGACCACGACCACGTCGACCTCGTCCACCACCTCGACCTCCACCCCGTCGACCTCGACCACCTCCACCGAGCCCACGACGACCTCGACGACGGCCACCTCCAGCACCACGACGACCACCACCGGGTCGAGCCCGCCGGTCACGGCCGACCCCGCCCAGTGCCGAGACGCCGGGTCCGACCCCACCAACCCCGCCCCTGCGGCCCAGGCCGTGTTCATCGCGTGGACCCGCGGCGACCGGGCGTGCGCGGCGGAGCTGATGACGGCGACCGCCCTGCTGTCGCTGTTCGAGCGCGACGGCTCGACCGCCAACGACGTGTTCCAGGGGTGCAGCGAGGTCGACGCACCCGACCCCCACTTCGACTGCGCGTTCACCTATCCCGGCGGGTCGACGCACTACCGCATGAACTTCGGCGCCACCGGCGGCTGGTCGGTGTTCGAGGTCGTACAGGTGGCCGACTGAACGATCGCGGCGGGCCGCGGCCGCCAGTGCGGCTGCGGGGCGCGGGGACGCCGCGGGTACCGTCGCCGCGATGACGGAGGAGGTCGCCCCGGGACCGTCTCGTGACGACCTGCTGCGGACGCTGGAGGTCCTCGAGGCGCTGGTCGAGGACCGCGAGCCGATCGGGATGCTCGACGACGACGAGCGCCGGAGGCTCCTCGCCGCGGCGGGCGACGTGTTCAGCCCCGACGTCGAGCAGCGACGGCAGCGGATCAAGGCCCGGCGGCGGCAGGAGAAGGCCGACCGGCGACGCCGAGAATCCGCGGCGCTCGACGCCACCGGCATCCGGACCCTGCGGGCCGCCCCGGTTTACACGACACCGAACGTGTTCCCGCCCGAGGACCCGACGCTGGTCGATCCCGAGCTGGAAGGAAGCGACGAGGGGAACGATGGCGAGCACTTGGCCGACGCCCCCGAACCCCAGCACTGCTACGTCTGCAAGCGGCACTACACCGAGCTGCACCACTTCTACGACCAGCTATGCCCCGAGTGCGCCGAGCTCAACTTCGCCAAGCGCACCGAGACCGCCGACCTGTCGGGGCGGGTCGCGCTGCTAACGGGAGGGCGGGTCAAGATCGGCTACCAGGCGGGCATCAAGCTGCTGCGGGCCGGCGCGCGCCTCATAGTGACGACCCGCTTCCCCCGTGACGCCGCCCTGCGGTACGCCCGCGAGCCCGACTTCGACGAGTGGGGCGACCGGATCCGGATCCACGGCCTCGACCTCCGCCACACGCCGAGCGTCGAGGCGCTCTGCCGTCATCTGGACGAGACGCTCGACCGCCTCGACTTCATCGTCAACAACGCGTGTCAGACCGTGCGCCGTCCGCCGGCGTTCTACGAGCACATGATGGCTACCGAGGCGGCCGCGCTCGACGCCCTGCCCTCCGGGGCGCGGGCCCTGCTCGGAGGCGTCGACGGGGTGCGGGCCGCCGACCTCGTCGTGGCGCGGGACGACAGGGACGGCGGCGGAGACGGCGGGGTCGCCGGCAGCGCGGCGATGTCGCAGTACCGGCTGCTGCCCGAGGACTCCCTCGCGGGCGACGAGCTGTTCCCTGCGGGCCGCCTCGATCAGGACCTCCAGCAGGTCGACCGCCGGGACCGGAACTCGTGGCGGCTGCTGCTGCACGAAGTGTCGACGGTCGAGCTGCTCGAGACCCAGCTCGTGAACGCGGTCGCCCCGTTCGTGCTGAACGCCCGGCTCAAGCCCCTGATGGTGCGCACCCCCGAGCGCGACAAGCACGTGGTCAACGTGTCGGCGGTCGAGGGGCAGTTCTACCGACGGTTCAAGACCACCCGGCACCCGCACACCAACATGGCCAAGGCGGCGCTGAACATGATGACCCGCACCGCGGCGGCCGACTTCCACGCGGATGGCATCCACATGAACGCGGTCGACACCGGATGGGTCAGCGACGAGGACCCGGTGGCGCTCGCCGCCCAGAAGCGGGCCGAGCACGGCTTCCACCCGCCGCTCGACATCGTCGACGGGGCCGCCCGCATCGTCGACCCGATCATCGACGGCTTCAACACCGGCACCCACGTCTGGGGCCGCTTCCTGAAGGACTACCGCCCCACCGACTGGTAGCGGCGTTACATCTGGGGTCTGACCCCAGATGTAACACGTAGGGTCGGCGGCCATGGTCGACGCGTCGCTGTTCTCGCTCGAAGGCCGTACCGCGGTCGTGACCGGCGCCTCATCCGGGCTCGGCGCCCACTTCGCCCGGGTCCTGCACGGCGCGGGGGCGAAGGTGGTGGTGGCCGCCCGCCGCCTCGACCGCCTCGACGCCCTCGCCGCCGAGCTGGGGGAGGATGCCACCGCCGTGGCCTGCGACGTCACCGTCGACGACGACCTGGTCGCCCTGGCCGAGGTGGGGGCCGAGGTCGGCGGCGGGGCGGTCGACGTGCTGGTGAACAACGCCGGCATCGGGCTGCCGATCGCCGCCGAGGACGAGCCCTACGACGAGTTCCGCCGGGTGATCGACGTCAACCTCTCGTCGATCTTCCGGCTATCGCAGCTCGTCGCCCGCCCGATGATCGAGCGGCGCCGGGGCAGCATCGTCAACGTGGCGTCGATGCTCGGGCTGGTCGCGTCGGCGCCGATCAAGCAGGCGTCGTACTGCGCGTCGAAGGGTGGAGTGGTCAACCTGACCCGGGAGCTGGGTTGCCAGTGGGCGCGCAAGGGCCTGCGGGTCAACGCCCTCGCGCCGGGCTGGTTTCCGAGCGAGCTCACCGACGACATGTGGAACGACGACTCGTCGATCGCGTTCGTGAAGCAGAACTGCCCGATGGGCCGTCGGGGCGAGCTCGACGAGCTCGACGGCTCGCTCCTCTTCCTCGCGTCGGACGCCTCGACCTACGTCACCGGCCAGGTCCTCGCCGTCGACGGAGGCTGGACCGCCCGGTAACACCTGGGGTCGGAGGAAAACTGTTACCGCGGTAACGGTTTTCCTCCGACCCCAGGTGTTACGAAGCCGGCGAGGAGGTCGGCGAACGCGGCCTCCTCGCGGGCGCGGGCGGCGGCGACGTCGTCGGCCTCGGCGGCGCGGACCAGACCGGCGACGGCGCGCAGGCCGGCGAGCGGATGCTGGGCGATGCGGGCGGCGGCGCCGGCGACGTGCGCCTGGAGCTGGTCGTCGGGCACGACGGCGAGGGCGATGCCGAGGCGCACGGCGTCGGCCGCGGGCACCCACTCGGCGGTGAGGAGGATCCGGGCGGCCTGCTGGCGACCGACCCGCCGGGCCAGCAGCAGCGAGCTGGCCGCCTCCGGCGGGACGCCCATCTCGGCGAAGGGCACCCGCAGCCGGGCCGACTCGGCGAGGAAGACCATGTCGCAGTGGAGGAGGAGGGTGAACCCGATGCCGACCCCCGCCCCGTTCACGGCGGCCAGGAGCGGCTTGTCGAAGGCCTCGACCGCGGCGAGCAGGGTGCGGAAGCCGTGCTCGGCCCCCTCGGCCGCGGTGCCCTGGGCGAGGGCGGTCATCTCGGCGAGGTCCTGGCCGGCGGAGAACACCCGCCCGGCGCCGGTGATCACCACGACGCGCACGGAGTCGTCGCCCCGGGCGTCGTCGAGCGCCCCGGCCAGCGCGACGTAGAGCGACAGGTCGAAGGCGTTGCGGGCCTCCGGACGGTCGAGGGTGAGGAATCGGACCCCCTCCGCGTCGGCGACGTGCAGGACCTCCCCGGCGTTCACCCCTCGCCCCCGGCGTCGGTCCCGCCCTCGCCCGTGTCGGCCCCGGCGGCGTCGGACGCGTCGGCCCGGGCCCCGGCCCCGGCGGCGGTCCCGGCGTCGGACGGGTCGGAGCCCGCCGCGGCGTCGGAGGCGGCGGCCCGCTTCCTCGCGTCGTCGGAGATCGCCTTCTCGACCTGGTTGAACAGGCGGGCGCCGGCCGGCCAGCCCGCGTAGTGGGCGACGAACACGACCAGCTCCCGGAGCGCGTCGGCGTCGAGCTCGCCCCGGTCGAGCGTCGCACCGAGCTGGATCGGCGTCACGTCGTGGTGGTTGGCCCCGATCAGGAGGCCGAGCAGCACGAGCCGACGGTCGCGGCGGGACAGGCCGGGACGGTTCCATATGTCGGCGAAGAGGTGGTCGACCGTGTAGCCGAAGAAGTCGCCCTCGCCGTCGCTGACCTCCCAGCCGTACACGTCGGCCATCGTCTCGAGGCCCACGCGTCGCTTGTCGGGATCGCTCTCCATCGTTCCTCCGGGTGGTCGGTCGACCGCCAGTGTGGTCGCCCGGCCCACCGGGCACGAGCGTCCCGTCTCCGGAGCGCTCCTGCTCGGTTCGCGGGTGGGCCGAGGGTCGGGCCGGAGGTGGACGCTCGGTCGCATTCTGGACTAGTGTCCAGAACCATGTCCAGAAGCGCCGTCGGCGGACCCGGCGTCGGATCGCGGGAACCGGTGCGGCGGCACCTGAGCGAACGGCAGGCCGACACGGTCGAGCGGCTGACCGCGGCGGCGGTCGACGAGGTGCGCAACACCGGATACGACGGCCTGTCGGTGCGCAACGTCGCCCGGCGCGCCGGGGTCGCCCCCGCCACCGCCTACACGTACTTCGCGTCGAAGGACCACCTCGTCGCCGAGGTGTTCCGCCGCCGGCTCGAGGCCCAGGCGCCGACCGACCACGCGACCGAAGCCGATCCCGCCGACCGGGTCACCGCGGCGATCGGCGACATCGCCGAGGTCGTCGCCGGGGAGCCGGAGCTGGCCGCCGCCTGCACCCACGCCCTCCTCGCCGGCGACCCCGACGTCGCCCGCCTGCGGGGGATCATCGGCCTCGGGTTCCTGTCGCGCCTCACCGACGCGCTCGGCGACGACGCCGACGACGGCGTGGTCGACGCGCTCAACCTCGCCCTGTCGGGGGCGATGCTCCAGTCCGGCATGGGCGTGTTCGCCCACGCCGAGCTGGCCGACCGGATGCGACCGGTGGTCGCCCTCGTCCTGGGAGGTCGCCGATGACCAGCCGCACCACCGCCGCCGACGTCGCCGACGTGCCGCTCGACTACGACCCGTACGCGTACGAGATCCACGAGGACCCGTACCCGATCTACACACGGCTGCGGGCCGAGGCGCCGGTGTACCGCAACGAGGCGCACGGGTTCTGGGCGCTGTCGCGCCACGCGGACGTGATCGAGGCGTTCCGGGACTCCGACACCTACTCGTCGGCGGAGGGCGTGTCGCTCGACCCGGCGGCGTCGGGCCCGCACGCCCACCGCACGATGTCGTTCCTCGCCATGGACCCGCCACGCCACGGGCGCATGCGGGGCCTCGTGTCGCGCGGCTTCACGCCCCGGCGCGTCGCCGAGCTCGAACCCCGCATCCGCGAGATCGCCACCGGCTACCTCGACGAGGTGATCGGGCGGCGGGAGTTCGACTTCATCGCCGACCTCGCCGGCAAGCTGCCGATGGACGTGATCAGCGAGCTGGTGGGCGTCCCGGTCGCCGACCGCGCCGAGCTGCGCCGCCTGTCGGACCTGCTCGTGCACCGCGAGGAGGGCGTGACCGACGTGCCGCAGGCCGGGATGGAGGCGGCGCTGGTCCTCGCCGGCTACTACGCCGACATGATCGCGGAGCGCCGGAAGCGGCGCACCGACGACCTCACGTCCGCCCTGATCGACGTCGACGTCGACGGCGATCGCCTCGACGACGCCGACATCATCAGCTTCCTGTTCCTGATGGTGGTCGCCGGCAACGAGACGACCACCAAGCTGCTCGGCAACGCCTGGTACTGGGGGTGGCGTCACCCCGACGAGCGGGCCAAGCCGTTCGCCGATCCCGGCCGGGTGCCGGAGTGGGTCGAGGAGACGCTCCGGTTCGACACGTCGAGCCAGATGCTGGCCCGGGTGACCACCCGCGACGTCACGCTGCACGACGTCACCATCCCCGCCCGCGATCGGGTGCTGCTGCTCGTCGGGTCGGCCAACCGCGACGAGGACGTCTTCCCGCACGCCGACCGCTACGACGTCGGCCGCGACACCACCGACCTCGCCAGCTTCGGGTTCGGCCGTCACTTCTGCCTCGGCGCGTCGCTCGCCCGGCTCGAGGCCCGCGTGTGCCTGGAGGAGCTGGTCGCCCGCGTCGCCGACTACGACGTCGACCCCACCGGCATCGAGCGGGTCCACTCGGTCAACGTCCGGGGCCTCGCCGCCCTGCCGACGACCGTCACGGTGCGCTGATGCCCCGGTTCGACCCGCACCCCGACCGCCGCCCCGCGGCCGTCACCGGCGCGTCGTCGGGCATCGGCGCCGCGGTCGCCCGCGGCCTCGCCGCCGAGGGCCACCCGGTCGTGCTGGGAGCCCGCCGGGTCGACCGCTGCGAGGCCCTGGCCGACGAGCTGCGCGCCGAGGGCCACGAGGCCGCCGCCGTGCCGCTCGACCTGACCGACGACGTGTCGATCGCGAGCTTCGCCGAGCGCGCCGCCGCGGCCCACGGCCCGCTGGAGGTGCTCGTCAGCAACGCGGGCGACGTGTGGCCCCAGGCGGTCCACGCCACCGCCCCCGCCACCTTCGCCCGTCAGGTGCAGGTCAACCTGCTCGGCGCCCAGGCCCTCGTCCACGCGGTCGTGCCCGCGATGGTCGACCGCGGCCGCGGCGACGTCGCGCTCGTCACGTCCGACGTGGTCCGGGCGCCCCGTCCGCTCATGGGCGCCTACCTGACCGCCAAGCACGGCCTCGAGGGCATGGCCCGGGCGATGCAGATGGAGCTGGAGGGCACCGGCGTGCGCGTCGGCATGGTGCGCCCCGGCCCGTCGTCGACCGAGCAGGGCACCGGCTGGGACGACGACACGGTGAACGAGATCGTCGACGAGTGGAGCCGGTGGGGCCTGATCCGCCACGACGGCGCCCTGCGCCCCGACGACGTCGCCCGCGCCGTGGTGGCCATGGTTGGCCAGCCCCGGGGCACCCACCTGACCCTGATCGAGATCGAGCCCGAGGCCCCCGCCGCCCGCCGCACCCACGTCCCCGGAGGATCCCCATGACCGACACCCTGACCGGCCCGCCCATGGTCTCGGGCGACGACGGCGACACCGGCCACCTCGAGGAGCTGCGCCGCGACCCGATCGGCCTGATGGCCCGTGTCCGGGCGGAGTGCGGCGACGCCGGCCGCTTCCGCCTCGCCCACCAGGAGGTCGTGCTCCTGACCGGCGCCGAGGCCAACGAGGCGTTCTTCCGGGCGCCGGACGAGGACCTCGACCAGGCCGCCGCCTACCCGTTCATGACGCCGATCTTCGGTGAGGGGGTCGTGTTCGACGCCCCGCCCGAGCGACGCCGCGAGATGCTCCACAACCAGGCCCTGCGCGACAAGTACATGCGCGGCCACGCCCAGACGATCCAGCGCGAGGTCGAGCGCATGATCACGGGCTGGGACGACGAGGGCGAGATCGACCTCCTCGACTTCTTCGCCGAGCTGACGATCTACACGTCGTCGGCCTGCCTGATCGGCGCCCGCTTCCGCGAGCAGCTCGATGGTCGCTTCGCCGCGCTGTACCACGACCTCGAGCAGGGCACCGACGCCATCGCCTACGTCGACCCCTACGCCGACATCGAGAGCTTCCGCCGGCGCGACGAGGCGCGCGTCGGTCTGGTCGCCCTGGTGCAGGGGATCATGGACGAACGCGTCGCCGAGGGACCCCCGCCCGACGACGAGCGCGACCTGCTCGACGTGCTGATGTCGATCCGTGACCCCGACGGCACCCTGCGCTTCAGCGCGGACGAGGTCACCGGCATGTTCATCTCGATGATGTTCGCCGGGCACCACACCACGTCCGGCACCGCGGCGTGGACCCTGATCGAGCTGCTGCGCCACCCGGCCGAGATGGCGAAGGTCACCGCCGAGCTCGACGACCTGTTCGCCGACGGCAGCGACGTCAGCTACCAGGCGCTGCGCGAGATCCCGCACCTGGAGGCGGCGATCAAGGAGGCGCTGCGCCTGCACCCGCCCTTGATCCTCGTGCTGCGCAAGGCGACCCGCGATCTCGACCTGGCGGGCCACCGCATCGCCGAGGGCACGCTCGTCGGCGCGTCGCTGTCGGTGTCGAACCGGCTGCCGGAGTGCTTCGACGAGCCCGACTCCTTCGTCCCCGACCGCTACATCGCCCCGCGCGAGGACGACCTCGCCAACCCGTGGACGTGGATCCCGTTCGGGGCCGGCCGCCACCGCTGCGTCGGCGCCGCCTTCGCCCTGATGCAGCTCAAGGCGATCTTCTGCGTGCTGCTCCAGGACTGGGAGCTCGAGGCGGCCCAGCCGCCGGAGACCTACCGCAACGACCACTCGAAGATGGTCGTCCAGCTCGCCCAGCCGTGCGTGGCCCGCTACCGGCGGCGCCGGAGGGACGCCTGATGGGCTGGCGCGTCGTCGTCGACCGCGACCTGTGCCAGGGCCACGGCGTGTGCGAGTCCGAGGCGCCGGAGGTGTTCGAGGTGCCCAAGCGCGAGGTCGTCGTGCTCGCCGAGCGCCCCGGCGACGACCAGCGTGCGGCCGTCGAGGCGGCCGTGAAGTTCTGTCCCACCCACGCCCTCTCGATCGTCGAGGACTGAAGGAGACCCCCGTGAGCTACCCCCGTGCCGAGTTGGAGGAGATGGTCGAGCGGTGGCTCCAGGCCAACCGCGACGCCGAGGTCGCCGGTGACTGGAAGCCGATGGCCGAGCTGTACACGCCCGACGCCACCTACGGCTGGAACTACGGCGACCGCACCGAGTTCATGGCGGTCGGCCGCGACGAGATCCGCGAGCTCGCGCTCGGGGAGGAGATGGCCGGGCTCGACGGCTGGGAGTACCCCTACGAGGAGATCGTCATCGACGAGGCCAAGGGGATGGTCATCGGGTTCTGGCGCCAGATCGCCGACGCGACCCGGGCCGACGGCACCCGTTACGAGGTCGCCGGCATCGGCGGATCGTGGTTCATCTACGGCGGCGACTTCCAGTGGCGCTGGCAGCGCGACTGGTTCGACTTCGGCAACGCGGCCGCCCTGTTCATGGAGATGATGGGTGACGGCACGTTGTCGGACGGGATGACCGCCCGCATGCAGCGGTCGATGAAGCCAGACCTTCCCGGCTACTACCCGCTCGGCGGCGCGCCGGTCGGGCTGTGGGACCGGCCGTCGTGACCGGACCGCTCCAGGCGGCGGGCCTCGACGTCCTGCTCGTCGACGGCAAGCTCGGCCCCGCGGCCGGCGGGGCGACGTTCGAGACCGTGAACCCGGCGACGGAGGAGGTCCTCGGCGTCGCCGCCGACGCCACCGCGGCCGACCTCGACGCCGCGGTCGACGCCGCCCGCCGCGCCTTCGACGGCTCGGCCTGGTCGACCGACGTCGCGCTGCGGGTGCGGTGCGTGCGCCAGCTGCGCGACGCGCTGATCGCCCACGGCGAGGAGATGCGCGCCCTCACCACCGCCGAGGTCGGGGCCCCGACGTTCCTCACGACCGGCCCCCAGTACGACACGCCGGTGGCCGACCTCGCCGTCGCCGCCGACACCGCCGAGGGCTACGAGTGGCGCACCGACCTCGGCCTCGGCGAGGTCATGGGCATCACGTCGCGGCGCTGGCTGCTGCGCGAGCCGGTCGGCGTCGTCGGCGCGATCACGCCGTGGAACTTCCCGCACCAGATCAACCTGGCGAAGATCGGGCCCGCCCTCGCCGCCGGCAACACCGTCGTGCTCAAGGCGGCGCCCGACACCCCGTGGGCGGCGTCGGCGCTGGCCCGCATCGCCGCGACGGAGACCGACCTGCCGCCCGGCGTCCTGAACGTCGTCACCTCGTCGGATCACGCGGTGGGGGCCCGGCTCTCCACCGACCGGCGGGTCGACCTCGTGTCGTTCACCGGCTCGACCGCCACCGGACGCAGGGTGATGGCCGCCGCGTCCGAGACGCTGAAGCGGGTGTTCCTCGAGCTGGGCGGCAAGTCGGCCTACCTCGTGCTCGACGACGCCGTCGTCGCCTCGGCCGCGTCGACCGCCGCCTTCGCGGTGTGCGTCCACGCCGGTCAGGGCTGCGCCCTCACGACCCGGCTGCTGCTGCCCCGCGACCGCTTCGACGAGGGCGTCGAGGCCGCCGCCGCGACGATGGCGGCCCTCGCCCCCGGCGACCCGACCGACCCCGGGACGATCTGCGGGCCGCTGGTCTCGGCCCGCCAGCGCGAGCGGGTCGAGGGCTACCTCGCCCTCGCCCGCGACGAGGGCGGCACGTTCGCCTGCGGCGGCGGCCGTCCCGCGGAGCGCGACCGCGGGTTCTTCGTCGAGCCGACGCTCGTCGTCGGGCTCGACAACGACGCCCGCGTCGCCCGCGAGGAGATCTTCGGCCCGGTGCTGGTCGCCATCCCGCACGACGGCGACGACGACGCCGTCGCGATCGCCAACGACTCCGACTACGGCCTGTCGGGCGCGGTGCACGCCACCGACCTCGACCGGGCCTGGGCCGTCGCCCGCCGCCTGCGCACCGGCACCGTCGGCGTCAACGGCGCCCAGTGGTACGGCGGCGACGTGCCCTTCGGCGGCTACAAGCAGTCCGGCCTCGGCCGCGAGATGGGCGTCCTCGGCTTCGAGGAGTACCTCGAGGCCAAGTCCGTCGGCGAGCCGGCGTGACGCCACCGCCACCGCCGCGACCGGCGCGGCCCGACCCCGAACCGCCCAACCCCGAACCGGCGCGCGTTCCCCGCCCCCTGCGGCGGGGAACGCGCGCCGGTTCGGCGCATCGAGAGGAGAACCGCCCGTGACCGCACGCTTCGAGGGGAAGGTCGCCGTCGTGACCGGCGCCGCCCGGGGGATCGGGGAGACCTACGCCCGCCGCCTCGCCACCGAGGGGGCGGCCGTCGTGGTCGCCGACATCGACGAGGACGGTGCGGCCGGGGTCGCAGCCTCGATCGTCGGCGACGGCGGCACCGCGATCGGGGTCCGCGTCGACGTGTCGGACCCGGAGTCGGCCGCGGCGATGGCCGCGGCCGCGGTCGACCAGCTCGGCGGCATCGACCTCCTCGTCAACAACGCCGCGATCTACGGCGGCATGGAGATCGATCTCCTGCTGACCGTCGACTGGGACTACTACCGGCGCTTCATGGCCGTGAACATGGACGGCGCCCTCGTCTGCATCCGGGCCTGCTGGCAGGCGATGGCCGCTCGCGGCGGCGGGGCGATCGTCAACCAGTCGTCGACCGCGGCGTGGCTCTACGCCGGCTTCTACGGGCTGGCCAAGGTCGGCATCAACGGACTCACGCAGCAGCTCGCCCACGAGCTGGGCGGATCCGGCATCCGCATCAACGCCATCGCGCCGGGGCCGACCGACACCGAGGCCACCCGCTCGACCGTGCCCGAGTCGATCGTGAAGGACCTGGTCAAGGGGCTGGCGATCAAGCGGCAGGGAACCCCCGACGACATGGCGAACATGCTGCTGTTCCTCCTGTCCGACGAGGCGAGCTGGATCACCGGGCACATCTTCAACGTCGACGGCGGCCAGGTGGTGCGGGGATGACCACGCCCGAGACGGTCGGTTGGATCGGCCTCGGCCAGATCGGCGCGCCGATGGCGAAGCGGCTGCTCGACCGACCCGGCGACCCGGCCGGGCTGGTCGTGTGCGACGTCGTCGCCGAGGCGACGGAACCGTTCGCGGTGGCGGGAGCCACCGTCGCCGACGACCCCGCGGGAGTGGTCGCCGCGGGGGCGACGATCGTGTCGGTGATGGTCCGCGACGACGACCAGGTGCGCGACGTCGTCGGCGCGATGCTCCCGGGCGCCGCGCCGGGCACGGTGATCGCGGTGCACTCGACGATCGCCGCCGAGACGGCCGAGGAACTGGCCGCGGTGGCGTCCGAGCGCGAGGTGGCCGTCGTCGACGCGCCGGTCAGCGGGGGTGCGATGGGCGCCGCCACCGGTCGCCTCGCCGTGATGGTCGGGGGCGAGGTGGCCGCCGTCGACCGCTGCCGCGAGCCGTTCGGCCGCTTCGCGGACCTCGTGCTGCACTTCGGCCCGGCGGGGTCCGGCACGCGCGCCAAGGTCGCCCGCAACCTGATCACGTTCGCGTCGTTCGCCGCCGCGGGCGAGGCGTCGCGGCTGGCGGAGGCCCACGGCCTCGACCTCGCCGCCCTCGGCGAGGTCGTGCGCCACTCCGATGCCGTCACCGGTGGCGCCGGGGCGATCCTCCTGCGCGACGCGACCGCCCCGCTCGCCGCGGACGACGGGCTCCGGCCGATCTTCGAGCACACCCGGGCGCTGGGGGAGAAGGACCTCGGTCTCGCGATCGCGCTCGGCGAGGCCGCGGGGATCGACACCCCGGTCGCCCGCCAGGCGCTCGGCCTGCTCGCCGCCGCCCTCGGCGTGCCGCACGGGGACCGCTGATGGCCCGCCGCGCCGACCACCCGACCCGCGACGACATCGACCTGATCAGCGGCGGGTTCTGGGGTTCGGACCCGCACGAGGCGATGACGTGGATGCGCGCCCACGCCCCCGTGTACTGGGACGGCCGGGCCTGGGGGATCAGCCGCCACGCAGATCTGAAGGCGATCTCGAAGGACCCGGCGACGTACTCCAGCGCCCAGGGCATCCGGGCCGACGCCGACGCCACACCGATGCTGATCGACCAGGACGACCCGATCCACGCCAAGCGGCGCAAGCTGGTGAGCCGCGGGTTCACCCCCCGGCGCGTCCGGGAGCAGGAGGCCGCCGTGCGCCGGGCCTGCGACCGGATCATCGACGTCGTCTGCGAGCGCGGCGAGTGCGACCTCGTCACCGACGTCGCCGCCTGGCTGCCGATGATCATGATCGGCGACGCCCTCGGCGTGGCCCCCGCCGACCGGGCACAGCTGCTCGCCTGGTCCGACGCGCTCCTCAGCGCGCTCACCGGCCGCCCCGAGGACATGGAGGCGGCCGGGGTCGCGTTCGGCGAGTACACCGCGTTCGCCATGGCGACGATCGCGGATCGCCGTGAGTCGCCCGCCGACGACCTCATGTCGATCCTCGTGCACGCCGAGATCGACGGCGAGCGGCTCACCGACGACGAGGTGCTGTTCGACTCGATCCTGATCCTGATCGGCGGCGACGAGACGACCCGCCACGTGATCAGCGGCGGCATGTACCAGCTCCTGTCGGACCCCGACCAGCGCGCCCGGCTGGCCGCCGACCGCTCCCTGCTGCCGGGCGCGGTCGAGGAGATGCTGCGCTGGGTCTCGCCGATCAAGAACATGAACCGCACCGCGACCCGCGACGTCGAGCTGGGCGGGCAGGTGATCGGCGAGGGCGACCCGGTGCTGCTGCTCTACCCGTCGGCCAACCGGGACGAGGACGTGTTCGACGACCCGTTCCGCTTCGACATCGAGCGCTCGCCGAACGACCACGTCGCGTTCGGGTTCGGCACGCACTTCTGCATGGGGGCGAGCCTGGCCCGCATGGAGCTGGCCTGCATGGTCGACCACCTGTTGCGTCGCCTCCCCGACCTCGAGCTGGTCACGCCCGACGAGCCCGCCTTCCGGCCCGCCAACTTCGTGTCCGGCTACGAGCACCTGCCGGTCCGCTTCACGCCCACCGCCCCCCTCGGGTAACACCTGGGGTCGGAGGAAAACCGTTACCTCCGGCCGACCCGTCGTCCACCCGGGACCGCCGCCGGTCGACGGCGGCAGGAGCGAGTAGGAAGTCGCCCATGGAGCGCACGATCAGCACCAACGGGGTCGACCTGCACGTGACCGAGGAGGGGTCGGGCCCGCCGGTGATCCTCGCCCACGGGTTCCCGGAGCTCGGCTACTCGTGGCGCCACCAGCTCCCGTTCCTCGCCGGTCACGGCTACCGGGCGGTCGCCCCCGACCAGCGCGGGTACGGCCGGTCGTCGCGGCCGGAGGCGATCTCCGACTACGACGTCGAGCACCTCACCGGCGACCTGCTCGGCGTGCTCGACGACCTCGGCCACGAGAAGGCGGTGTTCGTCGGCCACGACTGGGGGTCGATCGCGGTGTGGTCGCTCGCCCAGCGCGCCCCCGAGCGGGTCGCCGGCGTCATGGGGATGAGCGTGCCGTTCATCCCGCGCGGCGACCGCCCGCCCACCGAGTCCCTGGGGTTCATCTTCCAGGACAACTTCTTCTACATGCTCTACTTCCAGGAGCCGGGCGTCGCCGACGCCAACCTGGCGGCCGACACCCGTCACACGATCCGCGGGATGCTCCTCGGACTGTCGCCGGGGGCCAACCCCGACCCCGGGGCGATGGTGGCGGGCGACGGGCGCGGCTTCGCCGAGCGGCTACCCGAGGTCGAGGGGGAGCCGGGCTGGATCACCGCGGCGGAGATCGAGCACTACGTCTCGACCTTCGAGGAGACCGGCTTCACCGGCGGCCTCAACTGGTACCGCAACCTCGACCGCAACTGGGAGCTGATGGAGCCGTGGGGCGGTGAGCAGGTGCAGCCGCCGGCCGCGTTCGTCGGCGGCGTCGACGACCCGGTGCTGACGTTCACGCCGCTGTCGGTGATGGACGGACACCTCGCCGACCCCCGTGGCGTCACGATGCTCGAGGGCGCCGGCCACTGGGTGCAGCAGGAGAAGCCCGCCGAGGTCAACGCCGCCCTGCTCGCCTTCCTCCAGGGCCTCGACCCCTGGACCTGAAACCACACGAGGTGCCTGGAGGCCGAGCCGATAGGCGAGGCCGACCCAGCAAGCACGGCACCGCAAGTTCCGAGCGCAGCGAGGAATCCGTCTGCGACGACGCTCGCTTTCCGCCAACGCTC
>Ga0123333_10002180_pt1 | contig 20187 bp, 13 predicted proteins | sample BioC12SIPDNA_3_FD_89957 | JGI IMG/M metagenome (GOLD analysis project Ga0123333, IMG submission 89957) | Anaerobic biogas reactor microbial communites from Washington, USA - Biogas_R2_B C12 SIP DNA | ecosystem: Engineered > Bioreactor > Anaerobic > Unclassified | place: Washington, USA... | reverse complement strand
GGAGCAGGATCCGCACTTCCTCGGGGAATTCTTGCCGCCACAGCAACGTTCCCTTGCTGCCATTGACCTCGATTCCCAGGTTGTTCTTATGTCCGATGGCGATCTGGGTAGCGCGCACGAGGGCTCGGGCCCCGTTATTGAGCTCGCAGTACGTGGTGAAATGGTCATCCAGCTTGCGGCGTTCCACGAAGGTTTCGAGATGCGCCTGGAGTTTGGTGACATTCAGCCCGGTGATATATCGCAGTTGCATCAGGGCATGCGTACCGATGTCGCCGCCACAGCAGCTGGCGCCGGCCTTGGCCGGATCCACGCGCCACTCGGCCTGTATCGAGCCCTGGTCCTCGGCGCGGCCGGCGAGCCACCCCTGGATGTAGTAGGCATCGACCCAGCGCACTTCGCCGATCAGCCCGCTGGTGACGACGAACCGTGCGAAGCGTGTGGTCCAGTGTCCCAGGTAGGTGTGGGCGACGCCGAAGGGGATCTTGGCCTCTTTGACGGCCGCCGCCAACTGGTCGGCCTCTTCGAGCGTGACGGTCAGCGGCTTCTCGCAGAACACGGGAATCCCCGCCCGGATACACTTCATCGCGGGATCGAAGTGCACGTGGTTGGGCGTCACGATCAGAGCGTAGTCGATCCGTTCGCCGAGCGGCTTCTGGGATTCCTTCTCGATCAGTTCGTCGTAGCTGCGGTAGCCCTGGATAGGATAGGGCCAGGCTTCCGCTTCCCGCAGGGCCACTTCCGGATCGGGGTGGAGCGCAGCGCAGGTGACGCGCCGCGTGCCGTCGAAGAAGATAGCGCGTTGATGAGGCTGCACGATGAACGCACCGCCACCGCCGCCGATCAATGCCACGTTCAGGGGTCGTTGGGACATGGAGTTCTCCTTTCTGCGTACCGTTCGAAACCCGGCGCCAGCTTTTCCCGGCGGGCGGACGGCGGGTCCGCCGCGCACCGGCACCGTCTGCTGGCCGCCACGCGACCTCCAAGATACCGCATGAGCGGGCCGTCTCGAAAGGGCGCCGCGCCAGCCCGGTCTCCGGACCCGGACATCTCTCTCAACTCGTTCACTTTACTGGGTTTACACCGCATTGCGAGCGGCGTTATACTCGTCGCTGGAGCTGCGTTAGACCGGGTGTGGCTACGGCGCAGCGGAGTTCCCGGCAGACACGCGATCGATCGATGCGGGTATCGCGCGCTGGCCGCACCGGCCGCCGCGCGGATCTCCAGGCTTCCCATTGGAAAGGTGAGTGATCATGATCGAGTTGGGGTTTCACACGGATAACTACCGTCCGCTGAGCATGAGCTTTGAGGCTTCTGTAGAAAAGGGGTTGGCGCTCGGTCTGCGACACGTGGAGTTTGCCGTCATTCACGGCCAGAATTTTATCCAGGCCATGGGATACGATCCGGGCATTTCGCTCCAGTCCAACGCACGTGCGCTCCGGAAATACCTCGACAGCAAGGGGCTCAGCGTGTCCCAGATCGATGGTTCCTATCCGTTGATGGGCCCCAACGGGTCCACGTTCGGCGTGCAGTACGTCCAGCAAACGATCCGGTTTGCCGCGGAACTGGATTGCCCGATTGTGGATACGGTAGACGGGGCGTTCGAAATCGAAGGCCTGTCTCGCGAGGAGGTATTCCGGATCACCTGCGACAACTATCGCCAGTGTCTGTCGTGGGCCGAGGACTACGGCGTGATGCTGGCCATCGAGCCGCACGGTCCCTATACGAACGACGGCGACTTCCTGCAGCGGTTGTTCGAGTATTTCGATTCGGAGTACCTGCGGTTCAACATGGACACGGGCAACAATTTCATCGCCGGCGGCGATCCGCTGGCGTATTGCCAGCGATTCCGCAAGTACCTGGTTCACGCCCACATCAAGGATGTCAGCGAGTCACTGGCAGCCGCGCTGCGAGGAGAGGAAACGGGCATCGGCAGTTCGCAGGTGCCGATCGGTGGTGGGGTCAATGCGGACAACATCCGCAAGGTGCTGAAGTACCTGGCCGAGACTAATTGGGACGGTGTGGTGTCGATCGAATGTCATGGATCTGACGAGAACATGAAAGCCAGCGTGGAGTTCCTCCGCGGCGTGCTGAGCGAGATTGGCCAATGACCTTTTTCGGACAAGGAAACAGACCATGAAATCCGCCATGAATCGACGTACGTTTGTCCAGCATTCCGTCCTGGCCTCCGCAGGTGCGGCGCTGGCCGCCGGCAGCCTGGCCCAGCCGGGCGCCGCGGGCGCGGACGGCGCGTCAGCTCCCGCCACGCCGTCTGTGGCCCAGGAGATGCCACGGGGGAAGATCGGTGATCTGGAGATCAGCCGCCTGCTGCTCGGCGGCAACCTGCTGACGCACTACACGCACAGCCGCGATCTGCGCTACGTGTACACGCTGGCCAAGGCCTACAACACCGACGAGAAGATCCTCGAGACGCTGGCCATCGCCGAGGATCACGGCATCAATACGCTGGTGGTGCACAACGTGCCGGCCACCCTCGCGGTGCTCAAGCAGCATCGGCAGCGGGGGGGCAAGATGCAGTGGATCACGTGCACCTTCCACGCCCTGGCCGGTGGCGATCTGCGGAAGTTCGCCACGGAGGTCGAGCAGCTGGTCGACGCCGGTACGGACGCCCTCTATATCTCGGGTGTGGAAGCGGACTTCATGTGCGGATACACCAACGACATTTCGGCGACCAATTCGGCCGAGCGGGCTACCGAACCGAAGATGGACGTGCTGGCCCAGGCCCTCGACCTGGCCAAGGCGCACGGCCTGCCCACCGGGCTGGGAGCACACCGGCTGGGCGCCATCCAGGAGTGCGAGAAGGCCGGACTGGACATCGACTTCTATCTCAAGACGTTCCACCACCACAACTATCCGACCGCCAACCTCCATTACGACTCCAACTTCTGTCCGGATCCGGAGGGGGTCACCCAGTTCATGCAGACGGTCAAGAAACCGTTCATCGCCTACAAGGTCATGGCGGCCGGGGCCATCCCGCCCAAGGACGCGTTCGAGTTCGCCGTGACCAACGGAGCGGACTTCATTCTGGCTGGCATGTTCGACTTCGAGATCGCAGAGGATGCCCGGCTGGTCCGCGAACTGTATGCGAATGTCGAGCGCCCGCGTCCGCTGCAGGCCTGAGCGCGGGCCCGCCCGGTGCGCGGTGTCCTGCCCGATCATGTCCCGACGAGAAGCTGAAGCGAGATGACTATGCAACGTCGTACGTTTCTGCAGGCGGGTGCCGCAGCGGCCTCCCACCTGCTGGTCGTATCGTCCCAGCCGGCCGCCGCCCAGACTGACGGCGGCCCGGAGCTGCGGCTGGCGCTGATTGGCGGCGGTTATCAAGGACGCAATCTGCTCAGCGCCGCGATGGCCGTGGGCGGCGTGCGCGTGCAGGCCGTGTGCGACATCTGGGAATACTCCCGCAGGTACTGTCGGAGTTTTCTCCAGCGGTATGACCAGGAGGTCCAGCTCTACGAAGACTTCCGGGAGATGCTCGACAAGGAGCGGGAGCTGGACGCCGTACTCGTGGCAACTCCCGACTTCGTACACGAGCCCCAGGTCAGCGCCTGTCTGGAGGCGGGGCTGCACGTCTACTGCGAACCGATGCTCGCCCACACCCTCGACGCCGCCCGCTCCATGATCGACTCGATGCGACGCTCCGGCAAACTGCTGCAGATCGGCTACCAGCGCCGCAGCGATCCGCGCTATCGGCACGCCCAAGAAAAACTGATCGCCGAGGCCCAGTTGCTCGGACGCGTGACGGTGGTCCAGACGCAGTGGGCCCAGGAGGCAGCCGACCTGCGCGGCTGGCCCAAACGCTACCTGATCCCCGACGAAGTGCTGCACCGCTACGGCTACGAGGACATGCACCAGTTCCGCAACTGGATCTGGTACCCGCAGTACAGCAGCGGACCGTACGGCGCCTTCGTGTCCCAGCAACTCGACGTCTGCCAGTGGTTCCTGGACGTGGCGCCCCGCACGGTAATGGCCAGCGGCGGGCGCGACTTCTTCACCGACCGCCCCGGCCTGGACACCGTGCTGAGCGTCTACGAATATCCGCACTCACTCGGTCCCGTGCGGGTGTCGTGCGCTATGCTGACCACGACCAGCGGTGACGGGACGCGGCAGTTCGAACGATTCCTCGGCACCCAGGGATACCTGCAGATGTCGGACAATCCGCGCTGGGCGCGGATCGGACGGGAACCGAATGCACCCGACTGGGACGAATGGATCAAGCAGAACTACGTAGTCAAACAGGAACGAGTGGCCGCCCATGCTGCCAAAGAGGATGAACTGGACGTGCACGTCAGTGGCGAGGTGGAACAGTACCAGTTCCCCGTAATGACGCAGGCGTCCGGCTGCCAGGCGCACCTGGAGAATTTCTTCCAGGCCGTGCGCGGGCGAGAACCGCTGCGCTGCCCGGCCGATGCGGCCTTCCCCAGCCAGGTCGCGGCGTTCAAGGCGATCGAGGCGGTGCAGGCCGGCGCGACGGTAACGTTCGCCCCCAGCGACTTCACGACGTGACCTTTCCGGGAGCATTGGTGATGCGCACAGAGCCCGGTCACGTTACCCTGTACCGGCAGGCCATGGCCACGGACTTTTCGATTACCATCGCCTATCCCGATCACCAGTATGCGCGCCAGGCGGCAGCGGAAGCGTTCCGCGAACTAGAGCGGCTGGAAGGCCGCCTGAGTGCGTTTCGGGAGGACAGCGATCTGGCGCGGATCGCGCGCTTGCAGAGTGGTCAGACATGTGTGGTCGATCCCGCCACGCATGCCTGCCTGCAGGTCGCGCTGGACGTGGAAGCGGCCACAGGAGGCGCGTTTGATATCGCATATCGGTCCCAGCCACATCGGGCCGCATCAAAACGGATCCGACTGGCCGCTCGTCAGCCGCAGGTGACGGTGCTCGTGGGGGACACCGACCTCGATCTCGGGGGGATCGGCAAGGGCTACGCCCTGGATCATCTGGCCTCCATCCTGGCCGACTGGGACCTGCACTGTGTCCTGCTGCGGGCCAGCAAGAGCACGGTTCTGGCGCGCCATGCGCCGCCCGAGCGCGCGGGGTGGGAGGTCCGGTTCGGCACCGCCACCGACGTCTGGACCCTCTCGCTGCGCGAGATGGCCATCAGTGGCTCAGGCAGCGACCGGCAAGGCCCCCACATTATTGACCCGCACCGCGGCCGGCCGGCGCGCGCACACCGCCTGGCGTATGCCACCGCCGCCTCGGCGGCGGCGGCCGATGCGTTGTCCACTGCGTTCGTCGTCATGCCAGACGACGCGATTCGGCAGTACTGTCAGCGCTACCCCGACAGCGCGGCATACGTCGTTCCGGCTGGCAGCGGACTGCTGCGGGTCCTGCACGAACCGCCAACAATGGAGGCCGTGGCCCTATCCCCGTGAGGAAGACCCGAAGACTCAGCCATTTGTGGAGACCTGTCATGATGAACCGATCACGAACGCTGTGGGTGACAATGGTGTGCGTGCACGTTGGACTGTTCGCCGGCAGCGGTGCCTGCTCCGGCCAGGTGGCGGCCGGCCCGGCATCGACGGCGGCGCAGGCCCGGCATCCGTTCTACGCCTTCTGTTTCGATATCCACGACGCGCAGCAACGCGACCTGGAGCAGCAGGCAGCCATGCTCAAACAGCTTGGCTACGACGGCGCCGGGCACGTGGGATTGGAGGCGTTGACCGAGCGTCTGGAGAGCCTGGACCGGGCCGACTTGCGGCTGTTCGTGGCCGGCATCACCGTTAATCTCACCCAACCGCCGAACGAACCGCTCGCACAACTCAAGCATGCCCTGCCGCTGCTCAGGAACCGCCAGGCGGTTCTGTACGTAGTGCTGACCGGCTATCCCCCCGGGGACGCCCGCGGTGAGGAACCGGCCGTCACGACCTTGCGCACCATGGCCGACCTGGCCGCCCAGGCAGATGTACGGCTGGGTCTCTATCCGCACACCTCCGACTGGGTCGCTCAGTTCGCGCATGCGGTGAGCGTCGCCAATCAGGTGGACCGGCCCAACTGCGGAGTCATTTTCAACCTGTGTCATTTTCTGCGCAACGAGGAGGCGGACACGCTGCCGGCAGTACTGCGCGCAGCCCAACCGCGACTGGTCGGCGTGACTCTCAACGGGGCCGATCTAGCCGGAAAGAACGACGCCGACTGGGGGCGTCTGATCCAGCCGCTGGATCGCGGCTCGTTCGATATGCGGGGACTGCTCCGCGAGCTCAAACAGATCAACTACCGCGGCCCGATCGGACTGATGTGTTACGGCATCACGGGTGACGCCACAGACCACCTGGCGCGTTCGATCGCGCACTGGCACGAACTGCGCGCGGAGTTGGAATGAGCGCAAACCCGCAACCCCAGAACGCCTGCCCCCTAACACGTGAAGTCACCGGCGCGCCGGGCACGGGTGACCCAAACCCACCCGTGCCCGGCGCGCGAAGCGCTCTGGCGGCGTCCAATCCGCTCAGGCAGCCGGGTCAGCGCCATTCGCAGTATCATTCGGTGACCGCTGCCCCAACTGCTCGTCCAGCATCAGCAGGCCCATGGAGTTGTCCTTGATCATCTTGAGCTTGCCGACGATCGGCTGGACGTTGGCCTCCTCTTCCACCTGCTCCGTGACAAACCACTGCAGGAACGTGTTGGCCGCGTGGTCGCTTTCTTTCACCGCCAGGTCGACCAGCGCGTTGATCTTCTGGCTGATCAGCCGCTCGTGATCCAGAGCGTCCTGGAACGCCTCCAGGGGACTGGACCAGTCGGACTTCGGCTTGTCAATCTGCTCCAGGATCACCCGTCCGTCGCGGTCGTTAATGAAGTCGATGAACTTATCGGCGTGCATGCGTTCCTCATCGAACTGGATCCGCATCCATGTCGCCATGCCTTCCAAGTTCTCGGCTGCGAAGTAGTTTGCCATGGAGAGATACAGATAGGCCGAGAAGAGCTCGGCGTTCAGGTGTTCGTTGAAAGCTGATTCAATCGTTTTGTTCATACAGGCCACCCCTCGATGTCATAAATGAAAGGTTCGTTTTGGACATTGTAGTGCCCGCCTCTAAACCGCACACCCCACTGGCGCTGCGGGTTACAACGGAAGAGGTGACGTCCCGGGTGGCTGGCGGGGGTCACGACACCGTCCAAACAGCCCGCTGCAATATGGCTGTTATCCTGCCACGGGGCCGCGCGATCTGGCAGCCAGCCCAGGCCGGCCACCCCCCCTGGGTATTCTTGACTTCGCGACCGTGATTCGCGTCAATACCAACGTACACTTGAGTTGCCCGATCTGCACGTGTACTGGCCCGTGTCGTGCGTCGAACTTTTCGCAGGAGCGTCGAGCCTGATGAGTCGCAAGAAATCCCAGGGCCCGGCCAAGCCATCGAGCCGGACCAACGCTACGCCGTCACCGAAACAGCCAGGTCCGGCCGGGCAGTCCAAGTCGAAGAAGGGAACCGCGCCGGCGGCGAAGAAACGAGGCACACGAGTCCGAGGGACGCCGTCGGCGGCCGCGCCGGCACCCGCGCCGGTAACGCCTTTCACCCCGTGCCCGCCGGTGCCCACGACTGCGGAAGCCTTCCGGCAGTCTACGATGAATAATCTGTACCGCGCGCGTGGCCAGGCCGTGCAATCGGCCAGCCACCAGGACGTGTATATGGCGCTGTCGTATACCGTGCGGGACTTACTGATCGAACGCTGGCGGCAGACGACCGAGGCCCAGTTCGCTGCGAATCCCAAGTTCGTGTACTACTTGTCGGCCGAGTACCTGCCTGGCAAGCAACTCGCCCAGAATCTGCAGTACACGCACATGGAGCAGTTGGCGCGCGACTCGCTGGCCATGCACAAACTGGATCTCGATCGGTATCTGGACCTCGATGTGGAGCCGGGGCTCGGCAACGGCGGGCTCGGCCGGCTGGCCGCGTGCTTTCTCGACTCTCTGGCGACGCTCGATATCCCGGCGGTCGGTTACGGCATCCGTTACGAGTTCGGCATCTTCCGCCAGACGTTCGAAGACGGCTGGCAGGTCGAGAAACCCGACGGCTGGCTGCTGCTGGGCAACCCTTGGGAATTCATCCAGTCGGACGACATGGTGCGCGTCGGGTTCTGGGGTCACACCGAGGACTACGTCGCGGAAAACGGCAGCACGCGGACGCGGTGGGTGCCCAGCCGGGAAGTGTACGGCGAACCGTGCACGACGCTCGTGCCCGGCTACGGGACCAAGACGGTCAACATCCTGCGCCTGTGGCGTGCCCGTGCCACCGACGAGTTCGACTTCCAGCTGTTCGACAGCGGGGACTACACGCGGGCGGTCGACGAGAAGGTACAATCGGAGACGATCAGCAAGGTACTATATCCCAACGACGCCAACCCCAACGGCCAGCAGCTCCGGCTCAAGCAGCAGTATTTCTTCGTGGCATGCTCGCTGCACGACATCCTGCGCCGATTCCGGCTGAAGAACTACGACTGGAACCTGCTGCCGGAGAAGGTGGCCATCCAACTCAACGACACGCACCCCGTCGTGGCGATCCCCGAACTGATGCGGCTGCTGGTGGACATCCACAAGCTCGACTGGGATTTCGCCTGGCGGCTCACCTGCGCCACGATGGGCTACACCTGCCACACCCTGCTGCCCGAGGCACTCGAGAAATGGCCGGTGGAGCTGTTTGCCAGCCTGCTGCCACGCCATCTCGAAATCATCTACGAGATCAACCGGCGATTCCTGGACGAGGTGTGGGCGCGATATCCGGGGGACACGGAACGGATCGCGCGGATGTCGATCATCGAGGAGCAGCCGGTGCGGCAGATCCGCATGGCGCACCTGGCCACGATCGGCAGCCACGTGGTGAACGGCGTTGCGGCACTGCAGTCCCGCCTGTTGCGGGAACTGGTGCTCAAGGACTTCGCCGACCTGTGGCCCGACAAGTTCCAGAACAAGACGAACGGCGTCACCCCGCGCCGCTTCCTGCGGCTGGCCAACCCGTCGCTGTCGCACTTGATCACCTCCCGCATCGGCGACGGCTGGCTGACCGATCTGACGGAACTGGCGAAACTCGAACCGTACGCGGACGACCCGGAATTCCAGGCTGCCTGGCACGACGTGAAGCAGCAGAACAAGCGGCGCCTGGCGGCGATGCTCCAGGATACCTGCCAGGTCACCGTGAACGTCGACTCCCTGTTCGACGTCATGGTCAAACGGCTCCACGAGTACAAACGCCAGCTGCTCAAGGCGCTGCACATCATCTGGCTGTATCACCGCGTGAAGGCCAACCCCGAACTGCCGCTCAGCCCCCGGACATTCCTCTTCGGCGCCAAAGCGGCGCCCGGCTATGTCGCGGCCAAACGGATCATCAAACTGATTCACGGCGTGGCGCAAGTGATCAACAACGACCCCGACATGCACGGCCGCCTGACCGTCGTCTTCCCGCCGAACTTCAACGTGTCGATGGCCGAACGCATCTATCCGGCAGCCGACCTGTCCGAACAGATCTCGCTGGCCGGCAAGGAGGCGTCCGGCACCGGCAACATGAAATTCGCGCTCAACGGCGCCATCACGATCGGTACCCTGGACGGCGCGAACATCGAGATCCGGGAACGTGTCGGAGCCGAGCACTTCTTCCACTTCGGGCTGGATGCCGACCAGGTGCTCGAGGTGCAGCGGCTGGGACACGATCCGCTGAGCTGTTACGAGCACGACACGGAACTCAAGGCGACGATCGACGCGATCGCCCTGGGGCATTTCTCCAACCACGACACCGATGTTTTCGCCCCCCTGGTCGAATCGCTGCTGACACGCGACGAGTACCTGCTGCTGGCCGACTTCCGCCCCTACATCACCGCCTGTGAGACCGCCGCCTACGTGTTCCAGGACCGCAGCCGCTGGACCCGCATGTCCATTCTCAATGCGGCCCGCTGCGGTTTCTTCTCGTCCGACCGCGCCATCCGCGAGTACTGCGACGAGATCTGGCACGTCCAACCGCTCCCCGTAGCGTGAATACTGACAAATGACGAATGACGAATGACGGAAGCACGAAGGAATGACGGAAGCACGAAGGCTGAATCTCAGAATACTCCAGTCACACCAACACCTGTCATTTGTCATTCGGTATTCCTTCGTGCTTCCGTCATTCGTCATTCGTCATTACATCCCGGCTTGCGGCGCAGATCAGCTCCCAGGCCCGTTGCACGTGCTGCAATTGCGTATGGGTCTGGCCGATCGACATGCGGATGACGAACTGATCGCGGAGTCGAGTGTGGCTGAGGTAAGCGCGACCTGACTGGTTGACACGTTCGAGCACGGCCTGGGAGGCGGCGTCGCCGGCCACATGCCGAAAAGAGATGAGGTTGAGCGGGGTGGGGGCCACGCGTTCGAACTGCGGATGCTCGTCCACCCATTGTGCAAACTGCCGCGCAATCGCCACGTGCTCGCGCACCTTCGCCCGCAGCCCCTCGACGCCGTAGCACCGGATCACGAACCACAACTTCAGCGCGCGGAAACGACGCCCCAAGGGCACGTGCCAGTCGCGATAGTCGATCACTGCTCCCGACTCGGTGGCCTTGTTCTTCAGGTACTCGGGCAGCACGCTCAAGGTGCGGATCAGCGCCGCGCGGTCGGCGACGTAGAAGCAGTCGCAGTCGAAGTTGACGAACATCCATTTGTGCGGATTGAAGCAGTAGCTGTCGGCCAGCTCCAGGCCGCGGAACAGGTCCCGGAACTCCGGGCACAGCGCGGCCGTGCCGTACGAGGCGGCATCGACGTGCAGCCACAGGGAGTGGCGTCGGCAGATGTCGCCGATCGCCGGGAGCGGGTCGACAGCTCCGGATGAGGTGGTCCCCACCGTCGCCACGACACAGCAGGGGCGGGCACCGGCGCGAAGATCCGCGACAATCGCATCTTCCAGCTGGTCAGGGCACAGCGCAAACGTCTCGTCCACCGCAATCGTCCGCAGGTTCTCGCGTCCCAGACCGGCGACCGCGATCCCTTTCTCGATCGACGAATGGGCCTGCGTCGACGTGTAGACAGTCATCCGCTCGGACACGCCGCGCAGGTTGGTCGTATACCCGCTGCAGCGTTCGCGGGCGGCGAGCAGTGCGCAGAGCGCGCCGTCCGACGCGGAGTGCTGGAGCACGCCTCCCCCCGACGATGTCGACAGGAACCGCTCGGGCAGCCCCATCATGTCGACCATCCAGTCGAGCACGTGGGTTTCGAGCTCCGTGCAGGCGGGGCTGGTCGCCCACAACATGCCCTGCACCCCCAGCCCCGACGACAGCAGGTCACCCAGGATCGAGGGCCCCGAGTTGTTGGAGGGGAAGAAGGCGAAAAAGTTCGGAGACTGCCAGTGTGTGATGCCCGGCATAATGATCTCATCGACGTCGCGCAGGATGGCGTCAAACGGCTCTCCGGTCGCGGGCGGTGCGGCCGGCAACTGCGCGCGGATCGCGCCAGGCGCTACTTGCGAGAGGACCGGGTACCGTTCCACGTGTTGCAGATAGTCGGCAATCCAGTCGATCACCTGATAGCCATGTTGGCGAAACTCGTCCGGTGTCATATCGCATCCTCTTGTTGTTCTGCCCAGTCGCCCAGCGCCGCCTCGATGGCCGCCTCTGTCTCGCCGCCAGACCTGGCCGCCTGGTGGGCCTTGACCAGGCGGCCAACCTCCTGCACACCGCCCGTGACGAGCGTACGGTTCCCGATCACGTTGGCCTGCATCAGGGCCAGGAAATGCTGCGTGCCCGGCTGTTCGAACGCCACGCCCGCCCGCATCAGGTGTTCCACCATGCCGATGTACTGACCGACCGCCGCGCGGTGCTCCTCGCCGACCGCGCGCGGGTCGCCGCGCAGGTAGAGCTGCCACGACGGCTGCGGGAAGGCCACATGGTCCGGTGTCACGCCGAGCGCCAGCAACTGCAGGAAGCGGTCGTGCATGTTCCGCACCGGATGGTATGCCCGAGTGTCAGGCGCCGTGACCGCCGCGACCTGCAGGCGTTCCGCCAGCTGCTGACCCACCCCCGCCCGGCAATCCAGCTGCTGCTTCGCCAGATCCCGGCAACCCTCCAGCGCGTCGAGCAGCACGAGTGCTTTCGGCTTGTCGCCCGGCCCGATGGTTTCCTCCACACCCTTGATCAGCGTCGCGACCACGCCGTCGTGCGGCGCGTCCGGCCAGCTTGTCAGGACTGTGGTGAGCATGTCGACGATGTGCACCTTGCCGACGCAGCGGTAACACTCTTTCGCCTCCACGGCCGCCAGTCCGCGGAAGAACTCCTGCGCCAGTTCCTCCGGCACGACCACGATGCGCGCGGTTACGGTCTTGCGGCACGGAGACTCGGGCTGCAGAAACTGTATCAGATAGACGGTGGCGCCGTCGCTCATGTTCGCACGGTCGGCCACTTCCTTGCGGATTTCCGACCGCGCGAGGCCCTGGGCCTGCAGATCGCGCGTCAGCGTTTCAAACGCCTGGACGTAGCGTTCCGCAAAACGTAACTGCGCGGCATCGTGCGCGCGCAGGCCGGCGGCCAGGGTCTGGGCAACGACGTATCCGGGGCTGTGCCGATGGTCATACGACAGATTCAGCGCCTCCAGGCGGCCCAGCATCTCCTGGAACTGCACCGCTTTCTGCTTGAGCCCGACGAGAGGTTCCACGATGCCAGCCACCTCGTGCGAACTCTGCGCATCCACGACGTGGAACGTGACGCGCCGGCGGAACTCCTCCAGATCAGTATCCCAGAAGGAGAACAACTTCGAAGCAAACTGCATTTCCCCGGCTTCTTCCACCTGGACCAATGCGCGATCCCGGAGGATCAGTCGCGCCGTGGCACCATAGCGCTCGCCGATGGCCTGGATCAGCGGTGCGGCCAGATCGTCAAACTCGAACTGCTGCTCCAGCAGCCCCCGGACACGAAACCGCACTTCCCGCGACTCGTCGCCCAGCGCCGCGATCAGGAAGGGGAGGACCTGCGGCCCGTGGTTTCCCAGCTGCCGCGTGGCGTCGTTGCGGACCGCGAAGTCCTCGGAGTCCAATTGTGCGATCAGCGCTGCGGCCTGTCGCGCCAGCGCGCTGGGATCGTCGTCGGCGCCCGCCGCTGGCCCGCCGAGCGCTATCGCGAGCAACGCCAGGAGGTGGGCGTGCATACCGAACAACCGACCTGCGCCGTTCACCCTATTGCGCCTCGCCAAAAAACGGAAACAGCCGCTGAATCTCGTCCGGCGTCGGCCGGCGTCCGTATTCGCAGATCTCGAACGCCTCAGCATACTTCACCGCCTGGCCCCGTTCCTGGCCGTACCAGCGGATCAGCGCCTGGCGGTGCGCGTCGGCCTCCCCGCCTTGCCGCTGGGTCCACCGCTCGCGAATCCAGTTCAGACGTGCTTCGGGGTCGGAAGCGGGCGGCACGCTGTCCACGTACTCCTGACTGCCGTTGGCGCCCCCTTCAAACACCTGCGAGACCAGCTTGCTGACTGCCAGACACTTCTGCTCGAACACGCTGTCGAGCGACACGGCAATGTCCGCCTGAAATGGATACGGCTTCTGAAAGCGATCGCTCGAATACAGGAACACCGGGTTCTTGGTCAGCGCGGGCGTGTCCGGGCAGAAATACGGGACCGTGACCATGTAGGCCGCATCCTGGACCAGCGCCCCGACGTACCGGTGATCCGGATGGTAGTCCCACGGACGATGCGAGATCACGATGTCCGCGTTCCAGTTGCGGATCAGTCGCACGATCGTCCGGCGATGCTCGAGCGTGGGGAGCAGTTCGCCATCGTGAATATCGAGCACCTCGGCGGTGACACCCAGCACCTTGGCGGCCTCCTGGGATTCGGCCGTGCGCCGCTGCGCCAGTTCACCGCCGGCCATCTGCCAATGGCCGATATCCCCGTTGGTGACGGAGACCAGCTTCACATGATGCCCCTGCTGCGCCCAGAGAATCGCGGTCCCTCCCGCCTTGAACTCGGCATCGTCCGGGTGCGCCCCGAAACAGATGATCCGCAACTTGCCGTCGCCAGCCGGCTCCGCTCCCCCGACACTGGGCGCGCATGCGGCTACGAGCAACATTCCAGCCAGCCATCGCAAGACTGAGTCATTCCAGTGCATGACGTTCCCCTTGTTAGATTGACTTGTGGCCCACGTGTGTCGAATCCCCAGTGTAGCATACGGGCCCGGAGGTGCGGGACAGCCGGACGGGCAAAGAGCCGGTGAGAGCACGGAACCGGCCGCGCAGCGCGGGGACGGCAGCGTGGACGGGCCGGGAGGACGGCAGCTAGAGCTGCTTGAGCTGCACCAAGGGGACATTGGTGGCGTGCAGCGCGGGGGCAAAGGCGTGCGTCAGCTCTTCCGCCGTGATCTTCCAGCCGATCACCGTGATTCCAAACCGCGGTCGGGTGCCGGTGAACGGTCGTTCTCCCAACGTGTCGAAGACACTCTCGACCAGGACCGGGCCGGTGCCGAAATCCACGATCCCTTTCAACCGCAGCAGTCGGTCCTGGACCTGGCGGAACGCCGCGTGAAACGCGGCGCGGTCGGCCGTGCGTCCGAGCAGCGAGCAGGTCGCCAGTTCTTCCGGTGGACCGGTACTGATCGGGTCCGGGCAGGGAACGTGCCGCAGCGTCTGGACGAAGTCCCACGCCACCTGGCCGTGTGCCACGCAGGTCCGCGCAGCCCGCGGATTGAGATCCCGCAGCAGAGCCGCCAGCCGCTGCGTTCCGGTCTCCCCCAGCAGATCGGTCTTGTTGATGACCAGTCCGTCGGCCCACGTCACCTGCGCGCGGGGAGCCTTGAAATAGGGGAGCACCTTGGTGAAGTGGGGATCCACCACGCACAGGTTCGCCTGCACGGCGAATTGCGCCCGCGTCTGCGGCGTGTCGAACAGGGTGCGCAAGTCGCTCGTCTGCGCAACCCCGCTGGCCTCGACCAGCACCGTGTCCGGCCGGACCTCGTGCGCGATCGTTTCGAGGGTGCCGAGCAGATCGGTCGTGATGCAGGCACAGAACAGGCTGCCACGACTGATCTCGAAGACACGTTCGGCCGTCTGGTCGAGCAGCTGTCCATCGATCCCCAACGATCCGAACTCGTTGACGATCAGCGCCACGCGCTGCGTAGACAGCGGTGGCGTCGTCAGGAGATGCTTGATAAGCGTCGTTTTGCCGGCACCCAGGTAACCGGTGATGAGGTGGACGGGGATGGGCATGACACGTATTGCCTGCGTATTGCCTGCGAAGTGGCGGGAATGACCTGCGGGCCAAACGCAATCATTGTACGTTATCGGCCACCCAGTTGCCATGGACTCACCGGCGCGGGATGTAGTGCGCGCTGTGGCCGTGATAGACCTCGGCCGACTCCATGACCGTCTCGGACAGCGTGGGGTGGGCGTGCACGGTCATTCTCAGGTCGGTGATCGTGCAACCCATTTCGATCGCCAATGCCCCTTCGGCGATCAGTTCGCCGGCTCCCACCCCCACGATCCCGATCCCCAGAATCAGTTCGTTGTTCGGATCGACGATCATCTTGGTCAGGCCATCATTGCGATCGAGCGACGTGGCGCGGCCAGCGGCCGACCAGGGAAACGCGGCGATCTTGAAGGGGACGTTCCGGTTTCGCGCTTCGGTCTCGGTGAGCCCGACCCAGGCGAGTTCTGGATCGGTGAATACCACGGCGGGGATGCACTTCGGATCGTAGGCAGCTGGTTTGCCGGCAATCACTTCGGCCGCCACCCGTCCTTCATAGCTGGCCTTGTGCGCCAGCATGGGTTCCCCGGCCACATCGCCGATCGCAAAGATGTGCGGCTCGGCTGTCCGCCGCTGGTGATCGGTCCGGATGAATCCCTGCGCGTCCACTTCTACGGCAGTATTCTCCAGCCCGATTCCCTGCGAGTTCGGCCGGCGGCCGACCGACACGAGGATCTTGTCGAAGACGCGCGTGGGCTCGTCCAGATCGAGCCCCAACAGTTTCACGTGCATGCCGTCCGACTGCGGCGTCACCTCCGTCACCTTGGTGTCGACCAGCACGTCGCGAAAACGCTTCCGGGCGGCCTGAAAAACGGGCACGACCAGATCGGGATCGGCCGCCGCAATGATGGACCCGAGCGATTCGACCACGGTCACCTGCGCACCGAGGGCGGCGTAGACCGTGCCCATCTCCATGCCGATGTAGCCACCGCCGATGACGAGCAGGCGGGGGGGAATCTCGCGCAATTCGAGCGCCGCCGTGGAATCCCACACGTGCGGGCTTGTGTAGTCGATGAATGGCAGACGCGTGGGGGACGAACCGGTCGCGATGATCAGCTGCTCGAACTCGATCGTCTCACGCCCTCCGTCCTGCCGCTCGACCACCAACGTGTGTGGCGACGCGATCGTGCCGTGGCCGCGCACGAAGTTGATCTTGCGTTTGGACTTGAGCGTGCCCAGGCCGCCGGTCAATCGCCCGACGACCCCATTCTTGAAACTGCGCAACTGTTCCAGATCCAGCACGGGGCGCTGGAAGGTCAGCCCCATTTTGCTGGCATCCGCCGTTTCGTTCAGCAGTTTGGCGACGTGCAACAAGGTCTTGGACGGGATGCAGCCTTCGAACAGGCAGATGCCACCCGGATTCGGCTTGGCGTCAACCAGTGTGACCTCGCGCCCCAGATCCGCGGCCAGGAACGCCGCCGGGTATCCGCCGGGCCCACCGCCCAGTACCAGCAGCTGCGTCTTCGTATGCTTGTCGGTCACGGGAATTACCCCTCCATGGCGAGCAACAGCGGCTGCTCAATGGCCGCGACAATCCAGCGAAGGAAGCGGGCACCGCCGGCTCCGTCCACGATCCGATGATCGAACGACAGACTCAGCGGCATCATCAGACGCGGCTGCCACTGGCCATCGACATAAACAGGTTCGTAATTGCCTCGGCCGACGCCCAGTATAGCAACTTCCGGGTCGTTGATGATGGGTGTGAAGTGCCCAATGCCGATGCCACCCAGGTTGGTGAGCGTGAACGTGCCGCCCGTCATCTCTTCGAGCGACAGTTTGCCTGCCCGGGCACGCGCCGCCATCTCGGTCAGCTCCACCGACAGCTGCGTGACCGTCTTCTGGTCCGCGTTGAGGATGACCGGAACCAACAGCCCGCGCGGTGTATCGGCCGCGACCCCCACGTTGACATACTTCTTGTAGATGATCTCCTGCTGCGCCATGTCGATACTGCAGTTGAGTTCGGGGAACTTGCGCAGCGCCGACGCCACGACGCGCAACAGCATGGAGGTGATCGTCAGCTTACCACCCGCCTGTTCCACCTGCGCCTTGAACTGCTGCCGGAATTGCTCGAGCGCCGTGACGTCCGCTTTGTCATGCAACGTCACGTGGGGCGCCTGCCAGCCGCTTTCCATCTGCAGCGCGGTCTTCCGGCGGACATTGGACATGCTCTGGCGTTCGATCTCGCCCCACTTGCTGAAGTCCGGCAGCGCCTTGCGTGCCGCGCCGCGCGCTGCGCCCGCCGGGGTGTGACGGCTGAAAGCCTTCACATCGTCGATCGAGATCCGGCCGGCCGGTCCCGAGCCTGTCACCTGGCTGATGTCCACGCCAATCTCGCGGGCGAATTTCCGGACCGACGGCGCCGCGGGCACCGCCCGGTCGCTGGCCGGCGGCGCCACAACGACCTGTTCGCTCCAGCTGCGCTCTCCGGACGCACTGGGCGGTTGTGCTGTGTCGGCGTCGGCGTCGGTGTCGCCCGCGCGCGGGGCACCGGACTCGCCGCCATGGCGCCCGGCGGGACTTCCTGCCTCAGAATCCGTCGCGGCCGGTTCAGCCGGCGGCGCTGTCTCAGCGGCGGGGGTGGCGCCCGGTTCGGCCGCCGCCTGATCGCCGCCCGCTGATTCGTCGATGCGGGCGATGATGTCGCCGACGGACAGCTTGTCGCCCACAGAGACGGCGATCTCGAGCAAGCGGCCAGCGATCGGCGACGGGACGTCGGTGACGGCCTTGTCGGTTTCGACCTCGATCAGCGTCTGCTCGGCCGCGACATAATCACCCACGGCCGCCACGATCGACACCACTTGAGCCGACTCGATGTTCTCGCCCAGATCAGGCAGCTTGAAGACTACCGCCATCGTTCAGGTTCCTTGCTCTCACACGTACCACGGATTGTGTTTATCTGGGTTGATGTCCAGGTCTCGGATCGCCTTGCCGGGCAGGTCGGCCGGCACCTGGTTCTGGCGCGCCATGGCCACCAGCGTGGCCAGGACAATATGCCTGGCGTCGACCTCGAAGAAGTCCCGCAGCGCCGGCCGGGTATCGCTGCGTCCCAGCCCGTCGGTTCCCAACGCGACAAACGCTGGGCCGAACCACCGGCCGAGCAGCAGCGGCAGCGCCTTCATGTAGTCGGAGGCGGCCACCACGACCCGCCCGTCGCTGGGGAGACACTGGTTGACGTAAGGCACCTGCAGCGGCTCGTCCGGATGCAGCAGATTGTGGCGCTCCGCATCGACCGCATCGCGATGCAGCTGCTTGTAGCTGGTCACCGAATACACGTCGGCCGGAATGCCGTAACGTTCGCCGAGCAGTTGCTGGGCGGCGAGCACTTCGTTCAGGATGGAGCCGCTGCCCAGCAGACGCGGCGGGGTGTCGCCTCCCAGCCGTGCCCCTTCCCGCCGGCCCGGGCGGAACAGGTACAGACCTTTGAGGATCCCCTCTTCCACACCGGCGGGCATCGCCGCCTGGATGTAGTTCTCGTTACCCACCGTCAGGTAGTAGAAGATGTCTTCCTTCTGCACGTACATCCGCCGCAGTCCTTCCCGCACGATCACGGCAATCTCGTAAGCGAACGCCGGATCGTACGCCTGCACCGTCGGGATGGGCAGTAACAGCAGATGGGAATGACCGTCCTGATGCTGGAGCCCCTCACCGTTGAGCGTCGTGCGGCCCGCGGTTCCGCCAATCAGAAAGCCGCGGCAACGCAGATCGGCCGAAGCCCACATCAGATCCCCGACGCGCTGGAAGCCGAACATCGAGTAGTAGATGAAGAACGGGATCGTGTACACGCCCTGATTCGCGTAAGCCGTCCCCGCTGCAATGTACGAACTCATCGCCCCCGCTTCGTTGATGCCTTCCTCCAGGATCTGGCCATCGCGGGCCTCCTTGTAGTACATCAACTGGTCAGCGTCCACCGGCTCGTAGAGCTGACCGACGTGCGAGTAGATGCCACACTGCCGGAACAGCGCTTCCATGCCGAACGTGCGCGCCTCATCCGGCACGATCGGCACAATATGCCGACCCAATTGTTTGTCCTTGAGCAGCTTGGTGAGCACGCGGACGAATGCCATGGTCGTGGACACCGCGCGCTGGCCGCTGCCCGCGCCGAACTCGTCCCACAGCGTGTCGTCGGGCATGGGCAGGTCGGGCGCCGCCGTGCGGCGCTGGGGCAGATATCCCCCCAGCAGCCGGCGCCGGTCGTGAACGTACGCAATCTCCGGACTGTCAGGTGCCGGCCGATAGAACGGCGTTTGCTTCACCTCGTCGTCATTCAGCGGGATGCGAAACCGGTTCCGGAAGTGCAGCATCTCCTCTTCATTCAGCTTCTTCTGCTGGTGCGTGATGTTTTTGCCTTCCCCTGCCTCCCCCAGCCCGTATCCCTTGATCGTGCGGGCCAGGATCACCGTGGGCTGGCCGATACATTCCACCGCCGCCTTGTACGCGGCGTAGACCTTCCCCGGGTCGTGACCACCGAGGTTCATCCGCCACAGCTGGTCGTCCGACATGTGCCGCACCATGCCCGCCAGTTTGGGATCAGCCTCCCAGAAATGCCGCCGGATGTACGCACCCCCTTCCACCGCGTATTTCTGGTACTCGCCATCGACGACCTCCCCCATGCGGCGCGCCAGCCGCCCGTCCTCGTCGCGGGCCAGCAGTTCGTCCCAGTCGCTGCCCCACAGCACTTTGATCACATTCCAGCCCGCGCCGCGGAACACGGCTTCCAGCTCCTGCACGATGCTGCCGTTGCCGCGCACCGGCCCGTCCAGCCGCTGCAGGTTGCAGTTGACCACAAAGATCAGGTTGTCCAGACGCTCGCGACTGGCCAACGTGATCGCGCCGAGCGATTCGGGCTCGTCCGTCTCACCATCCCCGAGAAACGCCCACACCTTCTGGCCGTGATAGGGACGCAGCCCACGATCGTCCAGGTACCGGATGAACCGCGCCTGATAGATCGCCATGATCGGGCCCAGCCCCATCGACACGGT
>Ga0123333_10002179_pt1 | contig 20202 bp, 20 predicted proteins | sample BioC12SIPDNA_3_FD_89957 | JGI IMG/M metagenome (GOLD analysis project Ga0123333, IMG submission 89957) | Anaerobic biogas reactor microbial communites from Washington, USA - Biogas_R2_B C12 SIP DNA | ecosystem: Engineered > Bioreactor > Anaerobic > Unclassified | place: Washington, USA... | reverse complement strand
GAGAGGATCTACGGCAACGTGAGGATAACCGCCGCGGACGTCCCGTCCGGGGTCCCCGAGCAGCCGTTCGGCGACGAGACCCGGCAGGGGGCCGTGAACCGCGCGGATGGCGCCCTGGGGGATCACGATATGTCCGTGGGCATAGAGGCCGGCGTGTTCGAGATGCCCGGAGGCCTCTACGACATACAGCACTGCGCTGTGCTGGACAGGGACGGCGGGCTCACCCTGGGAATGGGCTCCGGTTTCAGATACCCGGACGCCGTGGCCGACATCGTGAGAAAGGGGGAGACCGTCGGCCGGGCCATGGCCCTGGTGTACGGGGAGGCGGACATCGGGCACAGGGAGGGAGCCATAGGCTTCCTGACCCGGGGTCTTCTGGACAGGAAGGCCCTGACCGAGCAGTCGGTCATGGCCGCCATGGTGCCCCGCCTGTCCCCGTGATCAATGCCTGACCAGGGACACGACCTTCTCCAGGACCTTCTCCGCGTGGCCGTCGACCCTGACGTTCTTCCAGACGGCCTCGATGACACCGTCCCTGCCCACCAGGAAGGTGGTCCTCACGGTGCCCTCGGCCTCTTTGCCGTACATCCTCTTGACGCCCCATGCGCCGACCTTCTCGGTGAGGACGCGGTCACTGTCGCTCAGAAGCTTGATCCTCAGGCCGTTCTTGTCCACGAAGCGCCTGTGGGACCCGGAGCTGTCCCTGCTGACCCCGATGACGGGGACGTTCCTCATCATGAACTTCGGCAGGAGGGCCGTGAAATCGGTCGCCTCGCGGGTGCATCCCGCAGTCCCGTCCCGGGGATAGAAGTATATCACGTACCTTACGCCCTCGAGCTCCGAGGACCTGAAGATGTCCCCGTTCTCGTCGGGCAGCTCGAAATCCGGGAATCTGTCGCCTGTCTCCATCTCATCGCCTCACAGGAGACGGCCGCCGCTCCCGGCGATGAAACCGTCGAGTTCGATCTCCGCCACGGAGACCGGATGGTTGATGTCGAAATCGGTGACCACCTTGGGCGACACCTCTCCGAAGATCCCGACATACCTGCCGTCCACGGACAAGTGCGCGCCCCTTCCGGGGACGAACACGGGATAGTCGCAGGTCTCCACCGAATGTTCCGGAGCCAGCTCCCTCATTACGGCCTCCGTCACCGACTTCATCTCGGTGAAGGGGACCTTGGATGCCGTGGACATGATGCAGAGGCGTTCGGACCTCCTGCCGTCCCTGACCACGGTGCCCACCTCGAATATCCTCTGCGGGAGGTCCCTGTGCTTGTTGCGTCTCAGTATCCTCATGAGGCTGGGCATCAGGTACGCCCTCAGGCACGTGTGGTCCTCGGTTATGGGGTTAAGCAGTCTCACGGGATCCGTCTCCGGGAGACCGGAGATGCCGAACTCCTCCCTCTCGTTGCTCAGGGTGAGCGTGACTATCTCGGTGAATCCCAGTCCTATCATTATATCCCTCACGGAATCGGAGAAGGACACCGAGGGCAGCGTGCGGCCCACGGTCTGATCCAGCGAGTAACCTCCCCCGAACCTGTCGAATCCGTACCCGGCGGCCACGTCCTCGTACAGGTCCACAGTGTGCATTATGTCGAGCCTGGTGGAGGGTATCTCGACGTGGACGGCGTCGCCTTCCGCAAGGGCGTCCAGACCCATCCTGCGGAGGGCCTCCGCCGCACCTTCGGGCCCCAGCTCGATCCCCAGGAACCTCTCGCACTCGGACAGGGAGAAGCTCCTGCTCTCGGGGGAGAGGTCCGGGGAGTCGAACTCGGAGGCCCCCTTCATATGCACCGTGCCTATGCTTCCGCCGCGTTCCGCGAGGGCGGTGACCACGATGTCCAAGGCGCCCTTCACGGCCTTGCGGTCGAGACCGGTGACATCGACCAGCAGATTGCGGGTCTCCGTGGTCACCGCGGTCAGCGCACCGTTTATGACGGGCGGGAATGACAGCACGCTGCCCTGGGAATCCTCCAGCAGCGGGTACCTGTCCCTGCCCTCAAGCAGATGTGCGTACTCCCTGCCCTTCTCGTGCTTCTCCAGTATCTCGTCCAGATCCCACTCCTCTTCCTTGCCCAGGGGCACGAACCTGACGCTGCGGGGGTCCGCCGCCCTGTACGTGAACGGGGGCACCACCCTGTCCAGATCGTGTATGCCTATGGCCAGCTTGGACCTCTTCCTGCCTATTGTTATGTGCAGCTTCTCCTGGAGCTCCATCAGGGACCTGAGCAGGGCGTCCGTGATCTCCACGCCGAACACGGCGGCGCAGAGGAACACGGGCCTGACGTCCGCGACGCTGGCGTCCACGTACGCCTCGATGTCCGTGTCCTCGGTGTCGTACTCGGCCATGCCGGGCTCGATGTCCAGGAAGGCCCTCATCGCCCGGGCCAGGCCCTCCACGCAGTAGAGGTCGGGCCGGTCGGGGAAGAACTCCACGGACATCTCGTCGGTGCCGCCCTCCGTTTCGTGCATGTCCGCGCCTATGAGAGGCATCCTTTCCATCAGGGTGCTGGCTGGGACCTCTTCTCCCAGCAGCGAGCAGAGATCGCCGTAGCTGAAGTTTATGACCGGCATGACTGCTGGAACGGGAATGCGGTATAAAGCGGTTTTCGCACGCGCGCGTTCATCTTCCGAGAGCTTCGTGGGCCTTGCCGAGATGCCCGGCGGACTGGGCCCCCAGGGTGGACAGCTCGCCGGCGAGCACGGTTGCCGCGACGATCTCGGCGAACTTCCTGGCCTTGCCGGTGCCCAGGCACCCGAGAACGGACAGGGCCTCCGACTGACAGGGCAGCCTGGTCCCCCCGCCGACGGTCCCCACCTCGACGTTGGGCATCCTGACGCAGATGTACAGGTCGCCGTCCACGTCCTCGCAGGAGGTGAGGGTCATGCTGCCTCCGATGACCTGCGCCGGGTCCTGCCCGGTGGCCAGGAAGAGCGCCGCGACCATGTTGGCGGCGTGGGCGTTGGAGCCCAGGGACACGGCCATGGCGCTGCCCATCAGGTTCTTGCGGTAGTTGGTCTCCACGACGGCGGCCGTGGTCGTGTGCAGCCTCCCCTCCACGACCGAAGCGGGTATCCTGGCCTCTGCCAGAACGGTCTTGCCGCGGCCTTTCAGGATGTTTATGGCCGCCGGCTTCTTGTCGGTGCACATGTTACCGGACACGGACACCAGCTTGGCGCCGGTCCTCTCCTCGATTATGCCGCATGCCGCCTCGGTGGCGATGGTCGCCATGTTCATCCCCATGGCGTCCCCGGTGTCGAAAACGAACCGGAGGTACAGGTTGCGGCCGTTGGGATACGGCTCTATGTCCAGCAGCCTGCCGTGGCTGGTGGTCTTGGAAACGGCCTCGCCCAGGGTGTCGGCGTTCTCGGATATCCACGCCATGACTTCGGTGGCGTGGTCTATGCCGTCGACACGGAAGACCGGGGCCCGGGTCATGGTGTCCATGTAGATCCTGGTGTGGGCGCCTCCCGCCTCGGTTATCACGGACATGCCGCGGGATATCGATGCCAGCAGCGCGCCCTCGGTGGTGGCCAGGGGTATTATGAAATCCCCTTCGGCATGATCCCCTCTTATCCTCACGGGTCCGGCGAACCCCAGGGGTATCTGGGTCGCCCCTATCATGTTCTCTACGTTCCTGGAAGCGCCCTCGGGATCGAAGGAGTATGCCGCAACGTGCTCGAGCCTGGCTCCGGAGAACTCCTCCACCGCCGCCCGGCGATCGTCGACATCCGCCCTCCCGTAGCCTCTGTTCTTGAGCCTCTTCCTGAGTTCGGGGCTGTCCGCCATGATATGACGATTGGACGGACCGTAGATAAACTTACTGGGGGGAGTGTGCTCCCACAGGGAAAGGACTTATCCATGTATTGAATAAGGGTTGCATGCGCAGGCCCGACAAGGCCATACTGGAGATCGGAGAGAAGCACGTGCGGCGGGAGATTGCCCGCATCGACGAGAAGGTCTCGGTGGTCAGGAAACTGTATCTCGACGAGAGCACCCGCCACGACATGGTGGACGCCCGGATAACCAGATACTTCCCGTATTTCCTGGTCATGTGCGCGGTTCTGATAGCGGCCCTCCTCTGGATGGGCGGTACGATGGACGTGCAGTACCTTCTGCGCGACATCTGCCTGGGATTCATAATAGGCTTCTCGCTCCTGGGTATATACTCCACCCTGGCATCCGACAGGGGGGCCATTCCGCCCGCGGTGACGGCCCTGGTGTACCTCCTGTTCCCTCCGGTCGCCGCCGCCATCGTCCTGGCGCTTGCCCACACCGTGCTCCCCGGGGCCCTTGAGAGCAGCTTCGTGTCCCACACCGGCGATCTGGCCTACGATTTCGTCGTGCAGTCTGTCAGGATCTACTTCGTGGTGGGCGTGACCCTGCTGACCATAAACGGGGTTATCTCCGTGGTGGTCGCATACTTCCGCAAGTACATCGGAAGGGTCTACGTGTCGATAGGGGATGTGGACACCCGGAACCCCGACAGGGGGGGCAAGGTGATGATGACCCTGTTCGGCATACCGGACATAATAGACGTGGAATCGGTGGACATAGAGCCCCTGGACGACGAGGGGGTGTTCCCGGTCAGGGCCATGTTCGGACTGGCCTTCGCCATGTTCCTCCTCGGCGTCATGGTGTGCTCCAACATATTCCTCAATCCTTACTTCATAGAGCAGATGGAGTACGGGGACATGACGCTGATAGCCACCATGCTGTCCCTCTTCCTGCCCGTGCTCGTCTTCCCCTGGCAGATAACCAAGGCAATCGGGGTGAAGGTGAAGAGCTCGGCCCGTGACTACTACGTGTGGAAGGGCATGAAGAGGACCATATACCAGAGCTTCTTCACGCTGGCAGTATTCATACTGCTCATATTCATACTGATGTACCTCAACATCGACTTCGGCCGGGTCCTGGTCACATACCTGGGCTACATAGCCCTGATGGCCGTGATATCCCTGGGTTACTCCTTCCTCTACTTCAACAGGCATTACCAGGGGTTCAAAAGAGGCATAATCAAGGGATTCTACCGCGCCAAAGAGGAGAGGATCCGGGCGGACCCGGAGGAGAAAGCGGAAGTTGGGGGAACGGAAAGGGGATCTTCGCGACCCTGAGGGCGCTTTCTGATCGTTAGGTAAGGAGGAAATAACTGATCCAAAGGTCGTAGAACAACCGGAGCAGATCCCCTTTTCGTCCCCGGATCGGACTAATATCGCACAATATTTAAAAGTAGTCCGTTTACAACGAAACCAGATGAAAATTACGGGGAGAGATGTCTCCAGTTGCTTATAAAGATTCCGCCTTCAAAAACCTGATGTATCCAACGACATACGTTAACTGTTCTGCGTGCTACCGGAACGGCGCCGGCGGATCACTCCGGTTCGCACTCCCTCGCGACCCTGCGGCGGGAGTGCAGGGTCAGGACGGCCCACACCGCCACCAGCGTTATCACGGGTATGACCGCGCCGCGGACGTCGCCGAGGAGCGCGTAGGCACCTATCAGCCCCAGGACGCCCACCGCACCGTACCTGCGCAGAACGGTGCCTCCCCCCAGCAAGATGGTGAACCCGATTATCAAGATCCACATCAGTGCGGACGCCAGGGCCGACGAGGACAGCCAGAGGAAGGTGTTGCCTCCCACGTACTCGTAGATGATCGGCGACAGGATGTGCTCGAACAGCAGCGGCACGGCCACGACGAGGGCCAGGGTCAGCAGCATCCCGCCCAGCATGCACTCTATCACACCCGGTTTCCGCTTCTCCTCCTCGGACAAGGTCAGCCCTTCTTCTGTATGGTCCCGTCCTTCTTATGGGGGACGGTGCGGGAGCCCTGGTTCTTGGCGATCTCGTCGGCCTTCTTCAGGGCCTCCTCCTTCGTCTTGAACCTGGCCGTGGCCTTGGTGTTCCCGGCCCCCTTCACCTGCCACCCGCCGTCGGGATGCGGGAGGACGTGCTGGACTCTGCCCTTGGAGGATGCGGCCGCATCCCTGCCCCCTTCTTTCTCATTCTTGGACATGTCGTGCCCTCCATCATGAATCGGAACAGCGCGTATTAATTGTTTCCAGGGCCAGGCCCGCCCGGATCATGGCGGCCAGCTCCCCGAATGAGCCCGCCGTGCGGCCTCTGAGTATCCCGGTTATCATCGCGTTGTCGCCGCCCATCTCCGACACTCGGAGGTCCGTCTTGATCGCGAAGCAGGGGATGCCCGCGGCGTAGGCGTACCCGAGCTCCACAGCGGCACCCTCGTCGGGAACCCGGCCGTCCAGATTGTAAACGAACACGTCGCAGCGGTGGAGCTCCTCCATGTCGGCCTCGAACAGCGCGACATGCATGTCATCCCCTGCGGGCGGAACGATGTCCTGGGGCAGGAAAACCTCGTACCCTTCCGCCTCCAGCTCCGACCTCGCCCTCTCGTTGTAGTCCCTCTCCGCCCGGCAGAAGAGAGGGCCCGCGAAATAGATCCTCGGCCTCATGCCGCCGAATACGTCGGAGGCGTCAAAAGCGTTGCGGGGAACCGCCCCTGCGAATAATGTAATAACCCCGGACGGCATCACCGGAGACATGACGGACCCCGTTTACGAGACCATTCAGCGGGCCAAGAGGCAGGCCGAGAGCGGCAACCCCTCGGGTGCCGCGGAAACCCTGGAGGCCTATCTCTCCACGGACCCGCACAACACCGAGGCCAGGATATTCCTGGCCAACGTCCTGGACCTCCATCTCAAGGACAAGGAGACCGCCCGCATGCAGCTGGACATCGTCCTGGACCTCGACCCGGACAACGAGAAGGCGCTCAAGGCCATGGCCGTGCTGCTCCAGGGACACAAGAGGAACACCGAGACGGTGGATGGGATATACAGAAGACTCCTGGAGACCTGCCCGGACCCGGACCTCTACGCCAGCTACGCATTCTTCCTCAAGATGCAGAAGGGGGATTTCGCCCGGGCCGCGGAGTACTACGAGAAGGCCATAGCCCTCGCGCCCCGCAGGCCGGAGTACCGGAGGAACTACGCCGTGCTGCTCCTGAACGACCTGAAGGACTGGCAGAAGGCGAGGTCGGAGCTGGAGGCGCTGATGGGTCTCGTACCGGGGGACGAGAAGGTGAGGAAGGCCTACGAGCGCCTGATCAAACAGAAATTCGATAAGTCAGGAAACGTTAAGAAGGGGTTGTTCGGGAGGCCGAGGAGATGATTAATAGGAGCAGGGTGTTATTATCGGAGGAGGTATTGAATTGGAATTGAAAGGATCCAAGACAGAGGCCAACCTCAACACCGCGTTCGCGGGCGAGTGCATGGCCAGGACCAAATACACGTACTACGCGTCTCAGGCGAAGAAGGAAGGATACGAGCAGATCGCCGATATCTTCATGGAGACCGCCGAGAACGAGAAGGAGCACGCGAAGCTCTGGTTCAAAGCCCTCCACGGAGGGTGCGTCCCGAAGACCGTGGAGAACCTCAAGGATGCCGCCGGAGGCGAGAACTACGAGTACAACACCATGTACGCGGATTTCGCCAAGGAGGCCCGCGAAGAGGGGTTCGACGAGATCGCGAAGCTGTTCGAGATGGTCGGCGACGTGGAGAAGGAGCACGAGGCCAGGTACCTGGCCCTTCTGAAGAACATAGAGGAGGGTATCGTGTTCAAGAGGGACAAGGCCGTGATGTGGAAGTGCCGCAACTGCGGGCACATACACGTCGGCACCGAGCCGCCCTCGGTATGCCCTGTGTGCAAGCACGCCCAGTCCTACTTCGAACTCAGGTGCATGAACTGGTGAACGAAGACGGGCTCCCGTCCGCGGGAGCCCCTAACCCCTTATACCGGACCCCGGCCCGCCTGAGCGCGGGCGGGGTCATTTCAGCCTTATGGTCTCCAGATTCTGAGGGGCCTTGGTCTCTATCCCGTACTTCTTGTAGATGGAGGAGGCCAGGTCCGTGCACTTGCGGTCCTCGCCGTGGCCGATGATGATCTTGTCGGGTTTGGGTTCCAGGGACCCTATGTACTTCATCATCTGCTTGCGGTCGGAGTGACCGGAGAATCCGTCGACCGTCTCCCGGTTCATCTTGATCTGCAGGTCTATGGTCTTGCCCCTGTGGTTCAGGGAGATTTCGCTGCGCCCCCTCTGTATCGTGCGGCCGATACTGCCCTCGGACTGGTATCCGACGAAGAGCAGCCAGTTGCGGTTGTCGTCCGCCCATTCCCTGAAGTACTCCAGGACCGGGCCGCCGGACATCATGCCGCTCGTCGCCAGGACTATGCAGGGATCGGGGGAGTGGCAGATCTCCTCCCTCATGGCCGCCGTCTCCACCCTGTGGAATATGGGGCTGAGGAAAGGGTTCTCGTTCTGCTGGAAGATCTGGGTGCGGAGCTGGCTGTTCAGGTACTCGGGGTACGCGGTGTGGATGGCGGTGGCCTCCCATATCATGCCGTCCAGGTAGACGGGGACGTTGGGCAGCCTGCCGGTGCGCATTAGCTCCTCGATGACCAGCATGACCTCCTGGGACCTTCCGACGGCGAAAACGGGTATCAGGACCTTGCCGCCGTGCTCGGTGGCCTGGATCAGGAGGTCGCGCATCGCCTTGGAGGCGTCGGCCCTGGTGGGCTGCATGTCGTTGTGCCCGCCGTAGGTGGACTCTATGACGAGGGTCTCCAGCCTGGGGAACCTGTTGTTGGCCGGGTTGAACAGCCAGGACTTCTCGAACTTCGTGTCGCCGGTGAAGGCCACGTTGTGGAGCCCGTCGCCTATGTGGAAGTGGGCTATCGCGGACCCGAGGATGTGGCCGGCGTTGTGGAACGTGAGCCTGACGTCGGGGGATATGTCGGTGGTCTCGTTGTACTTGAGAGGTATGGTGTGCAGTATCTCCTTCCTGACATGCTGGGCCTCGTAGTACTGCTTCTTGGCCTCCCCGAAACCGAGCTTGATGTTGTCCAGCTGCAGGAGGGCCATCAGGTCCCTGGTGGGCGGGGTGCAGTAGACCGGGCCCTCGTAACCGTATTTGAACAGGGCGGGAAGGGTCCCGCAGTGGTCGAGGTGGGCGTGGGTGAGGACGACGGCATCGATGGAGTCCAACGGCTGCACCTCGGGTATCCCGAAGTACGGGGTGGCGTCGGAGCCGGGGTCCAGGCCGCAGTCTATGAGGATCTTGCTCTCCCTGGTGGAGAGGAGCGCGGCGGACCTGCCGACCTGCCTGAACCCGCCCATGGAGGTCATCCTGACCCACTGCTCGCCGTCGAGGGTGGGGCGGGCTATACTCCTGGCGACGCGCTTGAGCATCTCGCTCCTCTCGTCCAGATTCACCCTGAGGTATCCGCGGACGTCCGAGACGGTCTTCGACGGGATCGGCGGGGCGCGGACGACTTTGACGTTCCATCCGGTTCCCCCTTTTATCTCGTTGAGAAGCTGCCCCTCCTTGCCTATGACGGTGCCGGGGTTGATCGCCTCTATTATGGCCTCCCCGGTCTCGTCGACGAAGTAGATGTCGGTTATCCCCGCATCCTCCGGTATCATGGAGCGTATCTTCTCCTCCACCAGCTTGGTGTCGCCGAGCGTGGATGGATCGGGTCTTATGTCGACCCTCCTGCGGAGGCCCTGTGCGAGCATCCTCGCTATGTTGTCGTTGCCGGAGAACTTCTCGTACTCCTTCGTATATATGACAACCAGGGGTCCCTCGAATTCTATCGCCGAGATGTCCTTGTCCGAAGGGACCAGACGCCTCACTTCCTCCCTGAGGTTGTCGAAAAGCCTTTCTGCGTTCATATCAAGACCAACTGAATGTGTTAAACATGGAGAATAAGCGGTTTGGGAAGAGGTTTGGGAAGAGGTTTCAATTAGGATATCTGAAACCGAGCTCCGCGGCCCTGACCCTTATGGTCTCCTCGGGAATCTCCTCGTACCCGTCGGGACCTATGAAGGATATCAGCATGCCGTCGCCGCTGGCGGCGTCCCTGCGTATCGCAGAGTTGAGACCGGTGATCGCCAGGTCCACGGCCTCCTGTCTGGTCATGTCGGGCTTGTACGCGGCCTCGAGGGCTCCCAGTGCGAATACGGACCCGGACCCCACGGATACGACCTCGTCCTCGATGTAGCCGCCGGCGCCGTCGATGCTGTAGACGTGGCCGCCGGTCCTGTCGTATCCTCCGACTATCAGACCGAGGTAGAAGCCCTGGCGTATGACGTTGGAGACGAGGGTAGCCGCCGCGTTGACGGACATCGGCATACCCCTCTTGACGCTGTACATGGCGACCTCGCTCTGTATGTATCTGACCATCAGCTGCGCATCCCCCACCAGTCCGGCTATGGTCATCCCCAGATTCTCGGAGATCCTGTATACCTTCTGAACGTGGGAGTGGGCTATCGTGTAGCCCATGGTCGCCCTGCGCTCGGATGCCATCACCACCCCGTCCTTGCACTTGATGCCTATGGTGGTGGTGCCAGTCTTAAGAACGTCCTCTGCCTGTGCCATTGTATTCCCTTCTAAAATCAATTATAACCAGTGGAAAACGCACCAGTCGATTGACTTATGCTGTGACGCCCATACGATTATCGCTTAAAAGCTTTTCTTCTGTTGCCTACCGTCATTCCGGGTGTAGGGAAGGAGGGCGCGAACATCTTATTAATCAGTACCGCGGATAAGGTGGTGAGGGGGTAGCGAGTAAGTCCTGTTCCTTTTCGCACCGGAGATGACTGTGCTCCTCAAACTGAATATACGGACAGGCCCGCGTCAAGACTACCGTTCTTGCCCCCTCACCCCTTCTCTGCGAAGACGGACAGGATCAATGCGTCGGAAGCGTACCTGATCATGAGCGACAGACCCGCCCCTGCCAGGAACCCCGTGGCCAGCCGGGCCTCCCAGACGTTCCACCCCATTGCGTACTGGATGGCCCAGTCCGCTGCGCAGGGCAGCATCAGGAGTATGCCGAACAGCAGGAAATCCGAACGGCGTCTGTTCACCGCGGGTATTGCCAGAAGAGCGGCCGACGTCGCGGCCAGGCCCGCCAGGGCCCCCGAATCCCTGACGCAGAATGCGATCTGGGAGCCGTTGAGGAAGAACGACCTGCCCGCCTCCTGATGGCAGAAGACATCGCCCAGCAGGTACACCGAACCCGACAGAGGGTCAATGGAGGACCAGATGTCCCAATGGTCCACATTGACCGGGACGCCGTCGAGACCCGTCAGGCTGCCGTACGGCAGCATGAACGGGACCGCCAGGATCAGGACAAGCAGGGCTGCGGAGACGAGCAGCACGATCCGAAGGGGTGTGTCTTCGCCCACGTCCCCTCAACCCCTTTGCGGGTATTTAACCGTCCCCGGCTCAAAGCTGCCATGCGGAGCACAGCGTGAACACCGCCAGGGCCACGGGGGCCGTGGCGCCGAACCTGAACACGACGTGCCTGAGCCCCTCCCTTCCCGTGAGGCAGACCGTCAGCACGGATATCAGCGCGCAGAGCTCCACCAGATACAGCGCCAGGACCGCCTTCGTGCCCGCGGGGTCCACGGACCCGGCCAGGGCCGAGACGGGGCCCAGCATGGCCACGCTCATGCCCAGGACCAGCGGAGCGAACAGGGCCGCGGTGCCGACCATCATGTCCAGCATGCTCCTGAGCTTGTTCTCTATGCCTTTCCTTACGGACTCCTCGTCCTGCATCTGGCGACCCAGGGCCATGGCCAGCCTGCCCGCGTCCCTGGTGTCCTTCCCGGAGGACCTCTGGACACTGCAGAAGAGCTCCGCCATCCGTGAGGAGCATCCGCCCAGCGACGACCTCACCGCGCCGCAGCAGTCCCCCCTGGACAGGACCATCTCCGTGTAAAGCGATTCCGCCATGGGTCCGCATTCCTTCCTGGATGCCACGGCGGCGACGGCCGCCGTCTCGTAGTTCTCCCCCGCCACCAGACGGTTCCCGAGCTCGAACAGGCAGTCCTTCAGAGCGGATTCCCGGGACCTTCTGGCCGCTCCCTCTTTCATCCCGGCCGCGGACAGCAGCACGGCGGATATCCCGGCCGCGGACACGGCCGCGACGGCCGAGGCGTAGGCGTCGCCGGTGACGGCCATCAGGACGCCGAAGACGGGCAGGGCCGCGGTCAGCGGGAGCACGCATCTCGGGTCGTCCCTCTCGGCGGAGCCCGCGAACGGGTTCCTGGATCTCAGATACAGTATCACCGCCGCCACCGCGGCGGGTATCACCGCCAGGGTTATCGCCGAGACCGCGGCGGGATCCAGGGGCATCCTGCCGAACATCCCTCCCATGCTGAGCATGGGGAGGACGGACATCAGCACCATGGGCACCATCACACCGAGCCCGAAGACGGCCATGCAGGGGTTGCTCATCCCCGAACCGTAGGCGTCGCCGGCCTCCTTCAGACCGGCCAGGGCGATGGCGTTGGCCTCTGCGGCCATGCCCGATCTCTCGGCCGGGTCCGCGGAGTCGGCGGCGGCCATCAGCATGTGGACGGCGCGGACGAAGGGCTTGGCTGCGGCGGGCAGACCCGCCAGGGCCCTGCCCAGCCCCTCCTTCATATCGGGGCAGGTACGGCTGTCTGCATCCGCCACCACGTCCCTGAGTATCGCGGCGACGGCGGGAGGGCCGTTCTCCGCCGCATCCCTCACGGAGGAGTCGAGGGACCCTCCCGCCACGATTATCACGGCCATCATGCCCACGGCCGTCGGCGTCTCGTTGAGCAGGGAGCCCTTCCCCGCTCCCGGTGTCCTGCCGGATCCCATGGTACCGCCTCATCCCTCCAGCCCGTTCATCCGGCGGAACTTCCTGCGGAAGGATTCCACCGCGGATGCAGGGGAGGACGCCCCGGCCGAAAGCTCCGCGGCCAGGTGGTCATTGGCCGATATTATCCATTCGGGGCCGAAGAACTCGTCCCCGTGGCGGGCCGCCATGTCGGCCAGGAACGCCCTCATATCCCCTCTGGCGGACACCTCCGCCATGATGTCGGACCTTCCCATGCCCGAGGCCGCCAGGACCCTCCTCATGACCGGCGAGGAGAACATCGCGTCCCTGTCTCTCATGTCCGAGAACTCCCCGGCGCGGTCCGAGGTCGCAGCGATCTCGGTCACCTTCCTGGCCTGGCCGCCCGCCCTCCGGTCCCTGACCGTCCCGACGGTCACCAGGACGTCCGTGGCCATGAATGCCTCGGGGGCTATCTGCATGTCGTGGACGACCCTGTCGAAGACCGACCTGGCCGAATCCCCGTGTATGGTGCCCATTATCGAGCTTCCCGCCCTTCCGGTCCTCATGCTCTGGTACAGGGTCCTGGCCTCCTCCCCTCTGACCTCTCCGAGGATTATGGCGGACTCCCCCATCCTGAGGGAGACCCTCAGGGCCTCGTCCGCCCGCTTCAGGCTGTCGCCGTTCCTCCTGTCGTCGATCAGCATCGACTGCACCCTGTATCCCAGGCGCCTCATCCTCTCGCCGGGTAGCTCCATGGTGTCCTCTATGGTCAGTATCCTCTGCGACGTGGGGAACTCGAACATGAGGGCGGAGAGCAGGGAGCTCTTCCCCGCGCCCCTGGCCCCGCAGATGAGGAACGTGCAGCGGTTGTCCACCAGGAAGGACAGGAGACCTGCCGTCCCCGGGTCCAGGGTCCCGTTACCGATGAGCCTGGAGAGCGTCCAGGGCCTGACGGAGTGCTTCCTTATGGCCACGGCGTCCCCGTTGGGGCTCATGGGGTAGCCCACCACGGTCGCCCTGGCATCGTGGCCCCTGATGTCCGTCTCCAGTATCGGGTTGGATTCGCAGAACGGCAGGCCGCTGTCCCTCTTGAGTACGCTGATGAGGTTCTGGACCTCGCGACGGTCCACCATCAGGTTGGTCCTGCAGCGTGCATGGGTGTTCGCTCCGCCTGCCCCTCCCATTGTTATGTGTATGCGGTTGCGGTCGCAGGGTGCGTCTATGTAGATATCCTCCACGTCGGGATCGGCCATCAGGACCTCGAATATCCCCAGGCCCACGGTGTATCTGCACACGGCGGCGGCGATCTCCGATATCATGCGGTCCACCGCGGGGACGTCCCCTCCCAGGACGGCGTCCAGGGTCCCGGCGGAGTCCATGAGGATCCCCTTGGCGAGACTGGACACGCTGTGCCGGTCCATCCTCCCCCCGCTCTTCCTGTATGCCGCGCGGACGCGGCCTATCGTATCCCCCACGACGGAGTTCAGGGAGTCCCCGTAGGCGTACTCCTTGGGCGTGAGGTTGTACTCGGTCTCCCCGTCGCCGGCCCTGCCGACCACGACAGTGCCGCAGGGCGTCTCGTACGAGTGCGGACTCTCCAAGGATTCCGGGCTTCCCACCAGCCAGCAGTCCGCATATGACGGTTTGGTCCTGCGGACCCTGCCCGCCAGCCTGCCGATGCTCTCCGACAGTCCGAGGACCGGCAGTTGACCGCGGGCCTCCCGAGGGGCCGGCGGCTCCGGGACCCCGGGAGACACGGGACGGGGCCGTTCCGGCACGGGGGCAGGACGTCCCGTCCGTTCGGAAGGTATCCTCTTTCTCAGGACCACGTGTTCGGTGTATACGGGATCGCTCCCGCACCTTTCGTCGTCCGGGTATTCCGTGACCCAGAGCACGGGGGTCTCGTCGCCGGTGACAGCTCTGGCCAGACTCATCCCTCCGTTATGCCGCGGGCGGACCTTGATGCCTCGCGGCATATCCTCTCGAAACCCGTCTCGGCCTGGTCCAGCATCCTGTAGGTCCTCTGTATGCAGGCCTCGCATCCCTCTCCGGAGGGACGGAATCCCCTGAGCGCCGCTCTGGCGCCGTCGAAATCCGGCCGGGGGAGCGCGCTCCAGGCGCGGTCGAACACCTTCGAGCAGGATGCCTCGCAGGCCCCGCATCCGCGCCCTCCCCGGGAGCCCGCTGAGGAGGCCATGCTCTCCAGGGCGGCCACCTCGTTCAGGATCTCCACCGCCCTCCCGGAATACTCCGTGTCCCTGGCGGTGCACAGGGAAATCCTCTCCCGGCCGCCATGGCCGGCCATGTGCCGGCATACGCACCTGAGGCAGCCGGGGGAGCCCATGTCGGGACGCTCCGAGCATCCTCTGCAGTCGATCAGCAGCGCGTCTCCGTCCTCTGAAGCGCGGTCCTCCGGTCCCTTCCCCCTTGCGAACGGCATCTTCAGGATCTCCTTGATTCTCATGCGGCAGGGCTCGTCGTGCGGAGGAATATAAGCGGGAGGGTACAGTTACGCTAACGCAGACCCCTGTCGCAGTGCGAAAGTATTTAATCCCGCTAGCTTAGCCTCACCCGTGGAGATATTATCGCCCGCGGGCTCCCCGGAGGGGCTGGCGGCTTCTGTGAAGGCGGGATGCGACGCCGTGTACCTTGGGGGCAAATCGTTCGGAGCCAGAGCCTTCGCCGACAACTTCAGCGACGGCCAGCTCGAGGGGGCGGTGAGATACGCCCACGAGCACGGCGTGAAAGTCAACGTCACGGTCAACACCCTCATCAAGGATTCCGAGATGGAAGATGCCGTCGCCTTCGTGGAGTTCCTGCGCCGCATAAGAGCCGACGCGGTCATAATACAGGACCTGGGCCTGCTGGAGAACATCAGGGATATCAAGATACAGAAGCACGCCAGCACCCAGATGGGGATACACTCCCGCAAGGGCCTGGAATGGTGCGCCGAGAACGGCTTGGACCGGGCCATACTCGCCAGGGAGCTCACGATGGAGGAGCTGCGCCGCATCGTCGGGGAATCCCCGGTGGAGACCGAGGTTTTCGTCCAGGGGGCCATGTGCTACTGCGTCTCCGGCGGATGCCTGATGTCCAGTCTGATAGGGGGCAGGAGCGGCAACCGCGGCGAATGCGCCCAGCCCTGCAGGAAGAGGTACTCCTTCGACGGGAGGGAGGGCTATCTGCTCAGCAGCGCGGACCTGTACGGGATCGGGTATCTGGACGCCCTATCGGAGATCGGAGTGACATCCGTCAAGATCGAGGGAAGGATGAGAAGCCCCGCCTACGCGTACCTGGCCACCAGATCGTACGTCATGGCAAGAGACCATGCGCCCGAGGAGGAGAGGAGGGAGACGGACGAGCTACTGAAGACCGTCTTCAACCGCGGGACCTGCGAAGGGTACCTGGGAGGCGTGGTCTCGCCCGTGCAGGCGAAGTACCCCGACAACCGCGGGCACTTCATCTGCAGGGCCGCCGTCAAGGACCGCAGGTTCGACATATCCGGGACGGATCTGAACCCGGGGGACGGCGTCTCCCTCTTCTCCGGTGACGCCAAGGTCGGCGGTTTCAAGGTCGGCGAGGGCAGCACGGCTGTGTCCCCGTTCAGGATGCCCGACGGGGAGTACGACGTCTACAGGACGTACGATCCCCGCATAGACACCGTGAAGAACCTTATCGGCAGGGCCCCTGCCCTGAACGGCAAGACGCCCCGGCCTCCGGTCAGACTGGAGAAGGAGAAGATGCCGCGCGCGAAGAGCCGGGCGGACCTGTCGTTCTACGTCAGCTCCCTGAGGAACCTGGAGATCGTCCTTCCGGCCGCAGACCGGGTGTACTTCGAATACGGCAGCCGGCTCGGCGAGGCCGGGGAGATGTGCGACGCCGCCGGCGTGGAATGCGTCACCTGCCTTCCCCGCTTCACCCCCGACGACCTGTCCCCGGAAGACGGGCGGCCGGTCATGGTCCACAGCCCGGGGCAGTTCGCCGCCAACAGGCACAGGCGCGTGTACGGAAGCCACTTCACCAACATGTTCAACTCCCACTACCCGGGGATGTTCCATCAGACCGCTCTCTCGGTGGAGCTCTCGAAGAGGGAGATAGGGGAGGTGCTGTCCCACCGGGAGGGGCGGGCGGAGGTCATGGTCTTCGGCCGTCTCGAGATGGCTTTCAGCCGTGACCCCGGCAGCGGCAGCGGCATCCTGAAGGATGAGAAGGGATACGAGTTCCCCATCTACAGGGACGAGCTCGGGTACACCCGGATACTGAACTCCGCCGACCTGATGCTGCTGGAGCACCTCGGGGATCTGGAGCACATGGGGGCGGACTCCTTCGGGATAGATGTCAGGAAGCGCCCCCCCGCCCTTGTGAAGGAGGTCGCTGAGGCCTTCCGCAGGAGGGATCTCTCCAAGAAGGTCAAGATCACCGGCATGTGCGGTGCCGTCACCTACGGCCATTACGCCCGCGGCGTATGAGTCTAACTGTAGCTTCCGGCATTGAAATAGGCCGCAGGCGTCATCTCAGGCATGAGATTGAACAGGAGAGGGGAGGCGGGTTTCGCGGAGGCGATGATGGCCGCCGTGGCCGTAGCCCTGACGCTGACCGCGTTCATGGGCGCCCTTGCCTATAACACCTTGACCGATACCCCTGACGAAGGGCCCCGCGCACTCCCCCTGCCGGACCTGAGGGTCGAGGGGGGAGAGGTGACCGGCGATGTCGGCCTCTGCATCGCGGAGGCCATGGAGAGGGGGTCCGGAGTGACTTTCAGGGCGCATGTGCCCGGTCACGGCATCACCCCGTTCGAGTTCCGCGACGGTTCCGATGAAGGCGGGGTCCTGGAGCGCCACGTGGGCTCCTTCGTGATAGGATGCGACGACGGAAGGGCCCTGGTATGCAGCTACGAGGTGACCGTATGGACCTGAACCGCCGCGGGATGGCCGCTGTCACGGATGCGGTGATGTTCATGACCGTGATGATGCTCGTCACCGCCGGGCTGTTCGCGGCAGGGCAGGACCGGGCCCGGGACGTCTCCGCCGAGGACGTCTGCGACGACCTGCTGTCCGTGACGCTGGGTCTCGACGATGTGTACGACACGGACGACGGTTCGCCCGTGCGCCTGCATGACGCCGTGGCCGGATATCTCCGCACTGGTCAGGGCAGGGCGCTGGAACGCGCCGAGGAGGCGGCCGGGGCCCTGGTGCCCTCCGGCCGCGCTTTCCTGCTCAGCTTCGAATACAAAGGCGCATACGCTCACGTGGGAGAGGAGGGGGGAACCCCCGCCTCCGGATTCTCGGGATCGGTCACCGTCACAGGAGGGGGGCAGCTGAGCTACACCCTCTGGATATACTGATCATGCGCCGAACTTCTCGGTCCGGTTGGCGAGGTCCATGCATATCCTGACTATGTCGTGGCCCCTTATGCGTCCGAGGCGGCCGCGGGCGCACCCGCTCTCGCTGAACTTGACGGCCTCGTCTATCACGTTGCCCTTGGTGTATATCGTCATGGGCACCGGGTCCGCGCTGTGGTCGCCGGTCCCGCAGGGTGTGCTGTGGTCGGCCGTGAACACGATCACCAGGTCCTCCGGCATGTTGTCCTTTATGTAACCCGCCATCTCGTCGAGCCTCCTCACGACGTCCACCTTCGAAAGGGCGCATCCGTCGTGACCGCAGACGTCCGGGGCCTTGCAGTTCATGAGTATGAATTCGTGGGTCTCCAGGGCCTCCAGGGCCGTCCTGGCTTTCGACATGAAATCAGAGTCCGTGCCCCCGCTGCAGCAGGGGGGGACATCTATCACGTCAAGGCCGCACACCGCGCATATGCCCTTTATCATGCCCACGCCGGCCACGCAGCCGGCGGTCATGCTGTTGATCTCCGGGAACGGTTCCAGGCGGGGGAACTCGCCGGCCCCCCGGGGAAGTATTATGTTGGCCTCCGGAAGGCCCGCCGCCCGCCTCCTGACATTCACGGGGTGGTCCTTCAGCCTCTTGTAGGTGGCCAGGACGAACTTGTTGACCACTCCCGCCGTGAACTGGGCCTCGGGACTCCTGCCCTTGCTTATGGCTATCGGTCCCAGGTCATGGGGGTCGGCATCGGTTATGTCGGCGGAGAGGCCGGGGCCCCGGAGTATCAGCGCAGCCCGGTGCTCGGTGCCCTCCCTGACGATGCATTCCACGCCTTCGATCTTCAGCCCCTCCAGGGACCTGACGAGTTCCGAGGTGTCGGGGGTCTTGACCCTGCCGGCGCGGCGGTCGGTGATCTCCAGCCTGTCGTTGACGGTGGCGAAGTTGCACCTGAAGGCCACGTCCCCCTTCTTGGATATGAGCCCTATCCCTGCAGCCTCGAAGGGGCCGCGGCCCGTGTACACCTTGTACGGGTCGTATCCCAGTATGGACAGGTGGGCCGTGTCGCTGCCCGGCCTCACGCCGGGGGCGATGATGTCCACGACGCCCGCGCTGCCGTTGGCGGTGAACCAGTCCAGGTTTGGCGTGTCGGCGTACTGCAACGGCGTCTTCCAGCCCAGCTCCTCGCATCCGCGGTCGCCCAGGCCGTCCATGACCACGATCAGTATCCTCTTGGTCCGCAAACTCACACCCTCCCGAGACTCTTGATCAGCCAGGCCATGTTCCTGCCCAGATCCTCCATTATCCTGACACCCTCGAGGTCCTTCTCGTAATCCCCCGGGGCCTGGGAAAGGCTGAGGTTCCAGTAGGAGGATCCGGGGACGACCATCTCGTTGATCAGGAAGAGATGGTTTATGCTGTCGAAGGCGTGTATCGCCCCGGCGCGCCTGGCGGCCACCACCGCGGCGCCGACCTTCCTCTTCATGGGGTTGCCGCAGGTCCTCGTGACGTAACCGGACCTGTCTATCAGCGCCTTGGCCTCGGGCGTGATGTCGCCGAAGTACGTGGGGGACCCGATTATTATGCCGTCCGCCTCCACCATCTTGGATACGTAAACGTTGAGGTCGTCCCCTTTCTGCGCGCATTTCATGTCCTTGTTGGTCTTGCAGGCCAGGCAGGCCTTGCATCCGTGGAGGTCCTTCCCGCCCACCTGCACCATCTCGGTCCGGATGCCTTCGGCCTCCAGGACCCCCAGTACGGTTCTGATCATGTGCGCCGTGTTACCGTCCTTCCTAGGACTGCAGTTGAATGCTACAACCTTCATCATATATCACTCTCAGAGGACTGATCCTGCGATTCCGCTAATGCGCTACTCATTATTAATCCCGAGGTAACGACTCAACCGAACATCAGGGTCAGCATGCCCGCCGCCAGCAGGAGCGTGAGGACCGCCAGCGGGACGCCCACGGCCAGGAACCTGAAGAAGTCCAGGGTTATCCCGTACCTCTCCGAACGCTCGCAGACGATTATGCTGGCCGCGGAACCGAGTATGGTGGCGTTCCCCGCCAGGGCGGCAGAGGAGGCCAGGGCTATCCATAGGCCCGTGCCGCCGGCGGGGATCATACCGCCGATCAGCATGACCGAGGGCACGTTGCTGACCAGGTTAGAGAGCACGGCCGAGAACACCATCACCCCTGTG
>Ga0123333_10002174_pt1 | contig 20218 bp, 14 predicted proteins | sample BioC12SIPDNA_3_FD_89957 | JGI IMG/M metagenome (GOLD analysis project Ga0123333, IMG submission 89957) | Anaerobic biogas reactor microbial communites from Washington, USA - Biogas_R2_B C12 SIP DNA | ecosystem: Engineered > Bioreactor > Anaerobic > Unclassified | place: Washington, USA... | reverse complement strand
GCCGGGGCGATATGCTCCATCGCGTTCGACCAGCCGCAGCCGGTCGTCGACGGCAATATCCGGCGGGTCATCGCCCGTTTGCTCGGAATCCGGAGAAGGATTCCCGAGAGGTTCTTCTGGGACCGTATGGCGGCATGGATCCCGCAGGAACAAGCTTCGGCCTTCAACCAGGCCATGATGGAACTCGGGGCCGTCCTCTGCCTGCCGTCGGGACCTCTCTGCCCGCAATGCCCGGTCCGCGCCCTGTGCCGCGCCCGGCTGGGCAATCTCCAGCACAGCATCCCCCCGTCCAAGCCCAGGCGCAACGACTGCAGAATCGAACTCGTGATCCTGGCCATGGGCCACAAGGGGAGCCTGCTGCTCGTGCGCCAGGAGGGCAGTTACATTCCCGGGGAGTGGGCCCTTCCCCATCAGCAAGTGCCGGCCGGGAGTTCACCTTCGGAAACCGCCGGAACCCTCGGCCGGAGGCTCTGCGCCGGCGCTGGGGAGCTCGAGTATCTGGGCGATATCCGGCACAGCATCACCCATCATCGGATCAGGGCCCGCGTCTACGCGGGAGAAGTGGCGGGAACCACGTTGCGGCGGGATCTGGAAACGGGCGGAATGTTTTGGGCGGACCCCTGCGCACAGAAACGGATGCTGACCTCTTCGCTTTTCAGGAAGGTCCTCGGACGCCTGCAGGGCAGGGCGGATTGACGGGGGCGGCTACAGCCGCTCCGGTTTTTTGCGGTTCTCTTTCTGCATCGGCATCTCCGGGCCTCGGTGCCGGGGCGCCCGATCCCGCCAGACGCGCAACTCTTCCATATAGGCGTCGAATTTGACCTTCTGATACTCGTCGAGAATCGCGCGGGCCTTTGCGTCATTGTCCGCCCAGATCTCCTTGCTTCTGTTATCCCACAGCACCATCTGCTCGCTCTGCTCGTGCATGAGCGATTGAAGCCTTTCCCGGGTTTCCGCCCAGATTTTCCCCAGCTTCTCCTCCTGGTCCGGCGTCAGGTTGAATTCAGGGGGCTTGGGAGGGGGCCAGTTCCGGGGGGGCGCCTGGAATCTCCCTTCGGGGACCCGCGAGGTTTCCGGGGAGGGCTTCAGCCAGAAGGAGCCTGCGGCACCCAAAAGGAGGCCGATGAGGAACACGGCCACTAGGACGGCAAATGCTCGGGGGCGGTCATCCTTCATTGCGATTTAGCCTCTTGTTCCAACCAGACAACCAACTCGGCTTCGCTCTGTATCTGGGAGATGCTCGAATCGATATTAACGGCGTTGGCCTCGCCCAGCAGCTTTTCGTATTCCGAGAAAGCATTTGTCGGCTGGTAATTCGGAATAATCCACAAGGTTGAAAAAAGCAGGCCCACCAGCAAAAGGGCGGCAAATGCCGGACCCGGGCGCAGCCAGCTCAGCACGATCGCGTCCCAGGTTTCATTGCGCTGAAACGCCTTTTTCGCGATGCGCACGGAAAGATCCGCCGGCAAAACTGCCGGGTCCTGTTTGAGAATCAGGGCGAGGTTGTCGAGCAGGGCCATCTTCCCCCTGCAATCCGGGCATGCGGCCAGGTGGGCATCGAACCTTGCCGTCTCAACCCCGCTGAGGTCCCCATCACGATAGGAATCGAACAGATCACATGGTTTCGTCATTGTACTTTTCGCTCCTTCCTCTTCTGACCTGAAAGATAGGCGCGAAATTTCTTTTGCAATTCGGCGCGTGCGCGCGATACACGCACCCTTGCAGCCACTTCGGAGGTTCCGAGGCACCTGGCGACATCCTCGTAAGGGCGTTCTTCCACTTCCCTCAGTATGAACGCCACGCGGTACTTCGGATTCAGTCCCTCCAAGAGGGCTTGGGCTACTTTAACATAATCCGCCGTCCCCTCGGCAATACCTGGTTCAGGATTGCCTTCACGGGACATATCGGCCAATAATCGCTCCTGTTCAGCTTCATTCAGTTCCGACCAGAGCTGGGTCCTGCGTCCTTTCTTCCTGCGGAGCTGATCGATGCAGTAATTCGTGGCAATCCGCATTATCCAGGGCCCGAATGGATATTTCAGGTCGAATTTGTGCAACGCCGTGTAGGCCCTCAAGAAAACCTCCTGAACGGCATCCTCGTTGTCCGGGGTATTGCCCAAAGTTCTGTGGACAACGGCCCAGACAGCGCACTGGTAGCGCTTCACAAGTTCGGCAAAAGCCCCCTCATCTCCAGCGAGCGTGTTTTCGATCAGAATGGAATCTGCCGAATCCGTGGTGCTCATCATATACTTACGATGGAATTACCGCATGTTACAGGATTTAGGCCCGCCATCGGGATTGCCCCTTGTTCCCCGTGAAGATATATTAAATTCAATCCCGTGTTCATTCCACAAAATACTGGGGCGGGCGCTCCCGCCGGGCCTGGCCCCGTCGCCCGACCGCCGTCCCGTCTGGGCATCCGTCGGCGCATAGGCGTTGTCTTCAAGGACGCGTGCAGGGGGAACTATAGCACAGAGACGCCACGGCCCCCGGGGCCTTTCGCGCACCGGCCCGGAATTGCCCGGCGCCCCCGGGGCAGCGACGCCCATTTATGTTTTGCAGGGAGGCCGTTGCGGTACTACAGTATCTGAGGTCCCGCCCGGGAATCGGCGGGGCGAGGCGGCACAATCGTGCATCGCGGCGGACCCCGGATGCCCATCGAGGTTTCATGGTTTCCCTATTACGCCTGTTTCGTTTTCTGCGCCCATCCAGGGGGATTCTGACCGTCTCCTTTGTCTTTCTCCTGGCGTCGACCGGCCTCCAGTTGATACAGCCGCTTATGATCGAGTACGCCATCGACGCGGGGATCGAGGCCGGGAATCTGGATGCGATCCTCCGGGGGGCTGCGGGCATCCTCGCCCTCGCGCTAGTGGCCGGGGGGCTCAACCTGGCATCGGGGTACATGCTGATCCAATCGTCCCAAACCATGGGCTACGCGATGCGCAACGCGCTTTTCCGCAAGGTGATGCACTTCTCGTTCGAGAACCTTGACCGCTGGCGCACGGGCGAGATCATGGTCCGGCTCAACTCGGACGTAAATACCGTTCGCATGTTCGTCCGGATGGGGATGTTCATCATCATTCAATCCGTCATCATGGTGGCGGGGACCGTTGTCGCGATGTATTTGAGGGATCCCGGGCTCGCCGGCGTCATGGCCGTCTTCATGCCCCTTGTGCTCGTTCTGTTCTTCATCGTGGCGACGCTGATACGCCCGCTGTTCATGAAGGCCAGAACGGCGCTCGACGAGCTGAACAACACCCTGCAGGAAAACCTGGCCGGGGCCAAGGTCGTCCGCGCCTTCGCACGGCAGGGCCAGGAAGTGGACAAATTCGGGATCCGCAACAGAAACCTGTACAGGATCAACCTGGGCGTCGGCTATAGACTGGCCCTTTTCTTCCCGCTGTTCCTGCTGTTCGCGCAACTGGCCACCCTGGTCGTCATCTGGTCGGGAGGCACGGCCATCATTTCGGACTCGACCTCCGGAACGGGCGGGGACCTCACGCTCGGCAAACTGGTCGCCTTCAACAACTACGCCTCCATGGCCATGTTCCCGCTCCTGATGCTCGGGATGGTGCTGAACTTCATCAGCATGGCCATGGCGTCGGCCACCCGGATCAACGCGCTCTTCCGCGAAAAGCCGGGCATCGAAGAGAAGCCGGACGCCCTGACATTGCCGGCGCTACGGGGCCGGATTGAATTCCGCGATGTCTCCCTGCGCTACGGGCGGGGGGAAGAAGCCCTCAGCGGCATCCACCTGACCATCGAACCCGGCGAAAAGCTGGGCATCATCGGGGCGACAGGGTCCGGGAAGTCCAGCCTCGTGAACCTGATCCCCAGGCTCTACGATCCCCAGAAGGGCAGCGTCCTGGTCGACGGCCACGATGTCCGCGACCTGTCGTTCGACACGCTGAGGACCCGGATTGCGATCGTGCTCCAGGAAACCGTCCTGTTCAGCGGAACGATCCGCGACAACATCGCCTACGGCGCTCCCGACGCCGACCCGGAGCGCCTGCAACGGGCCGCCGAAATCGCGTGCGCCTCCGAATTCATCGACAGCAGGCCCGAGGGGTGGGACGCCCCCGTCGGGGAACGAGGCGCGGGACTCTCCGGGGGGCAACGGCAGCGGATCGCCATAGCCCGGGCCGTCGCCGCCCGTCCGGACGTGATCATACTGGACGATGTGACGTCGTCGCTGGATCTGGCCACGGAACAAAGCATCCTCGCGGCCCTGTACAGGGAGTTCCGGTCCCGGACGGGCATCCTCATCAGCCAGAAGATCCAGACCCTTCGCGGGGCCGACCGGATCGCGGTCATGGAAAACGGCCGCATAACCGCCGTCGGCCGCCACGAAGAGCTGCTGGAATCCAATGCGACGTACCGCACGATTTTCGAAACGCAGTCGGGCGAAGCCCCGGGGGTGATGACGGCATGAAGGGTTCCGGGAACACGCCCCCCTCCCATCCGGCAGCGACGGGGCACAAACGGCCGCACGGCCCCGCAGCGATGGGGATGCTCCCCATAGAGGCGCCGAAGGACTTCCGCAAGGCGTTCCTGAGGTTCCTCCGCTATTTCAGTTCCTACCGGGCCCTGATCCTGACGGCGACTTTGTGTATCGCGGCCGGGACCGTATTCAGGGCACTGGTGCCGGCGCTGGTCGGGGAAGCCATCCACCAGGACCTGGAACTGTCCAAGGATCTCGCGGACTTCGTGTTCCGCATGAAGATCGTGCTGGCCGCCATCGCGGGGTCCTGGATCGCGGACGCCGTCTCGGGCGTTTTGCTGACCCTCCTTTCCAACAGGATCGTGTTCCGGCTGCGGGCCGATTCCTTCGCCCACGTCCAATCCCTTTCGATGGCGTCGTTCGACAGGCGGGGCATCGGGGATTTCATCAGCCGGATGACCAACGACATCGAGATGATCTTCAATGCGCTCAACAACGGTTTCTCCAGCCTGGTCGGGGGGATTCTCTCCATGGCCACCATCCTGGCAGCCATGCTGATCCTCTCCGTCCCGCTCTCTCTGGTCGTCATCGCGGTCGTGCCGGTCATGGCCATTGTGACCGGCATCATCGGGAAGAAGATCCGCACGGCATTCCGCGCCAACCAGGAATGGGTCGGCCATCTGACCGGCGCCATCGAGGAATCCGTCTCCGGCATCCGGGCCATCAAGACGTTCCGGAAGGAGGAGGCGGAGTTCCGCAAGTTTGATGCCGTCAACGACAGGAACCGGCGCGCCGGCGTGAAGGCCGAGCTCATATCCTATTCCTTCGCCCCCCTGATGCACTTCATGACGTCGCTGACCCTGTGCCTGGTTGTGGGCTTCGGAGGGTACCTGGCGCTAAAGGCGGCGGCGCCGGAGGCGACGGGCGCCGGGGCTGCGGCGTCCGGGGGCGTCTCCATCGGCCTTCTGACCGCCTTCATCCTCTACTCCCAGCGTTTCTTCGAGCCGCTGCGCCAGATCACGCAGGTCTACAGCATGCTGCAATCGGCCATGGCGGGGCTCGAACGCCTGTTCGAGATGATGGACATGCGCCCCGCGGTCATGGAGAAACCCCGCGCCCTGCCACTGCCGGACATCCGGGGGAGGGTGGAGTTCAACCATGTCGGATTTTCCTACGAGGAGGGCAAAACGGTCCTCGAGGACATTCATTTCCAGGTCCGTCCGGGCCAGGTGATCGCCATCGTCGGGCCCACGGGTGCCGGGAAAACGACCCTGATCAACCTGTTGGCCCGGTTCTACGACGTGCGGGAGGGGTGGATCGCCGTCGACGGGGTCGATATCCGCGACGTGCGGATCGACGACCTGCGCACCTCGATGGGCATCGTCCTGCAGGAGCCTTTCTTCTTTGCGGCCTCCATCCGCGAAAACCTTCTCTACGCCCGTCCGGACGCGACGGAAGACGCGCTGCGCGCGGCGGCGGAAACCGCCAACGCCCATCCCTTCATAGCGCGCCTTCCCGGAGGCTACGACACCGTGCTGTCCGAAAGGGGGAACAACCTTTCGCAGGGGGAGCGGCAGCTTCTCGGCATAGCGCGGGCCATTCTGGCCGACCCGAGGATCCTGATCCTGGACGAAGCGACCTCGAGCGTCGACAGCATGACGGAAGCGCATATCCAGGAGGGCATGATCCGGCTGATGCGGGGCCGCACGAGCTTCATCATCGCGCACCGGCTGTCGACCATCCGGAACGCGGACCAGGTGTTCGTTCTGCATAACCGCCGCATCGTCGAATCGGGCACGCACGGGGATCTCATGCGGAAACCGGGCGGGTTCTACGCGACACTCTACGGGCTCCAGAAACAGCGCCCCGAAATCAAGGAATCGGACTTCAGGGAATGATTATTCCCTGGGTTCCCTCCCCTGGGATACGGTGCTGCCCGGGGGCACGCTCCGGGTCAGCCAGACATTGCCCCCCACGACCGAACGCGCGCCGACGGTAATTCTCCCCAGGATCGTCGCGCCGGCATAGACCACCACATCGTCTTCAATGATCGGGTGGCGGTCCACCCCTTTGACCGGGTTCCCGTCCTCGTCGAGCGGAAAGCTCTTGGCGCCCAGGGTCACCCCCTGGTAGAGGCGCACGCGGTTACCGATCACGGTCGTTTCCCCGATGACGACACCCGTTCCGTGATCGATGAAGAACCGCTCCCCGATTCTCGCCCCCGGGTGGATATCGATCCCGGTCGCGCTATGGGCATTCTCGCTGATGATCCTCGGGATGACCGGGACGCCCAGTGTGTAGAGCTCGTGCGCGATCCTGTGGTTGGTGATTGCCAGGATGCCCGGGTAGCAGAAGATGGTCTCCGCCGGGCTCTTCGCGGCGGGATCCCCTTCGTAGGCGGCCGCGACGTCCCCGCACAGCAGCAGCATGACGTCGGGAATCCGCTCGAGGAAGCTGTCGGTGATGGCCCGCGCCCGCTCGGCGCATCGCCGATCGTCCCCCTCTCCGGTGCAATTGAAGCAGAATCCCCGGCGGACCTGCTCCCGGAGATTGATGGCCACCCGGTCGAGCACGGCCCCGACGTGGAATCCGATGCACCCTTCGCTGTATTCGTTCAGGTCAAAATACCCCGGGAACAGGATGGACCGGAGCCGGCGCATGATTTCGATGCAACTGCTTCGGGAGGGGAGCTCCGGCCTGCAGGCTTCGGGCGCCTGCGGGTGGAACGACAGCTGCCTGCCGGCCTCCACCATCCGGTTCACGATCGACACCATCTGGACGTCCCTGGATTCGCTCATCTGCTTTCTGCCTCCTCGAGGCTCCCCGCCCCGGGATCCCGGAAATAACTCTCTGGGGGGCCGAGATAGCTCGGCCGGACCCCCCCGAGGTCGACCACGATCTTCTCGAGAACCACGCCGGGATCGACCATCCAGATCTTGAGCGTATGGTATCCCGGCGCGGACAGCTCGTGCTCGGAACGGACCACGCGGATGGAATTCTTCACCGACTCCTCCCACTCCCGGTTCCCGTTGCGGGCATCGAACCCCTCCGGGACGACGTCGAGGATCTCCACCGGACCGTCGTCGAAGGAAACCCCGTAGCGGCAGGCGCGGTCCGGGTCGAAGTTCAGGCCGGGGGCGAAGAAGGCCAGGACCGACGCCTTCCCCGGGGCAAACAGGTACGCCCGGTATTCCAGACGGGGGGATCCGTCCGGAGGCAGGACGCTCGGAGCGGTCACCGGCAGAATCGTCATGCCCGAGAGCGTCCGTCCGAATCCCTCGATCTTCTCCCACCGTGCTCGGGCCGAAGGGACGTTTGCCGTGCAATGCTCCGGCTCGATGGAAACGTAGCCCCCGCCCTCGACAAAGCCCTCGAGGGTATCGGGCGCCACAAGGTCCGTCTGGAAAAGAGGCACCGCGACCGATACGCTTTCGCCGCCTCCACCGCGGACCGTCACCGTCGCCCGCCGGGCGCCGGCCGGCACCTGGTCCCAGTCGACGGAGATCCAGACCCGGTCTTCCGTGTCGACGACCCCGTTGGTGCCGCTCAGTACAATCCAGGGCGCGTCGGCCTCGGCCCTGTACCCGAACGACCCCGCACCCCGGTTGAAGACATCGATGTAGCGCCGCTGCCGGTTGAACGGATCGACCGCCGGAAGCTCCGGAGGGCCGGAGGCGCCAGGCCAGACCGACGCGGACCCCTCGATTGCAATGCCCATGGAGGCGGCCTCGGGCAGTTCGATTCTCTCCACCCGCGGCATGACATTGCGCGGGGGGTCCTGCCAGATGGTGTATCCGATGTGCACCTGGTCCATGAAATGCTTCCACCGGCCGCCGGCAAACACGTTGTTGTAATGATCGGTCAAAGCGGCGTCCGCCTCGAACAGCTGCTCGACGCGGCCGGCCATGTCGTTGGCCGCCCTGCGGCCCTGCTGTGCGTACAACCGGTTTTTCCCCGCTGAGACGTACATCTCCTGGACCAGCGCGCAGGCTTTCGCCGGGAACAGCACCAGCTCGTAAAAAGCGTCCCGGTGGCCGTCGGGCAGGGCGCGCCAGATCGCCTCGGCCCTGGATGCGATGGCCCGGAAGTCGGCCACGACCCGGTCCGCTTCCAGGTAGTCGTTCAGGGCGTAGGTGTCCGGCGCCAGCAGCTCCGGCTTCCTTCGGGCGTTGTACCGGGTGTACTTGTCGACGATATCGGCGATCTCGGCGGCGTATTCCGGGCCGAATTCCCTCTCGGCCCACAGCCGCGTGTACTGGCCGATGGTGCGGTTGGTCCAGCGGTCGGCGTCCCAGGCCATGCCGAGGAAGAATTCCGTGGGGAGCAGCAGGTGCTTGAAGTGCCCGACGTTGACGATCCAGACCCGGTCGGCGCCGTAGCTTTCGGCCAGGTGCATCTGCTCCCAGACCCTGGGGATGGAGACGGTGTTGATCCACTTGTAGTTTCTCGGGCCGCCCACATAGTCGAAGTGGTAGTAGATCCCGGCCCCGCCCGCCCGCGGGCGCTCCCGAGCCGTCGGCAGCCGGCGCAGGTTGCCCCAGTTGTCGTCCGACCACAGGAGCGTCACGTCGTCCGGGACGCGCAACCCCGCGTTGTAGAACTCCTGGACCTCCTTGTAGAGGCACCACAGCTGCGGGACCTTGGCGACGTCCGGGTCGATCTCCGTGGCGATCATCTCCCTCTGAACACGGACGATCTCCTCGAGCAGCTCCATGCTCTGGGCCACGGTGCCGCCCGGTATCATCGGCGTGTCGTTGGCGCCACGCAATCCCAGGGTGAGGATGCTTTCGAAATCCCGGTTGCGCCGGATGCCCTCCCGCCAGAATGCCTGAAGAACCTCGGGGTGCTTGAAGTAATTCCAGCTCCCCAGCGATCCCTGGTAGCGCCGGTCCCACTCCTTCTGCGCCCGCAACATCGGCTCCTGGTGGGAGGTGCCCATGACGATGCCGTAGGCGTCGGCCAGCCCGGGGTTTTCCGGGTCGTCTTCATTGAAGGCGTTGTTCCACATGGCCGGCCACAGGTAGTTCCCCTTCATGCGCAGGATGACTTCGAATATGCGGGCGTAGAATTCGCTGTTGTAGTTGGCCACCCCCTCCGGGACCGGGGGGTCGTCGGCTACGGGCACCGTGCCGAATTTCTCCCGGACCCAGTTGGACAGATCCGGGGCTTCGTCGTTGAGGAATATGCCGCGGTAGCGCACCGACGGGGGCCCCTGCGTATATTTGCCGGGCCGGACGTGGACCGCGTCCCGGCGCCGGACGGGCACATCGGCCCACCAGTACAGGGGGGAAACCCCCATCTGCTCCGCCAGGTCGTACACGCCGTAGATCGTCCCCCTCTTGTCGCTGCCGGCAATCACCAGAGCGCGCTCCACCCCCGGCAACGGATCTTCCACGACCTCGAGGAAAAAGGATTCCCACTTCCCCGCGATGCCGCCGGCATCGATTGTGCCGCTTTGCACCAGCGCGTCGATGACGCGGCTCTTCCCGACGGTCCCGATGATGACGGCATTCCGGGAAAGCTTCTCGGGGCTGGAGACCATCGCCGGCGTCACACCCGCAACACGGGCGATGTCGGCCCTGAGGTCCCCGGCCACCCGTAGCACCCCGGCCCAATCGCCGGGGTCTGCGTAGACCGAGGCGGCACGCCCCGCCTCTACGAGGGGGAAGCTGCCGTCCTCGGCGGCATCGAGAACGTACTTCGGCTGGCCGATGCCGAAAACCTCCGTGTGCATGCCGCACAAGCCGGCGAGGACGAAAAGCGCAATCGTCAGGGGGTTCCTTGCCATGGTGGTGTTCAGTCCTTCCTGCTTCCGGTTACGGTGCGGATGGCGTCGTACATCCTGCGGTAGGCCGCGTAGCCTTCCTTCATGGCGGAGGCCGCGGCCGCCTGCGGCGCCGTCTTCTCCGACACCCGCACGACGCTTCGACAGGCTTCATCGACAGAATTCCAGGTCCGGGCGCCAACCCCGGCGAGGATGGCGGCGCCGTAGGCCGCCCCCTCCTCCGCCTCGACCGTCTCCACCTCGTGGCCGTAGACGTCGGCCTGGATCTGGCGCCACAGGGGCGAACGGGCGCCGCCCCCCCCCAGGCGGATCCTGGAGACGGGAACCTGCATCTCCTCGAAAAGGGTGAACGTATCCTTGAGGCTGTAGGCCACGCCTTCGAGGATGGAGCGGACCACGTGCCCGCGCCGGTGCGAAGCGGTCAATCCCACCAGGGCGCCGCGCGCATTCGGGTCCAGGTGCGGCGTGCGCTCCCCCATCAAATAGGGCGCCCACAGCAGCCCGTCGGACCCGGCCGGGACGGCGGACGCTTCTTCGGTCAGGCGCTCGTAGGGATCCCGGCCGTCCTCGTCACCGGCGCCGAAAGTGTCCCGGAACCATCGCAGGGACAGCCCCGCCGCCTGGGTCACGCCCATGACGTGCCACCGGCCGGGAACCGCGTGGCAGAAGGTGTGCAGGCGCCCCCGGGGATCCAGCGCCGGCCGGTCGGTCGCGGCAAACACCACGCCGGAGGTGCCGATGGTGGCGCTCACGGCGCCCGGCGCGACAATGCCCATGCCGGTGGCGCCGGCGGCCTGGTCCCCCGCCCCCGCGACCACCGGCGTTCCCGGCCTCAATCCCGTTGCCGCGGCACCCCCGGGCGTTACGGCCCCGCAGACCTCGGGGGACTCGAAAAGCTCCGGAAGCAGGGAGGCATCCATTTCGGCGGCCTCGAGCACTTCACGGCACCAGCGGCGATGAGCCACGTCCAGAAGGAGGGTTCCGCTGGCATCGGCCATGTCGATGGCGCGGCCTCCCGTCAGCCGGAACCGGACATAGTCCTTCGGCAGCATGACCGACCGGACGCGCCCCCAGCGCTCGGGCTCGTTCTCGCGCACCCAGAGCAGTTTCGTCAGCGTGAAGTTGGGCAGCGCGGGGTTGCAGGTGAGCTCGATGAGGCGTTCGGCCCCGACCCTGCGCGAGAGATCGGCGCACTGGGCCTCGGTCCGGACATCGCACCAGATCAGCGCCGGGCGGACGACACGGTCTGCGGCGTCGAGCATGACGGCGCCGTGCATCTGGCCGGAGAATCCGACGCAGGCAACGGCGTCCCCCTTGAGGCCGGCGGCGTCGAGCGCCCTATGCACCGCCAGGCCGGCGGCCCGCCACCAGTCTTCGGGATCCTGTTCGGCCCAGCCGATCCTGGGCGACGCGAACGGTGCGTGCTCCTCGGTGGCGGATGCAGCCACGCGCCCGAGGCCGTCGATGATCAAGGCCCTTGTTCCCCCGGTGCCGACGTCTATTCCGAGCAGGTACATAGAAGAACTCTCTTTGAAAAAGGTAAGGAAGAATGCGCAGGGACCGCATGCAGATCCCTCCGCCCCTTGCACCCTGGCCCGAGCCGGCAGGGAAAATCCCAGTATACGCGAACGGCCGGCTGTAGTACCATGCCTTTTCCACAGCACAACCAAGGGAGGGCCACCATGCGATGCCGATTCCCGGGCTGCCGGGGCATACCCATCCACGCCGCCTGGCTGTGCGCCGCGTTCCTGGTCGCCGCCGGCGCCGTCTCCTGCCTCCGGCAGGAGACGCCCGCCTACCGGGACCCCGGCCTGCCGGTCGGCGAGAGGGTTTCGGACCTGTTGTCGCGGATGACCCTGGAGGAGAAAACGGCCCAGCTCGTCGGCATGATGCCGATGGTGGCGCCCGGGGCGGATCCTCAGGCGTCCTTGGTCGACCGGGAAGGGCATTTTTTGCCCGAGCAGGCCGCCGCGCTGCTGGGAAACGGGCTGGGGGAGATCGCCCACGCCAGCGGCGCGCGCGACCCCGGGGAAATGGCCGCATTCACCAATGCCATCCAGGCTTGGGTCCGGGACAATACCCGGCTCGGCATACCGGTATTGTTTCACGAGGAGTGCCTGCACGGCCACGTGGCCAGGCGGGGCACCTCCTTCCCCCAGGCGCTGGCCCTTGCATCCACCTGGGATCCGGAGCTGGTGGAAACGGTTTTCAGCGCCGTGGCGCTCGAAGTGCGCTCCCGCGGTGCCCAGCAGTGCCTCGCCCCGGTGCTCGACCTCGCCCGCGACCCGCGCTGGGGACGCACGGAGGAAACCTACGGGGAGGACCCCTTCCTGGTTTCCCGCATGGGGGTGGCCGCCGTCAGGGGCTTCCAGGGGCCGGGGCCCGGCATCGACGGGGCCCACGTCATCGCCACGGCCAAACATTTCGCCGTCCACGGCCAGCCGGAAAGGGGCACCAACACGGCCCCCGGCAACTACTCGGAACGGATTGTCCGGGAACAGTTCCTCCGGCCTTTCGAAGCGGCGGTGCGGGAAGGCCGCATCCAGAGCGTCATGGCTTCCTACAACGAGATCGACGGCATCCCGAGCCACGCGAATGCCCGCTACCTGGACGGAATCCTGAGGCAGGAGTGGGGATTTGAGGGGCTGGTCGTCTCCGATTACAACGGGGTCCGGCGGCTGAGGACCGAGCACCATGTCGCGGCTTCCGGCCAAGACAGCGCCAGGATGGCTCTCGAAGCCGGGGTCGACATCGAACTTCCCGACGGAGAGGACTACGCGGCGCTGGCCGGTCTTGTCCGGGAGGGCCGGGTTCCGAAGCGGTACGTCGACCGCGCGGCGGCGCGGGTTCTGCGGTTGAAATTCCTCGCGGGCCTCTTCGATGATCCGTTCGTCGATCCCGAAAAGGCCGAAGAGGTCACCAACAGCGACGAGCACCGGCGCCTGGCGCAGGCAACCGCCGAAAAAGCGATCATCCTCCTTAGAAACGAGGGGCGGCTTCTTCCCCTGGACCCGGAACGGTACGGCAGGATCGCCGTCATCGGCCCGAATGCCGATGCCGTCCGCCTCGGAGGATACAGCGGCACCCCCGAGCGGGGCACGAGCATCCTCGAGGGGATCCGGGACAGGGTCGGGGATTCGGTCGAGATCCTCCATGCCCAAGGGTGCAGGATCACGGAAACCGAACCCGGCATGTTCGCATCCGAGATCCGGCCCGGCGACCCGCAGCTGAACGCCGATCGGATCCGGGAAGCGGTGCGGACGGCCCGGAAGGCGGACCTCGTCATCCTCGCGCTCGGCGGAAACGAACTGTCGGCTCGGGAGGCATGGGGGACGGATCACCTCGGGGACCGCAGCAGCCTCGATCTCCTGGGAGACCAGGACCTCCTGGTCGAGAACATGCTCGCGCTGGCAAAACCCGTCGTCGTGGTTCTCCTGCACGGCCGCCCAAACTCCATCCGGTACATCGCCGAGAACGTCCCGGCGATCCTCGAGGGGTGGTATCTCGGACAGGAGGGGGGAACCGCCGTAGCAAAGGTGCTTTTCGGCGACGTCAATCCCGGGGGCAAGCTGCCGGTCACCATCCCCCGCTCCGCGGGCCATCTGCCGGTCTACTACTACCGGAAGCCCACGGCCCACCTCCGGTACATGGATGCGGCGTCGGATCCCCTCTACCCCTTCGGCTGGGGCCTGAGCTACACCGAGTTCGCCTACGGCGGCCTCGCCCTGGATCCGGGCACGATCGGACCGGCCGGGGTGGCGACCGTGTCGGTCCGGATCACCAACAGGGGCGCAGTCCGCGGGGACGAGGTCGTGCAGCTCTACGTCCGCGACGAGGTGAGTTCCGTCACCCGGCCGGTCAAGGAACTGAAAGGCTTCCGGCGCATCACCCTCGACCCGGGCGAAACGCAGACGGTCCTATTCACGCTGGGGCCCGCGGAACTCTCCTTCCTCGACCGCTCCATGCAGCCGGTCGTGGAACCGGGACTTTTCCGGATAATGGCGGGCGGCAACTCCGTCGACCTCATCGAAACGACGCTGACGGTCGAGGCGGACCGGGCCGGGCGGCCCGAATAAGGCCGGGCGCGGCCGAATGAGGCCGGGCGCGGCCGAATCCGGCGGCGGGACCGGTGCAGGGAAGCAATTCTCCGGTTGACTTCGGCCCCGGATCGGTTTCTACTGGCTGTCTTCGTCCATGCCATGTCTGAGAGAAGGAAAACCGGGATGGGACCAAACACTCTGTTGCACGACGACCGTCTTTTCCCGTCCGGAACGGCAGAGCGGGCCATTGCCCGCCGCCTGTACGCGTCGGTCCGAAACCTGCCCATTATCAGCCCGCACGGGCACACCGACCCGCGCTGGTTCGCCGACAACACCCCGTTCCCCGACCCGGCGGCGCTGCTGGTCATTCCCGACCATTACGTCTTCCGCATGCTCTACAGCCAGGGCGTCCCGCTCGAGTCCCTGGGCGTTCCGAGAGGGGACGGAGGCGAGGTGGAATCGGACCCGAGGAAGATCTGGCGGTTGTTTGCCCGGCACTTTCACCTGTTCCGGGGAACGCCGACCCAGCTGTGGTTTCTGCACGTGTTCCAGGAGGTGTTCGGCATCACCGAGCGTTTGACGCCCCAATCGGCCGACCGGGTCTACGACCGGATCGCCGAGTGCCTCGCCGGCCCGGAGTTCTTGCCCCGCGCGCTCTACGAGCGCTTCAACATCGAGGTCCTGGCCACGACCGATTCCCCGCTCGACCCCCTGGCCCACCACCGGAAGCTCCGGCAGTCGGGATGGCCCGGGCGCGTGATCCCGACCTTCCGCCCGGACCCGGTCGTCGACCCCGACTTCCCCGATTTCGCCCGGAACGTCCAACGGCTGGGGGACATCACCCGCGAGGACACGGCGACCTGGCCCGGATACCTTCGGGCCCTGGCCGACCGGAGGCGGTATTTCGCCGAACTGGGCGCCACGGCGACGGACCACGGGCACCCGACCGCGGCCACCTACGACCTGCCCCGGTCCCGCTGCGACGCCCTGCTCGGGAAGGCTCTCGGGGGGAAAGCCTCTCCGGACGAGGCCGAGGAGTTCCGGGGACAGATGCTGACGGAAATGGCCCGCATGAGCATCGAGGACGGCCTGGTCCTGCAGATCCACCCCGGATCGTTCCGGGACCACAACCCCGCCGTCTTCCGCCGCTTCGGGAGGGACAAGGGCGCGGATATCCCGATGCGGACCGATTTCGTCCGGGGGCTGAAGCCGCTTTTGGACCGCTACGGAAACGACTTCCGGCTGTCGATCATTCTCTTCACGCTCGACGAGACGACCTACTCCCGGGAGCTTGCCCCCCTGGCGGGGCACTACCCCGCCCTGAAGCTGGGTCCGGCGTGGTGGTTCTACGACAGCCCGGAAGGCATGCGCTTCTACAGGGAACGCACGACGGAGACGGCGGGCTTCTACAACACCGTGGGATTCAACGACGACACCCGCGCCTTCCCTTCCATCCCGGCCAGGCACGACATCGCGAGGCGGGCCGACTGCGCCTATCTGGCCCGCCTTGCGGCCGAGCACCGCCTTCAGGAGGACGAGGCGCTGGAAGTCGCCGCCGACCTGGCGTACCGGCTGCCGAAAAGCGCCTATAGACTATGATGCAAAGGGAAGGCCGCCCATGAACCTGCACGACGACGGACGCATCGTCCTGACCCTGGACGCCGGGGGCACGAGCTTCCGCTTCTTCGCCATGCGCGGCGGCGCGATGATGGCGGGGCCCGTGGTGCTGCCTTCATGCGGCGACGACCTGGACGCGTGCCTCAGAAACATTGTCGAAGGCTTCACGCGCGTCCGGGACCAATGCCCGGAAACGCCCGCCGCAATCAGCTTCGCCTTCCCGGGGCCGGCCGACTACCCCAACGGCGTCATCGGGGATCTGGGGAACCTGCCCGGATTCCGCGGCGGCGTCGCCCTGGGCCCGATGCTGCGCAACCTGTTCGGCATTCCGGTCACCATCAACAACGACGGCGACCTGTTCGCCTTGGGGGAGGCCCTTGCCGGTTTCCTCCCCTACGTCAACGGCCTGCTGGAGCAGGCCGGCAGCCCGAAACGTTACAGGAACCTGTTCGGGGTGACGCTGGGCACCGGCTTCGGAGGCGGCATCGTTTCCGAGGGGCGCCTGCTGCGGGGGGACAACTCGATTTCCGGAGAGGTCTGGCTGTTGCGCAACCGGCTGCACCCGGAGATGAACGCGGAAGAAGGAGCCAGCATCCGGGCCGTCCGGCGGGTATACGCCGAGCAGGCGGGGATCCCACCGGGCGACGCGCCCGAACCGAAGGAGATCTACCGGATCGGCACGGGGGACCGCCCGGGCAACCGCGCGGCTGCGCTCGAAGCGTTCCGCCAGCTGGGCGCCGTCGTCGGGGACGCTATGGCGAATGCGCTGACCCTCCTGGACGGCCTCGCCGTCGTCGGCGGAGGCATTGCCTCGGCCTGGACGCTGTTTTCCCCCTCCCTTGTCGCCGAACTGAACGGGACCTACGCGAATCCCGAAGGCCGCCGGTTTCGGCGCCTGGCTTCGGTCGCCTATAACCTCGAGGAGCCCGAACAGCGGAAGGCGTTCCTCCTGGGGAACCCGCGCAGGGTCCAGGTCCCGGGCAGCAGCGCAATGGTCCCCTTCGATTCCCTGCAGCGCGTCGGCGTAGGCCTGTCCCGGCTGGGGACGTCTGAAGCAATTTCCGTAGGCGCCTATGCCTTCGCATTGAAAACACTGGAGGAGGAACCCGGCGCAGCACACTAGAGGGCCCTCGGCCAGACCACGCGACCTGACACAGGAGGACAGTCATGCAACAGAAGCCGGAAAACTGGAACGCGCTCAGCGCGGCGGAAAAACGGAACATAAGGCTGGAAGCGTGGGTCCGCGCCGACGGCATCCGTTTTGAAAGTCCCGAAGCGAAGGCAAAATACCAGCAGCGGGCGACCCTTTTCAAGGATGCCCTGGAACTCCACAAGACGCCGGAGCGGGTCCCGGTGGCGGGCCTCGGGGGCGCTTTCATCTACCGCCGCGCCGGGATCCCCCAGAAAGCGACGATGTACGATCGGTGGGACGAGGCCGCCGAGGCCGCCGTGCGCTTCCACCGGGATTTCGAACCCGACAGCTGCGCCATGCTCTTTCTGATGTCCGGAGCCTCCATGGAACTGCTCGGGCAGACCAACATGAAGTGGGCCGGCTGCGGTCTCCCGGACGACGTGCAGTACCAGTTCGTCGAACAGCAGTACATGAAGGCGGACGAATACGACCATTTTCTCAGGGACCCTTCCGACTATGTGCTGCGCCGCTTCCTGCCGCGCATGTACACGGGGCTGAGCGGCCTCGGGAAGCTGCCCCATTTCGGCAGCTGCGGGATCGAGGTCGGGAGCCAGTTCATCTTCCCGTTTCTGGACCCGGAAGTGCAGCAGGCGCTCGACGCCATGAAGAGATCGGCGGAGCTCGCCCTCATACCGGGCACGATCATGATGGAGGGGATGAACCGGATCACAGCGATGGGCTTCCCCAGCCTGTCGACGGGATTCGGGGCAGCCCCGTTCGACATCCTGGGAGACACCCTGCGCGGCACACGCGGCGTCATGATGGACCTGTACCGCTGCCCGGAGAAGGTCGTGGCCGCCAGCGAAAAAATCCTGGACATAGTCCCCGTCCCGGACGTTGCACTCGGGCAGCCCCCGCTGATCCTGATGCCCCTGCACAAGGGGGACGACACGCATATTTCCAGAAAGCAGTTTGAAAAATTCTACTGGCCCACGTTCAAGCAGTACATGCTGAACATGATCGAGGACGGGCTGATACCGGCGCCTTTTGCCGAAGGGGTGTACACCCAGAGGCTGGACTACCTCACGGAGCTCCCCGAAGCCAGCGTCCTGTGGTTCTTCGACCGCACCGACATGCACAAAGCCAAGGACGCGCTCCGCGGCCACAGCTGCATCATGGGCAACGTCCCTATTACGCTGATCGCCACCGGAACCGCCGCCCAGGTGCGGGAACGCTGCAGGGACCTGATCGACTACTGCGGCGAGGGAGGGGGCTACATTCTCTGTTCCGGCACCCAGCTCGACGACGCAAAGGAGGAAACAGTCCGGGCCATGATAGATTTTACGAAGGAATACGGCGTCTACCGCTAGAGAGCGCGCCACCCTCCGGGAGGCATCCGCGCCACCTTCCGGTAGGCATCCGCGCCACCCTCCGGGAGGCATCCGCGCAACCCTCCGGGAGGCATCCGCGCCACCCTCCGGGAGGCGTCCGCGCAACCCTCCGGGAGGCGTCGGCGGATCGCCCCTAGGACCACAGCAGGTCGACAAAATCGGCGACCAGCGCCGGATGCTTTCTGGCCAGAGCGAACAAAAGCGACAGCGAGTTGGCGCGCGGCTTGGCCTCCGCTAGCGTGCCGACGATCTGGTTGAAGGTGCGGTCGTCGAGCGTCAGGTATTTGTTCCTGGCCTTCCAGTTGCGGATGTGGCTTTTCTGCATGCGCCCGCGCCAGGCGCTCTCGTAGCGTTGAAGGGATTGTTCCCCCGTATTGCCGCGCCGGACGGCTTCCGCGGCCGTTTCCCCGGCAAGTTTTCCCGACAGGCACGCATGGACGATTCCCGCGCCGGTCAGCGGGTTGATCAAACGGGCGGCATCCCCGACCAGCATGAAACCTGAAGACACCATCGCGGGAAGCGGCCTGTTGGTCGAGACCGCGCCGGCAACCATGTCGAGAGCCTGGCCGCGGGAGAATTCCCGCTTCCCGGCGATCCAGCTATCGAGGGTGTCCTTGACCTTCCCGGGGCTGGAGAGCCGCCCCGCCCCAATCCCGATGCCGACATTGGCGACGCCGGGGCCTTTCGGGAAGACCCAGATGTACCCCCCGGGGGCACAGGAGCCGACATAGAAGTCGCAGTAGGCGGGGTTGCACTCGATATTGCACAGTCGGTATTGGAACGTGGAGATGATGTCGCCGGGATCGAGGCCGGTATTGAGACCCGCCCACCGGCCCAGCTGGGATTCGAATCCGTCGGCGGCGATGGTGACCGCGGCACGGATCGTGATATCGTCGCCCATGGACGTTCCCGAGATGCCGCACACGGTGCCATCGGACACGATCACCCCGGAGGCGCAGGTCTTCAGCAGTATCTCGGCGCCGGCGGCCGCCGCAAGCCTGGCCAGAGCCTTGTCGAAAAGCGTCCGTTCGACGACGAGGCCGACCTCATCCCCAGCCTGGCCCGAGGCGACGACCGCGCAGCTACCGTCGGGGGCGAATATGCGGGCTCCCTCCGGGGCGCACGCAACCCAGCCGGGGTCGAGCGGGACCTCGCATTCCTCCAACCAGCCCGCCGCCATCCCCTCGGCACAGCGGACCGGCGAGCCGATTTCCTGCCTCTTCTCGATCAGGAGCGTGCGCACACCCCCGCGCGCAGCGCTCCGGGCGGCCATGGATCCTCCCGGCCCGGCGCCCACGACGAGAACGTCCGTTTCGATTGTCCTCATACCCCCACCTCCCGGACCGGAGCATGGACGGGTCTGCCGGCGGGTTTCGATACCCGGGCGATGGAGCCGACGGGGCAGATCATGACGCACCGTTCACACTCGATGCAGGTCGGCAAAATCTCGACGAACGCGGTTTCGTGCAGGAACATGCTGTTGGTCGGGCAGGATCCGACGCAGGCCCCGCAGTGCAGGCAGCGCTGGTTGTTGACTCTCATCCGGGGACACCTCCTGTCACGCCCGAAGCGCCCCGCGGCCTCCGGGCGGGGCGGTTGTGCGACGGCAAACGGGCCGTCGGGCGCGTACTCGCCGGAGGCATAGTAGCAGAAAACCGGGTGCAAGGTCTCCTGTCGAATCGGCGAACATGCGCGGACGCGCGCGGTCGGGCGGAATTCGTCCATGGCTCGCCGCTCGACCCTCCTGTGCCGCGCGGACGCGCGCGGTCGGGCGGAATTCGTCCATGGCTCGCCGCTCGACCCTCCTGTGCCG
>Ga0123333_10002171_pt1 | contig 20247 bp, 18 predicted proteins | sample BioC12SIPDNA_3_FD_89957 | JGI IMG/M metagenome (GOLD analysis project Ga0123333, IMG submission 89957) | Anaerobic biogas reactor microbial communites from Washington, USA - Biogas_R2_B C12 SIP DNA | ecosystem: Engineered > Bioreactor > Anaerobic > Unclassified | place: Washington, USA... | reverse complement strand
GCGCGTCAGAGGGGCGGGATGATCGCCTCGACGAGGGCGGGGCCCTCGATGGCGAGGGCGCGCTCGAGGGCGGCGGTGAAGCCCTCGGCGTCGGTCGCCCGCTCGGCGGGGACGCCCATGCCCTGCGCCAGGGCGCAGAAGTCGAGGTCGGGCCGGCCGATGTCGAGCATCGACAGCGCGGTCGGACCCGGCTCCCCGGCGCCGACGCGGGCCAGCTCCATGTTGAGGATCGCGTAGGACCCGTTGTTCAGGATGATCGTCGTGACGTCGAGGCCCTCGCGGGCCTGGGTCCAGAGCGCCTGGAGCGTGTACATCGCCGAGCCGTCGGCCTGGAGGCACACGACCTTGCGGTCGGGCGCGGCGACCGCGGCCCCGGTGGCGAGGGGCAGGCCCTGGCCGATCGAGCCGCCGGTGAGCGTCAGCCAGTCGTGCGGCGCGCAGCCCTCGGTGGCGCCCGACACGAACAGTCCGGCGGTGTTGCCCTCGTCGGACACGACCGCCCCGTCGGGCAGCAGGTGGCCCAGCGCGGCGGCCATCGTCTCGGCGGTGAGCGGCCCGGTCGGCGCGGCGGGCCGCCCCGCGTCGGCCACCGGCACCTCGTCGGCGGCCCCGAGGTGGTCGGCGAGGAGGTTCAGGGCCTCGATCGGGTCGACCGCCCCGTCGCAGAGCTCGTGCACCTGGCAGCCGTCGGGCGTCAGCTCGCCCGGCTTGTCGGGGTAGGCGAAGAACGACACCGGGGCCTTGGTGTCGACCACGACCAGGTGTCGGAGGCCGTCGAGCTGCATCTGGGTGAACTCGGCGAGGTACCCGAGGCGCTCGACCTTCGGGAGCCCGGCGCCGCGGCGCAGCCGGGCCGGGAACGTCTCGCACAGCAGCCGGGCGCCGGTGGCGGCGGCGACCCGGGCGGCGGCGACCAGGCCCGCCTCGCTGCCGACGACGCGGCCGCCGACGAGCAGGGCGGCGGGCTGGCCGTCGCGCAGCGCCTCGGCGACCGACTCGGTGCGCGCCTCGTAGGGCGCGGCGGGCGCGGCGGCGGGCATCGGCTCGGCCGGCCCGCGGGCCTCGGACCACGACACGTCGGCGGGCAGGATCAGGGTCGCGACCCGCCCGGGGGGCTCGCTGGCGGCCAGCACCGCGTCGGCCGCGTCCCGGGCGACGTCGTCGGTGCTGGTCGAGGTGCGCACCCAACCCTCGAGGGCGCGGGCGAGGCCCTCGATGTCACTCTCGAGCGGGGCGTCGAGGCGCTTGTGGTCGAGGGCGTGGTCGCCGACGATGTTCACGACCGGGGTGTGGCCCCGTCGGGCGTTGTGCAGGTTGGCCCAGCCGTTGGCGAGGCCGGGGCCGAGGTGCAGCAGCGTCGCCGCCGGCTTCCCGGCGACCCGGGCGTAGCCGTCGGCCGCGCCGGTGACGACGCCCTCGAACAGCCCGAGCACGCCGCGCATCTCGGGCACGTCGTCGAGGGCGGCGACGAAGTGCATCTCCGAGGTGCCGGGGTTGGTGAAGCACACCTCCACCCCGCAGTTCACGAGCGTACGGATGAGGGCGTGGGCGCCGTTCATCGGGTCCTCCGGGTCGGGGTCGGGCTCATCCGAGCAGGGTGCCGGGGTTGAGCGTGCCGTTGGGGTCGAACGCGGCCTTGATGCGGCGCATGAGCGCGACCTTGGCCGGATCCTCGAGGTCGAGGAAGAGCTGCTGCTTCTCGGTGCCGATGCCGTGCTCGCCGGAGATGGCCCCGCCGAGCTCGATGCCGGCCTCGAACACCTTCCGCAGGGTGGCCTTCCGCAGGTCGGCGTCGGCCTGGAAGATCGACATGTGGACGTTGCCGTCGCCGGCGTGGCCGCACCCGGCGATCCACGACCCGCTCTCGGCGGCGATCTCGGAGACCCGGGCCATGTAGGTCGGGATCGACGCGCGGGGGACGACGACGTCGATGATGTCGTCGGCGTTGTTCGCCTTGGCGACCCAGAACGCCTTCTCGCGGGCGTCGATCAGCCCCGCGCCCGCCGCCGACGGCAGCACGTACACGTCGATGGCACCGGCCTCGGCGACCTGTTCGGCCACGCTCGCGACGTCGGCCTCCAGCCGGTCGGCGTGGTGGTTCTCCAGCACGATCACCAGGTAGGCGAGGGCGGAGTCCTTGACCTCCTGCGGGATCCCGAGGTCGAGCCCGACGTACGCGGTGGCCGCCGCCATCGTCAGCATGTCGATGTACTCGAGGATCATCGGGCCCACGCCGGAGCGCACGATCTCGGGCACGACGCGGGTGACCTCGTCGAGCGTGGCGAAGGGCACGAGCACCGTCGAGGAGTGGGCGAGCCGCGGGTGGAGCTTGAGGGTCACCTCGGTGACGAGGCCGAGCGTCCCCTCCGAGCCGATCACGAGCTGGGTCAGGTCGTAGCCGGACGTCGCCTTGACGACCTTCCCGCCGGTGCGGATGACATCGCCGCTCGTCAGCACCAGCTCGAGGCCGAGGACGTGGTGGCGGGTGACGCCGTACTTCACCGCCCGCATGCCACCCGCGTTGGTGTTGACGTTGCCGCCGAGGCTGGCGCTGTCCTCGCCCGGGAACACGGGGTAGACGAGGCCGTGGGGGGTCAGCGCCTCGTCGAGCTCGTGGAGGGTCACGCCGGGCTGCACGACCGCCATGTGGTTCTCGGTGTCGATCTCGACGATCCGCTTCATGCGGTCGAAGGCGACGACGACGCCGCCGGGCACCGGGATGGCGGCGCCGGACAGGCCGGTGCCCGACCCGCGGGCGGTGACCGGGACCCCGGCGGCGTCGCAGGCGCGCAGCACCGCGGCCACCTCGTCGGTGGTGCCGGGCCGCACGACCGCGGCGGGCGTCACCGGCTCGGCGGTGATCGCCTCGTCGTGGGTGTCGTCCTCGGCGATGTCGGCGCCGGTGGCGACGTGACCGGCACCGACGGCGGCGACCAGCTCCTCGATCAGTCCGACGGGCACGGCGGGCACGGCGGGCTCGGAGTCGGTGGAGGTGGCGGGGTCGGCCATCGGATCTCCCGGAGGTCGCGGGCGGTCGGCGCGGGCGGGCCGATCATGGCACGACGCCGTCGGGCCGGCCGGGCGTCAGGTGGGGTCGCGCCCGGCCCACCAGGCGTCGAGGCGGCGGCCGGCCTCCTCGGGGCCGAGCGGGCCCTCCTCCATGCGCAGGTCGAGGAGGAAGGCGAGCGCCTCGCCGACGGCCCGGCCGGGCGGGATGCCGAGGCGGTCCATCACCGCCTGGCCGTCGAGGTCGGGCCGCATCGCGCGCAGCTCCTCCTCGGCCTCCAGCTCGGCGATGCGCGCCTCCAGCTCGTCCATGCGGCGCGAGAGGGTCTGGGCCTTGCGCTGGTTGCGGGTGGTGCAGTCGCAGCGGGTCAGCTCGATCAGCTCCGACAGCAGCGGCCCGGCGTCGCGCACGAAGCGGCGCACGGCGGAGTCGGTCCAGCCCAGCCGGTAGGTGTGGAACCGCAGGTGCAGCTCGACCAGGCGGGTGACCGCCTCGACGTCGTCCTTCGAGTACCGCAGGGCCTGCATCCGCTCGCGGGTCATGCGCGCGCCGACGACCTCGTGGTGGTGGAACGTGACGCCCTTGCCCTTGGCGTAGGAGCGCGTCTTGGGCTTGCCGACGTCGTGGAAGAGGGCGGCGAGCCGGGTGATGCGGTTCGGCGTGCCGTCGGGGAGCCGCGGTCGCACCTTGGCGACCACCGCGATCGTGTGGGCGAGGACGTCCTTGTGCCGGTGGATCGGGTCCTGCTCGAGGCGCATCCGGGGCAGCTCGGGCAGGAACCGCTCGGCGAGGCCGGTGTCGTGCAGGAACCACAGACCGGCGGACGGGTCGTCGACGACGATCAGCTTGTCGAGCTCGTCGCGGATGCGCTCGGCCGAGACGATGTCGAGCCGGGGCGCCATCTCGTGCACCGCGGCGACGAGGGCGGGGTCGGGGTCGAGGCCGTAGCCGGCGATGAACCGGGCGGCGCGCATCATCCGGAGGGGGTCGTCGGAGAACGACACCTCGGGGGCGAGCGGCGTGCGCAGGCGCCCGGCGGCCAGGTCGGCGGCGCCGTCGAAGGGGTCGACCAGCCGGGGCTCGGGCACCTCCAGGGCCATGGCGTTGACCGTGAAGTCGCGGCGGGCCAGGTCGGCCTCGACGTCGTCGGAGTAGTCGACGACCGGCTTGCGGCTGTCGGACGCGTACGCCTCGGCCCGGTGGGTGGTGATCTCGAAGGCGCGGCCGCCGATGCGGCAGCCGATCGTCCCGAAGCGGGCGCCCTGCTCCCAGGTGGCGTCGGCGAGGGGGCGCACCAGGCGGAGGATCTCGTCGGGCCGGGCGTCGGTGGTGAGGTCGATGTCGTCGCCGGGGGTCGCCTCGAGGCCCAGGAAGCGGTCGCGGACGATGCCCCCGACCAGGTACAGCCGGTGCCCGGCGGCGACGAACGCCTCGGCGAGCGGACCCACCTCGGCGAGGGTGGCCTGGAAGCGGTCCGGGGTCACCCGGTCACGGTACCGCCGACCGCCTCCCCGCCCCGAAGCCCGGTCGCCGATGGGCCCGGCGGGGCCGCCCCGCCCGCCCCGGCATGATCTCCTCGGTTCATCCGTTCGGGCCGTCCCGAACGCCGAACATCCTGACGGAGGCCAGCGGGTGTAGGGTTGTTCTGTGTTCGTGACGGCAGGGACGCCAGAGTTCGTGGACCTGGCCCGGGAGGTCGGCGACGCCCTCCGTGCCCTGGGCCTCGACGTCCGCGAGGTCGACGGCGCGCTGACCGTCGACGGCACCCCGGTGGCCTTGAACATCGTCGACCGGGCGCATCCGACCCCCGCCGACCTGGGCCAGCTCGTCGACGAGCTGCGGGGCCGCCACCCCGCCGTCGTCGTCGCCGACCGCATCAGCGACCCGGGCCGCGAGGTGCTGCGCCGCACCGGCTGGGGCTGGCTCGACCGCCGGGGCCACGTGCGGGTCTGGACCCCCGGCCTGCGGGTCGAGGCCCCCTTCGCGGGCCGGGCCGGCGAGCGGCCGCGCTCGACCAACCCCTGGACCACCGTCGGCCTCGAGGTGGCGGTGGCCGCCCTGATCACGCCGGACGACCCGGTCACCGCCCGCCGCCTCGCCCCCCGCATCGGCCGCAGCGTCGGGGCGACCCACGAGGTGATCGGCCGCTTCACCGAGGCCGGCCTGGTCGGCCCGTCGACCCACCTGCCGCTCCTGCCCGAGCTGTTCTGGGAGGCGGCCGGCCACTGGCCCGACGACGAGTGGACGCCGCTGCCGGTCGACCTCGGCGCGGTGGCCGCCGAGGCGGGCGCCGACGCCCTCGTCCGCGTCGACGAGCGGGCCGCCACGCTCGGCGGGGCGCGCATCGCCGCGGTCGGCGACCTGCCCGCCCGCTGCTACGTGACCTCGCCGGGAGCGCTGCGCCGGGCCCGCCGGGGCGCCGACCGTTCGCTCCCCGCCCGCACGTGGGTGCGCGCCGCGCCGGTGCGCTGGCTGCCGGAGAACCCCGACCACCCACCCACCGACACCCACCCGTGGCGGGTCGCCCACCCGATCGTGTGCGCCCTGCGCCTGGCGGCCGACCCCGCCCGCGGACGCGAGATCGTCGACGACTGGGGCGTCGTCCCCGGCGGGGCCGGGCCGTGACCGTCCTGCTCACCGGCCGCGAGGGCGGCACGACCCACCGCGAGGTCGAGCTGCTAGCGTCGCTACCGGCGGAGCTGCGCCTGATCGGTGGGCTCGCCGTCATGTGCCGGGTCGGCTCCCCGCACCGGGCGACGGTCGACCTCGACGCGCTCGCCCGCGGCCTCGACCGCTACCACGCCACCCTGTCGCGCCTCGCCGTCACCGCCGACGGTGGCGGGCAGTACCGCTTCGCCGGCGACCTCGACCTCGACGTCATCGACGTCGCCCCCTCCCCCGCGGCCGACCTGGCCACCGAGATGGAGGCGCTCGGGCCGGTCACCGACCTCGAGATCAACGTGATCGCCCACGCCTGGGCCCACGACACCGCCACCCCGCTCGACATCGTCGCGGTCGACGAGGCCACCGGAGCGCGCCTCGCCGAGGCCCGGGACCGGCTCGTCGCCTCGGCCGCCGGCATCGTGGCGATGAAGGCGTCGACCGTGCCGCTGCGCGCCTCGTCGAAGCCCGAGAAGCGGGCGTCGGACCTCTACGACCTCGGGCGGCTGCTCGTCGACGGCGGTCTCGGGCCCGGTGCGCTCGACGCCCTGCCCGCCGCCGCCCGGGAGCCGATCGTGGCGCGGATCACCGGGTGGTTCGTCACCGGCGCCGGGCGCGACCGCACCTACCGCGAGGTGCGTCGCTTCGACGAGCCGCCGCTCGACCTCGACGCCGCCGCCGACGCGGTCGAGCGGGTGCTCGGAGCAACCGCCGATCAGTAGGCCGCGGCCATCCCGGCGTGCTGCATGGCGATGCGCAGGTCCTCGGGCCGGGCCGCGGCCGACACCGCATCGCGCACGCTGATCACCATGTCCTGGTACAGCGAGAGCAGGGCCTGGTCGAAGGTCTGCATCCCGTGGTACTCGCCCTCGCGCATCAGGGCCTCCAGCGTCTGCTCGTCGGCACCCGACGCGATCGCCTCGGACACCTTCTGGGTGCCGATCAGCACCTCGACCGCCGGCACCCGACCCCGCCCGTCGACGCGGTCGAGCAGCCGCTGCACGACGACCCCCTTCAGGACGTTGCCGAGCGAGTAGCGGGCCTGGCGCTGGAGGTGCGGCGGGAACAGGTCGACCAGCCGGGGGATCGTCTCGGTCGCGGAGAGGGCCGGCATCGACACGATCACCAGGCGCCCGGCGAGCGCCTCGGAGACCACGGCCTCCGCGGTGGCGGCGTCGGTGACGTCGCTCACGAAGATCACGTCCGCGTTCTGGCGGCCGACCCGGCGCATGGCCGCGGCCACCGACGGCGCATCGCTGCCGACCTCGCGCTGGGAGATCAGCGACTCCTTGTCGGCGAGCAGCACCTCGATCGGATCCTCGATCGTCACGATGTGGCGGGCCCGGGTCGAGTTGACGTGGTCGAGGACGGCGGCGACGGTCGTCGTCTTGCCCGACGCGGCCGATCCGGCCACGACGATCAGGCCGCTCTCCTCCATGGCGAGCTTCTCGACCGCCGCCGGGAGGTGCAGGTCGGCGATCGCCGGGGCGCCGGGGACGACCCGCCGCACCGCCATGCCGAGCGATCCGCGCTGGCGGAAGACGTTGATCCGGAACCGGCCCACGCCGGGGATGCCGTGGGCGACGTCGACCTCACCCCGGTCCATCAGCTCCTCGGCCTTCTGCACCGGCAGCAGCTCGGCGAGGATCTCCTCGATGTCGCTCGGGGCCAGCGCGGGCAGGTCCGACGCGGTCAGGTGGCCGTCGATGCGCAGGTGGGGTGCCGAGCCGACCTTGATGATCAGGTCGGAACCGCGGCGCTCGGCCAGGTGGGTGAGGAGCTCGGACAGTTCGGGCACGGGAGGACTCCGGTTTGGGAGAGGAGGGCCGGGAGGCGGCCCCCTCACCGTCGGCCGGCCCCGCGGCTACTTGAGCCGCCGAGGCGCGGACCGCGGCCCGAGGGATCAGCCGCGGGCGCGGCGGTGGAGCTCCGCGGCCGCGAGCACCGCCTCGCGGCCGGGGCCACCGGCCGTCGAGGGCTCGGGGCGGTGCCCGCCGCCCACGACGGCCGACAGCGACGCGCCGACCGAGTCGGCCAGGCCGTCGAGGTCGTAACCACCCTCGAGGAACAGGATCCGGCGGCCCTCGGGGGCCAGCGCCATCAGGTCCGCGGTCAGGTCGGCGAAGTCGCCGGCGCGCAGGCCCAACCCGGTCAGCGGGTCGGCCCGGTGCGCGTCGTAGCCGGCCGACACGAGCAGCCACGTCGTGCCGTGGTCGGCGGCCGCCGGGGCGATCAGCTCCTCGACCGCCATGCGGTACACGTCGCCGGTCGCGCCCGACGGTAGGGGCACGTTGATCGTCCGGCCCCGACCCTCGCCGTCGCCGACGTCGGGGAGGGCGCCGGTGCCGGGGTAGAGCGGCCACTCGTGCAGCGACACGTACAACACCCGGGGGTCGGTCCAGAAGACGTCCTCGGTGCCGTTGCCGTGGTGGGCGTCGTAGTCGACGATCGTCACCCGCTCGCCCGCGTCGGCCAGGGCCGCGGCGGTGACGGCGACGTTGTTGAACAGGCAGAAGCCCATGGCCCGGCGGGCGGTCGCGTGGTGGCCGGGCGGCCGCACCGCGCAGAAGCCGGCGCCGCCCTCCCCCGCCCGCAGACGGTCGACGAGCGCCAGCCCGGCCCCGGCCGCCAGCCGGGCGACGCCGACCGACCCGGGGCCGACGCGGGTGTCGCCGTCGATCGCGCCGCCCCCGCGCTCGTCGAGGGCGACGAGCGCGTCGACCAGGCGGGGGTCGTGCGCCCGGGCCAGGTCCTCGTCGGTCGCGTCGCGCGGCTCGACCTCGATCAGCGCGCCGTCGAGGCCCGCCTCGCGGATGCCCCGCTCGACCGCGAGCAGGCGCGACGGCCGCTCGGGGTGACCCTGGCCCGCGTCGTGCTCGCGGTAGCGAGGGTCGGCGACGAGGAGCAGGTCCATCACCGCTGCCTAGGCCACCGGCCGGGCCGTGACAAGCGGTGGCGACGAGCGGGCGGGACGGGCCGCCGCGACCGACGACCCCCGCGTCGCCGTCACGGCCCGGGGCCTACCTAGGCTGACCGACCGAGTGGACGCCGCCGATGTTCCCCCGCTGCCCCGCGTTCCCGCTCGGGCCCCCCGCCGCACGACCCTCGCCGCGGTCGGCACCCGGTCCCTGCGCGTCGCCGCCTGGCGCGAGCGCGACGACATCGCGCTCGTCGCCACCCGATCCGGCGGTCGCGCCCCGGATCCCGCCGAGATCCTGCGGCTGGTCGCCGCCGCCCACGACGCCGGGGTGACCCGACTGGTCACCGGCGCCCTGACCCCCGGCGAGCAGGCCCCGTTCGCGGCGGCCGGGTTCACCGTGCACGACCGGCTCCACCTGCTCAGCCACGACCTGCGCGACCTGGCGCCGACCCCGGAGGTGGCGTTCCGCATCCGCCGCGCGGGGCGCGCCGACCACGCGGCGGCGCTCGCGGTCGACGCCCGCGCCTTCGAACCCTTCTGGCGCCTCGACCGCGTCGGCCTGCGCGATGCGCTCGGGGCCACCGCGTCGGCCCGCTTCCGCGTCCTCGGATCCGACCCGATCGTCGGCTACGCGGTCATCGGCCGCTCCGGTGACCGGGGCTACCTGCAACGGCTCGCCGTCGACCCCGGCCACCGCCGCCAGGGGCTCGGCGCCGCCCTCGTGCTCGACGGCCTCCGATGGCTGCGGCGGCGCTGGGCGACGTCCGTCGTCGTCAACACCCAGGTCGGCAACGACGCCGCCCTCTCCCTCTACCGCCGCCTGGGCTTCGTGCTCGAACCGGGCGGGTTGTGCGTCCTGACGCGGACCACCGACCCGTGACCGCCGTCCGCCGGTCGACGCGCCGGGCGCGACGCGGGCCGCTCGTGCTCGGCCTCGCCGTCGCGGTCACGCTGCTCGCCGCCGGCCCGCCGGTCCCCGCGCCCGCGGTAGCGGGTGCTCCGGGGGCCCAGGCCACCACCGCCGAGGTCACCATCACCGGCGTGCGGCAGACCTGGTGGGTCGAGCGCGACGGCACCTGGAACGTGGTGCTCGACGTCGCCGGCGCCCCGCCGGGAGCCACCGTGGCGGCGACGATCTCGCCCCGCTTCCAGGCCCTCGACGACCTCCACCGCTCCTACTTCGGGGTGATCGAGGGCGAGCCGCTCGCGACGATCCCGGGCGTCGACCTCGACGGGGTGGCGGCCGACGACGACGGGGTCAGAGAGGTGAGCCTGGCGGTGACGCTGCGGTCCGACGCCGGGTCGCGGCCGGGCTGGGCGTTCCTGTCGGCCGGGTTGCGCGCCGGGGTCTACCCGGTGGTCGTCACCGTTCGCGACGCCGACGGCACGGCCCTGGCGGCCCAGATGGTCCTCCTCACCCGTGTGGCGGGCGACGACGATGCCAGCGGCCCCGACGAGCCGGTCCGCGTGGCGCCGGTGCTCACGATCGAGGACGCGCCCACCGTCACCGCCGACGGCGAGGACGAGACATCGATGGAGATGGTCGGCCACGCCGCCGCCCTCGCCGAGGGCCTCTCGTTCGTGCCCGACCTGCCCGTGACGGTGATCCCCCGGCCGGAGACGATCGAGGCGCTCGCCCGCACGCCCGAGGCGGCCACCGCCCTCGCCGCCCTCCGCCGCCGCGACGCGCCGCGCGACGTCGTCGACGGCACCTACGTCGACGTCGCCCTGCCCGCCTGGATCGCCCGCGACATGAACGCCGAGCTCACCCGCCAGCGCGAGCGCGGCAACCACGTCCTCACCGAGCACCTCGGTCGGGTCGACAGCAGCCTCTGGGAGGCGACCGACGGGTTCGACTCGGCGTCGGCCGACGCGCTGTGGAACGTCGGGGTGCGCGCCGTCGTGCTCGAGCACTCGCAGCTCGAGGGCGAGGAGCGCGTCCTCGGTCCCGTCACCGTCGAGACCGGCCAGGGTCGGGCGATGGACGGGCTCGTCATCGACCGCGGGATCTCCGACGCGCTCGTGCGGCGCGGCGACCCCGTCCTCGGCGTCGGCGACCTGGTCGCCGAGCTGGCGATGGTGGCCGCGACCGCGGACGACCCCGCCGGCCTGGTGATCGAGCCCCCCGACGCGTGGACCGCGGACAGCGACGGCATCGTGCGCCTCGCCGAGGCCCTGACCGATCCCGCCGCGCCGGTATCGGTCGTAACCGCGTCGGCGCTGCTCGACGAGATCGACGACCGCCCCGTCCGCGCCCTCTCGCCCGCCCTGGTCCCCGACCTCGGCCGCTACCCGGAGCGTCTCGCCGACGCGCGGACGTCGCTCTCGTCTCTATCGTCGATGGTGGGCTCGACGATGGAGGTCCTCGCCCTCGACCAGCGGCTCCTGCTGTCGGGCTCGATGACGCTCGAACCCGAGGCCCGCGACCGCTACGTCGCGTCGGTGTCGTCGGTGGTCGACACCCGCTTCGCCGCCATCGAAGCCCCGCCGCGGGAGACGGTGACCCTCACGTCGAGCGACGGCGACCTCCCCCTCACCCTGCGCAACGGCCTCGACGAGCCGGTCCGCGTGCTCGTCCGGGTCGAGGCCGACGGGCGGCTCGACATCCGCAGCGGCGACGAGCAGGTGGTCGAGCTCGAGCCGGGCACGACCCGCATCCCGATCGCGATCCACACCACGATCCCCGGCGACTCGCCGGTCGAGATCACCGTCCTCACGCCGGACGGCTCGGTCGTGCTCGACGAGGTCGAGTACACGGTGCGGTCGACGGCGATCTCCGGCATCGGCGTGTTCCTGTCGGTCGGCGCCGCCGTCGTCCTGGTCGTGTGGTGGTTCCGCCACTGGCGCAAGACCCGGCGGCTCCGCCGGGCCCAGGCCGACGGGGCGCGCCTGGCGACCGAGATCGCGGCCACCGACGAGCCCGCACGCTCCGGGACGTAACCTCCCACCACGCCCGGTGGTCCGACCGGGGTTCGGTGCCGACGGCACCGCCGACGTGAGGAGAGCCCCTTGGCCGGAGTGCGCCTGGTCACCGACAGCTCGTGCGATCTCCCCCAGGAGACGGCCGAGGCCCACGGCATCGGCATCGTGCCGCTGACGATCCGCTTCGGTGACGAGGAGCTGGTCGACCGCGAGGAGCTGTCGGCCGACGAGTTCTACCGCCGCATGGCCGCGTTCGAGGGCCTGCCCGAGACCGCCGCCCCCTCCCCCGGCGCGTTCGAACAGGCGTTCCGCGCCGCGGGCGCCGACGGCGACGCGGTGGTCTGCATCAACCTGTCCGCCGCGCTGTCGGCCACCATGGTCGCCGCCCAGAACGCCGCCACCGCCCTGGCCGGCGAGCTCGAGGTGCACGTGGTCGACTCCAGGTCGATCACCGCCGGGCTCGGCACGCTCGTCACCATGGCGGCCGAAGCGGCCGAGGCGGGCCGGTCCGCCGACGACATCGTCCGCCTCGTCGAGGAGACCCGCCCCCGCAGCCGCGTCTACGGCGGGCTCGACACCCTGGAGAACCTCAAGAAGGGCGGACGCATCGGCAACGCGGCCGCGATGCTCGGTGCCCTCCTGTCGATCAAGCCGGTGATCGACATCAGCACCGGCGAGGTCGAGGAGGCCGGCAAGGTCCGCACCCGCCGCAAGCAGATGCTGTTCCTCCGCGACAAGCTCCAGGAGGCGGGCGAGGTCGAGCGGCTCGTCGTGTGCGACGGCGGCGCTCCCGACGCCGAGGAGTTCGTCGACCTGATCGCCGAGATCCGGCCGCGCGACTCCTTCACCCGCTCGACGATCGGCCCGGTGATCGGCACCCACGGCGGGCCCCGCATGATCGGCATGACCTGGCTCGCCCCCGCCTGATCCACCCGTACCCGGGAACACCGCCGCCTCGACGGCGGTTGGTGCCCACATGACCGACCTCGCCGATCCTCCCCGCCTGCGCGTCGACGTATGGTCCGACGTCGTCTGCCCGTGGTGCCACATCGGACTGGCCAACCTCGACGCCGCCCTCGCCGAGCTCGACGGCGCCGACCGCGTCGACGTCGTGCTCCACTCGTTCCAGCTCGACCCGCGCGCCCGGTCGACCACGCCCGACGAGCACGTCGAGGCGATCGCCCGGAAGTACGGCTCGACCGCCGACGTGGTGCGGGGCCAGCAGGCGCGGATGGCCCAGCTCGGCGCCGAGGTGGGCCTCGACCTCCACTTCGACCGGGTGCGCGGCGCCAACACCTTCGACGCCCACCGGCTCCTGCACCTCGCCGACCGCCATGGCCGGGCCCGGGAGCTGAAGGCGGCGATGCTGCGGGCGGTGTTCACCGACGGCGAGGCGATCGACGACCACGCCGTCCTGCGGCGCCTGGCGGTCGGCGTCGGCCTCGAAGGCGACGAGGTCGACTCGGTGCTCGCCGGCGACGCCCACGCGGACGAGGTCGCGGCCGACGTCGCGGCCGCCCGCGACCTCGACGTCACGGGGGTGCCCGCCTTCCTCGTCGACCGCCGCCTGATGCTCCCCGGCGCCCAGCCCCCGCACGTGATCGCCCGGGTGCTGCGCCGGGCGCTCGACGAGGCCGACGAGCAGGCCGCCCTGCTCGGCGCCGACGCCGCGCTCGGCGACTGCGGCCCCGAGGGCTGCGCGATCTGACCGTTCCGACCGGATCCCGGGGGACCCGCCCCCGCCGCGTGAACCGGGTCCGCGCGACGCCAACATCTAACGTCGGCGGGCGATGGGATCGCCTCCCGACCGGCCGGGAGCCGCCCGGCACGGGACCGTCATCGCCGGGAGGTACCGGCTCGAACACCCCCTCGCCACGGGGGGGATGGCCCGCGTCTGGCAAGCGACCGACCGGGTGCTCGACCGACCCGTCGCGGTCAAGGTGCTGCTCGACCACCTCGCCGAGGACCGCTCGTTCGTGCGGCGGTTCCGGTCCGAGGCGATCGCCGCCGCCCGCCTGACCCACCCGTCGGTCGTGTCGGTCTACGACACGTGCTCCGACGACGGCGTCGAGGCGATCGTGATGGAGCTGGTCGAGGGCCCGACGCTGCGCCACCGGCTCGACGCCGAGGGCCGCCTGCCGCCGCGCTAGGCCGCCCGCATCGCCGGGAGGATCGCAGACGCCCTCGCCACCGCCCACCGGGCGGGCATCGTGCACCGCGACATCAAGCCGGCCAACGTGCTCCTGTCCGACGACGGCCGGGTCGTCGTCACCGACTTCGGCATCGCCAAGGCCTCGGAGCACGGCGACCTCACCGCCGGCGGTCAGATGCTCGGCACCGCCAAGTACCTGGCCCCCGAGCAGGTCGAGGGCACCGGCGTCGACGGGCGAGCCGACGTGTACGCCCTCGGTGTCGTGCTCTTCGAGATGCTGTGCGGCCGCGTCCCGTTCCTCGCCGACACCGAGGCCGCCACCGCCCTCGCCCGGCTCGGACAGGACCCTCCACGTCCGCGGGACCTCTACCCCGACGTCCCCGCCGACCTCGACCGCATCACCCTGCGGACACTCGCCCGCGACCCCGCGGACCGCTGGCCCGACGCCGCCAGCCTCGCCCGCTCGCTCGGCGCGTTCGCCGCCGGTCGCCCGCCGCCCGCCGACCCGCCCCTCCCCGACCGGTCCGTCGCCCCCGAGCCCGCCCGGACGCCGTCCCGAGACCCCGACCCAGGACCCGACGACGTCGACGACCTCGACCCGGACGAGGGCGACCTCGGCGACCGACCGGGTCCCGCGCCGATGCGCCGCGGCGGGGGCGCGCTCCTCGCGATCGGCGTCGTCGGCGCCGCCCTCCTGATCGTCGGCCTGCTCGGCTGGCGCCTGATCACCCCCGACGACGCGGCGACGATCGCGGTCACCGCCACCGCCTTCGACCCGCACGGCACCGCCGGGGAGAACGACGACGACGCCCCCTTGGCGGTCGACGGCGACCCATCGACCGCCTGGAGCACCGAGCGCTACAACGACCCCGACATCACCGTGCTCAAGCCCGGCGTCGGCCTCGTGCTCGACCTCGGAGGGAGCCGCCGCGTCGAGCGGGTCGCGGTCACCACCGACGACGAGGGCTGGTCGGCGCAGGTGTTCGTCGTCGCGGGGACGCCCGGCGACGACTTCCCGGCGGACGTCGACGCGGTCGCGTCGGTGCGCGAGCACGACGGCCCGGCCCGGTTCGCCGTCGACGGGGCCGAGGGCGACCGGGTCGTGCTGTGGATCACCCGGACCGGCGTCGACGGCACCCTCGCGGTCGCCGAGGTCGAGGTCGAGACGACGTGAGCCCCATCCCCGGAACTCCCGACCCCGACGCGGACCTGCTCGACGCCGCCCGGGCCGGCGACCGCGACGCGCTCGACGCCCTCCTCGCCCGGCACCAGGAGACGCTGTACGCGCTGTGCCGGCGCATCACCGGCGATCCCACCGACGCGCTCGACGCGCTCCAGGAGGCGATGATCGCGATCGTCCGGGGTCTCCCCCGCTTCGACGGCCGGTCGAAGGTCTCGACCTGGATGCACCGGGTCACCACCAACCGTTGCCTCGACGAGGTGCGCCGCCGGTCACGCCGGTCCACCGACCGGCTGCCCGACGACACGACCACCGGAGGGCCCCCCGATCGCGAGCGGCCGGTCGACGACCGGGTCGCCGACCGCACCGACGTCGACGCCGCCCTCGCCGCGCTGGCGCCCGAGTTCCGGGCACCGGTCGTGCTCCGCGACCTGCTCGGCCACGACTACGCCGAGATCGCCACCCTGCTCGACCTCCCCCCGGGCACCGTGCGCTCCCGCATCGCCCGGGGCCGGGCCGCCCTCGCCCGGCACCTGGCCGGGAACCAGGACACCGACCCCCGACGTCCAATCCCCGAACCATGACCGAACCGCGCCCCGATCCCACCGACCCACCCGAGGTCGACGACACCGAAGCGGCGTTCCACGCCGTGCTCGACCGCGAGGCCACCGCCGAGCAGCGGCGGGTGGTCGCCCGCGAGCCCGACTCCGCGGCGCGGCTCGAGACGCTCCGCGACGTGCGGTCACGGGTGGGCCGCGTCGAGGCGGTCGCGCCGGGCGTGCTCGACGGCATCCGCCGGGCAGCCCTCGACGCGCCCGACCCGCTCGACGCGCTCGACGGCATCGACGGCTCCGATCCGGCGGAGCCATCGGGCGCCCCGCTCGCGGCGGTGCCCGACGGCCGCGCCTCCGCCCCGCCCCGTCGGCGACGTCGCCTCCTACCGCTGCCCGCGGTCGCCGCGCTCGTCGCCGGGCTGGTGGCGCTGGGCGCGGTCCTGATCATCACCGACGGCCGCGGCGACGACGCCGACACGGCCGAGACCGCGGCCGGATCCTCGGCGGACGCCGCCGCCGAGTACGACGTCAGCGCCCGCTTCGACTCGATCGACGACCTGCGGGCCGCCCTGGAGACCACCGCCGATCCCGACCGGCTGTCGGAGTGGTCGACCGGCCGCGCCGGCGCCGACTCCCCGGCGACCGCGACCGGGGACGACCAGGTCTACGGCGAGGGACAGGAGTCGGCGGACGACCCGGTGGCGAGCACGACCGTCCCCGCCACGGGTGATCCCGCCGGCGGGGCGCTCGACACCGCCGAGGAGGTCGCCGCCGACCGGACCGCGTCGCGTTGCGACACCGTGCTGCGCAGCACGCGCGAGGACGTCGGTCCCGCCCAGGCGGCCGTGATCGTCGAGGTCGAGGGCGAGGCCCTGCTCGTGCTGAGCAACCCGGTGACCGAGCCCGGCGCCGAGTACGCGGTGAGCATCACCGTCCTCGACGCCCTGACCTGCGTCCCGGTCCTCGGCGTCGCCCGCTGACCCCCTCCGGCACACCACCGCCGCGGGGCGTTCTAGTGTGTGCCGCCGTGACCTCGCCCTCGCCCGCCCCGTCCGGCGGCGGCTCCGACTGGCCCGCCCAGGTGGCCGACACCATCGTCGGCTACGTCGACCAGGCCCGCGAGAAGACCACCGGCCCCGCCACCAAGGTCGCCCGCACCGTCGTCTACGGCACGCTGGCCGCGCTCCTCGGTTCGGCCGCCCTCGTGCTGGGCCTGGTCTTCTTCGTCCGCGTCGTCGACGTCGGCGCCGAGGTGGCGCTCGACGCCGCCGGTCTCGAGAAGGCGGGCCGCTCCACCTGGATCGCCCACCTGATCGTCGGCGGGCTGTTCAGCGGCGTCGGCCTACTCGTCTGGAAGCGGGGCACGTCGGTCGCCGAGCCCTGAGGAACACCCCCCGGGGGTTTCCGGTTGAACCCAAGTGTCGGTCGGGTCCCGGCCGATGGATCGATCGCTGGAGGACACGTTGTCGGACGAGATCAGGAAGCTGATCATCATCGGGTCGGGGCCCGCGGGCCTGACCGCCGCCATCTACGCGGCGCGGGCCAGCCTCGCTCCCCTGGTGCTCGAGGGTGAGCCCTCGTCCACCACCGACCAGCCCGGCGGCGCGCTGATGACCACCACCGAGGTCGAGAACTTCCCCGGCTTCCCCGACGGGATCATGGGACCGGACCTGATGGCGAACTTCCGGCAGCAGGCCGAGCGCTTCGGCGCCGAGCTGCGCATGGAGAAGGTGTCGAGGGTCGACCTGTCGAGCCGGCCGTTCCAGCTCTGGGTGGGCGACCCCGATGCCAACGAGCCCACCTACCGCGCCGAGGCGGTCGTCATCTCGACCGGCGCCCGGCCGGTGATGCTCGGCCTCGACCGCGAGCAGGAGCTGGTCGGCCACGGGGTGTCGACCTGCGCGACCTGCGACGGCTTCTTCTTCCGCGACCACGACATCGCCGTGGTCGGCGGGGGCGACTCCGCCGTGGAGGAGGCGATCTTCCTCACCAAGTTCGCCCGGTCGGTGACGATCGTGCACCGGCGCGACGAGCTGCGGGCCTCGAAGATCATGAGGGAACGTGCGTTCGCCAACGAGAAGATCCGGTTCGAGTGGAACGCCGTGGTCGACTCGATCGAGGGCGAGACCGCCGTGACGGGCGTCACCCTCCGCGACGTCGGGACCGGCGAGGTCCGGCCGCTCGCCGTCACCGGCCTCTTCGTCGCCATCGGCCACCAGCCCAACACCGACGTGTTCAAGGGTCAGGTCGCCATGGACGACGGCGGCTACGTCGTCACCACCCCCGGTGGCACCCGCACCGACGTCGAGGGCGTGTTCGCCTGCGGCGACGTGCAGGACCACACCTACCGCCAGGCCATCACCGCCGCCGGATCCGGCTGCATGGCCGCCATCGACGCCGAGCGTTGGCTCGAGAACCCCCACTGACCACCCCTCCGGGAACACCCGCCCCCCGCCGGGCGTTGGTCACCATCGATCGCCTCCACGGCGCCACGACACAGGAGAGACCCATGGCCAACTCGGTCGAGACCCTCAGCACCGCCACCTTCGACGAGACCGTCTCCTCGGCCGACGTCCCGATCCTCGTGGACTTCTGGGCCGAGTGGTGCGGGCCGTGCAAGGCCATCGCGCCGATCCTCGAGGAGATCGCCGACGAGCGGGGCGAGAAGCTCCGCATCGCCAAGCTCAACGTCGACGAGAACCCCGACATCGCCATGCGGTTCGACGTGATGAGCATCCCGACGCTCATCCTGTTCAAGGAGGGCACGGCCGAGGCCCGCCTGGTGGGGGCCAAGGGCAAGGGCCAGCTCCTCTCCGAGCTCGACCCGCACCTCTGATCGTCCTCCGGTGACGGCTCTCCCCCCGTCGTCGCCGGCGCCGGGCGGGCGGTGACGGGGGCTGGCCCCTCCCCCTCCCCGTCCCGTCCGTCCGGCCCATCGGCGCAGCGGTAGCCTGCCCCCGTGACCCCCGGCGACGCCCCCGCCGATCCGTCGCCCCGCCTCCCGATGCGCCACGGCGACCGGGGCCCGGCGGTGAGCGATCTCCAGCAGCGGCTCCGCCGCGTCGGCTTCGACCCCGGAGCGGACGGGGTCTACGACGACGCCACCCGTGACGCGGTCGTGGCGTTCCAGGAGAAGCGCCGCATCCGGGCCGACGGCATCTGCGGCCGCCAGACGTGGATGGCGGTCGTCGAGGCGGGGTGGCGGCTCGGCGATCGGCTCCTGTTCGAGCGTCGTCCGATGCAGCGGGGCGACGACGTCGCCGACCTCCAACGGCGCCTGGGCGGCCTCGGCTTCCTCGAGGACCGGGTCGACGGGATCCTCGGCCCCCGCACCCGGGGCGCGGTCGAGGACTTCCAGCGCAACAGCGGGCTGACGGTCGACGGCATCTGCGGCCCCGAGACCGTCGCCGAGCTCGACCGGGTCGGCCGCGAGACGGTCACCGCGGTGAAGGCGGGGGTCATCGAGCGCGACCAGCTCCTCAGCCGGGCGCGGGAGTCCACCAGCCTCCTGGTGGTGATCGGCGACCTCGGCGGGGTGGGTGCGCTCGCCGACGCGGTCGAGCGCGCGATCCACGGCACCGGGGCCCGGGTAGTGGTGACCGCGGGACCGGACGGTTCAACCCACGCCCAGGAGGCGAACGCCCTCGACGCCGACCTGTTCATCGGCCTCACCGTCGCCGACGAACCGCGCTGCGACTACTACGCGACCGACGGCTTCAGCTCCCAGGGCGGCGAGCGCCTCGCCACCCTCCTGGCGGCCGAGCTGGCCGCGGCCGGGGCCCTCGACCGGGCGGTGCCCGTCGCCGGCATGCGCCTGGCGGTCCTCCGCGAGACGCGGATGCCGGCGGTGACCTGCGAGCTGGGCCCCGCCCGCGCCGTGGTCGAGCACACCCCGGCCATCGCGCGCGCCCTCGAGCGGGCCGTCGCCGACTGGCTGGCCGATCCCCTGCCGACGACCCGCCGCTCCTGACTACTGGCGGATACCTTCAGCCCGCGGTCGAGGCTCAAGGATTTCCACCGGCTTGTCCACAGCTTGTGGTTAACGTCGACCTGAGGTGACCCGGCCACGGACCGGAGCGTTCGGGCGCGTACCGCCCGTACCGCGCTGACCTGGGGTTCAGGGTTGCGCGCGGCGATCGGTGATCAGCCGGTAGATCCGCTCGAGATCCTCGATGTCGGCGAAGTCGATCACGACGCGGCCCTTCTTGGCCCCCATGGAGACCGAGACCCGGGTGTCGAGCCGGTCCGACAGCAGGCCCTCCAGCTCGAGCAGACCGGGCGTCCGGGTGCGGCCCGGCTCGGGTACGGGCCGGGGCCGCGCGCCGGGATCGTCGTCGGGCTGCTCGCGAACCAGCTCCTCGACCTCGCGGACCGAGAGCGATTCCTCGACCACCCGTCGGGCCAGCGCCTCCTGGCGCGCCCGGTCCGGCGTGGCGAGCAGGGCCCGGGCGTGACCGGCCGAGAGCTGCTCGTCCCGGACCATGCGCTGCACCGACGGGGGGAGCTGGAACAGCCGGAGCAGGTTGGCCACCGCCGACCGGGACCGCCCGACCCGGCGGGCGACCCCGTCCTGGGTGAGCCCGAAGTCCTCGATGAGCTGCTGGTAGGCGCCGGCCTCCTCCAGCGGGTTCAGATCGCTGCGGTGCAGGTTCTCGACGACGGCATGCTCGAGCGAGGTGTGATCGTCGACGGTGCGGACCACAGCCGGGATCCGCGCCAGGCCGGCCCGGCGGGCCGCCCGCAGCCGTCGCTCGCCCGCGATCAACTCGAACCGGGCACCGACCGGTCGGACGAGGATCGGCTGGAGCACCCCAACCTCACGGACCGACCCGGCCAGGGCCACCAGCGCGT
>Ga0123333_10002167_pt1 | contig 20261 bp, 17 predicted proteins | sample BioC12SIPDNA_3_FD_89957 | JGI IMG/M metagenome (GOLD analysis project Ga0123333, IMG submission 89957) | Anaerobic biogas reactor microbial communites from Washington, USA - Biogas_R2_B C12 SIP DNA | ecosystem: Engineered > Bioreactor > Anaerobic > Unclassified | place: Washington, USA... | reverse complement strand
GCCGAGATGGGGCGTCGCGTCGCGGCCGGGAAGGACGTCGAGGCCGTCGCGCTCTCGAGCGTCTGGCACAGCGTCGCCATCTGCGACGAAAAGATGCGCCCGGTCGGGAGCACGTACGCCTGGAACTACCTCGCGCCGAGCGACCACTGCCGCAGGGCCCGCGCCGACATTGCGCTCGCCGGAGAGCTGTACCGGCGCACCGGCTGCATGCCGCACGTGACCTACCCCCGCCACGCGCTGAAATATCTGACCGAAAACGGCCTTTCGCTCGAGGGCAAGCTGCTGCCGTCGCAGGGCGGGTACAACTTCTTCCGGCTGACGGGCGAGTTCCGGGAGACGCTGAACATCATGAACGGCTCCGGGTTTTTGAACGTCCATGCGCTCGAATACGACGATTTCGCAATGGACTACGTCGGCGTCAAAGCGTCGCAGCTCGGTCAACTCGGGATCTATGAGGATACGGCCCCGCTCTCCGAGGAGGGCGCGCAATTGCTCGGCGTTTCGCCCGGCATCCCGGTCGTCCCGTCGCACGCGGACGGCGCGCTGAACCAGATCGCGAGCTGCGCGGCGGTCGTCGGGCGGATGACGCTCTCCGTCGGAACCAGCGGCGCGATCCGGCTGACGACCGACCGCCCGGTGCTCCCGGAGGGCAAGCAGATCTGGAGCTACTTCGGCGTCGCGGACTTCATGAGCGGCGCGACGATCTCCGGCGCGTGCAACTGCATCGACTGGTTCCGGGACACCTTCATGGGCGGCCGCATGAGCTTTCAAGAACTCGACGCGGGCGAGGAGCTGTCCGCCGACATGCCGGTGTTTTTGCCGTTCCTGTTCGGCGAGCGCAACCCCGGCTGGCGCGACGACCGGCGCGGCGGCTTCGAGTACATCCGCCCGAGCCACACCGCGCGCGACATGTACCGGGCGCTGCAGGCGGGCATTTTGTTCAACCTGTTCCAGTGCTACGAGGTGCTGCTCCGGGAGGTCGGCGAGCCCAAGGAAATATACGCCTCCGGCGGCATCCTGAACTCCCGGCTGTGGACGCAGATGATGGCCGACATCTTCGGCACGCGCATACGCTGCGTGAAGAACCTGAACGCCTCGTCGGTCGGCGCGGCGGTGCTCGCGATGCACGCCGCCGGCGGGTTCCCGGACATCCGCGCATTTTCACGCGACATCGAGGGGGCGGCGGAAATCGCTCCGCGCCCGGACTACCGGAAAAAATACGCCGAATACTATCGGCGCTATGTCGAGCTCTACGACCTGACCGCGCGCTGGTAGCCGCGGGGGAGGAACGCATATGAAGGGAATCTATCCGGATTCGGTCCGCGAGACGGCAAACGGCTCGGTGATGATGGCGAACTTGGGCGACCGCGACGCGCTGATTGCGACGGACAAAACGCTCGGCTTCGCCGGGAAGGCGGTCGGCGACCGGCTCGAGTGCGAGCTGACGCACGAGAACGCCGTCGCGCTCCGGGCCGCGTTTGCGTTCACCGCGCCTGTTCGCGTGCTGACCCGCGAAAGGACCCTGGGCGTCGGCGACCGGCTCGGCATCGCGACCCCGGGCCACATCCGGGCGTTCCGGGCGTTCCCGGGCGTCTCCCCGGTGTTCGCGCAGCAGTCGATTCGCGAATTGACGCTGACGAACCGCACGTTCGACGACGTGCTCGACGCGGCGAGCTTCTCCGTGTTCCGCGAGGGCTTCACGGAGGGCTTCGGCGCGGACGGCGACCATCTAAAGACGCCCAAGGAGGTAGACTACGCGCTCAATTGCGGCTACACGATGATCACGCTCGACTGCTCCGAGCACATCCGATCCGGCGTGACCGACGAGAACTGCGCCGCGCTCTACGAGCCGGAGCCGGAGCTCGAGAAGCTGTACCTCGACCGGACGTTCGAGGTCGGCGAGGGCGTGCGCGTGTCGTTTGACGAGCGCGCGTTCAGGAAGACGGCACTGGTCTACGCGGACGCGGTGCGCTTCGCCGCCCGAATCTACCACGAGAAGATCGCCTCGCCCTCCGGCGACAGAGCGGACTTCGAGATGTCGATCGACGAGACGGCGACGCCGACGACGCCCGCGGAGCACTTCTTCGTCGCGAGCGAGCTCGACCGGCTCGGCGTCCATGCCGCGAGCGTCGCGCCGCGGTTCTGCGGCGAGTTCCAGAAGGGGATCGACTACATCGGCGACCTGAGCCAATTCGAAGAGGAGCTGAAGGCGCACGCGGCGATCGCGCGCCGGTTCGGCTATAAATTGAGCATCCACTCCGGCTCGGACAAGTTCTCGGTGTTCCCGTTAATCGGCAAAGAGACGCGCGGGCGCTTCCACGTAAAGACCGCGGGCACGAACTGGCTGCAGGCGGTGCTTTTGATCGCGGAGCGCGACCCCAAACTCTACCGCGAGGTGCACGCGTTCGCGCTGAAGTCGTTCCCGGAGGCGCGGAAGTACTACCACGTGACGACCGACCTTGCGAAGGTCCCCGACCTCTCCGACCTCTCGGACGCGCAGCTCCCGAAGCTGTTTGAGCAAAACGACGCGCGCCAGCTGATCCACATCACCTACGGTCTGATCCTGAACGAGCCGCGCCTGCGCGAGCGGCTGTACGCGGCGTGGCGAAGGGATGCGGACGCGCTCGACGCGCTCGTCGCCACGCACATCGAGCGGCACATGAAGGCGCTGCTGGAAGGATAACACGACGGGGAGGGCGAAAACCCTCCCCGTTGCAATTTAAAGGTACGATCGGATCAGCGCCTGCGTGCCCTCCTCGCCGTAGCCCTTTTCATCGAGTCCGCGCATCAGCGCGAGCACCTTTTCGAGCACCGGCAGCGGGACGTCGCGCTCGCGCGCCTCGGCGTCGGCGAGCGACATGTCCTTGACGAAGTGCTTGATGAAGAAGCCCGGGGAAAAGTCCTCCGCGACGATCTTCGGCGCGTTGTACTGCATCTGCCACGAGCCCGCGGCGCCGGCGCCGATCGTCGCGAGCATCTGGTTCAAGTCGAGCCCCGCCGCGCGGCCGTAGGCGATCGCCTCGCACGCGCCGGCGAGCGCGCCCGCGATCGCAATCTGGTTCGCCATCTTCGTGTGCTGGCCGAAGCCCGCCGGGCCCTGGTGGCGTATGTTCGTTCCCATCGCCTGAAAGATCGGGAGGCATTTCTCAAACACCGCGCGCTCGCCGCCGACCATGATCGAGAGCGTGCCGTTCCGCGCGCCGGTGTCGCCGCCGGACACCGGGGCGTCGAGCGCCGGGATGCCGCGCGATTTCGCCTCCCGGAAGATGCGCTCGGCCAGCCGCGGGCTCGTCGTCGTCATGTCGATCACCGGCGTCCCGGGCCGGACGCACTCGAGCACGCCGTTTTTTGCGAAATAGACCTCCTCGACGTCGCGCGGGAAGCCGACGATCGTGATCACGGCGTCCGCCTCCGAAACGCATTCGCGGATGTCGTCCGCCCACCTCGCGCCCGCCTCGAGCGCGCGGGCCGCCTTCTCCTTCGTGCGCGTAAATACGTCCACGTCGAACCCGTTTTTCAGCAGATTCGCGACCATGCCGTTTCCCATGACGCCGACGCCGATAAAGCCGATCCTCATATGTATGCCCTCCGAAGCCGTTTTCCGTTGGATTCGACGCCCGAGCGCGCAATTCCTTGCCGAGGCGCACTTTTAACGTGCCCAAGACAATTCCCGGACAAATCGCGAACAATGGCGTGATATGCTCGAATCGCGGAAATGATAGATGGAGAAAGGTCCGGGTGAAGGCAAATGAAGAAGACGGCATTGGTTCTCTTGGTTGCAATTTTGACGCTGACCTCCGCGTGCGCGCTCGCGGCGAAGGCCGAAATCACGGTGATCTCGCGCGAGGAGGGCTCCGGCACGCGCGGCGCGTTCGTCGAGCTGACCGGCGTCGAGCGGAAGGACGCGGACGGAAACAAGGTGGATTTGACGACCGACGAGGCGATCGTGACGAACTCGACGTCCGTCATGCTCACGAGCGTCGCCGGCGACCGGGACGCGATCGGCTACGTGTCGCTCGGGTCGCTGAACGACACGGTCAAGGCGGTGCTCGTCGACGGCGTGTCCGCGACCGCCGAGAGCGTCGCGGACGGCAGCTACAAGCTCTCCCGCCCGTTCCTCGTCGCGACGGTCGGCGAGGTGTCCGGCATCGGCGTCGACTTCCTCGACTACGTGCTCTCCGCGGACGGCCAGGCGGTCGTCGCGCAAAACGGCTACGTCGCGGTCGAGGTCAAGCCCCAGCCCTACATCTCCTCCGGCATCGCGGGAACGCTGACGCTGGGCGGCTCGTCGTCGGTCGCGCCGATCATGGAGAAGCTCGCCGAAAACTACATGGCGATCAACCCGGCGGCGAAGATCGTCGTGCAGCAGAGCGACTCGACGACCGGCATCACCTCGGCGGTCGAGGGCATAGTGGACATCGGCATGGCGTCGCGCGAATTGAAGGACTCGGAGCTTCAGAAGGGCGTCGTCGGGACGCCGATCGCGATGGACGGCATCGCCGTGATCGTGAACCGCGAGAACGGCATCAGCGAGCTGACGCGCGAGCAGATCGCCGACATCTTCACCGGCGAGATCACCGCGTGGGAACAGCTGGGGTAGGTCCATGCAGAAACATCGAGAGGGGCTGATGCGCGCGGTATTCGCGGCATCGGCCTCGGTGTCGATCGCGTGCGTGCTCCTGATCTGCCTGTTCCTGTTCGCAAACAGCATCCCGGCGCTTAACGAGATCGGGCTGTTTCGCTTCCTGAGCGGCACGCGCTGGAAGCCCGGGAGCAATGTCTACGGCATCTTTCCGATGATCCTGGGCTCCGTCTGCGTGACGGTGGGCGCGCTCGTTCTCGGCGTGCCGATCGCGCTTATGACCGCGGTCTTCATGGCGCGCTTCTGCCCGAGGCGGCTTTTGGGCCCCTTGACGGCGGCGGTCAACCTGCTCGCGGGCATACCGTCGGTCGTCTACGGCTTCTTCGGGCTGACGGTGCTCGTGCCTCTGGTTCGCGACGCCCTCGGCGGCAACGGCTACTCGATTTTGACCGCGTCGCTTTTGCTGGGCATGATGATTTTGCCGACGGTCGCGGGCGTCGCGCTCGCGTCGATCCGCGCGGTGCCCGAGGGCTATTACGAGGGCAGCCTCGCGCTCGGCGCGAGCCACGAGCGCAGCGTCTTCTTCGCGGTGCTGCCGGCTGCGCGGTCGGGCGTGCTCGCGGGCGTCGTGCTCGGCCTGGGCCGCGCGATCGGCGAGACGATGGCGGTCATCATGGTCGCCGGAAATCAGGCGCGGCTTCCCTCGGGGCTGTTGAAGGGCGTCAGGACGCTCACGACGAACATCGTCATGGAGATGAGCTACGCGACGGATTTGCACCGCGAGGCGCTGATCGCGACCGCGTCGGTGCTGTTCGTGTTCATCCTCGTCATCAACCTGTCGCTGTCCCTCCTGAAAAGGAGGGCCGGGCGATGACCGCGCGGCGCGATTGGCTTTCCCTATTGCTGCGCGCGGCGGTGTGGCTCGCGGCGGGGCTGACGTTTTCGGTGTTCCTCTCGCTCGTCGGCTATGTGCTCATCCGCGGCGTCCCGAACCTGGCGCCGGAGCTGTTTTCGTGGAAATACACCTCGGACAACGGCTCGATGCTGCCGGCGATCGTGAGCACGGCGCTGATGACCGCGATCTCGCTTCTGGCCGCGGTGCCGCTCGGCGTATTCGCGGCGATCTATTTGACCGAGTACGCCGGGCGCGGCAACCGGCTCGTGAAGGCCGTGCGGCTGACGTCCGAGACGCTCGCGGGCATACCGTCGATCGTCTACGGGCTGTTCGGCTACCTGTTCTTCCTCGTTCGGCTCAAGTGGGACTATTCGCTTCTGGCCGGCGCGATGACGCTTGCGATCATGATATTGCCGCTGATCATGCGCACGACCGAGGAGGCGCTGCTCTCGGTCCCGGACGGCTTCCGCGAGGGCAGCTACGCGCTCGGCGCGGGGCGATTGCGCACGATCTTTCGGATCGCGCTGCCGACCGCGGTGCCGGGCATACTCGCGGGCGTGATCCTCGCGACCGGGCGCATCGTCGGCGAGACGGCGGCGCTTCTGTACACCGCGGGCACGTATCCGCAGCTGCCGGAGGGGCTGTTCTCGTCGGTTCGAACGCTGTCTGTACACATGTACGTGCTCTCGAGCGAGGGCCTGCACGTCGACAAGGCGTACGCGACCGCGGCGGTGCTGCTCGTCGTCGTCGCGGGCATCAACGCGCTGTCGTCGTCCTTGGCGAAGCGGATCGCGCGGGGAAGGGGATAATATGCTGAAGTTCGACATACAAAACTTAAACCTATGGTACGGCGCGTTTCAGGCGCTGAAGAACGTGAACCTCGGCATCGAGGCGAACGGCATCACCGCGCTGATCGGGCCGTCCGGCTGCGGGAAGAGCACGCTTCTCAAGGCGCTGAACCGGATGAACGACCTGACCGAGGGCGTGAAGATCGAGGGAAAGGTCCTGCTCGACGGCGAGGACGTCTACGGCGCGGCGGACGTGAACCTGCTCCGGAGGCGCGTCGGCATGGTGTTTCAGAAGCCGAACCCGTTCCCGATGACGGTCTTCGACAACGTCGCCTACGGCCCGCGAACGCACGGCGTGCGCGCCCGCGCGCGGCTGCGCGACATCGTCGAAAGGGCCCTTCGCGACGCGGCGATCTGGGACGAGGTCAAGGATCGCCTGAAAAAGAGCGCGCTCGGGCTCTCGGGCGGGCAGCAGCAGAGGCTCTGCATCGCGCGGGCGCTCGCGGTCGAGCCGGAGGTGCTCTTGATGGACGAGCCGACCTCGGCGCTCGACCCGATCTCGACCTCGAAGATCGAGGAGCTCGCGCTCAAGCTGAAGGAGAAGTACACGATCGCCATCGTCACGCACAACATGCAGCAGGCGGTGCGCGTCTCCGACCGCACGGCGTTCTTTTTGCTCGGCGAGGCGGTCGAGGTCGGCAGCACCGAGCGGATCTTCTCGGCGCCCGGCGACAAGCGCACCGAGGACTACATCACGGGGAGGTTCGGATGATGAGGAGCCGTTTGGACGAGCAGCTCGATCGGCTGAACGCCGAGCTGATCGACATGGGGACGCTCGTCGAGCACGCGATCGAGGAGAGCGCGCGCTCCCTGAGCCCCCGGGACATACCGCGCGCGAAGACGGTGCTCGCGCTCGACCGCGACGTCGACCAGAAGGAGCGCGACATCGAGGGGCTGTGCCTGAAATTGCTCCTGCAGCAGCAGCCGGTCGCGAAGGACTTGCGTTTTATTTCGGCTGCGCTTAAAATGATCACGGACATGGAGCGCATCGGCGACCAGGCCGCCGACATCGCCGAGGTCGTCACGATGCTCGACGCCGAGCGCGCGGTCGAGATGACGCTCATCCCGGAGATGGCGGGGGAGACCGTCAAGATGGTGCGCGGCGCGATCGACGCGTTCGTGCTGCGCGATCTGACGCTGGCGAAGTGGGTCATCGACATGGACGACGTCGTCGACGCTCTGTTCGTGCGCGAGAAGAACGCGCTGATCGAGCTTCTGCGCAGGGACCGGAACGCCGCCGCGCACGCGCTCGACCTTCTGATGATCGCGAAGTACCTCGAGCGCATCGGCGACCACGCGGCCAACATCGCCGAGTGGGTCGCGTTCGCGATCACGGGGACGCACAAGGAATAGGAGGACCTATGATCTACTGCGTCGAGGACAGCGAGGGCATACGAAACCTCGTCGCCTACACGCTCAACATGACCGGCTTCGAGGCGCGGGGCTTCCCCGACGGCGCGCAGTTCTTTCAGGCGCTTGCGGAGGCGGCGCCCGACCTCGTGCTGCTCGACATCATGCTGCCCGGCGAGGACGGCGTGTCGATCCTGCACCGGCTGCGCAGCGACCCCCGGTACAGCGCGATTCCGGTGATCCTGCTGACCGCGAAGGGCGAGGAGGACGACAGGGTCGGGGGGCTCGACGCCGGCGCGGACGACTACGTCGCAAAGCCCTTCGGCATGATGGAATTGATCGCGCGCGTGAAGGCGGTGCTCCGGCGCTGCTCGAGGCGCGAGGCGGGCGTGCTGCAGCTCGGCGCGATATCGCTCGACCGCGAGAGGCACACGGTGGCGATCGACGATCAGCCGGTCACTCTTACGTTCCGCGAGTTTGAGCTTCTGAAATTCCTGATGGAGCGCCCCGCGCGCGCGTTCGGCCGCGACCAATTGCTCGACGAGGTCTGGGGCGCGGACTACGAGGGCGGGCCGCGCACCGTCGACATGCACGTGCAGACGCTGCGCAAGAAGCTCGGCAGCGCCGGCGCGCAGATCGGCACGATCCACGGGCTCGGCTACAGGATCGGGGGAGGGGAACATGCGCAATAGGATATGGCGCGCGATGGCGCTGACGGCGCTGCTTTCGGTGCTCGCGTTCGGCGTGCTGTCGATGGGCGTGCTCTACCGCTTCTTCGCCGCGCGCACCGCGGCCGCGCTCGACAGCGACCTCGGCATTATCTCCGCGGCGCTCGAGGGCGGCGCGGGTGTCGAGGCGCTCGCCCGGGCGAACGCGGACGCGCGCGTGACGCTCGTCTTAGCCGACGGAACCGTGCTCTTCGACAGCCGCGAGCGCGCGTCGGACATGGGAAACCACCTCGACCGCCCGGAGATTCGGGACGCGCTGGAAACGGGCTCCGGCGCGAGCGTCCGGCGCTCGGACACGCTCGGCGAGCAGACGATCTACCGCGCAAGGCGCCTCCGGGACGGCTCGGTGCTGCGCGTCTCCGGGACGCAAAAGAGCGTGCTCGGGCTGCTTCTGCAGATACTGCCGCTGTTCCTGTTTTTGATCGTCGTGACCGGCTCACTGTCGGCGCTGCTGTCCCGGCGGACGACCGCGCGCATCGTAAAGCCTCTGAACGAATTGAACCTCGAGAGCCCGCTCGACAACGACGTGTACGAGGAGCTCTCGCCGCTGCTCACGCGCATGCACGTGCAGAACGCGCGCATACAGGGCTACATTTCCGAGCAGACCGCGCAGCGGCGCGAGTTCGCCGAGATCACGCGCGGCATGGCCGAGGCGCTCGTGCTTCTGAACGCGCGCGGCGAGGTGCTGTTCGTCAACCGCGCGGCGGAGGAACTGCTCGGAACCTCGCGCGAACAGGGCGAGGGAAGGTATCTGCTCGCGCTGACGAGAAACTTCCAGATCGCCTCGGCGATGGAGGGCGCGCTTGCCGGCGCGGGGACGGAGAAGGACACCGAGATCGCCGGCCGGCGCTGCCGCGTCGCGGCGAACCCGGTCAGGGCCGGCGACGCCGTGACGGGGGCCGTGATGCTGATCCACGACGTGACCGACCGCTTCCTCGCCGAGAAGGCGCGGCGCGAGTTCACCGCGAACGTCTCGCATGAGCTCAAGACGCCGCTGACGGCGATCCTCGGCTACGCGGAGATCATGCAGAACGGCGTCGCGGCCGAGGACATGCTGCGCGAGTTCGCGGCGCGCATCCACGAGGAGGCGACGCGGCTGATCGGGCTCGTCGAGGACATATTGAAATTGTCGCGGCTCGACGAGAATAGGCTGCCGAACGACCGGCGCCCGGTGTCCCTCCGGGAATTGGGCGTTCAGGCCGCCGCCAGGCTGAAGCCCGAGGCCGACCGGCGCGGCGTGTCGATCGCGGTCGAGGGGGGCGATTGCCCGGTCGTCGGCTCGCAGTCGGTGCTTTCGGAGCTCGTCGGGAACCTGCTCGACAACGCCGTCAAGTACAACCGCCCCGGCGGCCGCGCGGTCGTCCGGCTCTCGGAGTTCCCCGGCGGCGCGCGCGAGCTCGTCGTCGAGGACACCGGCATCGGCATCTCGCCCGAGGATCAGGAACACGTGTTCGAGCGGTTCTTCCGCGCCGACCGCAGCCGCTCCGACGAGGGCGGCACGGGGCTGGGGCTGTCGATCGTCAAGCACGCGGCGCTCGCGCACGGCGCGTCCGTTCGCCTGGAGAGCGAGCCGGGCGTCGGCACGCGCGTCACCGTCCGCTTTCCCGCCAAAGATTGACAGGAAAGCGATTTCCATGTATACTTGGGGGGAAATCCATCATCTGGGGAGGGCAACCGATGTTAAACTTTGAATTTTACAACCCGGCGCGCATCGTCTTTGGCCGAGGCGCGGAGGAAAAGACCGGAGAACTCGCGAAGCGGCTGGGCACGAAGGCGCTTCTGCACTACGGCGGCGGCTCGGTGAAGGCGACCGGCGTCTACGACAAGGTCGTCCGGTCGCTTGAGAAGGCGGGCGTGCCGTTCGTCGAGCTCTCGGGCGTGAAGCCGAACCCGCGGCTGTCGCTGGTTCACCAGGGCATTAAGCTCTGCCGCGACGAGGGCGTCGACTTCGTCCTCGCGGTCGGCGGCGGCTCCGTCATCGACTCCGCGAAGGCGATCGCGGCCGGCGTCCCGTACGACGGCGACGTCTGGGACTTCTACCTCGACGAGGAGAAGGGCCCGTTCACCGCGCTCCCGATCGGCGTCGTGCTGACGATTCCCGCCGCGGGCTCGGAGAGCTCGACCGGCTCCGTCATCACGAACGAGACCGGTTGGCTCAAGCGCGCGATGAACAAGGAGGTCCTGATCCCGAAGTTCGCCGTGATGAACCCCGAGTTCACGTTCACGCTGCCGCCGTACCAGACCGCGTGCGGCGCGAGCGACATACTCGCGCACATGTTCGAAAGGTACTTCACGCAGGTCGAGCACACCGATCTCACCGATAGGCTTCTCGAGGCCGCGATGAAGACGCTGTTGATCTACGCGCCGATCGTCATGGAGAACCCCACCGACTACGACGCGCGCGCCGAGGTCATGTGGACCGGCACGATCGCGCACAACAACCTCCTGAACACCGGGCGCATCGGCGACTGGGCGAGCCACAACCTCGAGCACGAATTGAGCGGCATCTACGACATCGCGCACGGCGCGGGGCTCTCGATCGTGTTCCCGGCGTGGATGCGCCACTGCCATAAGGCGAAGCCCGCGCGGTTCGTGCAGCTCGCGATGCGCGTGTTCGACGTAGACCTCGCGATGGAGGACGACGAGAAGATCATCGAGGAGATGATCCGCAGGCTCGAAACGTGGTATAAGCGGCTCGGGCTCCCGGTTCGGATGTCGGACGCGGGCATTGCCGGCGACCGCATCGGGGAGATGGCGAAGAAGCTGTTCATCGGCCAGCCGGAGCAGGGGAACTTCATGCGGCTGACGGAAGAGGACGCGCTCCAGATCTACAAACTGGCGCTGTAAAAAATCCCGCGGCTCGCGCCACGGAGCACAAAGGCATGCAGAATCGCCTGTAAAATCGAAACCGACGGCATGTACGTCGGTTTCGCGCATTTCCCGAGAGCTGAGGCGAGGGAAATGCTCACCCGTCCGGCCTTCGCCCGGAAATTGTGAAATTCCAGAAGGCCGGCCCTACGCGTTGAAAAACGAGGTTTTTCAACGCATCGCGGAGCGATTAAAATAGGGTTTCCATCAGGTACATGTAAAGCGGAATGAAGAGCAGCGACAGCGCGGTCGTCAGCGCCATGCCGCCGGCGGCGTACTCGTTGTCGGAGCCGGTCGTGCCCGCGACGATCACCGTCTGCGACATGACCGGCATCGTCGCCTGCATGAACAGCACGCGCTGCATGAGGTCCGGCAGGCCGAACGGCGCGGACGCGAGCAACAGGAGCGCCGGGCAGATGACGAACCGCCCGAGGCAGACGGCGAGGTACCCCTTCTGCCAGCGCACGTGCCCGTTCCGAATCATCCGCATGATGATCGCGCCGGTGTAGATCAGGGAGAGCGGCGTCACGATGCTCCCGACGTAGCCGCACGCGCTCATGAAGAACTTCGGCGGCTTGAAGCGGACGAGCAGCAGAAGCCCGCAGGCGACGAGCGTCGCGAGCGGCAGCGGGATCGCCGACCAAAGGCTGCGCTTTTTCGGGAGCTCCGCCTCTCCGTCGCCGAAGCGCCGCATCAGCGTGTGGCCGATCGCCCAGAACATCGACGTGTTCGAGAAGTAGTAGGTCAAGGCGAGCGGCGCCGCGACGTCGCCGAACAGCGCCTTCGAGACCGGCAGGCCGATGAACACCGAGTTCGCAAACGAGAACATCGCGACGAACGAGCCGATCCTACGGCGCTCGAGCTTCATGAGCTTCGCAAGCCCCAAGCCCAATGCCGCCATCGCGATCACGCACAAGAGCACCGCCAATATGCCCGGCGCGTTCGCGATCAGTTCGTCGCGCGTGTACTGCGTGAACATCGTGTTGACGATCGTCGCCGGGAGGCCCACCATGACGACGAGCCTCGAGATCAGCGGCAGGTTTTTGTCGTCCAGCCAGCCGATCCGGTAGAGCAATATGCCCGTGCCGGCCATCAGGAACATCGCCAGCACGATTTCGACCGCGTTCGCCACCGATTGCACGCCCATCCCCCCTCGCGGAATCAAAGAGCCCCCGCCCCTGTTGGGGCGAGAGCTCGCCTCGCGGTTTGTATGCGGATCGGGTCGATTATAGCAGAAGCCCACCCCGGTGTCAACGCGCATTTCCAAAATCCGCATTGTTTTTCCGGGGGAATTGTGATATGATTTTCCGGAGAGGTGGGAAGCCGATGCCGTTTATCAGCCACGACAAGGGGAGCGCGATGTTCGATGCGACGCCCATCGAGAACATGTTCCTGCTGGAATACCTTCCCGTCGCGCCGGACGACTGCCTGCGCGTGTTTTTCTACGCGCGCATGCTCTGCCAGCACCCGGAGTTGGGCGACGGCATCCCGGACGTCGCGCGCGCGCTGAAGCTCTCGGACGAGGCCGTCGAGGACGCGTTCCGCTTCTGGGAGCGCGAGGGGCTCGTCCGGAGGCTCTCCGACCGCCCGCCGACCTACGCGATGCTGCCGATGCGCGGCTTCTCGACGCCCGCGCCGATGGACGACCACTACTACCAGTTCCGGGACTTCAACGCGTCGCTGCAGCGGCTGTTCGGCGACTCGGTTCTGCACGGCGAGGTGTCGATCGCGCAGGACTGGGTGACGGTGTTCGGCCTCTCGCGCGAGGCGGCGCTTCGGATCGCCGAATACGGCATAGGCGACCTGAAGTTCTCGAAGAAGAGCCCGCGCGCGACCTTGCGCAAGATCGACAACATCGTCAAGGAGTGGGCGGAGCACGGCGTGCGCACGCTCGAGGACGCCGAGCGGATGATCGCCGTCAAAAACGGCAGCTTCGGCGCGGCGGAGGCGGTCCTGAAGCGGTTCGGGCTGCGCAGGAAGCCGAGCGAGGTCGAGCTCGAGATGGCCGAGAAGTGGCTGCGCGAGTGGGGGCTCTCGGCGGAGGACGTGCTCGACGCGTGCCAGGCGACCGCGAACGCGCAGAACCCGTCGTTCGGCTACCTCGACAAGGTGCTCGAAAACCGCCGCACCGAGGGCGACCGCCACTTCGAGCCGCTGAAGAAGGCGCTCGTCGAGCTCGGCAGCAAGGCGCAGCCGACGCCGGAGACGCTCAAGAAATACGCGGGCTTCCTCGAAGCGGGCTTCGAGCCGCGCACCGTCGAGCTCGCCGCGATTCAGCAGAACGGCAAGAACCGGCACCAGTTCGAGGACCTCGAAAAGCTGCTCTCGATGTGGGCGGAGCTCGGGCTCTTGCGCGCGGACCAGGCGGAGAGCTACGTCGCCCGCCAGCGCGCGCTGTCCCGGGAGCTCGCGGAGCTCTTGAAGCGCGCGGGGTCGGAGAAGCGGCCGACGCTCGAGGACATCGAGCTCTACGAGAGCTGGCGCAATAAATTCTCCGAAGAACTCCTGCACTTCGCGGCGGAATCGTGCCGCGAGAAGGGGCGGCCGATGGTCAACATCGAAAAGCTGCTCGCCCGGTGGGAGAGGGACGGCATATCGACCGTCGAGGCCGCGCGCGCCGCGGCCTCGCGGAACCCGGGCTTCAAGAACCCGGCGCTCAACTACGAGCAGAGGGCGCTCGAGGGGAACGGGGACGACCTGTTCACCGATCTCACGCAGTACGGGGGGAAGGGCGAATGACGAGAGCCGAGCGGGTCCGGAGCCTTCTGGACGAGTACATCCAGCAGCAGCGCGAGAACGCGGCCGCGCTTCGGGAGCGCGAGCGCGAGGCGTACGCGAGGGACCCGGCGCTCGAAACCCTGCGCGGGCAGACCGTCTCCGTCGCGCTCGACGCGATGCGCGATGCGCTGCAGGAGCCGTCCGAGGACAAGCGCCGCGGGATCGCCGAAAAAATGCGCGCCCGGGGGCTGTTCATCAACGGCGAGGTGCGAAGGCGGCTGCGCGCGCTCGGGCTCCCCGAGGACTACCTCGAGGAGCAATACCGCTGCCCACTCTGCCGCGACACCGGCTACGTCGGCGACGCGCCGGCGCGCTTCTGCGAGTGCTTCGAGAGGCGGCTCGCGGCGAAGGCGTCGGCAGGGGTCGCGGTCGAGGGGCAGACGTTCGACCGCTTCAACCCGTTTCTCGCGCCCGAGGAGAACGGCCAGCGCGAGAAGCTCATGCTCGTCAAGAACCTGCTCGAGGAGTTCGCCGACCGCTACCCGGACGCCCAGTGGCAGAGCATCGTGCTGATGGGGGCGGGCGGGCTCGGCAAGAGCTTTCTGCTGAACTGCGTGCACGACCGCGTCGCCCGGCGGGGCTTCGCCGCGCAGCGCGCGACGGCGTTCCGGATGTTCGAGGCGATGCGCGCCCGGCATATGGGCCAAGAGGACGGCGAGGACGGCTTCTGCGCGCTTCTCACGGCGCCGCTTTTGTTGATCGACGACCTCGGCACCGAGCCCGTCATGCGCAACATCACCGTCGAATACCTGTTCATGCTCCTGAACGAGCGCATCGAGGCCGGGCTTTCGACGATGGTGACGACGAACCTCGCGCCGCCGCAGCTTCTCGAGCGGTACGGCGAGCGCGTCGTCTCGCGGCTGTTCGACCGCGCGCGCGGGCTGACCGTCCGGCTCGAGGGGAGGGACTTGCGGCTCTATGGACGGTGTTGAGGCGGAGGTCTACGCGGCACTCCGGCGGATGGGCATCCCTTGCGACAGCGTCGATCACGCGCCGGTGCACACGATCGAGGACTGCAGGGTCGCAGAGGAACTGCTGGGCGGAATCGTCCCGAAAAACCTGTTCCTGACGCCGCGCAACGAGAGCGCGTTCTACCTGCTGCTTACGCGCGCGGAGAACTTCCGGACCGCGGACGTCTCGAAGAAGATCGGCTCTTCGCGGCTGAGCTTCGCGAGCGCGGAGAGGCTGATGGAGAAGATGCGCACGCTCCCCGGCGCGATCAGCCCTATGGGGCTTCTCTTCCCCGAGGCGCGCGAGGTGAAGCTGATCGTCGACCGGGAGTTGCTGTCGCTCCCGCGGCTTCTGTTCCACCCGTGCGTGAACACGGCGACGCTCTCGATGTCCTCGACCGACTTCTTCGAAAAATTCCTGCCGGGCGCCGGGCACGCGCCGATCATGATCGACATCTGCCGGGAGGGAGCGCAATGAAAATCGACTGGAGGCGCGACACGAAGCGCCTCGTGCTGGTCATCGCGGGGTCGATTTTGATCGCGGTCAACATACGCGCGTTCGTGCAGGCCGCGGAGATGTACCCCGGCGGCATCATGGGCCTGTCGCTGCTCGTGCAGACGGTGTTCCGCACGTATCTGCACGTCGAGATTCCGTTCACCGCGTTCAACCTCGCGTTCAACGCGGTGCCGGTGTACATCGGATTGCGCTTTCTCGGGCGGAAGTTTACGCTCTTGTCGCTCGTCGCGATCGCGCTCTCGAGCGTCCTGACCGACGTGCTGCCCGACATGCGCATCACCTCCGATCCGCTGCTCATCTGCGTGTTCGGCGGCATACTCGGCGCGTTCGCCGGGAGCCTGTGCCTGCGCGCCGACGCGACCGCCGGCGGCACCGACTTCATCGCGATGTACATGGCCCAGAAATACGAGCGCGACGCGTTCAACACGATATTCGCCGCGAACGCCGTGATGCTGGGCGCCGCGGGGCTCCTGTTCGGCTGGGAGAAGGCGCTCTACTCGATCATCTACCAGTACGCGTCGATGCAGGCGCTGCGCGCGTTCTACAAGAGCTTCCAGAAGCACACGCTGTTCATCATCACCGACAAGCCCGAGGCGGTCTACGAGAAGATTCAGAAGACGACGCACCACGGCGGCACGCTGTTTCGCGGCACGGGGCTCTACGAGCAGAAGGAGCGCACGATGGTCTACTCGGTCGTCTCCTCCGACGAGATACGAAACGTGCTGCTCGAGGTCAAGAAGGCCGACGAGCGCGCGTTCGTGAATATCGTCAAGACGGACCGGTTCGCGGGGAGGTTCTACCGGAAGCCTACCGACTAAGCAAAAAAGCGGCGGCGCCGCTTTCAGGGCATCAAAAAACCGCGGTTTTTTGATGCATAGGAAGAATGTGCTTCGGCTCGCTGAAATCCTCACGGATTTCCGGGCGCGATCCTGACGGTAGGAATTGTTTTACCTCCGCTACGCTGCGTAAAAACCAAATTCACCGCGCATGTCGCTGAATTTGATTTTATGGGTCGGTCGGCGATACTTTGTCGATGGGCCGAAAGCGGCGCCGCCGCTTTTTTGTTGGCTATCGTATGAAGTTGGTTCTATAAACCTTCTCCGCGAGGGGGGGCAATACCCCCTTCTCCCTTCCGGCCTCGATGCACCTGAGCAGCCACGCCATGTTGCGCCCGAGGTTGCGCATCGTCTGGAGCCCCTCCTGATCCTTGAGCACCTCCTCCGGCGTGTTTCCGTGCACCATGTTCCAGTAGGTCGAGGAGACGACGGGCATCTGCGCGATCGTGAAGTACTTGTTCAAAACGTCGATCGACGCCGTCGTGCCCGCGCGCCGGGCGGACGCGACCGCCGCGGCCGGCTTGTGGCGGAACGGCCCGCTCTTGCAGGCGTAGAACATCCGGTCGAGCAGCGACAACACCCGCCCGCTCGGGTGCGCGTAGTAGACGGGCGTGCCGAACACGAACCCGTCGGCCCCCTTCGCCCTCTGGATCAGCGCGTTTATGCCGTCGTCGTCGAACGCGCACCGGTCGTCGAGCTCTGCGCACTTTCCGCAGCCGATGCAGTCGCGTATCGGCTTGCTCCCCGACTGCGCGATCTCGCACGAGATGCCCTCCGCCTCGAGCGCCGAGGCCACCTCCATGAGCGCCGTAAACGTGCAGCCATTCGGCCGGGCGCTCCCGTTGATCATCAAAACCTTCACCCGCAACACCCCTTCCAGCGAGTCTATGCCGCGTCCGGAGCCATTATAGCACATCCTCCCTCCGCGTTCAACGCTGAAACGCCGCGTGCTCCTCGCGCGGATCGACGCCCAGAAAGTCGCTCTCCATCAGCATCGCGCGCCGGACGATGCCGCGGCCGTAGCGCGCGCGCACATCCATCACGGCCTTTTCGAGCGCCCACTGGCGCGCGCGCTTATCGTCGGAGAAGATCGAGAGCTGCTCCGGCCGGTTCTCGGGCTCGAGGTTGCTGACGCACACGCCGAGGCTCCGGACGGCCTTCCGCCAGTCCCACAATTCCCGGAAGAGCTCCATCGCGCACGATCCGATCTCCGACGGGAGCGCCGTCGGGAGCGGCAGCTTTCGCTGCGCCATGGCGACTTCGAGCGACGTGTCCCGGACCGACACGCTGACCGTCCAGCCCGCGAGCCCGTGCTCCATCAGCCGCTCGCCGACGCTCTCGCTCAAGATCGCGAGGAGCTCCTTCGCGTCCGAGTCGCTCACGAGGTCGCGCGCGGGCGTCGCGCTGTTGCCGACGGACTTGATCATCGCCTCCTCGCCGATCGGCACGACCGGCGCGTTCTCGAGCCCGTTCGCGTACATCCACAGGGTCTCGCCGTGCTTCCCGAGCGCCGCGCGCAGCGACTCCGCCCGGCAGCGCGAGACATCGCCGATCGTGAACAGGTTCCGCCTGCGCAGCTTCTCCTCGGTCGCCGGGCCGACGAAGAGCAATCTGCGCGCCGGAAGCGGCCAAGCGACCTCGCGGTAGTTGTCCGGCGAGATCACGGTCGTCGCGTCGGGCTTTTTCAGGTCGCTCGCGAGCTTGGAAAACACCTTGTTGAACGACGCGCCGACCGACACCGTGAGGCCGAGCTCCTTCTTGACCCGCGCGCGTATCTCGTCGGCGACGGTCTTGCCGCTCGCGCCGATGGAGCTCACGTCCAGCCACGCCTCGTCCAACCCGAACGGCTCGACGCGGTCGGCGAAGTCCGCGTAGATGCGGCGCACCGCGAGCGCGAGCCCGACGTAGAGCGAAAAGTCCGGCTCGACGACGACGAGGTCCGGGCACTTCTCCCTCGCCTGCCAGATCGCCTCCGCCGTCTCGACGCCCGCGGCCTTCGCCAGCTCGTTTTTCGAGAGCACGATGCCGTGGCGCGCCGCCGGGTCGCCGCAGACGGCCATCGGAACCTTGCGCAGTTCCGGCCTCGACAGGCACGCGGCGCTCGCGTAGAAGCTGTTCAGATCGCTGTGCAGTATCGTTCGCATGCGATTTCCCCCTCTAAGAACATATGTTCGATAAGCCTATTATAGCACAGCCGGCCGGATTTGCAATCGAACGCCAAATTAAAATTGGCCGGAAGATAATGGCAATTCCGAAGGCCCGGGATGCGGAACCGGCGCGCGGGCATAAGCGTCTAATGGGCAAAACCGGAAACAAGGGAGGGATAAGGATGAAACGAAGGGGAATATTGCGGCTCACCGCGCTGCTGCTTATCGCGCTGATCGCCGTTCCCGCGCTCGCCGCGGGGGGGTCTGACCGGCGCGGGCTCGTGGGGCGCTCCGGGAGCGTCTCGGCGTATCTGGACGGCGAGGGAGGGCTGTTTCTGACCGGGTACCCGGAGCAGATCAACCAGCGGCACGCGTCGGAGATCATTTGGGTTGATCAAGAGCGCGTGGTGTATCTCGCGGGGGAGGAAATCGACGACTTCGGGGGCGAGCTGATCGCGGTCGAGCTCCCGACATTCAAGGAGACGGCGCTGGCCGACGGCGTATTCCGGGCGGCGGCGCTCGCGGCGGATTCGGTGTTCTACATCCCCGCCGCGAACCGCGCGCAGATGATGCGCCTGTCGCTCGACACGCTGCACAGCACCCCCGCCGGGACGACGGCGGAGGACATGACCGCGCTTCACATAACGCCCGACGGGCTCGTCGTCGAATTGGACGGCGGCACCGGCGCGCTTCTCTACGACACCACGACCGGCGCGTTCACCGGATATCCGGATGCGATCGCGGCCGCGTCCTCCCATCAGGACGGCTTCTACCTCAGGCTCAGCGACGAGGGGCTTCTCTCGATCACGGCCGAGGGGAGCGGAAAGACCGAGTTCGTCGACTTCGGCGTCGAGGCATATCAGGCGCTCGAGGGGAAGGTGTACTATATCACGTCCATGGGCGCGCAGGCGCGGCTCAAGGAGTTCGACCCGGCCGCGCTCTCGTGGAAGATGCTGCTCGCGCTCGACGAGACGGTGTCTCTGCAGCTCGCCGCGAGCCGGTCGCAGCTGTTTTTGATCGACGAATCGACGGGCACGGTCTTCTCCTTTGACAGGAACGCGCTCCGGCTCACAAAATTCGCGACCGTCGACCTCGCGGCGACTTCTTGGCCCGAGGGCTACGAGCTCTCCGGACTTCGCATCGAGGGCATGAGCGGGCAGCTCAACGTCTACGCGGTGCTTTCGCCCGTCGACCTCGAGGGCGGCGAGGCGGGCGTCCCGACGTTCAGCTTCGGCGACGAGCCGGCCCCGGAACAGGTGGCCGACGAGATGCTCGTCCTGATCCGCGCGATCGACGTGCCGGACGAGGAAAAGAGCTCCGACGTCATCCAGCCGGAGGTGGAGTACGGATCGCTCTCGCGCGGCAGCCGCGGCGAGGACGTCCGCAAGCTCCAGCAGATGCTGATCGAGCTCGGCTACCTGAAGGGCAAGGCCGACGGCATCTTCGGCTCGCAGACGCAGTACGCGGTGAAGCTGCTGCAGACCGACCTCACCGACCGCGGCTTCGCGGTCAACGGCGTCGCGTCCCCGGAGTTCCAGAAGCTCTTGTTCTCCGGCACGCTTCCCGCCTACGACCCGTACAAGCCGCTCTCCCGCGGAAACTCGGGCCTGCGCGTGAGCATATTGCAGGAGCGGCTCCGCGCGCTGGGCTTCCTCGCGGACGCGGTGGACGGCATCTACGGCGCGCGCACCGAGGAGGCGGTGGCGCTCTTCCAGAGCGAAAACGGCATGTTTGAGACCGGCGCGGCGTCGAGCGAGACGCT
>Ga0123333_10002162_pt1 | contig 20285 bp, 14 predicted proteins | sample BioC12SIPDNA_3_FD_89957 | JGI IMG/M metagenome (GOLD analysis project Ga0123333, IMG submission 89957) | Anaerobic biogas reactor microbial communites from Washington, USA - Biogas_R2_B C12 SIP DNA | ecosystem: Engineered > Bioreactor > Anaerobic > Unclassified | place: Washington, USA... | reverse complement strand
TTGTTGTTGACACCGGCACTCCGCAGTGCCGGTGTTCTGTGCCGGGCGCAGTGGGCATAGCGCGCTCACGATCTTGCGTCCTGATTGCTTTACAGTATACTTGACCAGGTGTAACTCTACTAAGTGTTCGGAGGGCAAGAATGGCAAAGAAGTGGGTTTATTTAGCTCGTAATGGCAAGCAGGCCTACGGTGAGCTTCTGGGTCGCGAGCCATCCCTCGCCGAGATGAAGGAGTTGTTCGGCGGTAAGGGGGCCGGGCTTGTGGACATGACGGCGGCGGGCGCACCGGTTCCCCCTAGTTTCACGATCACCACAGAGGCTTGTGTGGCCTTCATGGAAACGGGCGATTTCCCAGAGGGTATGTGGGAGCAGACGCTCGAAGCAATGAAGGACATCGAGGCGCAGACGGGTAAAGCTTTCGGTGATCCCGAGAACCCCCTGCTAGTCTCGGTGCGATCCGGTTCGCGATCGTCGATGCCGGGTATGATGGATACGGTTCTGAACCTTGGATTGAACGATGAGACACGGGCGGCGCTGGAGAAGCTGACCGGGAACGAGTGGTTCTCCTATGATGCGTATCGCCGGTTTATCACGATGTTCTCTGATATCGTTATGGACTATGACCGCGAGCACTTCGAGGACAAACTCGACGGACTGAAGCAGAAAGAGGGCGTCGAGTTGGACACGGAGGTGTCGCTCGACGGTCTGAAGTGGCTGGTTGACGCCTACAAGGAAATGTACAGGAACCGGTTCGGTGAGGATTTCCCTACCGATCCATATGACCAGCTGCGCTTGGCCACTATCGCGGTCTTCCGGTCATGGAATGGCGAGCGCGCTATCGCTTATCGCGAGCACGAGGGCATCCCGCACCATTGGGGCACCGCGGCAAACGTGTGTACGATGGTGTTTGGCAACATGGGCAATGACTCAGCGACCGGTGTGGCTTTCAGCCGGAGCCCGAGCACGGGTGAGCACGAGTACCTCTACGGTGAGTTCCTTGTTAACGCTCAGGGAGAGGACGTTGTCGCTGGCATCCGCACTCCGCAACAGGTTAGCCTGAAGGGCGCGCGCGAGTGGGCTGCCCGCCAGGGCATCTCTGAGGACGTACGCGCTAAGCGCTACCCGAGTCTGGAAGAGATCATGCCTGATACGTACCAGCAGTTCGTCGACATCGCTCACATGCTGGAACGCTACTACAAAGATATGCAGGATCTGGAGTTCACGATTGAGCGCGGCAAGCTCTGGATGCTCCAGACGCGAACGGGCAAGCGTACTGCTGCGGCTCATGTCAGGATCGCAGTGGACCTGGCCCGCGAGGGGGTCATCGACAAAGAGGAGGCGCTTCTGCGTGTGGAGCCCGAGCACGTCGAGCAGCTTCTGCGCCCTGCCTTCGACCCGACGGCGCGTAAGCAGCGCATCGCGCGTGGTCTGAACGCTTCGCCCGGGGCCGCCGTCGGCAAGGCTGTCTTTGCCGCTGCGCGTGCTACGGAGATGGCGACACAAGGCGAGAACGTCATCCTGGTTCGTCCGGAGACTTCGCCCGATGACGTTCCTGGCATGCTGGCCTCCAAGGGCGTCCTGACCCAGAAAGGTGGCGCTACGTCTCACGCCGCCGTGGTGGCGCGCGGCAACAACCTCCCGTGTGTTGCGGGTTGCGGTGAGATCTCCGTTGACGCCAACCGCCGGCAGTTCACCACACCCGATGGCACGGTTGTGCACGAAGGCGATGTCATCTCGATCGATGGTTACACCGGTGAGGTCTTCGTCGGTAGCGTGCCGCTCACGGAGAGCCGGTATGAGGATCAGAAGGATCTGATCACGCTGCTGAGCTGGGCCGACGAGGTGCGCACGCTTGGCGTCCGCACGAATGCTGACTATCCCAAGGATGCTCAACGAGCCGTCGCGTTTGGTGCCGAGGGCATCGGCCTGTGCCGTACCGAGCATATGTTCTTCGATGAACGCGCTCGCGACGCTGTCGTCCGGATGATCATCGCTGACAACGACGATGACCGCCAGCAGGCGCTCGACGACATGCTGCCCTTCCAGGAGCAGGACTTTGAGGGCATCTTCGAGGCTATGGACGGCAAGCCCGTGATCATGCGCCTGATCGACCCGCCGATGCACGAGTTCCTGCCCAACCGTGAGGAGCTCACGGATGACGTCTACAGGCTGAAGCTCAAGATCCTCACAGACGTGAGCGATTTCGACGAACTCGATCGGCTGCGGGCAGAGCTCGACGAGAAGGAGAAGATGCTTCACATCGTCGAGGGCATGTGGGAAGTCAACCCCATGATGGGACTGCGCGGTTGCCGCGCCGGCATCATGTACAAGGGTCTCACCGAGATGCAGACACGCGCATACTTCCAAGCGGCTTGTAGATGCGCCAAGCGTGGCATTAGCGTGCACCCTGAGGTCATGATCCCGCTCGTTGGCGTGGTGGCGGAGCTGAAGCTGGAGCGCGAGAAGCTGGAGGCCGTGGCGAAAGACGTGATGGCTGAGGAGGGGATCGAGGTACCGGCGATCTTCGGCACGATGATCGAGGTGCCCCGCGCGGCGCTCACAGCGGGCGAGATCGCCGAGTATGCGCAGTTCTTCTCTTTCGGGACCAACGACTTGACGCAGATGGCCTATGGCTACAGCCGTGACGATGCCGAGGGCAAGTTCCTTCTCCAGTACGTCGAGCGCGGTATCCTCCCGGAGAACCCCTTCCAGGTTCTGGATGAGGTGGGCGTGGGACGTCTGGTGAAGATGTGTGTCGAAGAAGGCCGGGCTGCGAATCCAGGTCTAGAGGTCGGGATCTGCGGTGAGCATGGCGGCGATCCGAAGTCCATCGACTTCTGTCATCGGGTCGGGCTCGACTACGTGAGCTGCTCGCCGTACCGCGTTCCCATTGCGCGCCTTGCTGCTGCGCAGTCTGCGATCGTGAATCGGTAACAAATACGGCTTTGACCCCATAGCAAGCGGCGCGCCACACTGTTGGCGCGCCGCTTGCTATGAATCCTCTGGCCCTGTGGGTTCATACGGCCCGCAGGTTCATGCGGCCCGCAGGTTCATGCGGCCTGTTCTGCCTGATGCCATACCGGCGGCGCTTCCGTCAGAATCGAGCCCACACGCGTAGCGTAGGCTGCTCTGATCTCCCGGTGGAGTGGAACTTGCTCCAGGTAGGTGCGCCGGAAATGGCTATCCATCGGGATGAGTGCGTGCTTGCGCATCATCTCATCATAGGCACGGCGGAGATAGCGCCCCGCGAGATCCTGCTGCTGGTTGGCAGCCAGGGCCTGGCTGTAGCGGAACATGACCTCTTCGCTGACACACTCAACGATCTGAGCAAAGCCGAAGCGTTGGTAGATGCCGTGTGCGCGCTCGGCGGCCTCTAGCGCCTGAGCGAGGTAGCCCTGCTGCGCGTGGGCATCCGGATCGGTCTGCGCCAGACCCAGATAGGCAACGACTGCAGTGGTGAGCGCTGCCATCTCATACTGCTGCGATACCAATGGGCTGCTCTCGGCCAGCGCGACGATCTCTCGTATCAGATCCAGGCTCCCCTCCAGCGCTGCGGTGACGGCGCTCGAATCGCCACGTGCTGCTGCGCGCGCTGCCTTTGCGTTGAGGAGCGCTGCGTGCACGAGCTTCAGGCTCGCCTGGGCGCGGTCCTGCACCGGTTCTCCAATCGTCTGGATCTCGCTCAGGGCTTGCCCGGCGCCCTCGTGGTCTGCTTGGGCAATCTGGATCTGGGCGATGTGGAATAGCGGGTAGACCTCGTCGCGCGTGCCCGATAGGATGTGCCGGCACTCATTGAGGGCGTTGAGCGCCGCTGCGTGGTCGCCCAGGTAGATGCCGGTGATGCGTCCCACCGCCTGTAGCGCCTGGCTCTCCATGGGGCGGTGACCAGTCTCGCGGCTGGCGTGAAGGCGCTCCTGTTGGTACTCAGTTAGCAGCCGATAGTAGTCACCGCTGCGCTCGTACTCGAGGCCGAGCAAGTTGAGTAGAGCCATCTGGGTGACCCTGTCCTCGAGTCCTTCGCTCATCGCCAAGGCGGCGGCTGCCTCGAGATACTCCATGCTGCGTTCTGGCTGATCGCCGAAGGCATAGATGCCACCCATACCGACCAGCAGTCGGGCTTCGAAGTACCGGTCCCGAGCCTGGCGTGCAGACTCGAGCGCTTTCTCGGCCAGCTCTTGCCATGTTGGATCGCTGAGCGCGAGCCGTTGGTTGATAATTGCCACCAAGCTCTCCAGCTCGCGGCGGCGGTCGCCAACCTGTTGCGACAGCTCCAGCGCCTCCTCAGCCAGCGCGATACCTTGCTCGATCTCGATCCGGGATTGGTAATCCCCGACACCAGGCTGGTGGAGCAGGGCATCGATGAGGTAGGTAGGATCATCGATGGCCAGTTCGCGCCCCAGGGACAGCAGCGCACCTGCATCGGCACGCATCTCCTCGAACGCGGCCATCAGGAAGTAGACCTGGTGACGGCCAAGGAGCACCTGGAACCGTTGAATCTTGAGATCGTGCAGCAGCACCGGGTCGGAGGCCTCGGCGCTGAGTTGGTCGATGAGCTGCAGTGCGTGAGTGAAGTGCTGGCACGCATCTGTGTTCGCATACATATGCTTGGCCCGGTCGGCGTTCTTGAGTGTATAGTGCAGCTCCCTGGCGGGGCGCCGGGCCTGTTGGAAGTGGTACGCCAATGCCCCACAGTAGAGCCCCTGATGTTGAGCGGACGGGTCGGCCTGGGCTTGCCTCTCCAGATACTCGGCAATCCGCAGATGGTAGGCGATTCGCTGGGGGCTCAACAGACTCTCGTAGGCTGCGTCGCGGATTAGTTTGGACTGGAAGACGTACTCGATGCCCAGGTCGGGTACCCGGCCCCGCTCGGAGATGAGTTGTGCGCGCTGCAAAGCTGTCAACACCTCCCGCAGATCCGGGAGATCTGGAGAGATTGCCCGCAGCACTTCGGACCAGAAGACAGAGCCGATGACGGCGGCGCGCTGAAGTACCTCTTGCTCGTCGGGTGCAAGCCGGTCGATGCGGGCCATCAGGAGGCCCTGCAAGCTGTCGGGCAGGCTGAGCGTCGTGACTGCCTGCGTGGCGCGCCAACGCTTTACGATGTGGCCCTCTGCATCGGTGCTCTCCTCGCGGGCAAGCACGCCATTCGCGATGAGCGACCGCACCAGCTCCTGAGTGAAGAACGGATTCCCCTCGGCTTTCTGGATAACGAGTGTCTTGGTCTCCTCCGGCAGTACATCTGGCCCAACCATCTGATCGATGAGGGCTGCGCTTTGGGCGCTGTCCATTGGTCGTATGTTCAACTGTACCAGCCGGTGTGGGTACTCGGTCTCGACGTAGTGCCGGAACTCCCATACCGTCGAACGACGCTCAGGTCTGAACACCAGCACCCACAACAGGTCCAGGTAGTCGCACAGGGGTAGGCAATACTTCAGCAACTCCAGCGACGTAGCGTCGGCCCAATGCATATCGTTCAGCGTGATGAGTAGTGGACCGGTCTGGGCGAGTCCCTCTACCCACCGCCGAACCGCCAGAAAAAGACGCTGCCGCTGCGTATCGGCGTCAAGGTGCTGGATCTGCTCTGCGTGCGCGGGCTCCAGCGGCAGTCCCAGGAAGTTTGCGAGATCGGGATAGTACTCGGCGACCGCCTCGCCCCAAAGAGCCTCGGTGTGTTGGCGCAGCCGATCCCGGGTGCTCTCCCTGGACTCATCCTTACCAATGCCAAGCCAGTGGCGCATCAGGTCGTGCCACATCGCATAGGGCTGCGACTGATCGTACGAGCGAGCGCGGCCCCGCAACTCGCGGACTCGGGGCCGGGGCTGGCGGACGACGCCATCGTCGGACGAGACTTCGCGTTCGGCAGCGGCAGGCTCTGTGTCATGGATCCCGGCTCGTAGGGCCTCCTGCCTGGCGATCTGTCGCCGGGCTTCCTCAAGCAGCAAGGACTTCCCGACGCCGCGTTCCCCGGTCAGCATGACGATGCCGCCGCGGCCTTCGCGCAGATCCTCAATGCACTCAATGAGCGTTTGCAGTTCCCGGTCACGACCGATGAGGGGGCTGGTCACCTCAAAGTCGGGTGTGCGCTCCAGTGACATCCGCGAGTTGAGCGGTCGGTAGACGTTGATCGGCTGGCTGATTCCCTTGACGGTGATCTCGCCCAAGGGAAGCCAATCAAACTGCTGCTCCACAAGTCGATACGTGTTCTCGCTTACGAGAACGGTGCCTGCTTCCGCGGCCTGCTCCATACGTGCGGCAAGCGCAATGGCTTCGCCCATCGCCGTGTTCTCGCTGTAGGTTCGGTCGTTGCCGACGCTGGTGACAATAACCTCGCCGGTGTTGACGCCCACACGCAACGAGAGGTCTATCCCCTCGCGCTGCGCCAACTGGGCGGCGTACGGCTTCAGTGCTCGCTGCATTGCCATCGCGGCAAGTACCCCTCGTTCGGGATCGTCCTCGTGTGCCACCGTCGTGCCGAAGAACGCAACCAGACCATCGCCCCGGAACTGATCGACCTTCCCATCAAAGCGGTAGATTTCGGCCTCGAGCAACTGGAAGACGTGGTTCATCATCTCAACCCACGCCTCTGTGCCTACTGTCTGGAGGAGGTCGGTGGATCCGCGCACATCCGCCAAGATGATGGTCGCTACGCGACGCTCTCCCTCAAGCTGCTGTGGCTCGACGGGTAGGTTTTCGGAGTCAGTGGGAGCTCGGGTGAGTGCCGGGGCAGGGGTAACGGCTTCGGCCACGACGTGCTCGCCTGGCGCGAGCCGCGAGCCGCAGCGAATGCAGAAATGGTAGTCAGCCGGAACGGCAAAGCCACAGCTGACACAGGTGCGGGTCAGCCGGTTGCCGCACATCCCGCAGTACTGGGCATCCTCGCGGTTGCGGAAGCCGCATTTCGGGCAGTTCATTGGGTTCATTCTCGCTGGCTCGGCGCGCGAGCAGTGGGTCGCTCACTCCTCGGCCCGGGATGCCTTCAGGCGCAACGCCGGCGCCAGTTACCTCGCTGTTATGCGCCGAGCCTCCGGTGCCTAGTTGGCGTCTAGCGCCGTGCGGAAGCGGCGGACCAACTCGATCAGAATCTCAACCGCTATGTCGCCGTCCCGCCTCAGCGCACCCAGGAAGCCCTCGCGAGGGAGTATCAGGCAGTGGGTGGCTTCGGTGGCGATCACGGAGGCCGTCCGAGGGCCGTTGTCCAACAGCGCTAACTCGCCAAAGAAATCGCCCGGCCCGAATGTATTGACTACGACGCTTGTGCCGTCGCCACGCTCACGAACAGCCTGGGCTGCACCCGAAGCGACTACGAAGAAGCCATAGCCATCCCTTCCCTGCGGGACGATGACTTCACCAGGGGCGCACTTACGCTCGACAAAGAGCTTCCCCAAGGTGTTCAGTTGCCGACGCCCCAGATTGGCGAAGAGAGGGACCTTTTGGATGATCTCAGCAATTTCCTCGTCACGGCTCATAGGGTCCTCCAGATGATGCAGAACACTCACTCTGCCCTGTTGTGTGGGCTGCTTATGCCAACCCTCTACGTTGCGCGAACTGAGACGATCACGGTGTCGGCAAAGCCTCACGCAACTATGGAGCTATTATAACGCAGCACCAGACCTGAGCAACTCAGCGAAGCTGGTGCTCACCCTGGTAGTGCTGTTGCGCTTTACATTCCGTGCTCTCGACCCTATACTTGGGTCTATCCACTACCCAAGGGAGGTATCAGACCCATGGTTGAACAAGATGAACTGATCCAGATCCTGATGCGTATTCCCCTTTTCAGCGGCCTGCGCCGCCGGCAGTTGGACCGCATCGCCAGGCGCTTTGTCGATCGTGACTACAAAGAAGGCGAAGCGATTGTCACGCAGGGCAAGAGTGGCGAGGGCTTCTTCGTTATTCTGTCGGGCGAGGCTGATGCGGTACACCGGAGGGCAGATGGCACGACCGTGGTGCTCAACCCTCTGTTACCCGGCGACTTCTTCGGTGAGATGGCGCTGCTGACCGATCAGCCAAGAACGGCATCAGTCATAGCAAAAGAGCCAACACGCTGTGGCGTCCTGACGCGGTGGGACTTCCTGGGCGTGATGAAAGAGGATTCCGAAATGGCGGTGTCGGTCCTTCAGGAGCTGGCAGCACGGTTCAGCAAGTTGCTAAACGCGCTTTGATCATCGCTTAGGTCTGTGATCTTCGCGGGGTGCAGCGCCCGTACTTCGGCCTCCCTTACCAGTGCATCTGGCAACGCTGCGCCCCGTGACGGATTTGTGCAGGAGGTGTCATGCAGATACACATTTTCGATGACAAGTTGGCGATGGGTGCTGCTGCTGCGGAGCGTGTGGCTGCGGAGCTGAACACGGCCATCGCGACGCGTGGTGAGGCAACGCTGATCCTCGCGACCGGGGCGAGCCAGTTCGAGATGCTTGCCAGTCTGGTCAAGCAGGACGTGGACTGGGCTCTGGTCACCGGTTTCCATCTGGACGAGTACCTTGGCCTGCCGGAGACCCACCCTGCTAGCTTCCGGCGTTACCTCAAAGAACGATTCGTGAATGTCGTCCCTAACCTACAACGGTTTCACTTTGTCGACGGCGAAGCGCCCGATCCGACGGTCGAATGCCAACGGCTTGGCGCGCTGATCCGGGATCGAGTCGTCGACGTAGCTTGCATTGGCATCGGCGAAAACGGTCACCTGGCATTCAACGATCCGCCGGCTGACTTCGGCACTGAAGAGCCTTACATCGTGGTTGAACTGGACGAGGCCTGCCGTCGCCAACAGCTCGGTGAGGGATGGTTTCCCACTTTGGAAGCTGTACCGGAGCGAGCAATCTCTATGAGCATTCGCCAGCTTATGAAGAGCCGAGCTATCGTGTGCACAGTCCCGGATGCACGCAAGGCAACGGCTGTCAGGGGCGCGGTTGAGGGTCCCGTCACGAACGCGCTGCCCGCGTCGGTCCTGCAGACCCACGCGAAATGTGATATGTACATGGACTGGGCTGCTGCGCGGCTGCTGGACCCGGCGCGGCTCGGATCCCAAGTGTGAGGCGGTGAATGCGGACGATTACCGGGTTTATTGATCTGCAAGTCAACGGGTTTGGCGGTGTCGATTTCTCGAGCCCCAGCCTCACAGAGGAGGCCCTTGCGCTTGCCTTCCGCGCGCTCGTGTCGCGGGGCACGGTGGCGTTCCTGCCCACCGTGATCACGAGTCCATTGGATGTCTACCGGCGGAACCTTCCGCTGATTGCCCGTGTTGGGCGGTCAGACGAATTCCGGGGCCACGTCCTGGGGATCCACCTGGAGGGCCCCTTTATCTCTGCAGAGCCGGGCGCAGTTGGGGCGCATGATCCGCGCTACGTGATTGCTCCCGATGTCGCGCTTTTTCTGCGGCTGCTCGACTGGGCCGACGGTACGGTCAAGATGTTGACGCTTGCGGCGGAAATCCCCGGAGCGGAGTCGGTTGCTGCAGCCGCGGTGAGCGCGGGGCTCACTGTGTCAATAGGACACTCCCTCTTTGACACGACCGATCTCAAGCGCATGAGCAGCGCCGGTGCGTGTGCGCTCACCCATCTTGGGAATGGCCTCCCCAACCTGCTGCCACGCCATCCCAATCCCATTTGGGATGGTCTGGCGGACGATGCGTTCACGGCAATGGTTATCTCGGACGGGCACCATCTGCCCGCCTCGACGCTGAAAACCATAGCGCGGGCCAAAGGAGCCGAGCGGCTGGTTGTGGTCAGTGACGCCTCACCCGTGGCGGGGCTGCCCCCGGGAGAGTACCAGGTGATGGGGAACCAGGCTGTGCTGGAGCCCTCTGGACGCTTGCACAATCCTGAGAAGCAGTGTCTCGTGGGGTCTTCGGCGACGATGCTGGAGTGTGTGAACTTCCTGGCGTCGCTAGGTGTTTTCACTCCGGCGGAGTTGCTGGCGGTCGGGTACCATAACCCCCTCAGGCTCATCGGCTGCGCAGCCAACGAGATTGGTGCGGGACCGGGGCCGATGACGTTCGAGTCGGGTGCCTTCCGCCTATGAAACTGCTTCCGGCGAGAGAGCAGTGACTGAGAAGGACCTCTAGCGAATGCTGTCGGCCTGGACCACCCAAGAGCTGCTGCTGGCATGGGGCATTGTCGCCGCAGGTGCCCTGATTCAGGGCGCTGTGGGCTTGGGCATGGGACTGGTGGCAGTGCCGGTGCTGCTGCTGATCGACCCTGTGTTCGTTCCTGGACCCATGTTAGGCTGTGCGCTGGCGCTGACGTTTTCCATGATCATGCGCGAGCGCCGTTCGGTGGACCTGTTGGGCCTGAAGTGGGGGCTGCTGGGGCGACTCGTGGGCACGGCGATTGCGTCCCTGCTGATGGTGCGCATGTCGCAGGATGTGATCTCGGTCGCATCGGCGTTGCTGGTCTTGGTCGCTGTCGTGCTCAGTCTGTCCGGTTGGCGGCTGATCCCCAACTCGGGTGTGCTATTGGGGGTGGGGACAGTCTCGGGCATCATGAGCACCTTCTCTTCAGTAGGTGGGCCGCCGATTGCTCTGCTCTACCAGGATGAGGAGGGGCCCCGACTGCGTGCAACCCTTTCGGGCTATCTGATCTTCGGGTCGATCGTTTCGCTGGTGGGGCTGGTGCTCGTGGGGCGCTTTGGGAGAGATGAGTTGATCGCAACCGCGTTCCTCTTGCCCGCTGTGGCCGCGGGGTTTGTGCTATCCGGGCCTGCCCTCTCAGTCCTTGATCGGGGCTATACGAGGAAGGCCGTGCTCCTCATCTCGGCGGTCACCAGCGCCTCACTCTTGCTGAAAACCTTGGGCTGAACGAGTGAATGACACCAGGCTGGGTACCAACTGCCGATTGCCAAGGGCCGTCGACGCAGGCTGCGCTGACGGAGCCGTCGCACGGGGTGTGCGTCCGGACAGGGCCATCGAAGTTGCGCCGTCGATGGCCCCGTCCGGGATCCTCCTTGGATGTAAGACATCTAGTGAGTCTGCACCAGGTAGGCGCTGATTCCCGTCGAGCCCGGCGCTTCATCCGGATAACTCTCCAGGATGAAAGCATTTGTGCTCTCGACCAAAGCTCTAACCACGCTCTCACGTGCCTGGACCACGGCCCAGGCCTGGGCGCCGAGCAGGTCGAGCGCCCAGTGGAGCAGGCGCCGCCCCATCTCGCGGTCTTCGTAGCCCGGTGCGATGTAGAACCAAGCCAGTAGGTCCTCGTCGATCGCGATAGCGGTGCCGTTAACGGACGCGCCGACCTGGTACCAGCCTGCAGGCTCGAAGATGTGGCAGATCCTCTCCAGTCTTTCCTCATAGTGTTCGCGAATGATCTTCATTCGATGTCTCCTCTTGAGCAAGCGCCTCCGCGTCCAGCGGCTTGCGATACACGGAGTTGCGCTTCACGACTTGGTAGCCCATACTCTCGTAGAGCTGCAGGGCGCCGTTAGGGTTCTGCGCATCCACTCCCAGAGCTGTCTCTGTCATCCCGACGTCGCGATGAACCCTAAGGCTGCGCGCGATCAGTGCGCGGGCCAATCCCCGGCGTCGCCAGGGCCGACGCACGCAGATGGTCTCTGTGTACCCCCGCTTGCGGTTGTACTCTTGGTTCTCCGCGTCGCTGATAAAGTTCAGCACCATCCCGGCGACTTCATCTCCGGCCCAGGCTACCTGCCAGAGGTCGGGTGTGAAGGTTGGCGATTGCTGCCAGCTCTCCAGGTTGCTGTAGGCCCACTCGGCTTCCGAGTAGCCCCAGTGGTCCTGGAAGGCCTCTCTGGCGGCGTCCCAGATCTGGCGGAAGTGCTCGGGCCTTGCCGGTCGGACGTCGATGCCCTCGGGTAGATCGAGGTCCGGGATGTCGTCCAGACTGGACCGGACCATCTCGAAGCCGTAGCGCACGGCGCAGTAGCCTTGCGCCTCCAGCAACTGTCGCAGGTGATGCTCGCCGTCGGAGGCCCACGCTTCGTAGAAAGCTGGCAGCGAGCTGTTGTGGCCTCTGGCAATCTCGGCCAGGCGACGTTCGCTGAACCTCAGCATCGCCAGGCGGATGCCGTAGCCGCGCCACTCGGGAAGCAGGAAGCTTAGGTGGCTGTAGACGCGCTGCCCATCATCCACAAACTGCCACCAAACACGGCTATAGCCGACCACGTGGCCGTTGACCTCGGCGAAGAGCATATCGGTCTGCGGATCGCTGTTCACCAGATGCGCATAGTTGCGCCTGATGTCATCGAGGGTGTCGGTACGCTCGATCTGATCTGCCTCCTTGCTGCGCTCAATCACTGCCAGCATCGAGGGGTAATCCTCCTCGCCAGCGAATCCTCTGAAGCGAAGGCCAGCAATCGCCGGCGGCTCAGAGACGGTCCGAATCGTCGTCAGTTCTGCTAGATGCGACATCGCTTTCTCCTTGTACTCAATACCGAGACGCAAAAAAAGAGGCCGTGGGATTTCCCACGGCCTCTGACTATGCTTGGCATGCAAACGACCGTGGGTATCGCAGTCGCCCACGGTCGTTTCAGATGTGTTAGGTTATTCTAACCTTCTGGGAGGCGCACTGCGACAAGGCAATTGGGCCAGACCACCCTCTGGCACTGCCCCGAAGCTCAACAAAGCAACGTTTATGCTCACAGCACTCCTCCAAAAAAACGTCTTACTCACACTACAACACGTATTTTACCTAACCTCTAGTTTTTGTCAAATGGCATGATGCGGGCACTTGCCGGAGGGTGCTATACTAGGCGGATGGCGATGAAACTGAGGAGTAGCGACGGCGACGGTGGGACGGGGGCAGCATACCGTCTCTCCGAAGGCTGGTACCGAGCGTTGAGCCTGGCTGTGCTGTTCCTGGCGGCCATGTTGCGGTTTGTCGCTCCAGACTGGGATGGCGGGATCGCGGCACATCCCGACGAGCGGTTTCTCGTCGGCGCAGCACAGACAGTGCCTCTCTACGCCAATGTGTGTGCCGCCATCCCGGATTTCCCCTACGGTCATCTGCCGGTAACCCTTGCGCGCCTGGTCATCCTAACCGCGCCCGGCGCCGATCCGCTGTATGCCTTGCGTTTGTGCTCGGCGCTGGTGGGTGTAGTGTTGGTGGCTTTGGCTGGGGCCTGCGGCAGACGGTTGGCGGGTCGGGCAGGCGGACTGCTCGCTGCAGGCGCCGCGGCCTGGGCGCCTTTCCTTATACAGGAGGGGCACTTCTACACCGTGGATCCGCTGGCCTCGGCACTGGCTTGCGCTGCTGGCCTCGCCATCGGCAGACGACGCTGGTGGGCGGGGGGCGCCCTCGCTGGCCTTGCCGTCGCCTGCAAGGCGAGTTTGGCAGTCGTCGCTGTGCCCTTTGCCATTTTCGGCATCTGGGTCGAACCAGCCACGCCGGATATCCATCAGGCGGGGCGTCGCCTCGGCGCGATGGCCACAGGCGCGCTCCTGGCCTTCGCGGCGGTCTCGCCCTGGTCGCTTCTGGCGTCGGTGGCGTGCTGGCGCGGGCCGTGGGTTCAGAGCCTGATGGCTAGCGGGCGGGTGGAGTTCCCCTATACGCTGCAGTACGCCAACACGCGCCCCTATCTCTACCCATTGGCCCAGATGTCCTTGTGGGGACTTGGCCCAGGCGTCACGCTTCTGGGGCTGGTGGGCCTCGCACGTGCGATCTTAACGGGTGATGCCAGGAGGAGGCCAAGCGTCCGGATCGGCTGGCTGCTGGCGCTGGTCTACCTCCTCGGGTTCGGCGGGCTACATGTGAAGTTCGCGCGCTACATGCTGCCGCTCTACCCCTGGTGGGCGGGGCTGGCGGCCTACGCAGCACTCCCGGGCCTTGCCAACAAGCACGCGCGGCCGGATCGTGCTCCGGCGCAGGTCTCCAGCCAACCGGCGCGCCGAATCGTGAGAGCAGGGGGGCTGGCCATCGCGTGGATTCCCACTGTGCTCCTGGGGATCGCGCAGACGTCGCTCTATCGCGCGCCGCACCCGTGGGAGACCGCGTCGCGGTGGCTCTATGCCAATGTCGAGCCAGGTGACACCATCGCTGTCGAAACCTGGGACCATCCTCTGCCGGCGCTTCTGCCGGGGCAGGATCCGATCGCTTCCCAGCAAATCGAGTTGCCCGTGCTTGCGGTGGAAAGCCCCGAGAAGATGGCAGCCCTGGAAGATGCTGATCGGCGCGCGGCCTTCGTCGTGTTGGCAAGCCGGCGTGGATATGGCGGTATCTCGACAAGGCCCGAGGAGTATGCCGCGACACTGACCTGGTACCGCAATCTGCTCTCGACTCGCGAGGCAAGGGTCTTCGCGCGGTGCCCGAGCATCGGGCCATTGGCGGTCACCGACGACCCAGTCGCGGATGCAGGTCTGTCTCTAGGGGTGTCGCTTGCGGAGCGATGTGGCGCCTCCTATGCCCTAAGGCTGCCGCGCCTCGATGAGAACTTCCGCGTGTATGACGCGCCGACGGTGATCGTTCTCAGCGAGTAGCCGTCTGGGGTTGGCGCAGCCGGGGTGCTTGTCGTGAGGTGCTTCCGTGCTAGAATGCCCCTTTGGAGTCTATATGTCCGATTTCTATCCACTTCTGATCTACTTGGGTTTCGGTGGTGGGCTGCTGCTGCTGGGCATAAGTTCCTTCCGCAAGACGCGCGCTGTTCGAAGACTTCTTTCGGCCGGTTGGGCAACCCTGTTAGTGCTGTTGTGGGGCCTGGGACCGTTGACCGGCAGGTGGGCCATATCTATGTGGTCGCCCAGCAGTGTGGCAGGGGGGTGGATGTTGCTCGAAATGAGTCCCGCCCTCTGGTGGTGCGCGCTTGCTGTGGGTCTGGCGGTATGTGGCGTGCAGTGGGTCACCGCCTCGGAGCAGGGAGAGCCTCTGCCGTTGACGGGTAGCCTGGTCGTGATCAGTTTGACCGTCGTATGGCTGGTCCTCGCCAGCGGCTCGCTCCTGATGACGCTGGCAATGTGGGCGGTCTTTGATGTTGTCTGGTTCGCCGTCCGTCTTGTAGGTAGCACGGATGGTGAGCAGGTCGTTTGGGGTGCAGCCATCAACGGGTTGGCCTCGCTGGTCCTGTGGGCAACTTCGCTTTTCATCTTGCAGGACGGCGCGAGCGAGCTATGGTGGCTCATGCGGCCCTCTTACCCGGTCCTGACGCTCTTGACGACGGCTTGCCTCATGCGCGTTGGGTTCTATCCGTTCCAGGTTGTGCATACCGAGGCCGCCGGCAGGTCGCGGGGTTTGACGCTGATGGGCATGTTCTCCCCGCTGACTGGTGTGGCGTTGCTCTATAGGCTGCTTTCTCTTCCGGGTGGCGGCGTACTCCCCGAGTGGGTTGTGGGGTGGGGCGTTATCTCGGTGCTGTGGGCGGGCATCAAGAGCCTTAGTGCTGGTGGCAGGGACAGACTTCGCCTGGCCTGCAACGGTATGCTGCTTGCTGCTGTGACCGGAGCCGTAGCGCTGAACAGTGCCGAGTACCTCGTGTGGGGGGCCGGGGCGTGGATTGCGTGCCAGGGCCTCTTGCTGGCGTCGCGGCGCTTCAGCTCTCGTGAGTACGTGTGGTTCTGGCCGACCTTGCTGAGTGTGGGGATTTTGCTTGGGGTGCCGGCATCGCCTTTCCATCAGCTGTATGGCGCTGTTCTGGCTTCATCTTCGTGGCTGTGGCGGCTGATATTCGCTGTAGGGCTTGCTTTCATCGTGGCCTCGCTGCTAAGGAGTGCTGTGTGGCGTGCCGAAGGGCGCGTCCGCCCGCCCTCGTTGCTGCGCTTAGCTAGCCTGACCGCCGGTCTGGTCATCGGAGTAGGCGGGATCATTGTGTCTTGCCTGTCGATCGATGCACTGCCCATGACACCGGTCGCGTATCTTCTGTGGGTTTTCGTGCTAGTCGGAGGGATGGCTCTGGCTCGCTGGGGTGGTGGTGTGCGGGCGACGCTGAGAAGAGGTGCGCCGGTTGTCGAGCTACTGGATCTGAGGTGGCTGTATCGAGCAGCCTGGCAGGGGGCAGAGAACCTGTTGGGGACGGTGCGTGTGACGGCCGAGGTGGTTGAGGGTAGCGGATCGGTGCTCTGGTCGGTGCTGATACTCCTGCTTGTCCTGATGGTGGTGGGGAGCCGATGAACCCGTTTGTGGTGTGGTTGGAGAGTTTCTCCAGATTCGTGTCGCTCCCGGCTGCGTGGGGCATCTTCGTGGCCGGCGCAGTGATCTATGTCATCAATGCCTGGCGCATTCGTTTTCTGGCTTTGGTGGTGCAGTATCTATTCATAGGCGTGCTCTTCACTCGGGTTTTCGACACGCGCCCCGAGATGGCCATCATGAAGATCACAGTAGGGTGGCTGATCTGCGGTGCCTTACTCGTCAGCGCACGGTACCGCAGCCAGGCACTGCCGGGCTCACGTCAGCTCGTCCGCTGGGCGGCCAATCTGCCCTTCCGGGTCCTGATCCTGGCAGCTGGAACGGTCATCGCGTGGCTCGCGTCCCAGCGCTTCGCGTTGCCTTTCGTTTCGGCGGACCTGGGGTTGGCTTGCCTGCTGTTGACTGTCCTGGCGATTCTGTTCTTCGGGACTGAGGAGGCCGATCCCGGCGTCGTCGGTGTGGGAATCCTCAACCTTCTGGCTGCGCTCGATATCTTCTATTCCGCACAGGATCCCGGGTTGCTCGTAACGGGGTTACTGGTGGTAGTAAATCTGCTCGTTGGTCTGGCCACATCGTACCTGATGGTCACAGAGGTGGCGACGTGACCCTTTCTGGGCCGGTGTTCATCGTAGGGGTGTTGATGGCGGTTGCAGGGATCCTGCAGGTGCTGCGACGATGGACCGGGCTGATGGCCTGGGCATCGGTTGCGGTTACTGGCGCCGTCGGAGCGCTGATCGCGCTGGTGCCCCTTGACCAGACTTTCACGTTGGGTCCGCTCTCGGTGGCACCTGGTGAGCCATTCGTGCTGCTCGGCCGGGTGGTGGTGATCGATGCTGTAGACCGCCTGCCGTTGATGTTCATCTGCTTCACGGCCTTGGGTCTCTTCATAGTAGCGTGGCGATTGCTGCCGCACTCGAATTTCTACCCTGCGGGGCTGGCCATCGTGGCGCTGTTGGCAGGTGCGCTGATGGTGCAGCAGGTAGTCTATGCCGCCCTGCTCGTGGAGATGGCGGTGATTCTCGGCATCTTTCCACTGCACGAGCCTGTCATTGGACCGGATGGAAGTCGCTATGGTGGTCAGGCGCGGGGTGGGTTGCAGTACATGACCTACGCCACGTTGGCGCTGCCCGGGCTGATGATCACCCAGTTGCTGCTGGAGCAGTTCGCGATCTTTCCAAGCGATCTGGGGCTGTTGCAGTCAGCCACGATTCTGCTCGGACTCTCGTTCGCCATGCTCCTCGGAGCGGTGCCGTTTCAGTCCTGGCTTTCAACTGTTGCCACTGACGGATCGCCACCGGTCGTGACGTTCCTCTTCACGGTTACGCTGGGAACAGTCTGGTTCCTGCTGCTGGCCTATCTGGAGGCCTATTCCTGGTTGAGCGATCAGGCAGCCTTCAGTTCCCTGTTCACTGTGGTTGGGTTGCTGATGATGGTGGTGGGAGGGGTGCTCGCGGCATCGCAACGGAAGCTGGGTAGGATCGTTGGGTATGCGACGCTTGTGGATAATGGCGCTATGTTCGTGGCGCTTGGAACGCACCAGACGGCCGGGCTGGCACTCACCGCTGTAATGCTGGCGGCTCGCCCTTTCTCACTGGCGCTGATGACCTTGGGTCTCGATGGCATGCGGCGCCTGGGGCAGGGCGATGACCACGTCGACAGGCTGGTCGGCGCTGCGTGGACTGCGCCCTGGCGCACCTTGGCGTTCATGGTAGGCGGTGTGGCGATGGCCGGTTTCCCACTGTCGCTTGGCTTCTCGGCGCGGTGGGGGTTGTATCGTCTGTTGACACAGACCAACCTCTTCCAGGCGATCTTGGCGTTGGGAGGCAGCGCGGGCGTAATGATGGGGCTCGTGAGTACGATGCGTGTGTTGCTGGCCGCCAATCGCGGACAGGTGCCGGCAAAGCAGAGTACCGAAGACCCGATCGTGCTCGTGTTGATCATTGCGCTGATAGGCGCAACCCTGGTCTTGGGCGTCTTCCCGCAGTTGGTGAGCCAGCTCGCGCTTCAGATGGCGCAGGAGTTCACGTTCTTTGCGCAGTAAGGTGGTGGTTCAGCGCAGCGTCATGGCGATCGGCTGTGGGGCGTGTGAGGAGGTCGCCTGATGAGTATGGCCTGTGACGGAGTGGCACGGTGTCACTGAATCTCCTGGACTATCGGATCAGACAGCGCGACTACCTGCTGAGAATTGCCCGGGCCCTGGTCTCGCGTCTGAATATCCGCGCCGTGCTACGGCTGATCCTGCAGGGCTCTGTCGATATGCTCCAGGGCCAGTCGGGTCTGATTGCGCTGAGCGATGAGGGCGGGGGATTCAGTTTTTGGGCCAGCTATGGCCTTCCCCCGGCATTGGTGGATTCGTTCAAGCCGCTGGTTGAGGATGTGCCGGAGGTGACGCGGGCCGAGGAGTTCCTGATTCCAGGTGTCAGCGAGAAGGTCGGGCGCATTGCCGAGGCCACCGGGCTGTTGTTGAGACAGGTGGTAGCCTTGCCGATGATCGTCGAGCAGGACCTCCTGGGTATGATCTTCATCTTCCGCGCCCAGAGTGTGCGATTTTCTCCCGATGACTACCAGATCCTCTCGAGTTTCGCCGACTATGCCGCGATCGCGGTGCACAACGCGCGACTCTACGAGTCTGCGGTAACGGAGCGCCGGCGCTTGGATGCGCTGCTCGATTCGAGTGCCGATGGCATCATGGTCCTAATGCCGAACCTGCGGATCGAACGGTTCAATCGCGCGCTGGTCACGCTTACAGGCTGGCGAGCGGCAGAAGCGATCGGTCGCCCCCATGATGATGTGATCACGTGGGCACAGCGGCGCTCACGTCTGACGCTAGAGGACGCGACGGCCCAGGGCTGGCCAACGGATGAGGGGCGGACGCTCTACGTCGAGGGCGAACTGAGGCGTCGGAACGGCAGCCGGGTGTCGCTAGGTATCACCTACGCGCCTCTTATGACGCGGAATGGGCGTCTGCTCAACATCATCGGTACCGCCCGTGACATCACGCGCTTCCGCGAGGCTGACACGCTGAAGGATACGTTTATCTCGGTGGTCTCGCACGAGCTCAAGACGCCGGTCTCCATCATCAAGGGCTATGCCGAGACCCTGCGCCGGCCCGAAGCGCTTCGCAGCCCGGCCCTGGTCGACGATATGCTCGCGGATATCGTGCAAGAATCGGACCGGCTTACCCGCCTGGTCGACGACTTGCTCGATGCTTCGCGTCTGCAGGCAGGAGGGCTTCCGTTCCATGAGGTCGAAGAGGTGGATCTGCGTCTTATTGCACAACGGGTGATAGAGCGTTATCGTCCGCGGACCAATCGTCACGTGCTCACACTGGCGTTCGCGGAGGATTTTCCGACTGTGCTGGGCGACGCGCGACGTCTCGAACAGGTCCTTGACAATCTCGTGTCGAACGCGATTAAATACTCACCGCGTGGTGGCACGGTCGATGTTCGCGGGCGTGCAACTCCTGCTGAAGTCGTCCTTTCCGTCTCTGACGAGGGGGTCGGTATCCCCCTTGATGAGCAGGAGCGCATCTTCGATCGCTTCTACCGCGTAGAGGGTCCCGACACGCGCGCCGCTGCAGGGACCGGGCTGGGCCTGTACCTCACACGAGCTATCGTTACGGCTCACGGCGGGCGATGTTGGGTGACAAGCTCCCCCGGTCAGGGAGCGACGTTCTATGTAGCGCTCCCACGTGAGACGGGTCTGGCGCTCAGACGGGATGATAGTCTGGTATAATGACCGATGAGAATAGACAAAGGAGTCAATGCATGCCACCTAGATATCTAGCCGCCGTGACGTGCCCGTCATGTGGAACCCGATTCCAGACGCCAATTGAGCAGGTCATCGATGTTCGCGTAGATCCAGCGGCCAAGAACCGTGTACTCAGTGGAACCGTGAATGTTGCGGCCTGTCCAGCGTGTGGCGCAGGGGGGCCGCTCAACATTCCGTTCATCTACCACGATCCTGAGAACGAGGTCGCGCTGCTCTATTTGCCCGTCGAATCGGGCCCGAACGAAGTGGAACGCCAACGGGCTGCCGGTCGGCTGACGCGCCAACTGATGGACTCGATGGCGCCAGAGGAGCGGAAGGGGTACCTGCTTCGCCCCGAAACCTTTATCGGCATGGAGTCACTGATCAAGCGTGTTCTCGAGCTCGAAGGCGTCTCTGAGGACGACATGGCGCATAGCCAACGCCAGCGCGAGTTCCTGGGTACGCTGCTTCAGGC
>Ga0123333_10002158_pt1 | contig 20295 bp, 19 predicted proteins | sample BioC12SIPDNA_3_FD_89957 | JGI IMG/M metagenome (GOLD analysis project Ga0123333, IMG submission 89957) | Anaerobic biogas reactor microbial communites from Washington, USA - Biogas_R2_B C12 SIP DNA | ecosystem: Engineered > Bioreactor > Anaerobic > Unclassified | place: Washington, USA... | reverse complement strand
CGAGTCCGGCCAGGAAGCCTATGACAACACGATCAAGTCGCTCAAGATCGCAGAGCACAAGGATCTGCTGCTCCCGGTCATGAGCTGTCAGGATGGATTCATCACCGGTCACGGTGTGGAGCGCGTGGGGATCCTGCCGGATGAGGCCGTCCGCGAGTTCGTAGGCAGCTACGATCCGGAGCACTATCTGCTCGACACGGATCATCCCGTGACGATGGGGGCTTGGGATTTCACGGACTACTACTTTGAGCACAAGCGGCAGCAGTCCGAGGCGATCAACAACTCGATGCCCGTGATCCTCGAGGTTTGCGAGGAGTACGAGCGGCTCTCAGAGCGGCCGCAGCCCATCCTGGATTGCTATGGCATGGACGATGCGGAACTCGCCGTGATCGTGCTTTCGTCCACGGCCGGCACAGCGCGCTCGGTAGCGCGCAGGCTGCGCGCCCAGGGAGCCAAGGTTGGCGTCCTCAAACCAAGACTCTATCGCCCGTTCCCGGCCCAGCAGATCGTGGATTGCATCAAGAACTGCAAGGCCGTTGCCGTGCTGGATCGCGCGATCTCCTTCGGCGCCCCGCAGGGCATGGGCCCGCTGTATACCGACGTCACCTCCGCGCTCTTTGTAGCTGGAATCAGCGGCCTTCCCATCGTGAACTACATCTATGGTCTCGGCGGCCGCGACACCACGCCCCCGATGATAGAGTCCGCCTTTGCTGACCTCAGGGTCATCGCCGATAGCGGCGATCGGGGAGATCTCGTGCGCTACCTCGGATTGCGCGCCTAGAGCCAACGACGACGCTGCGCATCGCCTGAATACAGCAGCAAGGAGCAACGATAATGACTGACCGTGTGCGCATAAACCTGCGGGATATCATCACCCCGGACGAGAAGCTGGCTGCAGGCCACCGGCTCTGTGCGGGCTGTGCCGAGCCTACCGCCGTCCGCCAGATACTGCATGCCATCGACGACCCCGTGGTGATCGCGGTCTCCACAGGGTGCCTCGAGGTATCCAGCACGGTATACCCTTACTCCTCGTGGAACGTGCCCTGGATTCACAGCGCCTTTGAGAACTCCTCGACGACCGTGTGCGGTGCAGAGGCGGCCTACAAAGCCCTCAAGCGCAACGGCAAGATTCCGGAAGACAAGAACATAAAGTTCATCGCCTTTGGCGGCGATGGCGCCAGCTACGATATCGGTCTTCAGTGGATCTCGGGCGCGCTTGAGCGCGGCCACAACTTTATCTATGTCTGCCTCAATAACGAGGCGTACATGAACACCGGTATTCAGCGCTCCAGCGCCACGCCCCGCGGGGCCAGCACAACAACCTCCCCCGAGGGCGCAGTGCTTCCCGGCAAGACCCAGTGGCGCAAGCCCTTTACACGCATTATGGCTGCGCATGACATCCCGTATGTCGCCCAGTGCTCGCCGCACAACTACCGCGACCTGATGCGTAAGGCCAAGAAGGCGGCTGCCGCCGACGGGCCGGCCGTGCTCAATATCATGGTCCCCTGCCCCCGTGGCTGGCGCCACGGCGGTGACGAAACCATGTCCATAGCCGAGTTGGCCGTGGATACCTGCTACTGGCCTCTCTACGAGGTCGAGAACGGCAAGACGACGGTGAACTACAAGCCGCGCGACAAAAAGCCGGTTGCCGACTGGCTGCGGCGCCAGGGGCGCTTCCGCCACCTGTTCCGCCCGGCCAATGAGTGGATCGTGGAAGAGATCCAGGCCAAAGTCGACCAGGAATGGGAGCGACTCCTTGCCGACGAGGCGAGCGGCCAGGCCTGATCCCGGCGCCAGTACCGGGGGGGCGGCGCGCACAGGGCGTGCTGCCCCTCCGCCAGACAGGAGGCGCAACGTTGCTATCATCGCGCGTACACGTGTCGGCGCATCCTCTCGTCAGCCAGAAGCTGACGCTTCTCAGGGACCAAGCAACGCCCTCACCCCTCTTCCGTCGGACGGTCTCTGAGATCTCATCTCTGATCGCGTTCGAGGCCACCAGTGACCTGGCGCTTACTGAAACCGTTGTCGTTACCCCGCTCGCTCAGGCCAGGGGTGCGGCCATGGCCGAGCGTATCGGGCTCGTACCGATCCTGCGGGCAGGGCTGGGAATGGTGGACGGGATCTCTCAAATGCTGCCAGAGGCACCGGTCTGGCATATCGGCGTTTTTCGCGATCACGAGACGCTCCGCCCCGTACCCTACTACAACAAGCTTCCGGCGCGCCCACGGCTCGACCTCTGCCTGGTTCTTGATCCGATGCTTGCCACCGGCGGATCGGCCATCGCCGCGATCGACATGCTGAAGGAGTGCGCCATTCCCCGCATCAAGTACCTCGGAATCATCGCCGCCCCGGAGGGGGTTCAAGCGCTGATAGAGGCCCATCCCGACGTGGACATCTACCTGGGTGCGCTGGACGATCATCTGACGCCTGCTCCTCAGAAGAGCGGCGATCCTCCGGAGGGGTACATCGTACCGGGCCTCGGTGATGCCGGCGACCGCCAGTTCGGCACTGCTTGAGCCATGGCAGGTATCGCACCTTTCCTGTTCGTTGCTGTCCCGGCCTTGGCGTACCTGATCGTCACGGTTCTGACCCCGGTAGCCCTGCGGTTGGGCACCAGACTGCAGATCGTCGACCGGCCAGGAGGTCGCAGAGCGCACAAGGGAGAGGTCGTTCGGATTGGGGGGCTGGGCATATATCCCGCCTTTGCCGCGGCCGCGCTCTTGCCTGTCGTGCTTGGGAGCCCTCGTGAAGACCCACTGGAGATCACCCGCCTATACGGTGTTCTCCTTGGCATGGGCGTTGTGTGGATCGTTGGGCTCTTGGACGATCGCTTCAAGCTGCCGCCAGCCGCGCAACTCGGCGGGCTTGTCCTTGCTTCGGTGATCGCCGTGCTCTTCAAGGTCTTTATCGAGCGGTTCAACAACCCCTTCACTGATACGCAGATCATCGTAGACTGGTATCTGATGCTGCCGATCAGCCTCGCGTGGATCACCGGGATGACCAACATGATCAACTCGATCGATGGCCTGGACGGGTTGGCGGCGGGAGTTACCGGTATCGCGAGCGCCATCCTATCGATCCACATGTTCCGGTTGGGTCAGTTCAGCGTATCGCTGCTGCCGCTCGCCCTGTTGGGATGCTGCCTCGGCTTTCTGAGGTACAACAGCGCCCCGGCGCGAATCTTCCTTGGAGGAGGGGCCTACGTCCTGGGTTACGGCCTGGCAACCATCTCCATCGTCTCTGGCGCCAAGGTAGCCTCTGCTCTGCTGGTCATGTGGCTGCCCATTGTTGACCTCGTATGGCAGGTTTACTCACGATGGCGCCGTGGGCAACCGATCTCGCTCGGAGATAGAGGTCATCTGCATCTGAGGCTGCAGGACTTGGGATGGTCGCAAAGGCACATCGTGGCGCTCTACTGTGGCGTCACGGCCCTTCTAGGTGCCGTCGCCCTGCTGATCCCCAACCGCATGCTCAAGCTGGCACTCCTGATAGCGTTCGGACTGGTGTTCGTCTGGTTCGTGACGTCAGTAGCACGCCGTGGCGGAGAAGACGTCGCCTCCGGCGATTAGCTAACCGTCTTGGCGCCGTAATTGCTGTCTATCAGGTAGTCCACCAGCTTTGCTGCATCGGCAAACTGAAAGCGGGGCACGGGGCGCGTGTCGACGATCTCGTCACTGACGATCGCGACAAGTTCGTCGATCGAGGCGATCGGCTCAGTTCCGGTCTCGGGCCGCATCACCTCGATCTTGGGGCACCGCTCACGCTTGAATCCCTCGGCGATGATCACATCGATATCCGTGGCCAGGCGATCCACGAGTTCACCCAGGGAGGGCTCCTCAACAGGGCGCTCCATCCAGGCGAAGCCTGCACTGCTGACGATTGCGACCACATCACTGCCAGCCTGGGAGAGTCGATACGTATCCGTTCCCGGGTGATCCAGTGAAAACCCTTCCCTGGAGTGTTTGATGACGGCCACGCGCTCACCTCGGCGGCGGTACTCCCTCACCAGGGCTTCCGCCAGGGTCGTCTTTCCCGCATTGTGCCATCCAACGATCGCGAATAGGTGCGCCATCTCTCTCCTCTAGACGGTAAGGCTGCTAACTTCAGGCGATTATACCACAGGGCGGTATGCCCCATCGACATCAGTCGATCTCTGCCAGGTCGGCTCCGTGCTTCAGTAGGAGTTCATGTCCACGCTGGCGCCCGGCCGACCATCGGGAGCGTCACGCTCCCATTGACATAGGCCCTCGGTTAGCGATATGATGGGTACGGTATAGTGCAGTCGGCCGCACAAGGTCGTACCACTCCGTTCGCGCCGCAATGAGGGCACTATGGACACCAGCCCGCTCCTCTGCGACATCAGGCGCGCGGACGCTCTGATCGTAGAGACGGCTAGGCGTCTCTACGCGGAGCGGCCTCCCGAAGCCGGTGAGTTCCGCGGACTCTTTGTCACTGACCAGGAGTTCTTTGATCTGCTTGCCCGCCCGTTCGGTGCCTCGCTCCCCTGCGAGGTTCCGATCCCGCGTTACTCTGGGCCCACCGAGGACCGCTGGACACGTCTGCAATCGGTGTTCTCTTTGGAGCAAGCCGAGGCCGACATTCTGCTCTTGTGTCTTCTGCCGGAGATCGATCTCAAGTACGAACGCATCTACGGCTTCTTGCAGGACGACGTAACCTGCAAACGCCCTACCGTCGATCTGCTCCTGAACCTGCTCTGGCCGGACCTGGGCGATCGTCTTGCCGCTCGACGTCTGTTCGAGACCACTAGCCGCATGGTCTCGCACGAGATCGTCCATGTCAGTCCACCGTTTGAGGGCACGGACTCGCTCCTGAGGCGTACGGTCCAGATCGCTCCCGATGTTGTGAGGTTCTTGTTGGAAGATCCTGGAAGTGCGCCACCGGTTCCAGCCCCGTTCTGGTTGACGCCAGTAGATAAGTGCGGCGGCGCTCCCGCGGCAGAGCAACCGCCATCGGCCCTTGCGTCGCTGATCGGCGATGCAGATCCTCCCCTCTGGATCCATGTGCGCTCCGAGCGCCCCTGGTGCGCACGGGCGCTGGCGCACGAGCTGGCCGCTAGGGCGCAGCGCCCCGTGCTCGAGGTGTCAACGGATGGTCTGGAGGCGAGCGGAGCGCCCAACACACCCCAGGGCCAGATCCGGGATGCGCTGTTGTACAACGCGATCTTGCTCGTCTGGCTGGCCGAAAACGCGGATCCCGGTGGCAGCAAAGAGCGCGCCCCAGCCTGGGCCACACTCTGCGAGAACGATGCTCTCACGGTGGTATGGTACGGTTCTCCGCGCGTTAGCCTGCCGCTTCCGCAGGATGTCGACATCGCGGTGCACACGTTGAATATCCCCGTGCCCGATTACGATGCACGCCTGCAGCTCTGGTACAGCGCGGCGAGGGATCTACCCCTATCCGGGGATGCCGACTTGCCAGCGCTGGCCGCACGCTACCGTCTCGATGGGGATCAGATTGCTCGAGCCGCCCGTGCTGCCTTCGAGCGTGCTCGCCAGCGGTACGCCGCGACCCCTCAGATCGGCTTTGACGATCTTGCATCGGCCTCGCGCGAGGTGAGTGCCGTCCGCCTGGGCGATCTGGCCAACCAGATCGTCCCCAGGCATACCTGGCAGGACCTTGTGCTGCCTTCAGATCGCACGGCGCAGATCCGGGAGATGTGTGATCAATTCCGATTCCGCCACGTCGTCTACGGAACCTGGGGCATGGGGCGGCGGTCTGCACGCGGCCAGGGGTTATCGGCGTTATTTGCGGGTCCATCGGGCACTGGCAAGACGATGGCCGCCGAGGTGATTGCCCACGATCTGGCTCTGGACCTGTACAAGATCGATCTGTCGGGAGTGGTCAGCAAGTATATCGGCGAGACGGAAAAGAACCTGGATCGCATCTTTGACCTGGCACGCGACTCGAACGCCATACTGCTCTTTGACGAGGCTGACGCCCTGTTTGGCAAACGCTCAGAAACCAAGGATGCGCACGATCGCTATGCGAATATCGAGATCAGCTACCTGCTGCAAAAGGTCGAGGAGTACGACGGCGTTGTGATCCTGACGAGCAATCTGCGCCAGAACCTGGATGAGGCCTTTATGCGTCGGCTCCAGTTCAGTATCGAGTTTCCCTTTCCCGATGAGGCCGCGCGCCGCGAGATATGGGAGCGAACGGTACCTCCGGAGATGCCTCTAGCGGACGATGTCGATTGGGATCATCTTGCGATGCGATTTCGGCTTTCCGGCGGCGGCATTCGCAATGCTCTGGTCAGCGCCGCCTTTCTGGCGGCCCGTGATGGGAGCGCCGTCGCCATGCGCCATCTCTTGTGGGGCGTTCGCCGTGAGTTCCAAAAGCTGGGCAAGCTGGTGGATGAGGAGGAGTTCGTGCCCGCATTCTCGGGGCATGACCTCAGAGGCGCACATGACGGGTCCGGAGGGAGGTGATCTCCATGTCACCGGATAAACAATGGGTCCGGATGTACGGGCCAGAGGCTGCGGTGCGACGCCGTGCCCAAGCGGGCACCACGCGCCCGGGCGGCGCGGCTCATCCGCTGGCCAGCTTGGCGCCGGTTCAGCGATTCCAGCAGATCGCCCGCCGTGCCGGGAATACTGTGGCGCGACGGTATGCCGATGACCAGGCCTTTACAGTGCCTGAGCACATTGAGCGCACGCTCGACGCCGAGGCCGGACGCGGTGCCCCCCTGCAGCATGGAGCGAGGCAACAGATGGAGGCCGCCTTTGGAGCTGACTTGAGCACAGTGCGCGTCCATACGGATGATCGGGCAAGCCAACTGAACTCGGACCTCTCGGCACGGGCCTTTACCCGCGGTCACGACATCTACTTTGCTGAGGGCGCATACGCACCGGCTTCGGGCGAAGGGCAACGGCTGCTCGCCCATGAGCTGACCCATGTGGAGCAGCAACGAGAGGGAGCCAAGCTGGAGGTCGGAGCGGCCAGCGATCCGGCGGAGCTAGAAGCCGACGCTGTGGCGGACCGCGTGGTACAGCGCATCTCCGCCGGCACGATCGCCTCGCTGGATAGCGACGTGGCTCAGCGAAATCCCCAGGCCGGCTCGGAAGCAGAGGAAGAGGAAGAGGTCCAGGCCCTCAGGCGCCAGACCGAGCGCGCAAATCCCCAACGGCAAGGTTACGTCTAGAGCCGACACAGCCGTCCACCCTGACGTATACGAGATGGCAGGATGATTCACCTACTGGACGAGACCATCCGAAAAGTGGTCCTGAAGCGAGGCAACTTTGACGCGGATAGCGTCACGGTGAGCTTTGACCAGCCTACCGGCGATTGGGCCGCCGGGTTGACACGCCCCACCATCAACTTTTACCTCTACGACATACGCGAGAACACAGAACTGCGCTCTCAGGAGTGGATTGCCGAGCGAGACGATAAAGGGACCGTCTCGAAGAGGCTCGCCCCCCTCCGGTATGACCTATCCTACCTCGTGACCGTGTGGACACAGAACCAGGTGGAGGACGAGCACTCGATTCTCTGGCGCGTTCTCGGCGCCCTGGCGAGCAGCCCGACGCTGGGCGTCGAAGTGCTGGAGCCCAGTTTGCGTTCGCAACCCTATCCGGTGCAGACGAGGACTGCACAGCCTTCCCGTGCCATCGAGAACCTGCCTGATCTCTGGGGCGTCATGGAGAACCAGTTGCGGCCATCCATCAACTACACCGTGACGCTATCGATGGAGCGTGCGGTAGCCTTCACAAGCCCCTGGGTCATCTCCCGTCGAGTGGACCTGCTGGATACCACAGCGCCGGAGGCTACGCGCTCCACCACCTTCGAGATCGGCGGGATCGTGTATGAGGCAACAGGCGGCACCGCTCTCCCCGGGGCAACCGTACGGCTGGCCGCATCCGGCCGCGAGTGCCTGACCGATCGTTTCGGACGGTATCACTTCGGTGAGCTATCCGCTGGCGAGTACGACATTGAGGTATTCATCGGGGGCCGAACGGCCCGTCATCGCGCGGCGGTCCCATCGGAGAGCGTTCAATCCTATGACATATCGATCTAGCAGCGCTTGGAGAGGAGGATGCAACCCGTTCACACTGGAGCATTGAATTACCTCAGGGGCCGGCCCTACCGTCGGCGTCGCAGCAAGCAAAGGATAGAGAGATGCCAACATATCTGTCTCCTGGCGTGTATATCGAAGAGAGGGAGGGCGGCACGCGCCCGATCGAGGCCGTGGGAACGGCGGTCGCAGCCTTTATCGGATTCACCGAAAAGGCCGAGGAGCACAGCGATGGCCAGGTGACCTCTCTGCAGAACCGCCCCGTCGCCATCAGCAACTGGACCCAGTACGTGGACCGGTTCGGCGGCTTTGTGGAAGGTGCCTATCTCCCCTACTCCGTCTACGGCTACTTTCTAAACGGCGGCAGCCGTTGTTATGTCGTCTCCGTCAAGACGCTGGGGGCTTCTGTGGACGAAAGGCTCGCCAAGCCCGCCGTAGCCATGCTGCCTTCCCGCTCAGAAGCGAAAGCGGACACTCTGGAGATACGTGCCAAGTCGGGAGGGCCCGCCGGCAACAACATCAAGGTCACCGTGCGCGAACCCGAGGACCCCGCAGCCGAGATTTTCACGCTGATCATCTCGACGCCGGATGGCACCGAAACGTTCGCAGACGTGACACTAAACAAGGGAGACCAGAACGTCGAGACTCTGGTCAATACGCGATCGCAGTTCGTCACAGTGCACATCCTGCGTGCGCAGGGCTCTGTGGCCGAGCGGAGGCCACAGGCCGGAGAGTATGTCCTCCAGGGCGGCAAGATCGAGACGGAGGCTCTGACAGTCTCGTCTTACCGCGGAGAGGTGGCGGCTCGTACCGGACTGGGCGGCCTCACGCCCGTAGATGAAGTCACAATGATTGCCGTCCCCGATCTGATGCAGAGCCTCCAAGCCGGGGAGATGTCGCTGGCAGATGTCCAGGCCGTGCAGCAGGCGCTCTACGAGCACTGCGAACAGAGCAAGTACTGCTTTGCGATTCTGGATTGTCCGCCCGATCTCGGCGCGCAAGAGATGCTTCAGTGGCGTCAGGCCTCCAACTATGACACCAAGTACGCCGCTCTTTACTACCCGTGGATCGAGACCTCGGACATGGTCAAGGGGAGAGGCAGCGTTCGCGTGCCGCCCTCGGGCCACGTGGCGGGGGTATACGCCCGCAGCGACGCAGAGCGTGGCGTGCACAAGGCGCCGGCCAATGAGGTCATTCGCGGTGCAACCGGGCTGCCTGTGCAGCTGACTCGCGGCGAGCAGGACGCTCTGAACCCCATCGGGGTGAACTGCATCCGGGCCTTCCCGGGGCGCGGCATCCGCATCTGGGGCGCACGCACCCTCAGCAGCGACCCCGCCTGGCGCTACATCAACGTTCGGCGTCTCTTTAACATGGTCGAGGAATCCATCGAGCGGGGCACACAGTGGGTGGTCTTTGAGCCGAACGATCCCGACCTCTGGGCTCGCGTGCGACGAGACGTAACGGCCTTCCTTCGGACCGTGTGGTCGTCCGGAGCTCTCTTTGGCACCACACCCAATGAGGCGTATTACGTCAAGTGCGATGAGGAACTCAACCCTGTCGAGGTCAGGGATCTCGGCCAGCTCATCATCGAGATCGGCATCTGCCCCGTCAAGCCAGCCGAGTTCGTCATTTTCCGCATCAGTCAGTGGGCAGGTCCTGCCGCCGCCTAGCGCAGGCCAGTGATCAGCACAAGGAGTACGTTCCATGGCGAACCGTAGCGATCCGCTGGTTGGGTTTCATTACGCCATCGATATCCAGGGCGAGGTGACGGGGTACTTTACCGAGTGCTCAGGGATTGGGTCGGAGCACGAGGTGATCGAGCACAAGGTCGTGGACGCCGACGGACACGAGCACATCCTCAAGATCCCGGGCCGGCTCAAGTGGGAGAACATCACGCTAAAGCGCGGCATCACCGAGAATATGGACATCTGGGACTGGCGCGACATGGTAGTGCAGGGCAAGGTCGACGACGCCCGCCGGGAAGGCTCCATCATCATGTTTGATCAGGGCCTGCAGGAGGTTGCCCGGTGGAACTTTGAGAAGGCCTGGCCAGTGAAGGTGTCAGGCCCGACCGTCAAGGCCGACAGCAATGAGCTGGGTATAGAAGAACTGGTGATCACACACGAAGGCCTGTACCGCGTCAGCTAACGGGAGGCCCGCATGCAGACAGAGTTCGCGTTCGAGCTGCCGCGCGGCTATGTCGATGGCGAAGGACGCGTGCACCGCCAGGGGGTGATGCGCTTGGCTACGGCCATGGACGAGATCGCCCCCCTGCGGGACATGCGCGTCCGCGCCAATGAGGCGTACCTTGCTGTGCTCCTGCTATCCCGTGTGATCACACAGCTGGGAGATCTCCCTCAGGTCACGACAATGGTGATCGAGAACCTCTTCGCGGCGGACATGGCGTACCTGCAAGACTTTTACCGGCGCATCAACGAGGCGGGCACGAACACCATTGAGGTCATCTGCCCGAACTGCCGGACGGTGTTCCGAGAGGAGATCGTGCCCTTGGGGGAATGACGCGCTACCCCCTCGACCGGATGATTGAGGAGGTAGCGTATCTGGCGATGCATTTGCACTGGTCACGGACCGACATCCTCTCACTTGAGCATCCCGAGCGCCGGCGATGGGTTCTCGAGACGCAGAGGATCCATGATCGAGAGGTAGCGACGTGATGGAGCGCATAGATGCCCATCCTGCCTTCCGCTTTGCGGTTCAGATCGACGGCCTGCCGGGAGCCACCTTCACGGAGTGCACGTTGCCGGCGCTAGAGGTCGAGATCGAAGAACAGAAAGAGGGTGGCTACAACGTGGGCACACATCTCCTTCCCGGGCGGGTTCGACGCGGCACGCTGACGCTCAAGCGCGGCCTTGCCACAGGCAGCGACCTGATGGCCTGGTACACGCAGGTGATCCAGGGGCAGTTGATGGCCGCCAGGAAGGAGGTCTCCGTGACGCTGCTCGACGATCAAGGCGAGCCGGTCATCCGTTGGGACTTTCACATGGCGTTTCCGACCAAGTGGAGCGGTCCAGAGTTGAGTGCAAGCAGCACGGCGATAGCGATTGAGACGCTGGAGTTGGCCTACGAGATGGTGACTGTGTCATGACGGATGTTCTCAGTCGCCCAGCCTCTCTCCGCTTTGCTCGGCGCATCAGGCGCCGGTACCAGGTTCCGTCGGAACCGCATCAGGGCGAGCTCTCCTTGCCGCTATACGGCCCAATGGGTCTGCTCCGCCGTCCGGTGCTCGAGATGGGCGCGCCGCTGACAACCACGGTGGATCTCCCCGTCACCGAGCGCGCAGTCGCGCCCGCGTTGCGGGCGCGAGAGGAGCCGATTCCAGGGGATCAGCCCATGGAGCGTGCTGCTGAGAGCGCCCCGCTCGGTTGGCCAGAGTCCGAAGCGGCCAGGCAGTCTACGCCGGCACGTACGGAGGAGCCCGTCGCTTTCGCATCCGCGGCACAGCCCCCAGCCTCGCAGGCGCCCCAGAGCGCCCCAGGGCCCGCATCGCGACCCTTCACGCTGGCCGATGTGCGCCAGGCCTTGCAGAGGCCGCCGGCTGCCGAGGGCCAACAGCGCCCGCCGGAGATCCGGGCGCCTCTCCGTCCTTCCCGCGAGGCGCCGTCAGGAGGCACGGGCGCAGGCTCTGCCCCCACCCCGCTTCCCGTGCGCCCAGTGTCGAGGCTGGTTGAGCAGCCCGAAAAGAGGACGGCATCATTAGCCATGGAAAGGCGGGAGCGCGGCTTCGAGGCCGATAGCCCGGCGCCCGAGCTCGGGGGGAGCGTTCGCCCGGCCCCTCAGGTGTCGCGCACACCGGAAACGCAGCCGGGCGGGCTTATCGTCCATCCGCCCGTACCGGTCGAGCCGGAGCCCGCAGCCAATCGCGCGGCTGTCCCTGCCCAGCAACCTGGGCCTTTGCGAGATGCGCAGCAGCCATCCGGCATGGGGGAGCGCGAGGAAGCGGGGGCAACAGCCCCCCCTAACAGCACGATACAGCGCGGGGTTACTCCAGCCCCGGCGCCGCCGGTCCCGCCCGAGCCGGAAGGGCGTGCGGAGCCTGTTGACCAGAGTGTAGCGCCTGTCCCACAGATTACAGCACCCGTCCAGCGCTCTCTCGCACAGCCGCAGGGCCGGCAGCCGGGAGTCGAGAGCCCCGCCGTGTCGAGAACAGACACTACGCTCCCATCGACGGGCGTCGGGGACAGGGGGCCTGTGCTGCAACCGCCGGACGCGACAGACCAGTCAGAGGACACCGGCCCTCTTGTGGACACGAGCCCACGGGCGCAGCCGGCGGCGGCCACAGCCACGGGACCTTCGATGGATCGGGGCGATCTGGCACGGCCTGAGAGGAGGACGGGCACCCTCAGGCGCACGCCGTCGAGCGCGCCACACCCTCCGGATCTTGCCGAGGCGTATCGTCAGCAACTGGAGCGCTTCTCCTTCCAGTCCGAATCGCCGGATGGGCCCCCGCCGCTTGCTGGCCCTCAGGCAGGAACTGAGCAGCCATCACATCCAGGGCAGGCGGGCTCCGGCGCCCCCTCGCTCGTTGCCGATGCGGAACGCCGATCACGGGGGGGCGAGTCGCTCGGCGCTTCGATAACCCCTTCGGCGACGCTTTCGGGACGAGTAGAGCGGGCCGGTGAGGTCGGTGAGCATTCGCCCGCGGCGCAGCGCTGGCCTGAGGCGGCTCCACTGACGCCGACACCTGCTGCAGAGCCCTCGCGTGAGAGCGTTCGCCGGCAGGCTGTGCCGCTGGAGCGTGCCCTGTTTGGCGAGCCGTCGCTGAGCCGGCAGGCCGATGAGCGCCGCGCGCCAGAGGGGCCGGGCAGGGAGCGAGAGTCAGCCGGGCCGCAGGCACGCCCCGTCGAGGTCCGGCGTGCCGTCGAGCAGGAAGCGCCGCCCAGTGCCCCGCAGGCGGCTGCGCGCGGAGAGGCACAGCCAGAGGCGAACGAACCGGATATGGATGAGTTGGCAGATCGGGTGTTCCGCAAGCTCCGAGAGCACCTTCGCGTCGAACGCGAACGCCTTGGCGGGACGCGTCTACGATAGCCAAGTGAGGCAGCGAGATGACAATGACCAGAGGCGGGCTGGCTCCGGCGGTGCTCATGAACAAGAACACCGGCGAGAGCGTGCCATGCATGTTCAACCCGTACGAGTACACCATCACCAAGAGCAACTCGTATGAGCAGGCTGACACCAAAGGAAAGAACATACCTCACATCCGTTTCCAGCAAGGCGGGGCCCAGGCTCTCTCTCTCCGGCTGCTGTTCGACACTCTGGATACGGGCGCGGATGTGAGATCTCTCACCGCCCGTCTGTGGAACATGATGATGGTGGACGAGACTCGCATCGATCCGCGCACGAACAAGAGCGAGCCTCCCCATTGCCTGTTCGTCTGGGGAGCCTTCACCTTTGAGGCCGTCATCACGCGAATGAGTGAGCAGATCAGTCTCTTTATGCCCACGGGAACCGCGGTCCGGAGCACCGTGGAGATCAGCCTGCAGCAGGTGAGCGACAGCCTCGATATCCTCGGTCAGAATCCGACTTCAGGCGGGGGCGTGGCTCCAGCCACGCGTAGGATCGACGCTGGAGACAGACTGGATCTGATCGCCCACGAGGCCTATGGCGACTGCACCAAGTGGCGCCAGATCGCCAGAGCGAACGGGATCTTGGACCCGCTGCGCCTCCGGCCCGGTCAAGTCATCATCATCCCGCCAATGGAAGAATGAGGCCACCAAGGTGACGCAGGACGCCGCACTGAGCAGACAGCTCTATGTCAAGATCGCAGGCACGCCGCTGAGCACGGCGGTCATGGACGAGCTCTACCGGGTGGAGGTCGAGAGCAGCTTGAACCTGCCCGCGATGTGCGTGCTCTATGTGCACGATTCCACCGCCGAGCTCACCAACAGCGGGCCGTTTGATCTCGGTGCGGCCATAGAAGTCGGTGTTGCCGATGAGCAGGGGCGCGGAGAAACGGTGCTGTTTGATGGAGAGATAACCGGCATCGAACCGGACTTCCGGGAGGGAACGCTTGCCGACTTGGCGATACGAGCCTATGACCGCTCGCACCGGCTGCACCGGGGTGCCTTCACCCGAACCTATACGAACATGACTGATAGCGCCATCGCGTCGGATGTCGCCAACCAGGCCGGCCTGCAGGCCGATGTGGAGGCGACCAACTCAGAACACCCCCACATCTACCAGCACGGGCAGACGCCGATGGAGTTCCTGCGCGAACGCGCGCGCAGGATCGGGTACGACGTCTACGTCCAGGGTAGGCGACTATGCTTCAAGCCCGCCAGCACGAACGGCCAGGCCATCGATCTGGAATGGGGCGCCAACCTTCGCAGCTTTAGCCCGATACTGAGCCTCGGAGAGCAGGTGAGCCAGGTAGAGGTTCGCGGATGGAACCCGGCGACCAAGAGGGAGATCGTGGGGCGGGCCAGTTCGGGCGAGGCAGCCCCCTCGATCGGAGAGCAGCGAACCGGCGGAGCGCTGGCAGAAGAGGCGTTCGGCAGTGCGTCGGAGCTGACGGTATCCACGGACGTCGTGGATCAGGCCGAGGCAGATGAGCTGGCTCAGGCCATACTGGATGACCATGACGGCGCCTTCGTAGAGGCCGAAGGCGAGTGCTTTGGGCTTCCGGCTCTGATGGCCGGCTCGACGGTACAGATCACCGCCCTGGGTCAGCGCTTCAACGGCACCTACCGCGTCACATCGGCGCGACATGTCTGGAGCACGGAACGCGATTATGTGACGTTCTTTACCGTACGCGGGCGCCGGGATGACACCCTCACGCGGCTGATCGTTGGCCCAGCCAAAGCACGAACCAGCTGGCCCGTGATGACCGGGATCGTGACGGATCTGGACGACCCCGAGGGGATGGGGCGCGTAACGGTCAAGTTCCCCTGGCTGGACCCGGATCTGAGCAGCCACTGGGCCCGGGTGATCGGAACAGGAGCGGGAGCCGGAAGAGGCACCTACTGGCTGCCCGAGGTCAACGATGAAGTGCTGATAGGTTTTGAGCAGGGCGACATGTCCCGCCCCGTGGTCATCGGCGGGCTCTGGAACGGTGAGGATGAACCTCCGCTGGATAGCGGAACCGCGATATCCAACGGCGAGGTTGTCCAGCGGACTCTGGCAACACGGGTGGGCCACAGAATCACTTTCTCCGAGGAAAACCCGGCCTTTGTTCGAATCGAGACGGCAGGAGGCCAGTTTATCCTGTTGCACGACGACGATGGCAAGATCGACATCGAAACCTCGGGCGGTGCGGTGCTTTCTCTGGATGACAACGGCAACAAGATCAGGCTGAGCGGAGGCGGAAACATCGAGATCGAGGGAGACCTCAACGTGACCCTCAAGTCGGGCGCAAACATGGATATCGAGGCCAGTGGCAACCTGACGCTCAAGGGAGCCACGATCCAGCTGAATCCCTAGGATTAGGACCATGCCTGCACAACCAGTCGCCAAGATGGGAGACACGATCACGGCCATGGACACGCACATCGTCATGGTGCCTTCGCCGGGGGGAGCGGTGCCCACGCCCACGCCCGGGCACCCCTTCAACGGCATCATCAGCGGGAGCCTGAGCAGCAACGTCTTTGTGGGGGGCATGGCCGTCGCGACGCTGAACAGCACAGCGAACAACCAGCCGCCGCACATCCCTATCGGTGGCCCCAGCTTCCAGGTGCCTCCGACTAACCAGGGCACGATCACGATGGGAAGCACGACGGTGCTGGTGAACGGGTTGGGCATCGCACGTAATGGAGATCCGGCGCGCACCTGCGATGATGTCAACCCGGCGCCCGTCGGCCAGGTGGTTGCATCAGGGACAGTCTTCGCCGGCGGCTAGCAAAGGAAAGCGTGGAGATCGACATGTCGGGCGATATCATCGGAAGAGGCTGGGCGTTTCCGCCCGGGCTGGATCATCGCGGCCGCATCGCCACAGTCGCGGGCGAGGACGAGATCGAGCAATCGATCCGTATCATCCTCACGACGTCTCCCGGGCAGCGGGTGATGCGACCCGAGTTTGGCTGTCGCCTCAACGAGATCGTCTTTGCCCCTAACAATGCCCAGACGGCTGCCCAGGCGGAACGCTTTGTGCGTTTGGCTCTGGGCCGGTGGGAGCCACGGATCCAGGTTGAGCAAGTGACTGCCGCGCCCGACGCGCACGAGCCCGCCCGGCTGCAGATCGAGCTCCGCTACACGATTCGATCCACACATTCAAGCCGCAGCCTCGTGTATCCCTTCTACCTGATTCCCGAGGAGTAACGCGAACATGCCGTTACCAACGCCACCGCTCGACGATCGCTCCTTTCAGGACCTCGTCGATGAAGCCAAGAGACGCATCCCACTTTACTGTCCGGAGTGGACCGATCACAATGTCAGCGATCCCGGGGTAACGCTGATCGAGCTCTTTGCCTGGATGGTAGACATTCTGCTCTACCGGGTAAACCAGCTCCCCCTCAGCAACCACGTGGCGCTCCTGAACCTGCTCGGCATCCAGCTCGAGCCACCGAGGGCGGCATCGGTGCCGCTGACCTTCTATCTGTCCGCCCCTCAGGACCAAACGATCACCATCCCCCGAGGGACCGCCACCGCCACCTCGAGGGCAGGCGGCGGCGAGGCGGTTGTCTTTACAACGGAACACGATCTGGCCATCCGGCCTGCCCGGCTGGAGCATATCGTCACACGCTACAGGGAAGCCGACGGCAATGTGGCCTATCACGATATCCCGCTCGCCCGCCTGAGCAGCGAGTTCGCCGTGTTCAGTCCCACACGCCCGCAGGAGGGAGACGCGCTGTACCTCGGACATGATGTGAACCTGGACAACCACTATATCGGCCTGGAAATGAATGCTGTGCGGGCCGGAGGGCTCAACATCATTCCAGAATCGCCGCCCATCGTCTGGCAGGCCTGGACGGCCGACGGCTGGCGAGATACAGACGTAGAGTTGGATGCCACGGGAGGCATGAGCTTTTCCGGTCAGATCCGGATGCACCTTCCTGTCATGGCGCGCTCAGAGATCAACGGAGTTGATGCCTACTGGCTGCGCTGCCAGGTGACGCCCCCGCGCGAGGACCAGCGACCGTACACCACGTCGCCCATCCTGCGTCGCATTGAGATGGTCACCTGGGGCGGCACCGTCCTGGCCTCTCACGCCACCGAGGCCGCGAACGAGCCGGTTGGTCGCAGTGACGGCTCTCCTGGCCAGGTATTCCATCTGGAACACACCCCGGTGCTACCAAGGCATGAGGATGAGCGCGTCGAAGTCTGGACGCCGGGCATGGCCGACTGGGAGCCCTGGATTGAAGTGGAGAGCCTGGCCGAATCCGGCGCGGACGATCGTCACTACACGCTGGATAGCGCCAGCGGAGAGGTTCGCTTCGGCCCGGCGCTGCGCCAGCGCGATGGCACCGTGCTGCGCTACGGAGCGCTGCCGCCTCGCGGCGCCGAGATTCGCTTCTCTCGGTACCGCTATGGCGGCGGCACAAACGGTAACGTTCGCGCTGGCTCGCTCACCGAGCCCCGAGCCGCTCTGGCCTATGTCAGCCGGACCTCAAACCGATCGGCGGCTCAGGGGGGGCTCGATCAGGAGTCGTTGGAACAGGCCATGTTCCGGGCGCGCCACCTACTCCGCTCGCGCTATCGCGCCGTCACACCCGATGACTACGAGTTCCTGACTTTGGACGCCTTCAGGGGCGAAGTCGCTCGGGTTTGCTGTCTGCAGACGACCGCTGGCGCCGCGACCTCCGATCGGAGCGCCGCGGGCCAGGTCTATGTGCTCGTCATCCCGCAGTTGCCGGACGAGGAAGCTCAGAGGTACATTCCGCTCCCCCGCCTGGCACTTGGCGCTGCGCTTCAGGCGCGCATTACCGACTTTCTCAACGAGCGCCGGCTGTTGACAACTCTGCTCGAAGTGCGCAGCCCGGCCTACAAGCGCGTGCGCGTGGACGCCGTGGTGGTCGCGCGCCCCGAGGTGGACGAGCGCAGAGTCACGGCCGACATTCGCGCCGCGCTCGAACGGTTCATCAATCCACTCCGAGGGGGTGCAGAGGGTACGGGATGGCCGTTTGGTCGAGAGATCTACCTGTCAGACCTGTACAGCTGCATACAAAAGGTCGATGGACTGCTGAACGTCCAGAACATCGATCTCTATTGGATCGATGAGGAGGATCGCGCCCACCAGGCCGATCGCAAGATCGACCTGCTCGCCCATGAGGTAGTCGTATCGGATATCCACAACATCGAGATTACGGCGGAATGAGGCTCCACCGATGAGTTCCGACATCCTCTACTCGCTGATAATCGTGGCCCCGGACGAGCCGGACCGCGAATACCCTATCTCCCAGCCGACGACGCTCATCGGGCGGGATTCGACTCGCGCCGATCTGGTGCTGGCACATGCCTGGGTCTCGCGCGCGCACGCACGCATCTATGCCGACCGGGATCCTTGCCGCATCGAGGATCTTGGCAGCAGCAACGGGACGCTGATCAATGACACCCCCCTGCCCCCGAACGAGCCCAGGGATCTCAGAGCCGGCGATGTGATCTCGATCGGGCCGTTCCGCCTGACCGTGAGATCCCTCGCTCGATCGGCAGAGGTCCCAGAGGGAGACCGCGCCTCGGAGCTTGCACCCGAGCAAGCCCAGGCGGACGCCATGGCCGTTCTTGGGAGGTTGGCCACGCGCCGCGCTAGTGGTGAGGGTACTGCCACGCCCCCCCCACCCCCCACAGTCGCGCCAGATCGCGAGGGGGCGCGTCCACTCGAACCCTGGGTGGGTATGCCCTCGCACGGCAGCCGCTGGCTTCAGTACCTGCCGCCCATCTATGGCGATAGCGATTTTCTGGGGCGATTTCTGCTTGTGTTCGAGGAACTGCTGGGCCCCATCCAACAAACGATCGCGCACTGGGACCTGTACCTGGTCCCGGATACGGCGCCCGAGTCCTTTCTGCCCTGGCTCAATGACTGGATATCTACCCTTGTCGATGAACACTGGTCGGCCGACACACAGCGAGAGCTGCTGCGTAACGCCGCCTGGCTGCACCAGGCTCGTGGCACCGCCAAGGGCCTCTGTGCGCACTTGGGCATCGCGACCGGCTGCCCGGTCAGTATCGACGAGAATGTGGAGGGCCCCCACACCTTCCGGGTCGTCATCGAGGGCGGCGGCCGCTCGCTGGATCAGAGGATCATCGAGCGCATCATTGACCTGAACCGGCCGGCACACACGTCATACAGCATCTCGATCAAGTGAGCGGAGACGAGGATAATGGAAGGACTCATCGGCACCGTTCTGGAGAACACCTATCGTATCGATGCGCTTCTGGGTCAGGGCGGTATGGGAGCCGTGTTCAGGGGGCAGGACCTGGCTCTCAACCGGGCGGTCGCCGTCAAAGTGATGCACAGCCACGTCGCCCAGCAACAGGGTTTCCGCGAGCGCTTTATGCAGGAGGCTCGCGCGATCGCAGCACTCGATCACCCCGGGATCGTCCAGATCTACGCCTTTTCCCGCGACCCGAATCTGCTCTACATCGTCATGGCCTTTATCGCCGGGCAAACGCTGCAGGACTGGCTGCATCTCCTGAGAGAGCGCGGCATGGTTCTCGCGCTGCCGGAATCTTTGGCCATCGTCGAGCAGGTGGCCGGCGCGCTTGGCTATGCCCACACCCGCGGCGTCTTTCATCGCGACATCAAACCTGGGAACATCATCCTCAGGCCGCTCGAACCGGGGCAGAACGATCCAGCCGGGCTCGGGTTCCATCCCATGCTCACCGATTTTGGCCTGGCCAAGCTGTCGGAGGGCGGTATCCTGAGCATGCCTGGCACGAGCATGGGCACACCCGCCTACATGGCGCCTGAGCAGTGCGAGGGAACGGACATTGACGGGCGCTCCGACATCTATGCTCTGGGCGTGGTGCTATACGAGATGGTCACCGGCCGGCTGCCTTTTGAGGTCCACTCCCTCACTGAGGCCATCCGCGCACACACCAAGGAACCGCCTCCTCCGCCACGCTCGATAGATCCGGACGTCCCTTCCAGCGTCGAAGAGATCATCCTCAAGGCGATGGCCAAGGCGCCGTCGGAACGCTATCAGAACGCTGTCGAGATGCGCGCGGCCATTACTCGGGCACGGGGTTCCCTCGCCGCGGAACCAGCGGGCACGCTCACATCGGCCACGGCGCCTCAGGCCAGCCTGGCGACGATGGTCGCCAAAGAGGAGCCGCCCCCTACTCCGGAAAAAGACCGCTGGCCAACGCCCCCT
>Ga0123333_10002157_pt1 | contig 20309 bp, 26 predicted proteins | sample BioC12SIPDNA_3_FD_89957 | JGI IMG/M metagenome (GOLD analysis project Ga0123333, IMG submission 89957) | Anaerobic biogas reactor microbial communites from Washington, USA - Biogas_R2_B C12 SIP DNA | ecosystem: Engineered > Bioreactor > Anaerobic > Unclassified | place: Washington, USA... | reverse complement strand
TGCCGCCTCCCACGGTCGCGTCGACGCCCGTGAGGACACCGCCGTGCGAGATCGAGTCGGGGTCGACGACGACGCCCGCGGGCACCGTGTCGACGACCACGACGTCGTACGCGGTCGACGTGCCGGTGCTCTCGACGCGCACGGCGTAGCGGAAGCCGCCGCCCGCGTCGACGTCGATCGCCTCACGTGCGGCGTCACCCGCACCCGGGTGGTCGACCCGCTTGTCGATCGTCACGGCCGGCTCGCGCACCGTCACGGACGCCGAGTCGGTGTCGACCACGGGGTCGCTCCCTGCGGGGTCCGTGCGCCACTCGACGCGCGCGGTGTTGGTGAGCCGAGCGCCCGAGAGGTTGCTCTCGACATCGTGCACGGTTCCCGTGTAGGTGATCTCGATCGTGCGCTCCTCGCCCGACGCCGAGACATCGCCGATCGTCCAGGTGAAGGGGTCGGCGACCGTCCCTGCCCCCGAACGCGCAGGCTCGGGGAGCACCGAGTTCCACGTCACGTCGGAGATCGCGAGGCCGGGCGGCGGGGTGTCGCTCACCTGAAGCCCGTAGAACGTCACGTGAGCGGGGAGAGTCACGGTCACGGTGTAGCCGCGACGCTCCCCGATGACGGCGTGCGTGGCGTCGACCTGCTTGTCGATGCTCGCACCGAGGACCGTGACGTCCCACGCAGCGCTCCGGGTGATGCGCTCACGAGGGGCGTCGTCGTCGTCGAGGCCGAACCCCTCGAGGAACGCCTCGTTGCGGTAGACGGCACCCGCGACGGCGTCCTCGACGATCTTCGCCTCGAAGACGAGCTCGACACTCGACCCGCCCTCGAGTGCGCCGACCTGCCAGGTGATGAGCGTACGTCCCGGTGGGCACCCGGCGGAGCCGCTCGTGCTGAGGCTCGCGGTCGTCGAGTCCGGAACCGTGAGGAGCGTGACATCGGTGAGCTCGGCGGGGACGCAGTCCGTCACGACCGTGTCGAAGAGCGTGGGCCGACCGGACGAGTTCGTCGCTTGCAGGCGGTACTTGACGGTATCGCCGCCGGCCACCTCTGCCGTGTCGGCAAGCTTCGTCAGGGTCGGGGCTGGAGCGATGACAAAGGTCTGCGCCCGTGCGGTCCGCGCTGGCAGTCCGTCGGAGACGAAACGCGCCTCATTCGCACGCGCCGTCGTCGGGGAATGGCCCCACCCGGCATCCGGGTCGACGTAGGCATGGAGCGTCACCGTAAAGGTCTGGTCCGCGTCGGTCTTGTTGTCGTAGACGGCGGGGAAGGTCAGGGTCCCGGTCGCGGGGTCGACCTCGAACTCCAGACCGTCGACCTCGAAGCTCTCAGCTCCCGGCGCGGTCGTGCCCGCGGACGTGGTCGTACCCGCTGGGTAGGAGACCTGGGTGCGGTCGGAGAGCACGACCCAGTTCCCGGGCGTGCCGAACACGTCGGTGAGCACCCCGTCGTGCACCGTCGTCCGCGCCGGGACCGTGACCGTGTACGTGAACTTCGCGACCTCACCCTTGACCACCTGGCCGACAGTGTTGTTCGTGTCGGTCGGTGAGGTCACCGACTTGGTGACCGCGGCGTCAGGGAGGTGGACATCGGAGTCGTCCACCATGAACGTGCCGTCGACGTCCTCACCAGGTGTGAGCACGATCGGGTCGTGCGAGCCATTCACGTGGTACACCAAACGCGTCACGGCCGCGGTGTTGACGTGCCGCGAGGACACGGGGGTCCCCGCCGGGACGGTCACCGTGTACGTGAGGGTCGTGTCGCCACGATCGAGCGGAACCTCGTCCCACACGACGAGCGTGCGCCCATGGTCGGCCCCGAGCTCAGCGACGCTCGGGTAGCCGGCCTGCCCCGGACGGAGCACCGCGCCTTGGTGCGAGACGTCCGCGACGGACGCGTCGTCGAACCGCGCCGGTAGCACGTCGCGCACGTCGACCGCGACGTGGGAGTGCTCGGTCGTCAGGTCGATGCGGTACGTCACGTCCGCGCCCTCGCGGACCTCGACCCCGTCAGTGTCTGCGGGACGCACCATGTCGTCGTCGACGTCATGCACTCCCTTGACGAGGTTGAGCGTCGGGTCGACCTCGATCCCGGCCTGGGCGCGCAAGAAGAACAGCTCGCCCTCGGCGTTGAACTGCTGGTACTTCATGAGGTTCTCGGGCTTGTCGAACTGCCCGGACATCGGGCTCGCGGAGTCGACCGTGCCCCACACGTGGAGCACGAGCCGAGATCCGCGGTCGACGAAGCGCACGCCGGACTCGGTGTCGAGAGTCCCGACCTCCCAGACGAGCCGCGCACCGTCGGCGACGAGCTCGAGCTGGTCCTCAGGGACCGTGCTGCCGCCCGCGACCTGCCAGCCCTCGAGGGCGATCCCTGCGGGGATGAGGTCGGTGACCCGCGCACCACGCGTGTCGATCGAGTCAGGGAACTCGACGACGAGCTCGAAGCACACGGTGTCGCCGAGGCGGAACCCCGAGGCGGTGCCCGCGGCGAAGGAACCCGAGGTGCACGGGTCACCGGACGCATCCACCTCGACCTCGTCGCGCGGCATGACACGCTTGGAGATCTCGGTGAGCTCCGAGCCGAGCTGCACGAGGGAATCGTCCCAGACGCGCTCCGTGCCGTTCTCGTCCGGGTGCGCCACGAGGTCCTGCGCGCTCAGGACGCTCGTCGTGGTCGCGGTGACCTCGACGACGTTCTCGAAGGCGTCGCCCGAGGTGGTCGCCCCCACGCGCCCCGCGCGGACATAGTGCGGGCGCATGAACGCCTCGTACGTCACGACCGTGTCCCCGCCCGCCGCGAGGGCGCCTCCCGACGGCTCGATCACGAGGGTGAAGGTGCCGTCCGCATGGCCGGTCGCGGAGATGATGGCCCCGCCGGTCACCGTGCCTGTCCCGGCGGGACACTCGGCCGAGGGGTGCACGTCGTCGTCGTAGACGATCGTCTGACCCGCGGGCAGCAGGGGGCACAGCCCGTTCGGGAGCCTGTCGACGAGGACGATCTGCGAGGCATCCGTGTACTCGCTCGCCCGCAGGGTGAGGGAGAAACGCGCCGTCTGGCCGGTCACGAAGGTCTCGGGGCCTCCCTCCCGCGCCTTCTGGACGGCGAGGTCCATCGCGTGGACCATCTCCTGGTCCTCGTCGGAGGAGGTCCGGCCGGTCCCCGGGCGGACGACACCCTCGTACTCGCCGACCGCGCGCGCGAGGTTCGTCCACACTGCGCCGTCAACGGCTCGGTCTGCGCCGAGTCCCTGGCGCGTCGAGGGGCCGTTGTTGTTGTCGAGGTTCGCCGCCTGCTCGCCCGTCTCCGGACCGCCGACAGGGGCGTCCCAGGTCATCGTGTTCTCGCGCAGCGGGATGCCAGCCGCGTACTGCACGCGGGTCACACTGCCCGCCGGGAGGTCGCCGAGGTGCCAGACGACCTTGGTGAAGACGTCGTCCGACGGAGCGTCGGGGTCACCTTGGACCGTCTCGACCGAGAACGGCTCGAGGCAGCCCTCCGCGAAGAGCGGGCTCCCCGAGTAGGCGCCCATCGCGGGCACCGCGGGCGTCTCCTCGAGGCCGGGTGCCCCGTCGTACTCCTGGGTCACGCGCGTCGAGAAGTCGACCTGCCCGCACGCGAGGAACTCCAGACCCGCGGGGAGGAAGTCGACCAGGACGGCGTCTGCCGCGTCCCCCTCGCTCGTGGTACGGACCTCGACCGTGTAGACCGTCGAGCGGTCGTGCACCCCACGGAGGAGCTCGCTCTCCGGGCTCGGCTCGGTCTTCGTGACCTCGAGGGCGTTCACCTGCCACGAGGACGAGGCCGCTCGCGCGGTCACGGTCGCCGCCTGGGCCGCGTCGTCCCCCAGACCACTGCTGCCGTCGATCGCGGGAAGGTACCGGGGGTCGGTGCTGAGTGCTGCACCGAGCTCGATGTCGAAGACCGAGCCGACCGGGAAGACGGTGGGGTCTGCCGACTGCCCGCCACTCCTCGCGGGCTGGGCGGGACGCACCTCGATCGTCACGCTGTTCGCCCCCGAGGCTGGCAGGTCCGAGACGTCCTCCCAGACCCACAACCTCGCGCCCTCCGGCACGAGCGAGTGACCGCCGTCGAGGAGATCACCGTGCCCGTACTCGTGGGGCGCACCCCACGACCCCGCCGACACGAACTCGATGCCCACCGGGACGAGAGCGGTGACGACGAGGTTGAAGCCGTCGACCCCGCTCGAGTTGCGAGCCGTCACGACGAGCGAGGCTGTGTCACCTGCCAGGACGGTCCCGCTCTCGGTCACCTCGAGCTCGACGCTCGCACCGGTCGCGTGGGCGGCTGGCACCGGGATCGCGACGAGTCCGAGGAATGCGAGGACGAAGGCCGCAAGCACCGCCGCCGGTCGGCGGAGGGTAGACGTGCGGAGCGACGGCAGAGCAGTACGCATGACGGGGTGTTCCAGTCCGTGGTCAGGGCACGCGGGCACGCCAAAGGCGCACGAGCGTCGGGATCACCGGACAGGATCGCCCCGAATGTGTCCTCGCATGAGGTGAAAGACGGGGTGAAACCGCAGGTCAAAGGCACTTTTTGTGCTTCAGGTCACGCCTGACATGGGGGGCAGCACCCTGGCCGCGCGCCAAGGTGCCTCGGGTCACACCCGAATGGCCGAAGTGATAACACCCAGCGGGGTCAGTCGCGCGCGTCGAGGTCGAAGCCGAGCCGTGCCGCCTCGGTGAGAGCTTCCTCCCGCGAGGCGACGTCGAGCTTGCGGTAGATGCTGCGCAGCTGGGACTTGATCGTGTTGACCGAGACGAACAGTCGCTCGGCGATCTCGCTCGCCGAGCCCGACCGTGCAAGCTCGGCGAGCACGAGACGCTCGCGCGCGCTGAGACGCACCGCGTCGACGCGCTCGATGCTCGTCGAAGTGCTCGCGAGCACGGGAGCGAGCAGCTCTTCGGCCTCACGGTCGCGTGCCACGAGCGCCTCGACGTCCACGCGGGGCAGCAGGACGAAGGGTGCGACGGTCCCGCGCGCGTGTGCGAGACGGACCGCAAGCTGGAGGTTGCGGTCGGCTTCCTCGGGCCGCGCGAGGTGCTCGCTCGCGACTGCGGCGATCGCAGCCAGATCGATGCGCCCAAAGGTCGTGGGCTCGCGCAGGCTCGTCGCGATCGCGAGCGCGCCCGCCGCGTCACCGGTCAGGAGGGCGAGCCGGGCGCGCGCGACCGCGAGCAACGGGCTCGGCGCGACGCGGTCGAGCACCTTCGCGGCACGCGGCGCCCTGCCCGCGAGAAGCGCGAGCTCGGACTCAGCAAGAGCGAGCAGGCTCTCGTCGAAGGACCCGCTCTCGACCGTTCCCCCGCGTGGCGGTCGGGAGCGGTCGACGAGATCGAGCCCTTCGAGCGCCTCGCCCGCGAGCAGGTGCGTCTTGGCACGCAAGAACGACGCCGTGCTCCACAGCAGGTTCGTGTCGGGCGAGGGCGTGAACCGGTCGAGGGCCTTGCGTGCGTCGTCGATCTCGAGGCGCGCGAGCGCGATCGCCGCCTCGACGAGCGGGTCAGCCTCCTCGACGAACCGGCGCAGCGGGTGGGGAGCGGGCGGGATCGAGCGCGCGTTCGCGAGCCACTCCTCGGCCTCGGGGAGCGAGTCGGTGAGGGCGAGCAGGAGCGCGGCGTTCTCCGCACCGTTGCGCGCGAAGTGCGGCAGCTCGGTGCGCCTGCCCGCGAAGAACGCCTCCTGAAAGTCGGCGACGGCACCGTCGAGGTCGACCGTGAGCAGCCGGCACAGACCCCACTGGAGCAGGACGATCGAGCGCAGCGGACCAGGGATGTCGAGCCACGCGCCGCGCTCGGCCGCGACGCGACGACGGTCCGCCTCGGCCACGTCGACGGCGTCCGTGTGCCGCCCGGACGCACGCAGCGCGAAGATCTGCCCGAGCCCCGCGACGAGGTGGTCGGCGAGCGGCGAGCCCTCGGGATGCATCGTGCGCAGCGCGCTCGAGATGTCGAAGGTCACGGTCGGGTTCGCCTGATCGACGAAGGTCGCGATGCCGTGCCGCAGCACGGCGAGCCGCGGGTGCTCGGCGACGGCGTCGTCGGGGATGGACCTCGCGAGGGCCTCGAGCCGGTCGAGGTGGTGCATGCCGATCTCGACGACCCGGTCGTACAGGATGTCGTTGACCCGGGCGATGTCTCCCGCGGCGAGCGCAGCCTCGGCCTGCGCCATCAGCTCGCCGGTCCACTGGACGGCCTCGTCGGGGTGCGCGTCGCTCATGCCCTGATCGTGCCAGGTCGCGGCGCGTCGTTGCGCCGGTCGCGGGTCATGCTCGCTCAGTCGAGCGCATCGACGCTCACGCCCCGCGCGGCGAGCGCCTCGGCACCGCCGTCGCGCGCGGTGAGCACCCAGATCCCCTCGGGCAGTATCGCGACCGTGTGCTCCCAGTGCGCCGCGCGCGAGCCGTCGGACGTGACGACGGTCCAGTCGTCCTCGAGCACCTGGGTGTGGCGTGAGCCCCGCGTGAGCATCGGCTCGATCGCGAGGCACATCCCTGCCTTGAGGCGCGGGCCGCGGTCGCGCGCACGGTAGTTGAGGACCTCGGGCGGCTGGTGCATCGCGCTCCCGATCCCGTGACCGACGTACTCCTCGACGATCCCGTAGCGCTCGCCGCCGTTCTTGCCTGCCGCGACCGCGAGGTCGACGACCTCCTCGACGGCCTCGCCCACGGCTGAGAGTCGGCCGCCGGTCGCGAGCGCCGCGATCCCGGCCCACATGGCTGCCTCGGTCGTCTCGACGAGCTCGAGGTCGGCGGGGTCGGTCGCCTCGCCGACGACGGTCGAGAATGCCGAGTCGCCGTGCCAGCCGTCGACGACGGCGCCGCAGTCGACCGACACGACGTCGCCCTGCGCGAGCACACGGCTCCCGGGGATGCCGTGCACGACCTCGTCGTTGACCGAGACGCACAGCACGGCCGGGTAGCCGTGGTAGCCGAGGAAGGACGGCGTCGCTCCCGCCGCGGCGATGACCTCGCGCGCGACCTCGTCGAGATCGCCGGTCGTGGCCCCCGGGACGGCGGCGGCGCGCACCGCGTCGAGCGCGTCGGCGACGACGAGCCCTGCGCGGCGCATCGCGCGGACCTGCTCGACCGTCTTGTACTCGATGCGGTCCCTGCCGAGCATGCGGGCCTCTAGGCGGTGACGGCGGTCACGGCGTCGAGGATGCGGCGCGTGACCTCGTCAATCTCGCCGATGCCGTCGACCCGGGCGAGCAGGCCACGCTCGGCGTACGCCTCGGTGAGCGGTGCAGTCTGCTCGTCGTAGATGTCGAGGCGGCGTGCGATGACATCCTCGGTGTCGTCCTCACGGCCCTCGATCTCGGCGCGGCGGCGCAGCCGCTCGAGCAGCTCGGCACGGTCGGCCGTGAGCTCGACGACCGCGTCGAGGCGCACGTCGAGGTCCGCGAGGATCGCGTCGAGCTCGTCGACCTGGGCCGCGTTGCGCGGGTAGCCGTCGAGCAGGAAGCCACCGCGGGCGTCGTCCTGCGCGAGCCGGTCGCGCACCATCGCGTTCGTGACCTCGTCGGGGACGAGCTCACCCTTCGCCGAGTACTCCTGGGCGAGGCGTCCGAGCTCGGTGCCGCCCTTGATGTTTGCCCGGAAGATGTCCCCGGTCGAGATCGCGGGGACGCCGTACTTCTCGGCAAGACGTGCGGCCTGCGTGCCCTTGCCGGAGCCCTGCGGGCCCATGATGACGATCCGGGTCAACGGAGGAACCCTTCGTAGTGACGCTGCTCGAGCTGGGACTGGATCTGCTTGACGGTCTGCAGCCCGACACCGACGACGATGATGATCGACGTACCGCCGAACGGGATCTGCTGCGTGACGCCCATGAACAGGAAGGCGAGCGTGGGCAGCAGCGCGATCGTCGCGAGGTACAGCGACCCGGGCCACGTGATGCGCGTGATGACGTAGTCGAGGTAGTCGGCGGTGGGCCGTCCTGCCCGGATCCCGGGGATGAAGCCCCCGTACTTCTTCATGTTGTCCGCGACCTCGTCCGGGTTGAACGTGATCGCGGTGTAGAAGAACGCGAAGAAGATGATCATCACGACGAACATCGCGTTGTACGCGAAGCTGTTCGGGTCGGCGATGTACTGCTGGATCCACAGGACGCGCGGGTCCTCGGGGTTGCCGAACTGCACGAACATCATCGGGATCGACAGGATCGACTGGGCGAAGATCACGGGGATCACGTTCGCCATGTTGATCTTGATCGGGATGAACGTGCTCGTCCCGCCGAACATGCGACGGCCCACCATGCGCTTGGCGTACTGGACCGGGATGCGCCGCTCGGACTGCTCGACGAACACCACGACCGCGAACACCGCAAGGATCACGACGAGCGCGACCGCGAGCTTCTGCGCACCGTTGTTCGAGCCGGCGATCGAGGACAGCGCCGCGGGGAAGCCGGCCGCGATCGAGCTGAAGATCAGCAGCGACATGCCGTTGCCGACGCCGCGCTCGGTGATGAGCTCGCCGAGCCACATGATGATCGTCGTGCCCGTGGTCATCACGAGCACCATGAGCATGATCGTGCCCACCGAGTCGTCCGGGATGATCGGCACGGTGCAGCCCGGGAACAGCGCCCCCGAGTTGGCGATCGTGATGATCGTCGCCGACTGCATCACCGCAAGGCCGACCGTGAGGTACCGCGTGTACTGCGTGAGCTTCGCGGTGCCCGACTGGCCCTCCTTGTGCAGGGCCTCGAAGTGCGGGATGACCGCACGCAGGACCTGCACGATGATGCTCGCCGTGATGTACGGCATGATCCCGAGCGCGAACACCGAGAGCTGCAGGAGCGCGCCTCCCGAGAACAGGTTGATCAGGCCGAGGGCCGTCGTCTGCTCTGCGGAGACCGCGATGCACTGCTGGACGTTCGAGTAGGAGACCCCGGGCGTGGGCAGCAAGGAGCCCACGCGGAAGATCACCACGATCCCGATCGTGAATAGCAGCTTCTTCCGCAGGTCGGGCGTCCTGAACGCCCGGGCGAATGCGCCTAGCACCTAACCTCCTGCAACGCCCACGGGCGCGATCGGTCGAAGTCCGGCAAGGGACGCCGACGAGCCTACGTCAGTCCTCGCTGATCGAGCCGCCGGCCGCGAGGATCTTCTCACGCGCCGACGTGGACAGGGCGTCGACCGTGACCTCGAGCTTCACGGACACCTCACCGGTCCCGAGCACCTTGACAGGCTGGCCCTTGCGGACGGCACCCTTCGCGACGAGGTCCTCGACGGTCACCGTGCCACCCGAGGGGTAGAGCTCGGAGAGCCGGTCGAGGTTCACGACCTGGTACTCGGTGCGGAACGGGTTCTTGAAGCCACGCAGCTTGGGCAGACGCATGTGCAGCGGCATCTGACCACCCTCGAACGCGGCGGGCACCTGGTAACGGGCCTTGGTGCCCTTGGTGCCACGACCCGCGGTCTTGCCGCCCTTGCCAGCCTCACCACGACCGACGCGGGTCTTGCGGGTGTGCGCACCGGGCGCGGGACGCAGGTGGTGCACGCGCAGCAGACCGCCCGAGCCCGGCGTCGTCGAGGAGGGCTCGGCCTTCTTGGCCGGGGCCTTCTTCGCGGCCGCCTTCTTCGCGGGGGCCGACTCGCTCGCCTTCGCGGCGGACTTCTTCGCCGCAGGCTCGCTCGTCTTCTTCGCAGCCGTCTTCTTCGCCGCGGTCTCCTTCGCCGGGGCAGCCTTCTCGGCGGCCGTCTTCGCAGGAGCCTTCGCAGCGGTCTTCTTCGCGGGAGACTTCTCGGCGGCCTTCTTGGCAGGCGCCTTCTTCGCGGCGGTCTTCTTCGCCGCGGTCTCCTCGGTGGCGGACTTCTCGTCCGCCGCCTTCTTCTCAGCCATCACTCCACCTCTTCGACCGCGACGAGGTGCGCCACCGTGTCGACCATGCCGCGGATCTCAGGACGGTCCTCCTTGACGACGACGTCGCCGATCCGCTTCAGGCCGAGGCTGCGCAGCGTGTCGCGCTGGTTCTGCTTGCCGCCGATCTCGGACTTCGTCTGGGTCACCTTCAGGCGAGGCATCAGGCGGTCACCTCCGCAGGCTTGGCGTTGCCCGCCGCCTGGGCGCGCAGGAGCGCGGCGGGGGCGACGTGGTCGAGCGGGAGGCCACGGCGAGCCGCGACCGCCTCGGGCTGCTCGAGCGAGCGGAGCGCGTCGACCGTGGCGTGCACGATGTTGATCGCGTTGGACGAGCCGAGCGACTTGCTCAGCACGTCGTGGATGCCGGCGCACTCGAGGACCGCGCGCACCGGACCACCGGCGATCACACCGGTTCCCGGGCTCGCGGGGCGCAGGAAGACGACACCTGCGGCAGCCTCACCCTGGACGGGGTGCGGGATCGTGCCCTGGATGCGCGGGACGCGGAAGAAGCTCTTCTTCGCCTCCTCGACACCCTTGGCGATCGCCGCGGGCACCTCCTTGGCCTTCCCGTAGCCGACGCCTACCGTGCCGTCGCCGTCGCCGACGACGACGAGCGCCGTGAAGCTGAAGCGGCGGCCGCCCTTGACGACCTTCGAGACGCGGTTGATCGAGACGACGCGCTCGAGGAACTGGCTCTTGTCGCCCGAGTCGCGACGGTTGTCCCGACGGTTGTCCCGACGCTCACCGCGGCGCTCGCGGCCCTCGGAGCCGCCAGCACCACCGGCGGCGCCGGTCGTGTTGCGCTGTGGTCCAGCCATCAGTGGTTCCTTCGCTCTCGTACGTTCTGCTTGACCGTGATCACAGCGCGAGACCTCCCTCGCGCGCGCCGTCGGCGACGGCGGCGACACGACCGTGGTACTTGTTGCCGCCGCGGTCGAACACGACGGCCTCGATGCCGGCCTTCTTGGCGCGCTCGGCGACGAGCTCGCCGACCTTGCGCGCGCGGGCCGTCTTGTCGGCGTCGGCGAGCGCACGCACGTCGGCCTCGATCGTCGAGGCGTGCACGAGGGTGCGACCCACCGTGTCGTCGACGATCTGCGCCGTGACGTGACGCGCCGAGCGCGTCACGACGAGACGGGGACGAGCAGGCGTGCCGACGATCTTCTTGCGCACCCGCAGGTGCCGGCGACCGCGCGCGGCCGAGCGGCCCTTGCCACGAATCTGCAGAGCCATGGGTTACTTACCAGCCTTTCCGGCCTTGCGCTTGACGACCTCGTCCGCGTAGCGCACGCCCTTGCCCTTGTACGGCTCGGGCTTGCGGATCTTGCGGATGTTCGCAGCGACCTCGCCGACCTGCTGCTTGTCGATCCCCGAGACCGAGAACTTGGTCGGGGACTCGACCGTGAACGTGATGCCCTCGGGGGCCTTGACGAGCACAGGGTGGCTGAAGCCGAGCGCGAACTCGAGGTCCGAGCCCTTCGCCTGCACGCGGTAACCGGTGCCGACGATCTCGAGCTTCTTCTCGTAGCCCTCGGTCACGCCGACCACGAGGTTGGCGAGCAGCGTGCGGGTGAGCCCGTGCAGCGCGCGCGAGTCGCGCTCGTCGTTCGGACGGGCGACCACGAGGGCGCCGTCGTCGTCGCGCGACACCTGGATGTCGCCCGCGACGCGGTGCGACAGCGTGCCCTTGGGGCCCTTGACGGTCACCTCGGCGCCGTCGATCGTGACGTCCACGCCGGCCGGGACCGGAACGGGGACCTTGCCAATGCGAGACATGGTTTCTCCTCTCGGTCTCGGGCTACCAGACGTAGGCGAGGACTTCCCCGCCCACACCCTTCGTGGCTGCCTGCTTGTCGGTGAGCAGACCGGAGGACGTGGAGAGGATCGCCACGCCGAGGCCGCCGAGCACCTTGGGCAGGTTGGTGGCCTTCGCGTACACGCGCAGACCGGGCTTCGACACGCGCTTGACGCCCGCGAGCGAGCGCTCACGGTTCGGGCCGAACTTGAGCTCGATCGTGAGCGTCTTGCCCACGCGCGCGTCCTCGACGCTCCACCCCGTGATGTAGCCCTCCGCCTGGAGGATCTCGGCGATGTTCTGCTTGAGCTTCGAGTACGGCATCGAGACCGTCTCGTGGTACGCCGAGTTCGCGTTGCGCAGCCGGGTCAGCATGTCTGCGATCGGGTCAGTCATTGTCATGGTGGGTTCGCACCCTTCCTCGCCGTGGTATCCGTCGGCCCGTGAGGGCTACGGACGGACCTGCGACGTCGTGGTTACCAGCTGCTCTTCGTGACGCCGGGGAGCTCGCCGCGGTGCGCCATCTCGCGCAGGCACACACGGCAGAGGCCGAACTTGCGGTACACCGAGCGCGGACGCCCGCACCGCTGGCACCGGGAGTAGCCACGCACCTTGAACTTCGGCGTGGCCTTGGCCTTGTTGACCAGCGCGGTCTTCGCCATGGTCAGTCCTCCTTGAAGGGGAAGCCGAGACGGCGCAGGAGCGAGCGCCCCTCGTCGTCGGTCGTGGCCGTCGTCACGATGGTGATGTCCATCCCCCGGACGCGGTCGATCTTGTCCTGGTCGATCTCGTGGAACATCGACTGCTCCGTGAGGCCGAACGTGTAGTTGCCGTGCCCGTCGAACTGACGCGGCGACAGGCCGCGGAAGTCACGGATGCGGGGCAGCGCGGTCGAGAGCATGCGGTCGAGGAACTCCCACATGCGGTCGCCGCGCAGCGTGACGTGCGCGCCGATCGGCATGCCCTCGCGCAGCTTGAACTGCGCGATCGACTTGCGGGCCTTGGTGACCTGCGGCTTCTGGCCCGTGATGAGGCTCAGGTCGCGCACGGCGCCCTCGATGAGCTTCGCGTCGCGTGCGGCGTCACCGACGCCCATGTTGACGACGACCTTGACCACGCGGGCCACCTGGTTGACGTTCTCGTGGCCGAACTCCTCGCGCAGCGCGGGCACGATCTCCTCGCGGTAGCGCGTCTTGAGGCGCGGCGTGATGGTCTCGGTGCTCATGCGATGTCCTTACCGGAGCGCTTGGCGACGCGGACGCGGACCGTCTTCGTCGCACCGTCGCGCTCGACCTGCTCGAGGCGGTAGCCCACCCGGGTGCCCTTCTTGGTCTCCGGGTCGACGACCATGACGTTGCTCACGTGGATCGGCGCCTCGACGGTCTCGATGCCGCCGGTGCGCGTGCCACGGGTCGAGCGGCCGGGCTTGACGTGACGAGTCACGCGCTGCACGCCCTCGACGATGACGCGGTCGGAGTCCTTGAGGACCTCGAGGACGCGCCCCTCCTTGCCGCGGTCGCGGCCGGCGATGACGACGACGAGGTCGCCCTTCTTGACCTTGGCCATGCTCAGATCACCTCCGGTGCGAGCGAGATGATCTTCATGAACCGCTTGTCGCGCAGCTCGCGGCCCACGGGGCCGAAGATGCGCGTGCCACGGGGCTCGCCGTCGTTCTTGAGGATCACGGCTGCGTTCTCGTCGAACTTGATGTACGAGCCATCCGGGCGGCGGCGCTCCTTGCGGGTGCGCACGATGACCGCCTTGACGACGTCGCCCTTCTTGACGTTGCCGCCGGGGATGGCGTCCTTGACGGTGGCGACGATCGTGTCGCCGATGCCGGCATAGCGACGTCCCGAGCCGCCGAGCACGCGGATGCACAAGATCTCCTTGGCTCCGGTGTTGTCGGCGACGCGCAGTCGCGACTCCTGCTGGATCATGAGCTGAACTCCTGTCGTCTGCCGGTTCTCGCGGTGCGAGCCTGGCCGAACGGGGTGGTCGGGTGGATGGCTACTTGGCCTTCTCGAGGATCTCCACGACGCGCCAGCGCTTGGTCGCGCTCAGCGGGCGGGTCTCCATGATCTGGACCAGGTCGCCGATGCCGGCGGCGTTGGCCTCGTCGTGCGCCTTGACCTTGCTCGAACGGCGAAGGACCTTGCCGTAGAGCGGGTGCTTGACGCGGTCCTCGACCTCGACGACAACGGTCTTGTCCATCTTGTCGCTGACCACGTAGCCACGACGCGTCTTGCGGTAGTTGCGGGCGTCGGCCGCGGCCGTCGTGCCCGTCGTCTTGTCGTTGCTCATCGTCACTTCACTCGCTCACGCTCGGTGCGGTACGGATGCCGAGCTCGCGCTCGCGCCGGATCGTGTAGATCCGCGCGATGTCGCGGCGCACGGCCTTGAGCCGCCCGTGGCTCTCCAGCTGGCCGGTGGCCGACTGGAAACGCAGGTTGAACAGCTCTTCCTTGGCCTTCTTGAGCTCGGCGACGAGCTGCTCGTCGTCGAGCCCGTCCAGGTCGCTCGGCGAGAGGCCCTTGGTACCGATGGCCATCAGGCACCTCCCTCACGGACGACGAAACGGGTCTTCATGGGCAGCTTGTGCTGCGCGCGGCGCATGGCCTCGCGCGCGAGCTCCTCGGGGACACCCGCGAGCTCGAACATCACGCGGCCCGGCTTGACGTTCGCGACCCACCACTCGGGCGAGCCCTTGCCGGAACCCATGCGGGTCTCGGCGGGCTTCTTGGTCAGCGGACGGTCGGGGTAGATGTTGATCCACACCTTGCCGCCACGCTTGATGTGACGGGTCATCGCGATTCGCGCGGCCTCGATCTGGCGGTTCGTGACGTAGGCGGGCTCGAGAGCCTGGATGCCGAAGTCGCCGAACGCGATCGACGTGCCACCCTTCGCGGCGCCGGAGCGCCCCGGGTGGTGCTGCTTGCGGTGCTTGACCCTGCGCGGGATCAGCATGGCTCAGGCCTCCGTTCCGGTGGTCTCGCCACTCGCGGCAGGCGCCTCGGCCGCGGGGGCGGCGGCAGGTGCCTCGGTGCGAGGGGCGTCGCTGCGGCGGCCACCACGAGCCGGACGGTCGCCCCGACCACGGGGGCCGCGCGGCGCGGCGGACGCCTGCTGCAGGGCGAACTCCTTCTCGGTCATGTCGCCCTTGTAGATCCAGACCTTGACGCCGATGCGGCCGAAGGTCGTGCGGGCCTCGTAGAGCCCGTAGTCGATGTTCGCGCGCAGCGTGTGCAGGGGCACGCGACCCTCGCGGTAGAACTCGCTGCGGCTCATCTCGGCGCCACCGAGGCGGCCCGAGCACTGGACACGGATGCCCTTGGCGCCGGCGCGCTGCGCGGCCTGGATGCCCTTGCGCATCGCGCGACGGAACGAGACACGGCTCGCGAGCTGCTCGGCGATGCCCTGTGCGACGAGCTGGGCGTCGATCTCGGGGTTCTTGACCTCGAGGATGTTGAGCTGGACCTGCTTGCCGGTGAGCTTCTCGAGCTCGCCGCGGATGCGGTCCGCCTCGGCGCCACGGCGACCGATCACGATGCCCGGGCGGGCCGTGTGGATGTCCACGCGGACGCGGTCGCGGGTGCGCTCGATCTCGACCTTGGCGATTCCGGCGCGCTCGAGGCCCGTGGCCATGAGCTTGCGGATCGCGACGTCCTCGCGGACGTAGTCGCGGTAGCGCTGACCGGGCTTGGTGCTGTCGGCGAACCAGCGCGAACGGTGGTCGGTGGTGATGCCCAGGCGGTACCCGAGCGGGTTGACCTTCTGTCCCACTATCGGGTCCTCTCCTTCTTCTCGGCGGGCGCGACCACCACGGTGATGTGGCTGGTGCGCTTCAGGATCCGGCCGGCACGCCCCTGGGCGCGCGGCTGGTATCGCTTGAGCGTGGGGCCCTCGTCGACGAACGCCTCGGTGATCACGAGCTCGCCCTCGTCGAACCGCTCGTTCGCGAGGTCGGCCTTGACGCGGGCGTTGGCGATCGCGCTGCGGACGACCTTGAGCACGGGCTCGCTCGCGGCCTGCGGTGCGAAGCTGAGCACCGTGACCGCCTCGGCTGCCTGCTTGCCACGGATCAGGTCCACGACGCGCCGGGCCTTCATCGGCGTCACGCGGACGAACCGCGCTTGCGCCTTGGCTTCCATTGCTGTCCTGCCTTCTTGTCTCTGGGTCCTGGGGGACTCTCGTTCGGTGTCGCTGCCGGGCCGGGGCCTCAGCGGCGACGCGCCTTACGGTCGTCCTTCACGTGGCCGCGGAAGGTCCGCGTGGGGGCGAACTCGCCGAGCTTGTGGCCGACCATCGCCTCGGTGACGAAGACGGGCACGTGCTTGCGGCCGTCGTGGACCGCGAAGGTGTGGCCGAGGAAGTCGGGCGTGATGACCGACCGACGGGACCACGTCTTGATGACGTTCTTGGTCCCCTTCTCGTTCTGAGCGTCCACCTTCTTCTGCAGGTGGCCGTCGACGAAGGGGCCCTTCTTCAGGCTGCGAGGCATGGTTCAGGCTCCTGTTCAGCGCTTCTTGCCGGTACGCCGACGGCGCACGATGAGCTTGTCGCTCGGCTTGTTGGGACGACGGGTGCGGCCCTCGGGCTGACCCCACGGGCTGACCGGGTGCCGGCCGCCGGAGGTCTTGCCCTCGCCACCACCGTGGGGGTGGTCGACCGGGTTCATCGCGACACCGCGCACGGCAGGGCGCTTGCCCTTCCAGCGCATGCGGCCCGCCTTGCCCCAGCTGATGTTCGACTGCTCGGCGTTGCCGACCTCGCCGATCGTCGCGCGGCAGCGCGCGTCGACGTTGCGGATCTCGCCCGAGGGCAGACGCAGCTGCGCGTACGGGCCGTCCTTCGAGACGAGCTGGACCGAGGTGCCGGCCGAGCGGGCGAGCTTCGCGCCACCGCCGGGCTTGAGCTCGATCGCGTGGATGACCGTACCGGTCGGGATGTGGCGCAGCGGCAGGTTGTTGCCGGGCTTGATGTCCGCGGTCGGGCCGTTCTCGACGACGTCGCCCTGCTTGAGCTTGTTCGGCGCGAGGATGTAGCGCTTCTCGCCGTCGGCGTAGTGCAGCAGCGCGATGCGCGCGGTGCGGTTCGGGTCGTACTCGATGTGCGCGACCTTGGCGGGCACGCCGTCCTTGTCGTTGCGACGGAAGTCGATGACGCGGTAGGCGCGCTTGTGGCCACCACCCTGGTGACGGGTCGTGATCCGGCCGGTGTTGTTACGGCCACCCTTGTTGTGCAGCGGGCGGACGAGCGACTTCTCCGGCTCGGAGCGCGTGATCTCGACGAAGTCGGCGACGGACGAGCCACGGCGGCCCGGCGTCGTCGGCTTGTACTTGCGGATTCCCACGATGAGTCCTTACTGGTCAGGGGCGGTCAGCCGACCGACCCGCCGAAGATGTCGATCGAGCCCTCGCGGAGCGTGACGATCGCCCGCTTGGTGTCCTTGCGCTTGCCGAGGCCGAAGCGCGTGCGACGCGTCTTGCCCGGGCGGTTCGCCGTGTTGACCGAGTCGACCTTGACGCCGAACACCTGCTCGACGGCGATCTTGATCTCGGTCTTGTTGGCGCGCGGGTCGACGAGGAAGGTGTACTTGCCCTCGTCGAGCAGCGTGTAGCTCTTCTCGGAGACGACCGGCGCGATGAGGATGTCGCGCGGGTCCTTGCCCGGGTTCGTCACTTCGTCTCCTCCTGCGCCTCGGACTCGGTCGCGACGGCCTTCGCGCCGCGGCCCGTGGCGGGACCGGCGACGAGCACGTCGAGAGCGGCGCGCGTGAACACGACGTCCTCCGAGGTGAGCACGTCGTAGGTGTTGAGCTGGTCGACCGCGAGGACGTGGACGTCCGCGAGGTTGCGCAGCGACTTCCAGGCGACGTCGTCCTCGCGCGTGAGCACGACGAGCGCCGAGCGGCCCTGCGTGAGGCCCTCGAGGGCGGCGAGCGCGGCCTTCGTCGACGGCGCCTCGTCGAGACCGAAGCCCTCGACGACGTGCACGCGACCGGCGCGGGCGCGGTCCGAGAGAGCGCCGCGCAGCGCGGCGGCCTTCATCTTCTTGGGGGTGCGCTGGCTGTAGTCGCGCGGCACGGGGCCGTGCACGACGCCGCCGCCCGCGAACTGCGGGGCGCGCACCGAGCCCTGACGGGCGCGGCCGGTGCCCTTCTGGCGGTAGGGCTTGCGGCCACCACCACGGACCTCGCCACGCGTCTTGACCGCGTGGGTGCCCTGGCGCGCCGCGGCGAGCTGCGCCACGACGACCTGGTGGATGAGGGGGACGTTGGTCTGGACGTCGAAGAGCTCGCCGGGCAGCTCGGCCGTGCCGGCCTTCTTGCCCTGGGCGTCCACGACGTCGACGGTCACGTTCTCGGCCATGTCAGCCTCACGCACCCTTCACGGCGTTACGCACGAGCACGACGCCGCCCTTGGGGCCGGGGATGGCGCCCTTGACGAGCAGCAGCCCCTTCTCGGCGTCGACCGCGTGCACGGTCAGGTTCTGGACGGTCTGGCGCACGTTGCCCATGCGGCCAGCCATGCGCATGCCCTTGAACACGCGGCCGGGCGTCGCCGCCCCACCGATCGAGCCGGGCTTGCGGTGGTTGCGGTGCGCACCGTGCGAGGCGCTCGCACCGCCGAAGCCGTGCCGCTTCATGACGCCTGCGGTGCCCTTGCCCTTGGTCGTCCCGACGACGTCGACCTTCGACCCGGCCTCGAAGGCCTCGACGGTGATCTCCTGGCCGAGCGAGTACTCGCCCGCGTCCGAGGTGCGCACCTCGACGAGGTGGCGGCGCGGCGTGACGCCGGCCTTCTCGAAGTGACCCTTGAGCGGCTGGGTGACCTTGCGGGGGTCGATCTGGCCGTGCGCGAGCTGGATCGCGGCGTAGCCGTCGGTCTCCTCGGTGCGGACCTGCGTGACGACGTTCGTGCCGATCGCGACGACGGTCACGGGCACGAGGCGCCCGGCCTCGTCCCACACCTGGGTCATGCCGAGCTTCGTGCCGAGCGCGGCCTTGACCGTACGAGTCTGCTGGGTAGTCATGTCAGTGCGTTCCTTCCCCAGCGTCAGAGCTTGATCTCGATGTTCACGTCCGCAGGCAGGTCGAGGCGCATGAGCGAGTCGACGGCCTTCGGCGTGGGGTCGATGATGTCGATGAGGCGCTTGTGGGTGCGCATCTCGAAGTGCTCGCGGCTGTCCTTGTACTTGTGCGGCGAACGGATGACGCAGAAGACGTTCTTCTCCGTCGGCAGCGGCACCGGGCCCACGACCGTCGCGCCCGCGCTGGTCACCGTGTCGACGATCTTGCGCGCCGAGCTGTCGATGACCTCGTGGTCGTACGACTTGAGCCGGATGCGGATCTTCTGTCCCGCCATGGCGTCGTTCTGCCTTCTCTCTCGTTGCTGCTGGTTCTCCGACCCCCGCGCTCGGGCGTGTCGCGCTCTGCGACACACCGGACGCAGCGCACCCGAAGGCACCAGGTCGTTGGGTTGGTGTGCGGGTCAGCCTCGCCGCGAGGGGCAAGTCCGACGCCGTCGGTGTGGCTGCCACGACCCTTCCGGGCGCTGGGCAACCTGGATAGTGTGCCAGACGAACGTGCTCGACGCCAAACGGGCTCAGCCGTGGTGGCGCCGCCGACGTCGTGCGGCGACCACCAAGGCTACCCCGAGCCCGAGCAGCCCCGCCACCACGGCCGCTGCGGGTGCGAGCTCGGTTCCGGTCACGGCGAGCTCGTCACGCGGATCCTCGCGAGGATCCTCGCCCTCGTCGGGCGACTCGCCGTCGTCGTCAGGCGTCTCGCCGTCCGGCGCTTCTCCGTCCTCGGGCACCTCGGAGTCCTCGTCCCCGGAACCGTCGTCGGGGGCGCCGTCGTCGGGCGGGCCGTCCGACGCGAGGCCCGCGATGCGCAGCTCGACGTCGAAGCTCGCACCGAGCGCTCCGTCGACGGCCCGGTTCCCCGAGGTCGCCGCGGCGGGCAGCTCGTAGCCGAGCGTCAAGAGCGTCGACTCCCCCGGGTCGAGCTCGGTGCGCACGACGCGCGTGCGTCCCTCGGCCGCGAGCTCGCGCACCGAGGCGTGCCCGCCCGGCGTCGCGCGCCAGTCGACCGTGAGCTCGTCGAAGAACGGCGAGCCGAGGTCGCCCGTGAGCTCGACGTCGACGATCCACGCCTCGAGCAGGCCCGCCGTGGGCCCGCCGTTCGTGACCTCGAGGGTGCGTGACGCACGGTCGCCGGGGACCGTGACCGGGGCGCCGAGGAACGACGTCGTCGCGACCGCGTAGGTCGAGCCGTCCCACGCGAGGTGCACCGAGTCGCTCGCCCACTCGTGGTCGAGCCCGTCCGCGAGAGCGGGGGCCGCTGCGGCGAGGGAACCGGCCGCGAGCGCGAGCACGGCCACGGGGCGCACGAGCCGGGTCATGGCGCGCTCCCGAAGACCTCGAAGTCGACGTCGACCGAGTGCGTCGGCTCGCTCGCGGGGTCGAGCGTCGTGCGGGCGTTCGCGGACCACGAGTCGCTCGCGGTGCGGGTCCCGCCGCCGAGCGGCGAGGGTGCCGTGACGGTGACCGTGTTCGTGTGCGCCCAGCGGGTGGGCGCGTAGCGTGCGACGAGGCACCACGTGTCGGTCGTCGTGGTCGTCGCAGCTGAGTAGCT
>Ga0123333_10002146_pt1 | contig 20388 bp, 10 predicted proteins | sample BioC12SIPDNA_3_FD_89957 | JGI IMG/M metagenome (GOLD analysis project Ga0123333, IMG submission 89957) | Anaerobic biogas reactor microbial communites from Washington, USA - Biogas_R2_B C12 SIP DNA | ecosystem: Engineered > Bioreactor > Anaerobic > Unclassified | place: Washington, USA... | reverse complement strand
TGATCGCCGCCTCGACCTCATGCTCTCGCCCAGGCGGTGCGAGCGGATAAGGACGGCCGATCACTTCCTCGGCCTTCCAGCCGAACATTCGCTCCGCCGTCGGGCTCCAGAGGGTGACTGTTCTGTCCATAGCCACCACGGCAATCGCCAATGGCGAGGCGGCGACCAGAGCCTGCAGCGCCTCGCTCGTCTCACGCAACCTCTGATCGGCCAACTTGCGCGCGGTGACATCACGAACGCTGGCCAACACGCGATCCTGCCCGCCGATCACACATCTTCGCATGAACACCTCTGCCCAAAAGAGTTCTCCACTCTTTCGGCGTGCGTGCCACTCAACGACCTGCGACCCTTCACGAAACGCCCTCTGCACGGCTTCCCTGGCCTCACGCTGTGAATAGGGCGGGGAGCCTTCGCTGAGATCCTCGATCTTGAGTTGATGAACCTCCTGGTAGGCGTAGCCGAACATGCTGCACATCGTCTGATTGAAATCCACGATCGCTTCGATCTCGGGATCATGCACAGAGATGGCCTCATTTGAGGCATTGAACAGTTCTCTGTAGTTTTCTTCGCTAGCCCGAAGCCGCTCTTCCGTCCGCCTGCGTTCCTGCGATTCGAAGCAGAGCGACAGCAGAGCTGCCATATTCACGACAAGGCGTTCCTCTTCCTGGGTCCAGTCTCGCCGCTCATCGACGGCCGCAAAGCTCAGGAGAGCGCCGATGCGATCATAGACCCAGACGGGGGCATCCATGAGCGAACGAATATCGTACCGAGCATAATACTCTGCGCTGATCTCCTTCGTGCGTGGATCGGTCAACACGTCCGTGGCGGAGATGACCATCCCAGCCTTATGGCAGGCGGTGTAAGATGGAAAATCGACGCTCGGGAGCGTTTCTCCCGAAGCATGCTGCCGCGTGCTTCGCTGATAAGCATCGAGACAACGAATGGTAGTGTAATCTTCGTTGTACACCCAGACGCTGACCCGTTCGGTGCCGATCAGGTCGGCGCACGCCTCAGTGACCTCGGCGATGGCCGCGCTCAGATCAGATTGGAACAGCCCCCCTCGCGACATGAGCCCGATCAGCGCGTTGTTCTGCCGCTGGAGACGCTGCTCACGACGCCGCAGGGCTTCTTCGGCTCGCTTGCGATCGGTGATATCCCTGAAGTACCAGACCCGGCCGTAGTACGTGCCCTCCGGACCATGCATAGGAGCCGAGTAGCGTTCGCAAGGTAGCCCCATCAGTTAGGGCGATTTCGTCCCATGAGCTCTCGTCGTGGCGCTTGTAGAGGCATTCGATACGCGAAAGGAACGCCTCCGGATCGGCGATTCTGCCCAACACCGACTCCCGTATGACTTCGTCGGACCCTGTGGCCAGCAAGTCAGCGGGGACACCCCACATATCACAGAACCGCCGATTCGAGGACACCACCCGACCATGTCCATCGACCACGAGAATCCCATCGGCGGAAGTCTCCTGCTGAGTACGAAGAATGGCGTTCGCGAAGCGCAGTTCCTCCTCCGCCCGCTTGCGCTCGCTGATATCTCGCATGATCGTTGAGTAGTACTCCAATTCACCTGTCAGCGAACGGTGAGCCATGAGGGTCTGGGACACCGGAATCTCACGGCCGTCGCCGTCCACCACGGCCGTCTCGCCTCGCCACAAGCCCACCTCGCGGACCAGCGGTAGCGCCTCGTCCATGAGGATCTTGTATGCCCATCCCGGATGGCAGTCGGCGATTGTGTATCCGGAGACGTCACCGAACTCGCCCCAGCCGAACATCTGGCGCCCCGCCTTGTTCAGATACGATAGGCGCCCGTCCGGTGTGGTCATCCCCACCAAATCGCTCGTGCATTCCAGGATCGCGGCCAGGCGGGCGCGTTCTTCTTCCACTTCTCGCTGACTGGTGACATCGGTGACGACACCGCTGTAGACCACATCGTCTTCTTCCATCCACACGGCACTGGAGTGTGCGAGGAAGCAGATGATCTCGCCCGACGGTTTGCGCAGCTTGCCCTCGCATCTCCACTCGCGGCCTTGACTCACGGACTGAGTGATCGACTCGACAAACGCCTTACGGTATTCCGGCAGCACCATGTCGGTGAAGCGCTCCAAGAGCCCTGCCGGTTCGGCGGGTATCCCAAGGATCGCCTCGCACTGCTTGCTGACGTAGGTCAACCCCATCCATCCGTCCGGCTTCATTCTGAAGAGGTAGACGACGCCGGGAATGGTGGAGGTCACGACTCGCAGTCGCTCCTCACTCTCTCGCAGCGAGGCCTCAGCCGCCTTGCGCTCCGCGATCTCCCCGTGGGCCTTGGCCAGCGCATCGCGCACCGACACCGCGGCTACGGCCTGCAGCGATATCACGCAGGCGAACTGGAAGATCGTCTGGACAAGCAGACTGGCCCGCGTATGATGAATCGCAGGCGGCAGTTGACCATAAGAGTCCGCGACCTGTATGGGAACCACAACGGCGATATTGAGCCCAACCATGACCAGCCCGGCCCGCACTCCGAACAACTGCCCGGCAAGCACGATGAACACCAGGTAGGACATCAACGCGACCGCCTGCATGCCGCCGCTGGTGATAATCGACCAGGTGGCAAGCAGCCAGAAGAGACTAAGACACAGCCAACTCGCCAGTTGGGTTGAACCAACGTACGTCAGCCACAACAGAAGGACCTCAAGCGACAAGGCAATCAGGCCAATCATCACGAGTCGAGCGGCATGGAAAGGATCGAAGCAGGCGGACAGGAATTGCAGGGGAGTGAGGCAAAGCCCCAGCAGCAGCACAACCCACAAGACTCGGGCCTGGTGGTTCCTGCGATCCTCATCGAAAACCGGGAGTAACAGCCAACGTTTAGGGAGAAGTGGTGGAATGTCCATACGTCCATCCTTCCCAAGTCATCGTCCGAAGTGGGCTCTGGACCCATCGGCAAACCGGTCGCAGACATGCCTCGCTCTCCGGCCTCCCGAGCGACGGGCGATCTTACTGGAGAGCGCTCGCGGCCTCAACGGAACTCATGAATACGTCCCGGTGCTCATGCCCCTCCCCGCGCACCGATACCGACCAGGCAATTCGAGTTGCCGCTCCCGGATCGACCAACAGATTGTAGGAACGAGTCAAACACCATGGCCGTCCGAATTCGATTCGCCGCTCAACAGGTCCGATAGGGACGGTCGATCATCCCCTTGAACATCGGCCATCCGCCCAACCGGAGCCCAGCAAACCCGCACGAGAAACTGTCTGCAACCGGCCTCGGAATGTGGGGCACCTCAATCGAGGCGGCGGCGGCGATGACGTGCTTCGAGAGAAGATGCATGATGCGGCAAACCCGATGCCTCAGCCACAGTCTTTCATCCACAGCATGGTGCTGCCAGTACGTTCCACTTGAGGCTGGCGGTCTCTTTCCATTCAAGGGCGGCTATGGTATATGAGGTCTTGGCGCGACCATGGTCGATGAGGGTGGCCCCGGACAATCCGTGAGTCGCCGCTCGATCGACGAAGGCATAGGCTCTGCCGGCTCGGCAGCGGCACCTCCAGCGAGTGCACAGCGATGGAACTGATCGCCATTTGGCTCGTCGTTCTGAGTATCGTAGTCCTGGTGGGACACGGCATCTGGGTTCTCGGTGCCTGGCTGTTACGAGGGATGCGTCCTCGCGAGCGTGCCCGCTTCGAGCCCACGCTGAGCGACGACCGGGCGGCGACCTCGCGCTATCTCGATCACCTGCGTTCGCGGGGGCTGCTCGACCACAAGGCCCACGCCAAGATGCTGCGGCTCATGGCCGACGAGGTGAAGACCCGGCCGGGCTCCCACGTTTTCAGGGCGGCACCCCCTGCGAGCATCGCGCAGCCGACAGCGGAGGGTCTGGCGGACGCGCCAATCGCACAGCCTCGGGAGCAGATACCGCTCCGCGCCTCACCGACCAAAGAAGCCGTCGCCGCAACCCCGCCCACGGAGCGGCCAATCGGCGACCTGCGAGAGCCCGCGCCGGCGGCCCCAGTTCTCGAGTTACCACCGGCGATACCGGCCGAGCCGGCCCGGCCACCGCGTCGGGCGGTCGGCGAAGTGCTGGCCGCGTTCATGGCCGAGAAGAACATCCGCTGGGGCGAGCTGATTGGCGGCCTACTCATCCTGGGCTGCTCAACAGCCTTGGTCATCAGCCTGTGGTCGCACATCGAAGCCATCCCTACGCTCAAGTTCCTGATCTTCACCGCGGTGACGGCGGGTTTGTTTGGGGTGGGCCTGTTCGTGCATCACCGGTGGAAGCTGCCCACGACCGGCCACGCGGTGCTGATCATCTCGTCGCTGCTGGTGCCGTTGAACTTTCTGGCCTTTGCCGCTTTGTCGGTGCGGGACGCGGCGATCAGCCCCTGGACGCTGGGCATTGAAGTGGCGACGCTGCTGGTATTCGGCTGGCTGGCCTTGCTGGCCGGGCGTGCGCTGCTCTCCGGGGCGGCGTGGCTGTTCGCGGGCGGCATCGTAACCATGTCGGCCTGCTCACTGGTGGTGCGTTCACTGTCGCCGCTGAGCGACCGCGAGATGGTCGGTGTCGCCGCCCTGCCCGTCTGCCTGTACGTCCTGGTGCTGGCGTTGCACTTGTGGCGGCATCGGCGAACAGAGTCGCTGGACGAAGCGGAGACGCGCGGGATCTTTCTGCAACTGGGGGTGCAGACGTTCGCGTGTCTGGTGCCGCTGGGATTGATTCTCTCTGGCGCGGGCCAAGTGGCTGCTTTGCGTCTGCTTTCGCCGCTGCTCTCTGCCTTGGCCGGCCCGGGACTCATCACCGGGTGCTTCCTCACGCGACGGATCGACCGCAAGGCACCCGGGCAGGTTCACACGATCGCGTTGGGCATCGCTCTCGTCGCGGCGGCGGTGATGCTGCTCGGCGTGGGTATGGCTTGGCCGATGCCCGCTCGCCTGATGATCGCGGTGATGGTGAATGCCTTGGCCGTCTTCGCACTGGGCAGAGTCGCGCCGCACGCGGCGTTTCACGGGCTGACGGCGGCGTGGCTTGCGGCGGCGTGGGTGCTCGGCGTGCACCTGGCGGGCGATGCGGTTTCGTGGTCGACGAACGACCCTCGCGTCATGGTTGCCGCCCTGCTCTCCGCGAAGACGGCGCAGGCCTTGATCGTGCCGTTCGTGATTTGCCTGCTCGGTGCGGAGTGGTTCAATCGACGGCGATTCCGCGAAGCGGCACTCGGATACGGGATGGCGGCTCTGGCCCTCGCGGTGGTCAGCGTCGGCCTGATGACGGGTTATGGCTTCCGCATCCCCGGCGATCCCGGCTATGCCACCTGGGTGTACCTGCTGTACGCGGTGGCAAGCTTCGCGACGGGATGGCGATTGCGCGAAGCACGGATCACCTGGACGGGATGCGTGCTGCTTCAGGCGGCCCTGGTCCAAGCGCTGACCTGTGCCTGGCCGGTTGAGCAACTGCCTTGGGCCACCGCATTGCTGGCTGGTTCAAGCCTCTGCACGGCGGCCGTGGTGCTCCTGCGCGCCGTCCGCGCTCGACCGGAGATTCTGCACATTTATGGCGTGCCGCTCGCGCAGTTCTCCGTGGTGGTATCTCTCGCGGCGGCGGGCTTGATGGCGCATGGGGCGTCCGCGGTGTCGGCGGATGTGCTGGCTCTGCGTCTGGGCTGGCTGGCAGGGCTGTGGATGGTGTTGGCGGCGGTACGCGGTTGGCCTGAGCTTTTTGCCGGGTCACAGATTGCCTTGCTCCTGGCGGCTTGCGCGATCGTGCAGCATCATCTCGTTGGGCAGGCGTGGTATCCGTCAACGGGGTCGCCACTCGTGCATCCATGGGTTTGGCAGGCTCATCTGCTGACGGCCGGCGGGTTATGCCTGCTATGGTCCCTGTGCCGACTGGCGGTCACTCGCCGGCAGATCGGGGTTTCCGAAGGGGTCCTCGACAACCCGCAGCCGCAGAATACCACACCCCTCCATCAACAAGTTGACTCGGTCCGCCAAGGGCAGCTGCCGTCGGTCCCGCAAGGGCAGCTGCCGTCGGTCCACCACGCTTGGCTGAGTCGGGCACGGGGACTTCTGGATCCGCCGTTGCCGAGTGCCGACCGCGGGATCGGTGCTCTCGCGTTGCTGGGCTTGCTCGTTCTGGCGGGCTGGAGCGTCTGGCCGGCCGCCATCGCCGAACACGGGTGGAAAGCGATTCCCGTCATAGACCGCCTGCATACCCACGCGGCCGAGATCGGCTCCTGGCTTGTGCTCGGCATCCTGGCCGTGACGTTTGGCGTCCATGTCCGGCAAGGGTATCACCGCTTGGCGACGCTAGGTCTGCTCCTGGTGACGGCGGCGGGATTCGCCCTCCTGGCGGCACGGTTCGAGGCGCAACAACAGGTGGTCCATGCCTGGCGTTGGCTGTCGGCCGTGGGTTTCCTGATCGGCGCGGTGGTCTTCTGGCTGGCCCGGAGCCGTGGGCTTCTCACCATGATGCCCGTGCAAATCGGCACGGTTGCCGCTCCCGCGGATGCGGCTGCGTGCACCGCCTCGGAGCCGTCGATCGAGATGCAGACACAGCAGCGATGGCAGGCCGCCCGGTCGGGCCTGAACCGGCAATCATGCGCGCCGCTGGATGCGTCCAGCGTTTGGCTATGGCTTCTGCTGATTCTAGCCATGCCGGTGCTGCTGTTGACGGCCAGCTTCCTCGCCGCCATGGGATGGGACACCGCCCTGCTCGGCATGGCCACACAGGTACTCTCGCTACGGTTTTGGCTGCTTGGGCCGGCGATCCTGGTGGGTCTCACTCTGCTTGGCCACGCAATCATCGAGAAGGACGAGAATCACGCGGTGGCCGCGGTGAGCCTGACCTGTGCGGTCGTCACCGCGACGGAAGCGTGCCTTGCCGTCCGATCCGGGCTCGGCTGGTCTTACGAACTCGTCTTCTGGCTGGTGCAACTCAACGCGATCATCATCGCCTTGACACCCGCCGTATGGGCTGCCCTGCGAATGACCGTCGATCTTCCGGCAAGTGCGCTGATCTATCCACGATGGCTGTTGCTGATCGCGCGGACCGCGGTGGGCATGGCCCTGCTGGCCGCGGTGGGCGGCATCTGGATGTTCCCCAGCACGGGGCCCTTGGTCGCCGAGGCGATGGGGACCTGGTGGGGGTTGCTCGCTCTGGCGCTGGTGGAGTGGGGGTTGTTCGCCGCCGACCGCGAGTTCGCGACAGGCAACATGAATCGCGACGCCGGCACGCTGCGACGCAGCCACCGCGAAAGCGTCTGGGTGCTTTTCGGGATTGCCATGCTCGGGTGCGCGCTCGCTCCCCTGGACACCGGCAACTGGGTGTGCTTCCACACGCTGATGGTGGGCTTGGTCGTGGCGGGCGGGCTGCGTCTGTGGGCAGGTTCGTTCCACCTTCGCGGAATCACCGGCGGCGGATGGCAGGAGACATTTGCGACCGCATCCGCTCGCGCGAGCGGCGACGCCGGCCCGATCGACCACGACCTGTCGTGCAGCCATTGCAGCTACAACCTCCGCGGCTTGCTGGCCTCGGGCCTGTGCCCCGAATGCGGTCAGCCCATCGCCACCGCCGTGGATGCCGCGGTCCGCAGGCTCACGCCCCAGTGGACCGCGATGCTCTCTCAGATTCGCAGCCAGGTCATCAGCGTGGTCCTCGCGTGCACCATCGTGGCGACCCTCTTCGCCCTGCGCGCAAGTATGGACGACCCACAGAAACCCTGGTGGTCGAGCGGCGTGCTGGTTGCCCTGGCGGCTCTGGTCATGGGATTGGCCCTCTGGGCTCCGCGCAAGGCACTCGCGTACCTGGGCGGCATCCATCTGTGCCTGGCGGCATCCATCAGTTGGATTGCCCTGCACTGGCAGTCGGGAACGACGCGTTTCGCGGACGAGCTGAGCAACCTCGTGCACGTCAACGTGATCGCCCTCGCGGCGGCGGGCATCGGCTGGCTGCTTGCCCAACGGGCGGTTTCTTCGCAGTCACCGTCCCCTGCCACGAAGACCTGGTGGCCGCCCTTCCATTCTGCCGCGGCCATCCTTTCGGTTGGGCTGACCAGCCTGGCGGCGCTCGCCGCGTTGGTGTGGGCCGCGACCAGCGATCCCCTGGACGATTCAGCCATCACCATTTGGATGGCCTTGGCCACCACCGCGGCGCTGCTGGTCGGCAGCCGACTGGATCCCGCGTTCCGCTGGGCGGCCCCAGGACTCTACGTTCTGGGCCTTGCTGGTTTCATGCAGGTCATGGCTCAGAGCGGCATGGCGCCGCGCTCGCTGACGTGGGCGATGTCCCTGGCACTGGCGGGTTATACACTGGGCACCTCGGTCATCTGGCGGCTTGGAGCCCGTCGCGACCAGGAAGCGGCACCGGCATCGCTGCCCGACGCCTGGTTACCAGCAGCTAACGGCCTGCTGACGCTCATCGCCCTGCTTCTGGCCGGGGCGGTCGCGTTGACCCATCCAGAGTTCGACGCGCGTGTGCTGGTCGTCGGCTCGCCGCTCTTGTGTGCCATCGCGGCCATCGTGCTCGTACCGGTCGTCCGCCCAGCGGCCATGCAGACCCCGGCGGCGGGCCTGCTCACGGCGACGGCGATCCTGTTCGCCTGGGCCTGGGTTTCGCCGGATGCGCCCGCCCCAAACCTCCACCGCGCAGTCGGCGTCGTCGCGGCCGTCGTGGCCGCCATCGTCGCCGCGGGCATTGCCACGTTCCGCATTCCTCGCGAGCACGCCTGGGCTACGGCCATCAGGAGCTGCATCATCGCCGCCGGCTCGGCTGCGGGTGCCGCGCTATTGTTCTGCTCGGGCAGCCAGGCCCTGCAACTCGTCGATGGGCAAGCGTCGGAACTCCTCCCCGCCGCGGTCATCGCCATGATAGCCGCCCTCGCTGTGATGATCGTCTGCTGCGTGCTTTTCGCCGTGCGCGAGCGGTTCGACCCGCTGCATCTCACCGAAGGCGGCAGGGAGGCGTACGTCTACTTGGGCGAGATCCTGGCCGCCCTGCTCGCCCTGCATGTGCGGGCGACGATGCCCTGGCTTTTTTCCGGCATCGTCACGCAATACTGGCCTATGCTGGTCATGGCCCTGGCCTTTGCGGCGGCGATCATCAGCGAGGTCTGCGGCCGTCAGGGGCAGAAGGTGCTCGCCCGGCCGCTGGGGTGGACCGCGGTCCTCCTGCCCTGCGTGGCCGCGATTGACCTGTTCCTCCAGGCGTCGCGCGTGCATGGCTCGTTCGTGCTGCTGGTCATCGGCGGGTTCTACATCGTACTGGCGGGCCTGCGCCGATCCGCTCGCCTGGCCACCTTGGCCGGGTTCGCCTTCACCGGCAGCCTGTGGTACCTGCTGTACCAGACGCCCGGGCTGGGCATCACCCAGCATCCGCAGCTTTGGTTCATCCCACCGTCGCTGGCGGTACTGGCGGCCGGCCATCTGAGCCGCCATCGCCTCACCGACCAGCAGGCCCGCCTTATGCATTACGGCTGCCTGCTCGCCGTCTACCTCTCCTCGACCGCCGATATCTTCCTGATCGGCGTGGCCCACGCTCCTTGGTTGCCGCTGGTGCTCGGCGGGTTGTCCGTGGCCGGCATCTTCGTCGGCATCGCCGCCCGCGTCCGCTCCTTCCTGATGCTCGGCACCGGATTCCTTTGCCTGGCGCTGTTCACCATGATCTGGCACGCCGCCGCCAACCTCGGCTGGACCTGGGTCTGGTACGTCGCCGGCATCGCCCTCGGCGCCGCCATCATCACCGTCTTCGCTCTCTTCGAACGCAAACGCAACGAGATGAACGCCTGGCTCGGACAGATGAGGAGTTGGCGAGAGTAATGAGCAATCAGCAACCGCCCAACCGAAGGCAGCCACTCACCTTGTACCATTTGTACCTGGCGGGACGGTTTCACCTGCTGGCGGCGGCGACTTACATGTGCTTACTGCTCATCCTTGAGATGCAGGGCTGCCAGCACGCCTTCGCCCGGCTGGCCTGGCGCCTGGGGCCTTGGAGCAACATGCCGCCGGCGTATGATCTCAGCCGTGATCCGTTGTTTGATGGTTCCAGCCAATTGGCCGCGATTCTCGGCACGGTGCTGGTTGCGGCTCCTTTCGTTGCCCTGTTTCTCATCGGGTCTCACCTACTACTGATTGCGCTGCTGGTGGCGGCTCACAGGCGTTTCGGCTGGCCCGGATACTGGCGCGAGGTTCAACCTCGCATCGATTTCTGGCCCGTCTGGCTGGCCAGTGCGCGCCGATGCTGGTGGGTCTGGCCGGTGAGTCAGTTCATCTGGCTCCTGTTCAGCGGGATCGCGGTGGGGATGGAGCGCACCTTCTACTGTACGGTCAGCACGACAGGGCCTTACCTGATGGCTCACTTGGCGGTTGTTGTTGGGTTTGTGAGCGTGCTGACGAATCGCGCCCTGCGTACGGCAGTAGTCGGCGCGGTCCGGCCGGACGACGTGCGCTGCTACGGTTGCGGCTATCTCCTGCGCGGGCTTAGCTCCGATCGTTGTCCCGAGTGCGGTCTTGATCATCGGACGCGTACGGTCAGATACAGTTTTACCTGGCAGCGCTCTGGGCGGTGGAGGGGAATCCGCCAGGCGGTCTTGATTGTGCTCGCGGCCGTCTTGCTCCTCGCGCCCGTGTGGGGACCGAGCGCGCTGCTCGCCCTCCCCCGGAGTTGGCTTGAACATCTTCCTGCGGCGCTCCAACCACACTATACCGTGCTTTATGAAAGTTATCGCCAGAATTCCCCAATACCTATCAACATGGTTTGTGCAGTCAGCCTGGATGATTCGTATGCCGCGATGGGGCAGGAAAACCCCGTGGCGGTGCTGCGTTTCGAGCGATCGGAATCTGGACCAACGTATCTCATCGCAGAACATTGGAACACCAAGGAGCAGTTTCTGCGCCGCGAATCGCCGAATACGACCAGCAGACGGCGAATATGGAAAACATCGTCCTCGTTGCCCTTTGGCGCCTCGGAGCTGTGGTATTGGACGACCGGCCAGGACATGATCTGGCTTCTTAGGCCACATCCGTGGTTCTCCGTTGAAGTCTACGATCCTGATCGCTTGCCCGAGGCGCTACGCGACCTCGAGCGCGAGCCGCCGGGATGATCCACCACAGGGATATGGGGGAGCGTGCAACAAGATGGTACGCTGCTCAGAGCCGCGCCCGTGAGGAAGCGATTCTTCTTGTCGCGACGATGTACGGTCGCGGCTCCGCTTGATGTGCTCGCACGGGTTGGCGGCGACGACTCATATGTGCCTTCTGCTCATCATGGCACTACCGGCCTGCCAGCACGCGTTCGCCCGGCTGGGCTAGCGTCTGGGGCCTTGGAGCGACCTGCCGGCGGCGTATGATTGATGGCCGGGCTCGTCACCCTCGGTCGCCGATCAATCTTCTTCGCATGAGGCGGGCTTGGTCTCGGCGGGCCAGGCGGCCATTCCGCCACGCCGCTCACCGGTCAGGAACAGGTCCGAGTGGATCACCCGGGCGACCACGTCCATGACGCCGAAGAGGTAACCTCGCTCACGGATCATACCCGCGTATTCCCGCTGCCATCGCTGGTCTTCACGGGCCAGAGCAGGCCCATCCACGCTTCGCCACCACGATTCAACTCGATCCAGAGCCCCTGCCGAATGCAGATCGGGGTCGACGAGATCGGCTTGGATCGGGCTGGCGGTCATCACCGCGACGGGCCACACGCGCTCGTGGACCGCTCGCCGAGCCGAAAGCCGGACTTGCGGATCGGCAGACCGGGCCTGGGCGAACAGCTCAGCGTCCGCGGGCGACAGGTCGGCGGGTGGGCGGTCGAAACGCAGGCGGTAGGCCGGCCGGCGCGGCGTGGACACGTAAAAAACATACTCCTTGCTGGCTAGAGGCCGGCGGAAGGTGAACCTCAGTCGGCGGATTCCCTCCGGATCGGCCTGCACAATCGTGGTGTCGAACTCAGGGCCCTTGATCACCATCCCCTCGGTCGGCGTCTCGCTGGGCCGCATCACGTGCATGAACATCGCCGTCGCCAACCCCGAGAAGTAGCCGCTGCCGACGGGCGTATATACCTCGATCTCATGATCGTTGAGAACGCGGACGACGCTCGGCTGATCCATCATCAGAGGATGCGTTGCCAAAGTCAGGGTATAGCCCTCGAGATCATCTGTGCCCCAAGCCTCGCGCAGCACGATAGGCGCATAAACATTCGCCAGCGGCAAATTGACGAAGAAGGCACACGCACCCGGCGGGAGCGAGCCGCCCTGGTCCACCATATCGGCATAGACCAGTTGCTCGGCCCGGAAGACGCCTCGCATCGCGAAACGGTACACGCCCAACGACCATACCGTGGCCGCTACGATGAGCGACGTGACCACCCACCGCCAGCGACGGGCGACACCACGCATCAGGACCGCCATCATGATCGCGTAGGGAACGGCGGGCAGGTATGCGAAGTGCGGAGCCGCGAACACGGGGATGACCGGCACAAACGCCGCGGCGGCCCAGATCGGCCACACCCAGCGGCCGCGCACGCCTCGCGAGGCCCACACATACCAAGCAAGAATCGCTCCAACCAACACGACCATGAGCAAATGGATTAAAACGACCTCGAGCGATAGATCACCCAGCGTCGATACGCCCATCACCATCGGCGTATAGAAGATCTGGGAGAACACGAGGTTGAGCAGCTTGCACGCCGCCCACAACACATAGGCCGGCCCCTCCGGCCGACTGAAGTACACCACCGGAACCGCATCGACCGAGAAGACGACCAGCCGCCAATACAGGAAAAGGATCGACAGCAACCAGACGACAGCGTGCACGGGAAGGCTTCGTCGAACATGCCGCCATCCCCCCGCGCTGAGATCAAGGACCAGGATGATCCCGGGGAAAATGATCGCCGTCTCTCTGCTGAGCAGGGCGAGCAGCCACAACACGATGGGCAGAGCAAAACACGCGCCATGCAGAGGCGTCCATCGCTCGACGGGCTCGTCTGGGTATTGGCGCCGGGGAGCCGAGAGACGTGCATACGCCAGCACGGCAGCCGTCAGCATGGCCGCATTGACCACCGCGTTGCGCGCCGAATTCCACCCCATGGCCGTGGTCGAATGCGGGTGGATAATGAACATCGTCCCGGCAAGAAAAGCCCAAGGCACCGTCAAACCCGCCCACAGGGCCATCCGGTAGACCATCCAACCGATGAAGCCATGCCAAACCAGTCCAAAGGCATGAACCAACAGGGTGTGATCACCAGCCAGAAGATACTCGATCTTGACCGCCAGCATGCCCACGGGACGAGCGTATCGCCACACCAGAGGTTCTTCCTGCCACCAAAAGCGGTTCCATCGGCCCGAGAAATCGATCGTGGCCGACTCGACCAGGTCGTGAAAGCTCCAGCCGCGGTCGTACGAGGCCATCCGCTGCCAATGGTCATCGAGGAACAAGCCGTCCCACAGAGAGGCTCCATGCGAGGCCAACAACACCACCCCAAGGCCCACCAGCGGCAACCACCGGCCGGGGCGCGCATGACATGCCTGCTCAGTCTGCGATGAAGACACCGTCACTCCGGTCAAGTCAGACCCTCTCTGGCTGGGCCATCTGGTTGCACAAGTCTGTCAGGAAGCCGTTACCGCTAAGCCCCGCTCTTGGCGATACCACTCGCCCATCCGGCGGATCCCCTGCTCGAAACCCACTTGCGGAGACCACCCAAGTTCCTTTCGTGCCAGGCTTGCGTCCACAATCTGGTCGGCGGCCATGAGGGCGACCATGGCTCTACTGGCCATAGGCAACCGACCGGCCAACCGTGCGAAACAGTCCTCCATCGTAGCCAGGAGATGGGCCATGGTGACTGAGCGAACCTGGCGGCGTGTACGGGGCAAGCCCAAGGCGTCGCAGGTCGCGTCCAGGAAGGTCCGCTGAGTTACTCGCTCGTCGGCGGCGACATCGTAGATTCTCCCGAACGCGGCAGGATGCGTGCCGGCCAGTAGTACCGCTCGGGCCGCGTCATCCAAATAGAGCGTGGCGATGCGGTTCTGGCCATCCCCGACGATGAACAACTCGTTTCGCCGGGCCATGGGCACAAAATGCCGAAACAGAGCCTGGTTTCGCGGACCATACATGAATCCCAATCGCACGATGGTCCAGGGACACCCTGCCTGCCGACAGCGACGACGAACCAGCGCTTCCGCTTCAAGCTTGGCCCGCCCGTAAAAGTTGTAATGAGCGGGTCGGGTCGGGGTGCGGCCAGCGGAAATCGGCTGTCCAGCCGCCTGAGGCGAGTAGACGGCCGCTGAGCTGATATAGACGAAACGCCCCGGCCTCCGGGGCAAGGCCGCTTCCAGAAGATGACGCGTGCCTTCGATGGTGGTCTCTCGAAACTGCCGCCACGAGCCGACCATGTCAACGCGTGCGGCCGAATGGAATACCACGTCTCCCTCGCTGACGAGCCCGTCGCACCCGTTGCTCACACACAGATCGCCCCGGACGGGCTCGGCCCCCCACGATCGGATACGTACCTCATCCTCCGGGCGGCGATGGAGAACGCGCACCCGGCTTCCGCGGCACAATAGCATCTCAACCAGTGCTCCGCCCAGGAAGCCCGTTCCGCCGGTCACCGCCGCGGTCATGGACCGGACTCCCGCGGCGGCCGAGGAAACCACCTTGGTACACGGGCACAGTACTCGACGTAGGCCGACCCGAACCGCCGCTTCAGCAACGGCTCCTCAAGCCAGATAACCTGGGCATGGGCCAAGGGAACCGCCAGCACAAACAGTAGGAAGATCCCCGTCGAGGAGAACAAGATCGCCTCGCCAAGCAGCATCCCCACCACGCAAGCGGCGATGGGATTGCGTACCCAACGGAACGGCCCGGTCGCCACGAAGGCTTGCGGCGGATCGAACTCGACGTAAGCCCCCCGTCCGTGCCGACTGAGCAGGCAGGAAGCCCAGAGATAGAGCGCAAGAACAACCGTGAAGAACACGCCCCCCACCACGCGCCACACACCGATCTCGATGGTCCAGGCAGGAAAGAACCGGTCAAACTGGTAAGCGAGATACGGCAGTCCCGCCAGGACGGCCAGCAGGAAGAACACGCCGTAAAGAATCATCCGCAGGACAAGAGGAATCGACTGGAGACGGCCCGCCATCCCCTGTGCCGGGGCCACCTCGGAAGACTCAGACGGAGGCCCCACTTTGGACACGGTCACCACCTCACAACGAAGCCCGCCGTCATCCACTTGCTCGACTCCACCGAATGCACCACGACAACATTGCCGGGCTTGAACTCGCCCCTGCGAGCCATCTGGTCAAAATGCAGCAGCAGCGACGCCCCGCCGCAATACCCGGTCTCGCGGGCCTGGAACTTGGCCTGATCGGCTGTGATCCCGAAGTAGTCAATGAACCGACCCAGATTGTCGTCATAAAGCTGCTTGGTGGGAATGGAGAAGACGAAATGGTCAACCGTCTTGGGGGCCAGCTTCAACCGCTCCATCATGCGGACGACACCCTCAAAAAGGATGCGACCGGCGTCTCGATTGACCGCGGCGAAATCCTGGTCCAGATGATGCAACCCAGCAGCCCACATGGCGGGAATCTGCTGATCCGGATCGACCAGGTTGCTGACCCCGCCGCCGGCGGTCATGGCCGGCGGCTTCTTGCCACCCACCGATTCCACGAACGTGCCAAGAATCTCATGCGGCACGCTCTGGCCGGCCGGAGCGTCAACCGCCTCCAGCACCACGGCACCGCCGCCATCGGCGAGGATATAGCGCAAAGCGGCCTGCTTCTTATTCATCTGCGGCTGATTGAGATACACTCTCCGCAGATAAACGCTCGATATCTGGGGGTAAACCACCAAAGCGGTGCGGTAATGCCCCAGACGAAGAGCGTCATAGGCCACCATCATCGCCTTCCCCACGCCGGAGCAGTTCGAGTGGATCTCCATTTCCGCGCAGGTCTCGATGCCCAACCGCTCCTGCAAGAGCGTGGACGTCGGCGGAGTGGACTCATCGTAATTCGAGCTGGCCATGACGAGGAGGTCAATCTCGGAAGCGTCCTTGCCGGCATCCTCAAGGGCCTTACGGCAAGTGGCCTCGGCGAGCGAGGCGACTGTATGGGTCAACCGCCCGGTCTCCAGATCAATCGCGAAATGGCGATACTCGACACCGCTGGCGCCGAGCATTCGTGCCCCGATGGACGCGATGAATGACTGGACGCGGGGCGGGGCCTGGTCAAGCGGGCCAAGAACCTCGTCAATCCGACTGTTCGGGATCGGGTCGTTGGGAAGATACGAGCCCGTCCCCTTGATGACTACACGTTTGAGCGGCGCGTTCACACCTATGCCTCTTTGACAAGCGGGGAGTCTGTGTTACGCTTTGGTTCCGCCAAAGCCACGACCAAAGCGCCGCATTGTGGCGTGGGACCAAGTGACTGTCAACCGGTCGGGGGCGGAACGGGAAAAAAGCGACGTAGGCCGGGGCCAGGCTGGTTGGTTGGAAACCCGCGTCAGGGCGGAAGTTCCGGCGCATCCCTGTCCCAACCGCGGAACGAAGTGGGCCGGCCGACAGTGGCCGATCCGCCCGGATCAGACGGCAAACTGGGAGCAAGCGGTAGTGAAGTTGATCATGCGATTGCTGGTGCTGGCCGCCTTGGGGGCGGGTGCATGGGCCGTTTGGCGGTCGTTCGACCGTCCGGACGAGCTTGAACTGCGGGTGACGACCACGTCGATCGGCCCGTTGGCCCTGACCGTCTCGGCGACCGGCCGTTTGGCTCCCACCACGGAGGTGCTCGTCGGTTGCGAGATCTCGGGGACAGTGGACGAAATCTTCGTCGAGCACAACGACCGGGTGACTGAGGGGCAGGTCATCGCCCGGCTGAAGCCCGAGTTGACCCGGGCGGAGCACGAGCAGGCCAAGGCCGACCTGGCCGTTGCTCAAGCCAGGCTCAAACAGCTTGAGGTGCAGGCGAGCGAGGCTCAGCGACAGTTTGAGCGGGTTCAGGGTCTGCTTGAAAGCGGGGCGGCCAGCGACGAGGAGTTCAAGGTCCGCCGATCGGTGTATGAGGCCGCCCAAGCCGACACCCAAGCCGGCCAGGCCGCCGTGGAGGGTGCTCGCAGCCGTGTCGAGCACACGCAATACCGCCTGGATCGCTCGGCGATCACCTCCCCGATCAACGGTATCGTGCTCGACCGGCGTGTGGACGTAGGCCAGACCGTCGCGGCCGCTCTGATGGCCCCTGAGTTGTTCGTCCTGGCTGAAGACCTGTCCCGCATGGAGTTGCTGACCGACGTGAGCGAGGCGGACGTCGGATATATCTGCCCCGGACAGGCCGCCACGTTTGTGGTCAACGCGTACCGTGACCGCCGGTTCAGTGGAACGGTCCGGCAAATCCGCAACCAACCGAAGACCGTGGGCAACGTGGTGACGTACACGGTGACCATTGATGTGCACAACGAGGACCAGCTCCTGCGTCCGGGTATGCCTGCGGACGTGACCATCGAGGTCGTGCGGCGCGATGAGATCCTGAATGTCGCCAATGCCGCCCTGCGTTTCCGCCCTCCCCTGCCGCCCGCGGAAATCCTCGACCTGATCGAGGGGCTGACTTGGCCGGACCCGCCGGAACAGCTCCATGTCACCGTCGCCCGCGAGGTGCAAACGCGGCCGAACGAAGTAAGCTTCGAACCGCCGCCAATTCCTCCCGGCAAGGGCACTCTCTGGCGGCAGAAAGCCGGCCGTTGGGAACCGGTGGCCGTGTGGACCCTGTTCACAGATAACCGAGCGACGGCGATCCACGGCGGCCCTGTCCTGGGCGCGGGAGTCGATTTTGTCACTGAAGCCCGCAATACCCGCGGGCGTAAGAGCAGCCTGCAGGAGGCGATCATGCTGGCTCGCCCCGAGAACCGCAGTATGTAGGCCGGATTCTGGAATCAGGCCGGTACCGGCGGGCCCCTCGGCGGCTGATGCCCCCCAGATACCTGTCGGCGGGCGGGAACCGATGCGACAGGGGCAGTCCGAAACCCAAACAAAGCCAACGCCAGGAACGCATGAAGAATATCGTCGAAATCGAGGGTTTGCAGAAGATCTACGACATGGGCGAGATCAGGGTACATGCCTTGCGCCGCGTGGATCTGACCATCGCCGAGGGTGAGTTCACCGCGATCATGGGGGCCAGCGGGTCGGGCAAGAGCACGCTGCTCAATGTTCTGGGCTGCCTCGACGCCTCGACGGCCGGCACATACCGGTTGGACGGCCAACAGGTGAACCAGAACGAGGAGGAGGAACTGGCCCGGCACCGGCGTACGAAGTTGGGATTCGTGTTCCAGAACTTCAACCTGCTCAACAGCAGCACCTCCCTGGAGAACGTCGAGCTGCCGATGGTCTACCTGGGAATTCCGCGGCGGGAGAGACATCAGCGGGCCATGGCGGCGCTTGAGCGGGTGGGCTTGGCCGAGCGGGTGGGACATATGCCCTGGCAGCTCAGCGGCGGCCAGCAGCAACGCGTCGCCCTGGCCCGAGCACTGGTGACCCGACCGCGGCTGCTCCTGGCCGACGAACCCACCGGGAACCTGGATTCCCACACCAGCGAAGAGGTCCTCGGCCTGCTCGCGGAGCTTCATCGGGACGACCAACTGACCGTCGTGCTTGTCACCCACGATCCGGATATTGCCGCGTGTACTCGCCGGGTGGTCATCCTGCACGACGGCCGGATCGTCTACGACAAGCCCGGGCCGAACCACGGTGGACCGCCAATCCCGCACATTCGCGAGCTGGCGGCAAGCCTCTCGGCGGAGCAGGTTCCGCAGGCAGACCCGGCCGGTCAGCCGACCGCACAGGGAGGACCTGCCTCGTGAATGCCGCCCTGTGGACCGAAAGCTTCCGCATCGCTTTTCGCGAGATGCTGCGGCACCGCACGCGAAGCATCCTGACGATGTTCGGTGTGATCATCGGCGTTGGGGCAATCATCGCCGTGGTCTCCATCAGCGAGGGGGCCAAGCAACGCATCCAGGGCCAGATCGCCAACCTGGGTACGAACATGATCATCGTGTTGCCGGGCACGGCCTCGGACAGCGGCGCCCGAGGTGCGGCCGGGTCCGCACCGACACTGACTCTCGAAGACGCCCGCGCCATCGAACGCGATTGTTCCGCGGTCGCCTACTGTGCTCCGGTGGCCCGTATCGTCTGCCAGGCGGTCAGCGAGCTCGCCAACTGGACCGTGCCGGTCTTCGGCTCCACGGCCAGCTACCTGTCCATCCGCGGCTGGCCGGTGGTCAGCGGGCGAAGCCTCGAACCCGCCGACGACGACACCGCCGCCAAGGTCTGCGTCATCGGAGCAACCACCGCCGAGCAGTTGTTCGGAGACCTCGATCCCATCGGGCTGCGCATCCGGGTCAAGGGCACCATGATCGAAATCGTCGGGCTGCTCGAACGGAAAGGGCAGAGCCCCATGGGCGAGGACCAGGACGACACCTTGGTCATCCCCATCAGCACGGTTTTCCGACAGCTAGCCGGCGGCGATCGTCCCCATGCCCTGGTCGCCTCCGCCGTCCATGAATCCCAGGTCGAGTTGGCGATGAATCAGATGCGCGAGTTACTCCGCCAGCGGCATCGCCTCAACGAAAACGAACCCGATGACTTCGCCATCAAGTCCATCGAGGAATACGCCCGCATGGCCGAGGCGACCTCCAACGTCATGCGCACACTGCTGGTCAGTATTGCCGCAATCAGTCTGCTGGTCGGGGGCATCGGGATCATGAACATCATGCTCGTGACGGTGATGGAACGAACGCGGGAGATCGGCATTCGCATGGCCGTCGGGGCGACCCGGCGAATGATCATGCGGCAATTCATGATCGAGTCGGCGACGCTGGCTGGGGTGGGCGGCCTGCTGGGGGTGGTTGTCGGACTGCTGGGCAGCGAGGCAATCTCACGCCTGACAGAATGGCCGGCCATTCTCTCGGTAAGCCTGCTGGTAGGCCCGATGGTTTTCGCGGTCGTGATCGGCTTGGTATTCGGCCTGCTGCCCGCCCGACGGGCCTCACGACTCAGCCCCGTCGAATCGCTCCGCCACGATTGAGCATGAGTGCACCATCTCCTCTGCAACGGATCCTCGAGCCCGGCGGCCACTTGCTGTAGAGCGATAGAGGTGGCGGAAGGTACACAGACACAGCCGCCCGCCCCGCTTCTCTCTACTGATCACCTGCTCACCTGTTCAACTGCTCTCGCCCGAAGGGCGCGGGGCCGCTGGGCAGGTGAGCCTGATGCCTTGATGCGATGCCGCCTGAAGATCGGCGGGCCTGGAGCTTACCGGTTGGAAAGGCTGCCCGCGTCAGGGTAGAATGGCAGCATGAGACCCGCATCTGACGTGTCGGCATCCGATCCCGTCCGTTACCGTGACCTGCCGACCGGGCCGCCCGCCCCGACCGGCGATCCGCTCATC
>Ga0123333_10002138_pt1 | contig 20415 bp, 10 predicted proteins | sample BioC12SIPDNA_3_FD_89957 | JGI IMG/M metagenome (GOLD analysis project Ga0123333, IMG submission 89957) | Anaerobic biogas reactor microbial communites from Washington, USA - Biogas_R2_B C12 SIP DNA | ecosystem: Engineered > Bioreactor > Anaerobic > Unclassified | place: Washington, USA... | reverse complement strand
CAGCCAACAGCAGGCAGATAAGGATGACGACGACGAGCCAGGGCCACGCATGAGCGAAGCCTCGGCGTTGAGGGACCGTGCGAGGGTTCATGGGCCACCTCCTTGGTGTGCTCGCTTGTGAAGGTTCGTCGCAATGGGGTCGACCGCACGACGCGGTCGGTCGATGGGGCATCACCGCTGCCTGTCGCCTATCATACATCTACGCGCATCGCTATGTCAACAGATTTCGCGGTCGAACTTGGAGTTGCGTCCCTCGTTCAAGTAGAGTACAATCATTGCGCAACAATTCGTGCCAGCGATCGGCGAGCCGGCGGCCAGCCAGGCTTCGGCGCTGCGCTATTGTGACCAACGATCCTTCAGCCAAGGAGAATCTTTCGATGGCCACCACCGCCGACTACGCCTTTCGTAGCCGACCCCTCAGCGCGCACCCAACCTACCTGCGCGCTGCGCTCGTCTTGATTCTGCTCGCCACGCTTCTGCCGATCCCGATGGCAGTCCCCCCGGCTTCGATTCCCTGGATGATGGCTCCGGCCCCAGAGCCGGCAAGCGTGTCGAGTGCCATCCCGGCCACCTCCATCCAGACGCAGGGCCTCTCCACCGGCGCCATCGCCAGCGCGGCGGACCTGCGCCGCCTGCCCTCCGCAGTGCTCGGTCTGTCCGAACAAGTGGCTGAGCGCAGTGCCCACAGCGCCACCTTCCGCCATCCCGACGGCAGCTTCACCTCCGTGGTCAGCCCGGAGCCGCTGCACTACCAGGACGCGCGCGGCCAGTGGCAGATCGCCGATCCAGCGTTCCGGGCAACCGGCGCCGGCTTCGAGGTCAGGCAAAACGCAGTGCGCAGCCGCTCCGGCGCGGCGGTGGCCGTCCTCGAGGTGGCCGCGGGAAACGCGGGCCTCACCTGGCGCGCGGCCGAGCTTGGATCGGTCACCGATGGGCAGTTCCGGACGCTCGCTTCGGCGCTGGCTGCGGCTCGCGAGGTCTGGCAGAGCAACGATGGCCGCGTGCTCCGCTATGAGGGCGCGTGGAGCGAGCCGGCGCTCACCGAGGAGATTGCCAGCGCGCCCGCGTTCGTCGAGCATTCGCTGGTGCTGGCAGAGCCACCTGCAGGGCCGCCTGGCGCTGAGACACTGGAGTTGCGCGCCACGCTGACGCTGTTGCCGGGCGCCACGCTGTGGGCCGGCGGCCTTCAGCAGACGGGACCCTTCAGCACCGCCGGCGCGCTGTCAATCCGCGATCGAAGTGGCGTCGAGACGCTGCGCCTGGAGCCGGTCGTGGCCTACGAACAGGCGGCCCCCGAGGTTGCGGTTGGGGGCGAGTACGTGCTCGAGCCGGGAGGTGAGCCGGGCGTATGGCGGGTGTCGGTGCGCACCCCCTGGGAGTGGTGGACCGCGCCCGACCGCCGCTACCCCGCGGTGATCGACCCGCAGATGCGCGTCCTCACCAGCACCGGCTACAGCCGCGGGCTGGCCTGGGTCAACGACTTCACGCCCTTCGACTTCAACTTCAATCCGACCCCGGGCTACTTCCGCTTCAACAACCGGATGATCCTGGGCTCGGCGGGCAGCGCGGCGCAGTCCAACGGCTACGTGCAGTTCAACACGATGCCGTTCATGCCGACCAACAACCCCGTCCAGGTGAGCGCTGCCACCCTCGAGATCGTGCCCAGCTACCAGCATACCCCCTACTACGAGCTGGACGACGGTCCCGACTACGAGAAGCTGAAGCTACAGTTCTACGCGGCCGCGTGGCCGGTGTCGAGTTGCCTCGATCCTGCGGCGGATCCTAACTGCTTCTCGCTCAGCGACGACCGCCTGGCGAATCCGGCCTTCAACTGGAACAACCGGCCTGCCCCGCCGGCGAACCCCGACACCAAGATGCTCTCGGTCGAATCGGAGATCAGCGGAGGCAAGGGCCTGCCCACGCAATGGGACGTCACCGCGGCGGTGCAGGCTTGGTATGACACGGCGCACCCCAGGCCGGCGCACGGTCCGATCTTCGGCCTCGCCCGCACCGCTGAGGCCTGCACCGTGTGGCACAGCCAGATGGAGTCCGGCGCAGCCATCACCGTTCCGAACCAGGTGCTTCGCTGCACGCGCCTCCAGGTGACGCCGGGCAATGCCAGGCTGCTCGTCGACTACCATGCCATCGTCCTGCCTGACGAGGGGACCAACCTGCTCAACCGGCCAGGCGTGCCGAGCTACGCCGAGGACGCGACCCGCGAGGAGCTCCTGCAGGACACCAACCACCAGTACCAGGTCAAAACGGGCTCCGGCAAGTGGGTGGGCGTGGCCGCCCGCGGCAATCACGCGGCGGGCGCACCGGCGGACGTCCCGGTCCACACCGCACTCAAGCTGATCGATCCCCCGCAGGGCGTCATCGGCGACGGCGATGAGGGCACGGATGTGACATCGTGGGTTGCCGTGGACGGCCTCAACCCCAACGCGGCCAACCGTACGCTCACTGCATCGGTAATCCGCGACGAGCGCAACAACTTCGATGCCGATGCGCGACGCAACTACCGCATCCAGTACGCGTCAGGACGCCTGTGGACCCCGACAGACGGCAAGCCCAATCCGCCGCCGCCGGGCGCGCCGGACGGCGCCTGGCGCACCATGACCTACTTCCTCGACTCGGACGCCCTGATCGACCTGGTCGAGTTCGACCTGGGGCCCAAGTACAGCGGCGGCGTCATCATCACGCCGACGAAGATGATCGAGGGCCTTCCGGCGGGGCCAGCACTGGGCGCAGTCACTGCCACGCTGCTCGAGCCCACCGCCGGCGGACTGGCGTCCGCGGTGCGCACGCCGAACTACCAGGGCAGCGACGGCGCGCTGTCCGGCTTCTCGGCCGATGCCACCTCGCGCGCGCTGGAGTTCGGCGGGCAGAACACGCAGGGCCGCTACGCCCTGGCCCTGGTCAACGACGAACAGCCCTTCCTCGACGGCACGCGCACCGGGCGCTACCGGATCGACATCTCCATTCTGGCCTGCCCGGATGGCACCATACCGACCGTGCGCCTGGGCTGCCAGCCCATCGTGATCCCGCACAGCCCGCTGGCCGCGCCGTACAACTTCCCGACGCATCATCGCACCGTGCACGGGGTGCGCGTCAACAGCGAGGGCGGCTTCGCCGACAACGGAGCATCGTGGTGCACCACGGCCGAGCAGCTTGGTGCCCCGCTTCTCGGCCCGCTGGGGGTCATCGGAACAGAGCGTTATGTCTATGTTGCCCAAGGTTCGGTGTGCTACGATGCCCCGACCGATACGCTCTTCACGACCGACGACAGCGCGGTCGGTCTGGCGTACGAACAGAGCTACGCCCAGCCCGACGGCACGACGCGGGGCCAGCGCGCGCCCAGCGTGCCGCTCTACGGCTCCACCATGCGTTACCCCGCCGATCCGACGGCCACGGGCCGCGTGCAGTGCAGTGGGACCTGTGACGTACTGACGCCGGCCGCGACCACCGAGCGGCGCATCTTGCCCTTCGCCCGCTGGGGCGCCAGCTACACGACGGCAGCGGATGCGATCGCGACGAAGGGGCTCTCGGCCGGCCGTGCGTTCGGCAGCGGCAGCCTGAAGGCACGCGTCAGCGTGGACGTCCAGAGCGCCCCGTTTGACCGGGCGTGGGCCGTCTCGTGGGAGCTGTACCCGTCCCCGGGCGCGTCCGATCCCAATCCCGCCGCGCCGAGCGAGTTCCGCCGCTACTTCTTCAACGTCGGTCTCGACCAGGATGCGCCGCTGCCCGCGGTCATGGACCTGGCCAGTGTGGCGCTGCGCCTGCTGGATGGCCCGGACGGCGCGTCGACCGGGGCGGTGAAGGAACATCACAGCACGCTCCAGTCCGCCGGGCCGATCCTGCGGGAGCTGTCCGCGCCCTTCGCTAAGCTAACCCTGCCGGACGAATTGGGCGGCGCCCAACCGGGCGCGACCAAGAAGGCCCAGGCCGTGATCCTGCCACCCGGCCAGGCCCGGCGCACGCCGGCAGACGATCCGGACCCGGTGACAACCTACTGCGGCGACGCCACCCTCTCATGCCTCGAGCTCCGGCGCCCAGAGTATGCGTGGGACAACGGCAACGGCGTGGTGCTGCGCGTGGACTTGCCGGACATGTTCATCCGTGAGAAGCCCGGCACCGTGATGGTGAGCGAGGCCGGCAAGCTGACGGTGTTCAGCAGCGACCATCCCGACGCCGGCATGCTGTCGACGGCCGCGTTCAGCCAGGAATTCCAATTCGAAACGTGGGGCGCGTCGGTCCAGCTCAGCGAGGAGGCCTGCGAGCCGGGCTCGGCGGCCATCGTCACGGTGATCCGCGGCACCGCAGCCATCGCGCTGCCGATGCTGGGCAGTGACGGCTCGAACGGCGGGCCGGTGGCCCCGCCCTCCGTGGTGATGAACTTCCGGCTGTGCCGGACCGAACTGCAGTATGCGCGGCTGGAGCTGGACATCGCGCCCGGCTACCTGCCCGTCGGCGCCACGGGCATGGGCGTCGACCTGCTGGCAGGCGAGGTCACCATCGGCCAGAACCACACGACGATCATCCTGGATGTCGGCTTCCGCTCCGTGCCCTCCAACGCGGTGCTCTCCAACGGCTTCGGCCGCGTCACCATCGACACGCGCGGGCTGTTCCAGGTGCAGGCGCAGGCAACCATCGTCGGCGTCGTGGACGCGGATCTGAACCTGGCGGTCGCGTGGAACCCGCTCGACGTGCTGCTGGAGGCGCAGGCCAGCGCGTTCGGCCTGGTGTATGGCAGCCTCAAGCTGCACGCCTGGGTGGGCCAGGGTTGGCAGAACAAGTACAGCTGGCTGCCGGACAACAACGACTTCCACTTCACGGGCAGCATCAAGGGCTTCGTTCGCCTGAAAGAAGACCTGATCCTGCCCTACGTCCCGCCGGATGACATCGACATCGGCGTCAAGATCGCGTTCGGCGAGTTTTGCACGAGTGCGGCCTGCTCCCAATACGCCTGGGGCATGTCGGCCGCGTTCGTGGTGGCGGGCGTCGAAGTCGGCCTGTACGTCGACGAAGATGGACCGGAACTGATCCTCGGCTCGGACGACCACACCCTGATCGACGAGTTCGGTGGCGGCGCGCAGCAGGCCAGCGCGGCGGCGGTCGCGCCGGACGCAACGGCGCCGGCCGCGCCCCCGCCCTCCAACCTGGTCCAGATCGAGCAGCCGGGCCAGTTCCAGCCGTGGCTTGGTCAATCGCCCGAGCCGCCCACGTCCGCCTGGCCCGTCTACGGGCCGGGCGAGAACCCCGACGGCGCGTGCGACGTCGCCAGCCTGCCCAACACGGTCACCTGCACGTTCGACATCGCGGCCAATGCGGCGGGCCGCGCGGCCTTCTCCACCGCCTGGCTGAACGGCGATCTGACGGTGACCGTCCTCCGGCCGGATGGCTCGGAGATCACCGGCGCGGAGGCCGGCGTGACCTTCACGCAGGATCCCGGGCCCGTGGTGAAGCGGACGACGTTCCTGGTGAAGCCGGCGTCAGGCTCGGGCGCGCTGCCCGCAGGCACATGGCGCCTGCGCATCTCCGGCGCGTACCTGCCCGCAGGCGGCGCAAGCGGGGAACGCCACAACTACTCGCTCATGTTCGCCACCGACCCGCCGCCGCCCGCTCTCACCTGGATCACGCCTGCGGTCGCCGAGGATGGCACAAACAGCATCCACCTGAGCTGGTCGGCCGACCGGGCAGGCGGTGCTGTGCCGGAGCGCCTGGAGCTGTTCTACACGCCGCTGGCGTTCAAGCCGGTGGAAGATACCGAGGTCATCAGTGCGACCCTCATTGCCAACGGCATCGCTGCCAGCCAGGGCGGCTACGCGTGGGACACGAGTGGCCTGGCCTCCGGGGAATACGCCGTCGCGGCCCGCATCGACGACCATCTGCAAGGCAACGGCCACGTGGTATCCTGGGCGCCAGGGTCGGTGGTGATCGCCGATGCGAAGGCGCCGCCGGAGCCGGAACTGCTCGGCGCGCAGTCGCTCAGCGATGCGCTGGTGGTGCTGTGGAAGCGCGACCTGATCACGCGTGACCTGGCGGGCTACCTGGTCGAATACACCTACCCCACCTGGGACAACCTGGACCTGACGCGCCAGAAGCTGGTGCTGCCGCGCGCGGGCAGCCCGTGGTGGAACAATCCGCTCCTGCCCGAGCAGGCGCGGCTGGGCGGGCTGTTGGAGGGTTACACGAGCGAGATCTGCGTGCGGGCCTTCGACGCCTCCGGCAACGTGAGCTCGTGCACTCCGCTTAAGAAGCAGGTGGACAGCGCGGACGAGCGGCCACCGCGTGCCCCGCGTAATCCGGCAGCGGAGATGGAGCGGTCGCCCGCGCGGCTGCGGGTCACCTGGTCGGGACCGGATGCGAGCCGGCCTGCCGGCTACCTGCTGGGCTACGAGCCGGTCGGCTGCCTGCTGCCCGGCGCGAACGAGCCGGCCGCGGAGGGCCCATCGCCAATCGACGTGGGCAACACGTTCGCCGCCTACCTCAGCGGCCTGGCGCAGGGGCAGCGCTACCGGCTGACGATCGCACCCTACGACGCGTTGGGCGCGGTCGGATCATCGGCCAGCACGGTGGCGATGTTCCTCGATCCCGCAGACCTTGACGGCGATGGCCTGCCCGATGCCTGGGCCAACGTGTTCCAGGTCAGCGGCATCAACGCCGATGCAGACGGGGACGGCCTGACCAACGGCGAGGAACTGGTTCAGGGCACCTATCCCACGAAGGCCGACAGCGATCGGGACGGGTTCGACGACGGCGTAGAACTGGGCGCGGGCAGCGACCCCTGTGGTCCGGATCGACCCGCCGGCCCAGCGCCGGCCACCATGCGGCTGACCGGCCCCGCCGTCGCGCGTTTCACCACGCCGGCGAACCTGGCGACTGTCACGCCCGCGCGCTACTGGGTGATCAACACCGGCGCCGGATCGTTGCAGTGGCAAGCCACCGCGTCAGAGCCATGGATCACCACGGCCATCGGGGCGGCTGAGCCGGGTGGGGCCCCCGGACCGGGCGCGGCGCAAACCACGGGAGACGAGGAGTTGCCGCTGGAGGTGGGCATCAACGTCTGCGGGCTGGCGGCAGGCAGGTATCGGGGGACAGTCACAGTGACCAACCTGTCGACCGGCCCCGGCCAACCCGTGGAGACAGCGGCCATCGACGTGGAGGTCCGGGTCCTGGGTGAGAAGATCCTGACGCCGGGGGCGCTGGGCGTCAGCCGCAGCGGCGACACCGTGAACCTGGCGTGGGCGGATGTGGGAGCCGACAACTACCGGGTCTGGCGGGACGATGCAGACCCATACTTCGGGCCCGGAGGGTCCTGCACAGCGCCGGGGTGCGTCACGGTCGGGACGCCGGGCTACTCTGAGTCACTGCCGGTTGGCACGCTGGCACGCTACTACTTCGTGCAGGGGGCAAGCCTGTGCGGATCGATCTCGGAGCCATCCGGCCGCGTTGGCGTGTTCGGCTTCAGCCTTGCGCCGGGTGCAGCGCCCTGACGCAGCAATAGGAAGGTTCTGGTCATCCCAGGTGCCGGGCACTTCGGAAGTGCTCGGCACCTAAGAACTAGCACTTACAAGTTCACCTCGTCCAGGGTCACCAGCCCCTGCTTGAGCGCGTAGAGCATCGCCTGCGCGCGGTGCGCGAGGTGCAGCTTGGCCAGCACGTTGCCCACGTGGGTCTTCACGGTCTCTTCGCCCACGATGAGCGCCTCCGCGATCTGGCGGTTGGTGCGGCCCAGGGCCAGTTGGCGCAGCACCTCCTCCTCGCGCGGGGTCAGCGCATCTGGTCCTGCGTTGATCGGCGCGGGTCCACCGCCTGCCAGGTCCTGCAGCACCGCGCCGGCCAGCGCCGGGTCGAGCATGGCGCGGCCCCGTGCGGCCAGGCGCACCGCGCTCAGGAGCACCTCGGGATCGGCCTCCTTGCGCACGTAGCCGATCGCACCTGCACGCAGCGCAGCCATCACCCGGGCATCGTCGCTGTACCCGCTCAGCACGACCACCTGCGTGTGCGGCGACAGGCTCCGCACCCTGCGAATCGTCGCGAATCCGTCCATGCCGCCGGGCATCAGCAGGTCGACGACCGCCACGTCGGGCAGGCTGGTCTCCAGCAACTCGAGGGCTTCCTCCCCGCTGGCCGCGCTGCCCGCGATCACGATGTCGCCGAATGACTCCAGGTAGCTGCGCAGTCCCTGCCGCACCACCGCGTGATCGTCCACCAGGAGAACTCGTATCCGCTCGTCGCCCATGGCGTATGCTCCTCAAGACTCAATTGCACGGCCCATCCGCGTCTCAGGCGCCGGGCCCTTTCGCAGTGCCCGGCGCCTCTCTCATCATCCACGCCGCGGCGCGCCCCCGGTCCGGGTCCGCCAACTGCGCAGCTGCAGATAGCCAACGATGAATGTTACCACAAGGAGCACGAGGAACAGCGTGACCGTGAGATCGAGCACCAGGTCCCGCGAGGGTGGCCAGGCCCAGGCCGCCTGAAAGCCGCCGTAGATGCCGAAGTACCCCAGTGTCGTGATCGCCAACACCACCACCCAGCTGAACCGTTGCTGCCAGGCCTGGTCGATTTCCTCCGCGAGCGCGCCCGCGCCGAGCCGGCTCCAGTAGCCCTCGGTCGCCCGGTACGATTGAAGGAGGGTAATGGCGGCGAACACGGCGCAGGCCGCACCCATGGCCAGGGCTGCGATGGGATACTGCGCGTACGACTTCGGCATCAATGCGCCGGGCACGATCACGATCGCGGCCAGGGCAACCCACACCCGGCTTGCGGCTGACTCGCGCCGCATGCGCCAGACCGCAGGGCTGTCTGCTCCGTGTGCCAGCGTCACGGACAGGGCCGCGCTACGCGCTCGCGACCAGGCAATTCTGCCCCCGATCGCACAAACCACCAACCACCCCACACCGAAGATGGCCTCCAGGCCCGAGAACGGGCGTCCCGTCAGGCGTGGGATCATGCCCTGAGCCACCACCAGCCCAAACAGCGCGGCAGCCATCCCAACCGACTGCCACAGGCTCACCTTCTGCATGGCCGACTTCAGTTGTGCATTCATCTCCGCCTCCTCCTGCAGCGCGGCGGCCGGCTTGCCCAGCGGCGCCGCCAGTGCGACGTGCGTCCCCTGCCCGGGCGCACTCGTTACGTCAAGTTTTGCGCCGATCGCAGCCGCCCGATCCCGCATGCCTGCTAGCCCGTAGCCGGCATCGCCCCGCACGTCCGCGCCGTTCGCCTCGGGCGCTGCGAAGCCTTGGCCGTCGTCCGTGATCTCGAGCCGCAGGACCTCGCCCTCGATGCGCAGTCGCAGGTCGACATTGCCGGCCCGCGCGTGCCGCGCCACGTTGTTGAGCGCCTCCTGGCTGATGCGGAAGATCTCCTCTTCCGCGCCGGGAGCCAGGCGGCCCGTGTCCACCGCAGCCGCATAGACGGCTGCATCCTCCGGCTGGCCCAGGTCCACCTTCACCTGCGCGCCGGTGCGGTGGGCCAGCGCCTCGCACTGCTCTCGCAGCGCGTCCAACAGTCCAGCCGCGGCCAGCGGCGCGGGCCGCAACTGCTGCAGCAGCGCGGCCATCTCGGAAAGCGCAGCCTGGGCCGAGCGGCGAACGTCCTCCACGGCGGTGCGCGCGCCCGTCAGATCTGACCCCCAGCGTGCCAGGGCGGCCGCCGCGCTGACGTTGATCGCGTAGAGCTGCTGCTTGATCGAGTCGTGCAGATCGCGCGCCAGGCGATTCCGCTCGGCCTGGACTGCAGCTTGCCCCGTGCTGCGCACCAGGTCCGCCCGCAGGGCAGCCAGCTCGCGCTCCCGGGCTGAGAGCGCGTCCACCTGACCCAGCAGGGCCCCGAGAGGCCCCCATCGGCGTAGCCGGTCCTGAGGCAGTGGCGCGATCGCCTGTCCGCGGGCGAGCGCAGCGAGCGCGGCCGAAGTGACCTGCAGTGCGCCGGTCAAGGGCTGGCTCAGCAGAAGTCCCAGGGTCGCACCCACGACGAGCGCAGCACCCAACCGCGCAGGGAGCGCCCATGCCGCGGGTGCCAGCAGCACCGCTCCGGCTGCGCCGGCCGCCGCAAGGATGTGGCTGGCGCCCAGCCACGCGATGAGGCTGGCCTGCCCTGACCGGCCGGAGCGCTGCTCGTTCATCATGTGTCCTCCCCCCCCGAGTGGAGCCCGGCTGGTGCCGGGCCTCGCTGACTTGTGCCACCATGTTACGGCCAGGCACGGTCGCTGTCATCCCCAGCTCAGGGGATTGTGTCCGCCTGAACTCAGCCCAGGGCGAGCCTTGCAGGCAAACCTTCGAGGTCTCGGAGACCTCGAAGGTTCAGGCATGAAGGTCTAGGCGTGGCATCGGTTTGGAATTGCGCTCCCACCGCAGGCGCACCGACCCGCGTGCGCGACACGTTGACATCGCAACTCGAGCCCGGCTATACTGGTCGGGACACAACCGCTGCGACGCGCGTCGCGCCCAGCCTGATAGAAGAGCACTCCCGATGACGTTACGTGCCATCCTTCGCCGGCTCACGGACCATGGGCCGGCCAATCAACAGGAACCGGGCCCATTCGGCCCCGAGCAGTCGGCCTACGTTCTCGAACGAGCCTACGTGCCCGAGCACATCCCGGGCCTGATGGCCGGCATCTCCCATGCCACGCCGCTCCTGGTTGGCGACTTCCTCTGCTTTGCCGCCGAGGACTCGTTGATCTTCGTCGGCTACCCGCTCGAAGGTGAAGCAACCGCCGGGCGCTGCGCGGCCGCCGTGACGGAGGCTCGCTCCCGCCTCAAACCCCATGTGCTCTGGTTCATCGGTCCGCAGATCCCACCCGACCTGGAAGATGGGTGTCGTGACCGGCAGTCGGATGTCTACTATCGCCTCGAGCTGCCCGCGTCGGTCAAGCCGAGCGCGCGGCGGGCGGCGCGCTCGGCTGCCGCGGCGCTGACCGTACACGCCGGTCGCGTCTTCGGCCCGGAGCACCAGGCGGTGACCGATGAGCTCCTGGCGCGGCAGCCCCTGCCGCCGATGGTGGTCGCGCTCTACCGATCGATGCCCGGCTACGTAGGCCGCACGGCGAGTGCCACGGTGCTGGAGGCACGCACCCCGTCCGGCGCGCTGGCTGCCTACTTCGTCGTGGAGGAAGCGGCCCGCGCCTTCGACGCGTACGTGCTGGGCGCGTTCTCGCGGCGCGACTACGTGCCCTACGCCTCGGACCTGCTCTTCGCGACCATGATCGAGCGCGCCCAGGCGCGCGGCAAGCCCGCGCTGGACCTGGGGCTCGGGGTCAACGACGGCATCCGGCGTTTCAAGGAGAAGTGGGGCGGCCAGCCCTACCTCGCCTACGAGTCGTGCGAGTGCCGCTTCGACCGCGGCGCTGACATCATCGATGGCTTGTCGGAGTTGAGAGTATGATGCGTTGGCCCTGGGCCGAGCGGCCCTTGCGCATGGTGTGGCGCGTGGCGCGGGATGGCCGCTGCTCGCACCTCGTGGGCACCGCCCACTTCTTCCCCTACAGCTTCCGCCGCCCGCTGACGCGGCTGATCCGGCCCGTCTCCGTCGTCCTGACGGAGGGTCCGCTGGACGCGGCCAGCTCGGAGCGCATCGCGGCGTACGGACGGTCTGGGACCAATGACCTCACGTCGAGGCTGTCGCAAGGAGCCATCTGGCGTATCGAGAAGGCCCTGCGCCGCCGCGCGGACCAGCGCGGCGAGACCTGGCTGATCCCGCCATCCAACCCGATCTACTTCGAGACCTACACCTCGGGCGTGCGGCCGTGGGCCGCGTTCTTCTCCATCTGGGCCGCGTGCCTCGACTGGCCCCACTCGATGGACGCGGAGGGTTACGACATCGCTACCAGGCAGCGCAAACGGGTCATTGCCATGGAGTCGCTGGAGGAGCAGTTGGCGGTGCTGGATGCGATCCCGGTCGAGCGCATCGTTCGCCAGTTGGATGACGCGGCGGGCTGGGACGACTATGCACGGGACTACGTGCGCCTGTTCATGGACGGCGACCTGGAGGGCATCATCGCGCTGACGTCCCGGTTCGTCACGCGTGGCCCCGTCGTGATCGGCGTGCGCGATCAGCGCATGTTCGAGGTCATGCGACCCGTGTTCGATGCCGGGGACGCGGTTGCCTTTGTCGGCTTTCCGCACGTTCCGGGCGTCACACACCTGTTCCGGGAGGCAGGCTACACCGTGGAGCAGGTGACGGCATGATCACCGCGGCCCAGCAGCGCTTCATCGCGACGCGCGCCTACGTCCCCGAACACCTGACCGCGTACGTGACAGCCATCACCGGCAGCCAGCCCTACCTGGTCGATGATTACGTCGTCTATCGCGACGGCGACCGGCTCATCTTCGTCGGCTACCCGCTCAGCGCGCCGTCGGATGACGCGGCGTGGCTGGCTGCGTTCGAGATTGCTCAGGGGCGGTTTCGCCCGCGGCTCACCTCGCTCATCGTGCCCGGCGGCCTGCCCGACGGGACGTACGCTGCGCCGCGCACTGCGCCGCCGGCGAATCTGCCAGAGTGCCTTCCCTCCCCGCCCGATGCCTACTACCGCCTCAACGTCCATGCGGTGCGCCCGGGGAAGAAGCTACGCAATCTTCTCCGGCGGGCGGCGAGCGAGCTGATGGTGGGGACCGCCGCCTCCATGGGTCGGGAACACCGGGGCCTGGTGGACGAGTTTCTGGCCAATACTCCGCTATCCGACGACAGCCGCGCCATCTTCGGGCGGCTGGAGCGCTACGCCGGGCAGAGCATCCTGGGTGCGGTGCGCAGGCGCCTGCTCGCGGCCACGGCCGCCCCCGACATGGGCCGGCCGGTCATCCTGGAGGCGCGCGACGCAGGCGGGCGCCTGGTCGCGTTCGACGTCGTCGCGGTTTCCGAGAGCGAGTACGCGTTCTACCTCTTCAACTTCCGCAGCAGGGAGCGCTACGTGCCCGGCGCCTCCGACCTGCTCCTTGCGGAGCTGATCGCTACCGCGCAGGCAGGTGGCAAACGCTACGTCAACCTTGGACTGGGCATCAGCCCCGGCGTGAGCCACTTCAAGGAGAAGTGGGGCGCAACAGCGTTCCTTGCGCACTGCGCGGCCGTGTGCGAACGGCAGCGCAGCCCGTGGGAGGAGGCACTGGACGCCCTGTAGCGGCGCCGCGCCTCCTTTACTTCCGCGACTACGCCCGCAGGACCTTACGGCTGCGGCGGCGGGCCGGCGTCGGGCGGAATCGGCACGCCATCGGGCACGAGGCGCAGGTCATCACAGGGTGACACAGGGTAGACGTCTGACCAGCGGTAGCCCTCTGCGGTGAGCGTCGCGATGTCCTTGATCCAGTGCTTTTGCCCGTCCTCCAGCAGGAAGACGTGCGGGCTGGCAGGGCACTTGAGCAGGATTGGCTCCGGCCGCTCGTAGAGGATCGTCTGGATGGTGCGCGGCAGGCCGACCGCGGCGCGCAGGTCGCCCCGGAAGAGCCACGGCGTCAACAGCAGCCCGACGATCGCCCAGGCCAGATACAGCACGGTGCCGGCGGCAAAGGTGCGGTGCATGGCCGGCAGCCATTGTATGCGTCCCGCTCGCGCCTGGCGGACCAGCAAGGTTGCCAGGATCGCGATGTTCACGAGGTTCCAGCCGATGAATAGCAGGCGGTTGGGCGTGATGCGATCGCTGACGGTCCGGTAGACGATGGCAGCCAGCGCATACAGGCTGACGATCAGCGCCAGGGCGGCCAGTGCGATGGCCCCGCGGCGCAACCATGTCTCACCCTTCTGGCTCAGCTCCCCGCCCCGCACCGGTGTCGCGCCGACCAGCAACGCAATGACCGCGAAGAGCATGGCGTTGTAGACCACCAGCACATCACGGTTCTCGAAGGGCTCGCGCCAGTTGAAGGGGATGAACGCGAGGTAGACCAGCAGCACCGCGACCGTCAGGGGCAGCAGCAGCCGCATCAGCAGGGCCACCAACTTGCTCAATCCCTCGTCGAATCGCTGCCGCGCCGGTGCGCGGAGGGGGTCGTACACCAGCGCCACCGCGATGATGGCGATCAACCCGCCGCCGCCGGCATAGAAAAGGCGCAATACCACGTCGGGCGGCTGGATGTCCAGCGCATTGAACAGCCCGACCGTGATGGCGGTGAACAGACCGCCGGCAATCGCCAGCAAGCCCGTCACGACGAACGCCTCCATCGACTTGGCCAGGAAAGCGAAGCGGTGATCCTCGCCGTCGCCGCGTGCCAGGGCCGTGAACCCGACCCCGGCCCACGCCAGCAGCCCCAGGTGCATCACCATCAGCCCGAGGAACTGGTCCTGGAAAGGCCTGGGCCAGATTTGGCGAAAGAGAAGGATGGCGTAGGCCGAGGCCGCGGTCAGCGCCACGCCGGCGACCGCGGCGCGTCCCGGCCGCCCGCGGCCCACGAACGTCAGAAACAGCGACATGACCACTGCGCTGACCGGCGCAGCCAGCAGCAGCACGGCCGGCATCAGGTAGACCGGAAAGCCGGTCAGGGGGTTCGTCATCTGGATGCGGAAGCGCTCATGATCTGACAGCAACCACAGCAGCAGGCCATTCAGAACGCCCAGCGGCAGCGCCCAGCCCCACGCCACGACGCGCCCCTTGACCTGCTCGACCGCGTAGGCCAAACGGTAGTGCCACGCCGCCAGGAGCAGGTTACCCCCGGACTCGGCATGCCCCTCATCGATCGCCTCCGCGAAGGACTCCTCCGCGCCGTCCCTGACCGCCTGTCGGTAGGCCAGCTCAAGTTCTTCGGGCCTGTCGGCCAGGCTTCGGATCGTGTCCCGATAGGACATGGCTCATGCTCCTGAGCGGGAATAGCAGGCCCTGGAGAAAACCTGCACACACTTCACGGACGCCGGCCGAACGCCGGCAGTTCCCCGCGCGGCCGTGGCGCACCGGACTCCCAGGGCGCCGCGTTTCCACCGGACATTCTGGCTCGTCAGGGCGTCGACGCGGTAAACGGCTTCCCGTCCGCCGCGCAGAGGAGCTGGATGGCGTTCTTGCCCGAGGCTGCGGCCAGCGGCACGCTGCCGCCGGGTTCGACCCACTGCCCCGCCATGTAGAACTGGCCCAGCCCGGGCAAGGTCTTCGTGACGCCCTTGATCAGCATCGGCATGGTTTCCTTGGTCATCAGCCAGCCACAGGTGGAGCCCATCCAGTTCCCGGTGTAGCGCTCGTAGCTCAGCGGCGTGGCCTCATCGACCACCTCGATGTCGCTGCCGATGCCCTCATGCCAGCGCGCCAGGTGCTCGCGCAGGATGGCCGACACCTGGCGCTGCTCCTCGTCGTAAGGCCGCCGCCCATAGATGCGCTGCCAGTACGCGTAGTCGGTCCGGACGATCGCCTCGAGCACCGAGTGGCCGGCCGGCGCCAGGGACGGGTCGAAGCAGTAGTGCTTGACGCCGATCTCCGAACGCGGCTCACCCGCGACCAGCACCGGCTCGTCGAGCAGGTGCGTCACCCAGTGGGGCTCGGCCGACAGGTCGCGCTTCACCCCCAGCGAGATCTGCATCATGCTGTGCATGGGCAGGTGGCCGTCGTACATCCGGCGGATCTGCTTGTCCGTGTACGCGCCATCCAGCATGTCGAAGATCGTCCCGCGGCCGTCACACGCAGAGATGACCACGTCCCCGCGATGCACCTCGTCGTTGTACAGGCGGACGCCGGCCGCCCTGCCGTTTTCCACCAGGATCTTCTCGACCTGCGCCTTGTACCGGATCTCCCCGCTCAACTCGATGAAGCGCTTCTCTATGGCTCGCGCAAAGGCCAACGAGCCGCCCGCCGGGAATCCGGCGTTGCCCGTGTGCATGTAGGCCAGGAGCGACAGGCCCATCATGACGGGCGCCTCCTCCCACGAGAACATCTGCGCCACCGCACGGCGAAGGAACGGATGCCGGAAGCGAGACGCGAACTCGCCGGCCGACACGGTCGCCCACTTCATCATCGGCAGGAGGAAGGGCATCATCGCCATGCCGAAATCACGCCAGTCCAGCCCTTTCATCAGCGGCCTGGGCACGCGATACATGGCCGACATGTCGAATCGGGTGAAGCGGCGCACGCCGTCGCAGAACTGGCGGATGAGCGCAGCGTCCTCGGGCGAGATGGCCGTCATGTGCTCCTGCAGACGATCCGGGTCCGTATAGACGATCAGGGTGTGCTCGCCGTCCGTGAGGCGCTGGTACTCGTCGTGGTTGATCATGGGGCGGCCCTGCGTCGCGCCCAGTTCCTCCCACATGCGGTGGAAGGGCTGGCCCGGGCCGGACCCGAACAGGTAATGGATGCAGCCGTCGAAGACGTATCCCTGGCGCTCCCAGGCCGTACAAAGCCCGCCAGGGAGGTCGTGCAGCTCGAAGATGGTAGCGCGGTAGCCGTTCATGGCCGCGTAGCAGCCTGCCGAGAGCCCTGCGATGCCCGCGCCGATGATGAGGACGTGCTTTTCCATGCGTGTGGCCTGCCTCTCAGGGGTTTCTGACTCTGGATACGCAGGGGGCGGGCGCGGGTTGCGCGGTGCGCACACGGACACTACAAGGTTCGGCGCCCCGAGCCGCCGCGCCCGACCGGTCCTCCCGTCAGGGCAGTGTGACGAGCAGGTGACGGCCGTCGGGGATAGGCGCGCTGCCCACCGTCAGCGGCAGCCGCACCCCGTCCTCCGGCCGGTATACGCCCACGTAGACCCGGGCGGACGCCGTCGCGCCCTCGGGAACCTCGAGCCGAATACGCTGCCGCGCCAGGTCGCCGGGGCTGCCGTGCGGGGGCAGGACGCCATCCTGCTGGGCTACGATATCGCCCGCCGGCGCGACCACGTGGACGAAGTAGTGATGCTGCGCCGCGGCCGTGGCCAGCCATTCCCAGACCAGCTCCGCGGTCCACGTGTCGCCGGTCGCGTCCAGCGTCGCCCCAACCAGACGCACCGCGTCGGCGAATCGCACCTCTGCCTCAGGCACCTCTGCCGCAGGCACGATCGTCTTCGGCCCGAACGCCGCCACCTCGTCCGCTCGCGTGGCCTGGAGTTCCACGACCGTCAACTCGTTCGGGCTGCCCCCGAACGGCGCGACCTCGATCCGATAGGGTCCCGGGCTGAGGCCGACCGGCGGCCGCAGGACGATCGATTGCGGGGTGACCGGCACGCCCGGCCAGTCACCGGCCAGCGGCGCGCCGCCCTGCTGATCTCCGACGGCGAGCCGCTCCTCGAACGCCCAAACCTCGCCGGCGGCGTCCTTGATCCAGATCACCACGCGCGCCTCCGGAACAGCCGCCAATGCATCCTCGTCCCAGAACAGCGTCACGGGCAGCGCACCCGCGCGGCGGTCGTGCGCGCCGATCTGCCACCCCAGGAGCCGCAGCCCCTCGCCGATCTGCCGGTCACCGGTGTGTTCGAACGGCTTGGGCCACGCGTACACGCGCGCCAGGGCGACCCCATCGTGCGCCACCGTGTGCAGCGGCGCGCCGAGCAGCGACCTGACTGATGGGTCCACCAGGTCGCGCTGCTCCTGGTTGACGTAGGTGACCACCCAGTCGACGTCCTGCTCGTATAGGTTCTCGGCGAGTGGCGTGTCGTAGTAGAGGTCGAAGCTGGTCCCGCGATAGAACGCGCCGAAGACATTCTTGCCGTACCACGCGGCCACGCGACCGTCCTCGGATCCCGGCGCGTCGTTAAGGTATGCCGCCGCGTCTTCCAACCCCTCGCCCCAGCCGACCAGCATCACGCGGCCGGCCGCGGTCGCGCCCCCGGCCAGGGGGTTGTACGCCGTCAGGTAGCTCGGCCGCGCGGCCAGCGCGCCCCACGCCTGGATCGCCACCAGCAGTGCTGCCCCTGCAAACGACGCGATGGCTGCACCCCGCGGCAGGCCGCAGCGGCCCTGGAGTCGTCCGGCGGCCCACCTTGCCGCGCTTGTCCAGCCCCAGGCCGCCAGCAGGTCGACCGCGCCGAAGATCGGCAGCAGGTAGCGATCGAACTTCTTCGCGCCCACTGTGATCATGAAGCCGTACCACAGCACGAACGCGAACAGCATGCCGGCTGTGCCGCGCCTCTGTCGCCGGCCCGGGAGCACGAGGGCGGACAGCGCCAGCAGCAGGCCGATCGACGTCACCGGCGTGGTGCGCAGGGCCAGCGTCGCGGCATAGAAGAGCGCGCCCGGCTCCGCCACGGGCCGGCCCAGCCAGAAGCTGCCCAACTCATGCTCGCCGCCGCCATAGGCCGTCATCAGGCCCCAGACGCTACCGAGCGTCTCCGCCGGCACAGTCCACAGCGCGGGCCAGAGCAGGAAGATGATCAGGACGAAGGGAACGCCCGTCCACAACAGATCGCGGAGGAGTCCGGCGACCCGTCCAGCGCGGGCAGACCGGTGGCCTTCTGCGCCTTGAGGCGTGGGCCAGAGGAGTCGCGCCGCGACGATGGCGAGGAGCATCAGCGGCCCCATCACCAGCGCGGGCGACTTGGTCAGCACTGCGGAGCCGATTGACAGGCCGCTCAGAACAAAGTAGCGCCGCTGCCCCGTGCGCAACGCGACGATCAGCGCCAGCCACGATACGGTGATGAACGCAGCTACCAGCCCGTCCATCTGTAGCAGGCGGCCGTGCGCCAGCAGGAATGGATCGAAGAGGAGCAGCCCTGCGCCCAGAAGCGCGGTGCGCTCGTCTAGGACACGCCGTGCAAGCAGGTACGAGGCGACGATCGCTGCGGCACACAGCACGGCAACCGGCAGGCGCAGCCACGGCAGGTAGTCGAGGCGCACGGGGTTCGCGGCGAGCTCGCCCACGGACGCGAGAAAAGTGATCGCGCCGTCCGGCCGTGCGAGCAGCCATTTGGCCAGCAGGCCCGCGCTCCCCGCCCACATCGTGATGACGCCGGGGTGGCCGGTCACGCTGGTTGCGGCCCAATCACCGGTGCTCAGCGCGGTGACGAATTGGGCGGTTCGCCCGGCCCACAGCTTCTCGTCCGGCGTGAGGAAACTGCCCAGGCCGGGGAGGCGCAATGCGAGTGCGACCGCGAAGAGAACCAGTGTGATCAGGACGAGGCGTTGGCGAGTCATTACTGCGGGAGTATAGCACGAGTGGGGCAAGAGTGTGAGCCAGCCATCGATCGCTCGGTGCCGTCGATAGGCTGGGAGCGGCACGCTGCCTCCGGGCTCCACCCATGCCCGCGATGGGATTGGCCTGCCTCAGATGTATAATCCAGTTGATCCACCGAGGAGGGTATGCAGATGCCAGGTCAGGACCGTGAGTTCACGATGCGCTTTGTTGCCGGTGTCGAGCACAGGAATCTGCTCGGCAACGTCCACGGCGGCTCGATGATGAAGTGGATGGACGAGGGCGCGGGTATGTGCGCGGTCGGCTGGAGCGGACGGCCTTGCGTCACGATCGCCGTCAGCGGCATCACGTTTGAGAAACCGGTGCCGATCGGCCACATCGTAGAGGTCCGCTCGCGACTCATCCAGACGGGCCGTACCAGCATGTCGGTCGCAGTCAACGTCTACTCCCGCGACCCGCGCCGGGGGGCCTACGAGGAAAAGACCAGCTGCATGATGGTGTTCGTGGCCATCGACGACGAGGGACGGCCAGCGCCGGTGCCCAGGTGGGAGCCCACGGCAGCGGAGGACCTGGTCCTGCAGGAGCGCGCGATGCACCTCCGGGAGCTGGGCCAGAGCATCCAGGGGGAGCTCAGCGCGTTCACCAAACCGCAGCCGGCAGACTGAGCGCCAGCCGGACGGTGGAGGTAGTTGCTGGCCGCCAACGCACTGCCGGCACCCGGGCCGACCCTGAACGCGAATTTGCCCGGTCCTGGCGCCTGCGGTCTTGAGGTTTTTGCTGGGAGGATGGGTCATGTTCATGCCCACGCAACTCAGGGGCGATCCCCTGCCATGGCTGCTCGGGACGGACGCGCCGGGCGTGCGCTACCTGGCGCTACGCGACCTGCTGGACCTACCACCCGACTCGCCACAGCTCACCGCCGCGCGCCATTCAGCGCACGCAGCGGCCCCCATCGCAACCATCCTCGAACAGATGGACCCACAGGGATTCTGGGTCGAGCCCGGGGCAGGCTATTCCCCAAAGTACAGATCGGCTGTCTGGTCCATCACCACCCTCGCACAACTGGGAGCCACGTTCGACGAAGATCCGCGCATCGCGACAGCGTGCTCGTACCTGTTGGATCACGCCCTGGCGCGGGACGGTCAGTTCACCATGAACGGCCTGCCGTCCGGCACGATCGACTGCCTGCAGGGCAACCTCTGTTGGGCGCTGCTCGAGCTCGGCTGCCGGGATGAGCGGCTAGACGCAGCCTTCGAGTGGATGGCGCGCAGCGTCACGGGCGAAGGTGTGGCGCCGATGACGGAGCGGGATGCACCCGTGCGCTACTACGCAGGCAAATGCGGCCCCGATTTCGCCTGCGGGGCCAACAACAAGCTGCCCTGCGCGTGGGGTGCGGTCAAGGTGATGCT
>Ga0123333_10002134_pt1 | contig 20425 bp, 17 predicted proteins | sample BioC12SIPDNA_3_FD_89957 | JGI IMG/M metagenome (GOLD analysis project Ga0123333, IMG submission 89957) | Anaerobic biogas reactor microbial communites from Washington, USA - Biogas_R2_B C12 SIP DNA | ecosystem: Engineered > Bioreactor > Anaerobic > Unclassified | place: Washington, USA... | reverse complement strand
GCCGTTCCTGGCCGACGACGGGGACCGTTCACGCACCCGCGAGGCACACCGCGACAGGCGCTGATGCGCGCCGGCGCGGCGCGCGGCACCGGAGTGCTCCGTGGCCGCAGGAGGGCCGACGTCGCCCGCGATCCGCGGCCCCGGGCCGGAGTCAGCGCGCCGCGCCGCCCAGTTCGTAGTTCACCCGCCGCCAGGCATTGGCCACCTGGTCGTACAGGGCCTCGATCCGCACCGGGGTGATGCCGCTGCGGCCGAAGTCGGCCACACCCTGGGCAGTGATGCGCAACAGGCGCTGGCCGCCTTCCACGGTGCTGATGTCGTCGAACTGCAGCCGCGCGGCCGGGATCCCGAGCTGGCGGTCGAGCTCGACCGTGATCCGGTCCTCGAGCTGCCGCACCAGGAGCGCATCGTTGGGAACGAGGCGCTCGCCGGCAGCCACGCCGCCGATGGTCAGCTGCGGATAGCCGGCGCTCTGGAACGTGGTGTCGTAGATCGTGCTGTAGCGGAAGCCGATCCAGTCCGCGTCGTCGCCCACGCGCAGCCGGCCCTCGCCACTCACGCGGCGGTCGCGCACGCTGGCGATCGCCACGTCGAACGAATCGATGCCCACTTCGATCATGGTCGTGTCGAGCTGTTCGGCCAGGGCCGCCACGACCACGGCCGCGACCGCGTTGTCGAGCGCCTCGTCGCCACTGGTGGCCGCCATCGGGCGCTGTCCGGCCGGCGACGGCGGCCCAGGCGGCTCGGCCACCGGCGCCGACTGCGCCAGCGCCGGCACCGTCGCCAGGCACAGGGCCGCGAGCACGCCACGGATCCATGCACCCGGCGGTGCGAGCGTGCGGGCCGGGGCGTGCATGCGTCGCGTCCTCGTCGCCATGGATTGCGCGCGGTCAGCCTTCGCCGACCACGTCCACCCCGGGCGGCGGCGTGAACGTGAACGTGCCGGAATCGAAGGCCGGATTCCGCTTCCAGCCGCTGAACTGGATCCGGGTGCGCTGCCCGAGCGCGTCCACGATCTCCATCCGCACCAGCCCTTGCGCGTCCAGGCCGAGCCTGGCGGACTGGAACGCGGCGTCCTCCCCGCCCTGCCGTGGCCGCAGCACCAGCCACTGCAGGCCCTCGGAATCGCCCAGCTCCTCAACCACGAAATCGCGGTCCAGGCGCGCCGGGTCGATCAGCGCGGCCAACGGGCTGTCCTGCTCCGCCCCGCCCTGCGGGCGCCGGGTGACCTGCTCCAGGTCGGGATCGTGCACCCAGACCGTGGTGCCGTCCGCGACGATCAGCTGCGGGTACGGCGCGCGGTACTCCCAGCGGAACAGGCGCGGCGCGGCCAGCGCCACCCGGCCGCTGGAGGACTCACGCTCGCGCCCCGCCTCGTCCAGGACCTGCTGCGTGAACTCGCCCTCCAGGCCATGCAGGCCGCGGGTGAAGCGGTCGAGCTGCTCGCGCGCCCCCGCGTGCGCGACGCCGGCGAGTGCGACCAGGGCGATGAGCAGCCAGCGGCAATTGCGGATCATTCAGGCGTCCTCGGATGCATGGGTGGCGCAAGTCTGCAAAGTCCAAGCTGAACCCGCAGCGCACCCATCCAGTGCAGCAAACGCAGGACGCGAGCGGCAGCGGACGCGGCCGGCGGCCGCGCCCCCCCGTTGCCCGCCGCGATGCCATCGCAAGGCGTCCGGCCGGGGCCGGACGGCCGGGGCGTCCGGATCCGGGCGGGAGACCAGGGCACCCGGGGTGGCGGACGGGTCGCGGCCGGCACCGTTCCTGCACCCGATGCCCGCTTTTTCGCCTGCGCCGTGGCTAGGGCGGTGGCGGCGCCAGGACCGTGCGGTCGCCGTTGTGCTCGGGTGCGGAGACCACGCCGGCGGCCTCCATCGCCTCCACCAGGCGGGCGGCGCGGTTGTAGCCGATCTTGAGCCGGCGCTGGACCCCCGAGATCGAGGCGCGGCGGGTCTCGGTGACGATCTTCACCGCCTCGTCGTACAGCGGGTCGGACTCGTCGCCCGAACCGCCACCGGCCTCCGGCAGGCCGGTGGCGCCCACCGCGGAGCCGTCGTACATCGTCTGCGCTTCGTCCAGCACGCCTTCGACGTAGTCCGGGCCGCCGCCGCTCTGCTTGAGGTGCTCGACGACGCGGTGGACCTCGTCATCGGAGACGAAGGCGCCGTGCACGCGCTCGGGCATGGCGGTGCCCGGCGGCAGGTAGAGCATGTCGCCGTGGCCGAGCAGGGTCTCGGCGCCGGACTGGTCGAGGATCGTGCGCGAGTCGATCTTGCTCGAGACCTGGAACGCGATGCGGGTCGGGATGTTGGCCTTGATCAGGCCGGTGATCACGTCCACCGACGGGCGCTGGGTGGCCAGGATCAGGTGGATGCCCGCTGCGCGCGCCTTCTGCGCCAGGCGCGCGATCAGTTCCTCGACCTTCTTGCCGACGATCATCATCATGTCGGCGAACTCGTCGATGAAGATGACGATGAACGGCAGCGTTTCCAGCGGTGGCGCGACCTCGCCGGAGCCTTCCTCGGCCCGGAACAGCGGGTCGAGCAGCGGCTGGCCGGCCTCCTGCGCCTCGCGCACCTTCTTGTTGAAGCCGGCCAGGTTGCGCACGCCCACCGCGCTCATCAGCTTGTAGCGGCGCTCCATCTCGGCCACGCACCAGCGCAGGCCGTTGGCGGCCTCCTTCATGTCGGTGACCACCGGCGCCAGCAGGTGCGGGATGCCCTCGTAGACGCTGAGCTCGAGCATCTTCGGGTCGATCATCAGCATCCGCAGGTCCTTGGCGGACGCCTTGTACAGCAGGCTCAGCACCATCGCGTTGACCGCCACCGACTTGCCCGAGCCGGTGGTGCCGGCCACCAGCAGGTGCGGCATGCGCGCCAGGTCGGCCACCGTCGGACGGCCGGCGATGTCCTTGCCCAGCGCAAGCGTGAGCAGGCTCGAGGACTTGTCGTACTCCTTCGAACGCAGCAGCTCGGAAAGGTAGATCATCTCGCGGTGGGTGTTGGGCGTCTCCAGCCCGATCACCGACTTGCCCGGGATCACGTCCACCACCCGCACCGACTTCACGCTCAGGCCGCGCGCGATGTCCTTGTCCAGCGAGCTGATCTGGCTGACCTTGATCCCCGGTGCCGGCTCGATCTCGAAGCGGGTGATCACCGGCCCCGGATAGGCACCGACCACCTGGGCGTCGATGCGGAAGTCCTTGAGCTTGAACTCGATCTGGCGCGAGAGCGTTTCCAGCGTCTCCTCGTCGTAGCCCTTGGGCTGCGGCTTGGGATCGTCCAGCAGGGCCAGCGGCGGCAGGCCGGTGCCGTCGCCGACGTGGAACAGCGGGATCTGCTGTTCGCGCTTGGCGCGTTCGCTCTTCTCGACCACCGGCGCCGGCGGCGGCTCGATCTTCACCTTCTCGCGCCGGGCGCGCAGCTCGCTTTCCGCGCGCCTTGTTTCCTCGCGCTCCACCCGCCGTTCGCGGGCCTGGATGTGTTCGGAGGCCTGCTTGCGCCCGCGTCGCAGCAACTCCGGCAGCATCAGCACCCAGCCGCCGATCCGGTCGGCCAGCGCCAGCCAGGACAGCCCGGTGGCAAGCGTGACCGACACCAGCAGCAGCGCCAGCAGGAACATGTTGCCGCCCAGTGCGCCGAAGCCCCGGTCCAGCGAATTTCCCACCAGCCGCCCCAGCACCCCGCCGCCGCCAGCCGGCAGCCCGGGCACCGCGCCCATGCGCAGGTACAGCAGCCCGGTGGCCGCGACCAGGAAGCCGACGATGCCCACCAGGCGCAGCGCCGGGCCGAAATCCACCCGCCCGCCGCCGGCCGGCTCGCTCCCGAACAGCGCGATCCAGGCCACCGCGCCGAGCACCAGCGGCAGCAGGTAGGCCACGTAGCCGGTCAGGTACAGCAGCACGTCCGCGATCCAGGCCCCGACCGGCCCGCCGGCGTTGGACAAGGGCGCGGTCACCCCGCCGGCCGCGGTGGACCAGCCCGGGTCGTCGGGCGAGTAGGTCGCCAGGCACACCAGCAGGTACAGCAGCAGGGGCGCGATGAGGATCATCGCGATGTCGCGCAGCAGCCGCTGGCGGCGCGGATCCGGCGGCGCGACGTCCTTCGTCGACGCGCGCTGGCGCCTGCCGCGTTCAGGAACCGCCCGAGCCACCGTCATGCACTGCCTTAGGAAAGAGACCCAATTACTTGATCTTAATTCAAAGTTTCAGTGATTGCAGTGCCGGGTGCCGGAGCTCCCCGCGTTCCACGTTGAGGCCCCGGACCAGCGCCGCGTCCCCGCGCCAGTCGCCCGAGGCCAGCCGGTCCACCCACGGCAGGATAGCGGCGCTGATCGCCTGCGACGCGGTCCTGGGGACCGCGCCGGGCATGTTGGTCACGCAGAAATGGGCCACGCCCTCCTCCACGAACACCGGCTCCTGCCAGGTCGTAGGCCGCGAGGTCTCGAAGCAGCCGCCCTGGTCGATTGCGATGTCCACCATCACGCTGCCGGGCTCCATGCCCCGGACCATCTCCCGGCTGACCACGCGCGGTGCGACCGCGCCGGTCACCAGCACCGCGCCCACCACCAGGTCGGCCTCGGCCACTTCGCGCGCCACCTGGTCCTCGTAGGGATACAGGGCGGTGACGTTGTGGCCCAGCCGGGTCATCGCATCGAGGCGGTCGCCGCGCTTCTCGAACACCACCACGCGCGCGCCGCCGGCCGCCGCCAGCGACGCCGCCGCGCCACCGGCCTGTCCCGCCCCCAGTACCACCACCTTGCCGCGCGGGGTGGCGGGCAGGCCGCCGAGCAGGACGCCCTTGCCGCCCAACGGCTGGTGCAGGTAGTGGGTGCCCACCTGGACCGCGATCCGGCCGGCGATCACCGACATCGGGGCCAGCAGCGGCAGGGTGCCGTCGTCGAGCTCCACGGTCTCGAATGCCACCGCGGTCAGCCCGATCTCCAGCAGCCGGCGCGCCAGCGGCGGGTCGGGCGCCAGGTGCAGGTAGCAGAACAGCAGGTGGCCGGGACGCAGCAGCGCGAGGTCACCCTCCACCGGCTCCTTGACCTTGACGATGAGTTCGCCGCGCGCATACGCCTCGGCCGCATCGCCGGCGATGCGCACGCCAAGCCGTTCGTACTGGGCATCGTCGAAACCCGAGGCCAGCCCGGCGCCACGCTCCACCCACACTTCATGCCCGCGCCGGACCAGGTCGCCGGCGGCGGCGGGGACGAGCGCCACGCGCCCTTCCATGATCCTGGTCTCCCTGGGTACGCCGATGCGCATGCGTGCCTCCGGTCAGGCGCGGGGACCTCGACAAAAAACCCGCGCAGCACGTGCACGGGTCCGGCCGGGACGACGGGTCGCGGGACGAGTACGCAGCGTTCCGCGCGACACCGGCGCACGCGCCTTGTGTTGCCGCCGCCGCGCCGCCAAGCTATTGCCCCGTCACGCCGCGACCTATCCACAGCGAGTATACATGAGCGCTTCTTCGCCCCGGCACGTCCGCCTCCTGATCCTCGGTTCCGGCCCCGCCGGCTGGACCGCCGCCGTCTACGCCGCGCGTGCCAACCTCAAGCCGGTGGTGATCACCGGGCTGCAGATGGGCGGGCAGCTGATGACCACGACCGAGGTCGACAACTGGCCGGGCGACCCGCACGGGCTGCTGGGGCCGGACCTGATGGCGCGGATGCAGGCGCACGCCGAGCGCTTCGACACCGAGGTGGTGTTCGACCACATCCACACCGCCGACCTGTCCAGGCGCCCGTTTACCCTGGTCGGCGACAGCGGCACCTACACCTGCGACGCGCTGATCATCGCCACCGGCGCCACCGCCAAGTACCTCGGGCTCGAGTCGGAGGAAAAGTTCAAGGGTCGCGGCGTGTCCGCCTGCGCCACCTGCGACGGGTTCTTCTACAAGGACCAGGACGTGGCCGTGGTCGGCGGCGGCAACACCGCGGTCGAGGAGGCGCTGTACCTGTCCAACATCGCGCGCAAGGTCTACCTGGTGCACCGCCGCGACACGCTGCGCGCGGAAAAGATCATGCAGGACAAGCTGTTCGCCAAGGTCGAGGCCGGGAAAATCGAGCCGGTCTGGCACCACGTGGTCGACGAGGTGCTCGGCAATGATGCCGGCGTGACCGGGATGCGGTTGAAGTCGGTGCTCGACGGCTCCACGCGCGAGATCGACGTGCAGGGCTTCTTCGTCGCCATCGGCCACACCCCCAACACCGGCCTGTTCGAGGGCCAGCTGGCGATGGACAACGGCTATATCGAAATCCGCTCCGGGCTCGGCGGCAACGCCACCGCGACCTCGGTGCCGGGCGTGTTCGCCGCCGGCGACGTCACCGACCAGCACTACCGGCAGGCGATCACCTCCGCCGGTTTCGGCTGCATGGCCGCGCTCGATGCCGAGCGGTTCCTGGACAAGGAGGCCTGAGGCCACGCCACGCCGGCCCCCGCGCACGGCCGCGGGGGCGCCGCGGCCGGCCGCCGGACCACGCCCGCATGGCTGAAGTCCGGATCCATTCCCGCCTGTCGCAGATCCCCGCCGCCGCGTGGGACGCCCTGCACGACGGCGCCAATCCGTTCATCGCGCACGCCTTCCTCGCGGGCCTGGAGGAGACCGGCTGCCTGCGCCCGGAATGGGGCTGGATCCCCCACCATGTCGCGCTCTGGGAAGGCGACCGGCTGCTGGCCGCGGCGCCGGCGTACCTGAAGGACAACTCGCACGGCGAGTTCGTGTTCGACCATGCCTGGGCGCACGCCCATGCGCAGCACGGGCTCGACTACTACCCCAAGCTGCTGTGCGCGGTGCCCTACTCGCCGGTGACCGGGCCACGCCTGCTGGCACCGACCGCGGACCTGCGCACCAGGCTGGCACGGGCACTGGCCGCGGAGGCCTCGCGCCTGGGCCTGTCGTCGGCGCACGTGAACTTCCATGCCGCGGAGCAGGACGGCGCCTTCGGCGGCGACTGGCTCGAGCGGGCCGACCTGCAGTACCACTGGCGCAACGAGGCCGGCTGGTCGTGCTTCGACGACTACCTGGCGGCGATGGACCACAAGCACCGCAAGAACATCCGCCAGGAGCGGGCGAAGGTGGCGCGGGCCGGGGTGTCGTTCCGCGTCGTCCACGGCGGCGAGGCCAGCGACGCCGACCTGGCGGCGATGCACGGCTTCTACCTGCAGACCTTCGCCGAATACGGCAACGCGCCGGCGCTGACCCTGGATTTCCTGCGCCACCTGGCCAGCGCGGTGCCGGCGCGGCTGGTGCTGGTGCTGGCCGAGCACGACGGCCGCCCCGTGGCCGGCGCGCTGTGCCTGCGCGGGGCCGACACCCTGTACGGACGCTACTGGGGCGCGCACGTGCAGCTGCCCGGCCTGCACTTCGAGACCTGCTACTACCAGGGTATCGACTACTGCCTGCGCGAGGGCCTGCACGCATTCGAGCCGGGTGCCCAGGGAGAACACAAGATCGCACGCGGCTTCCTGCCCGCGCCGGTGCGCAGCCGGCACTGGATCGCCGACCCCCGGTTCCGCGAGGCGCTGGCCGACTGGTGCGCCCGCGAACGCGCGGCCGTGCGCCAGCACGGCCTCTGGCTCGGGCGCCGCAGCCCGTTCCGCGCGCGCTAGCGCCTGCCGCCACGGCACCTGGCGCACCACGCCCTGCCGGCGTCACTCCGGGGCCCGGGCCCGCGAGCGGCGCCTACAATGGACGGGTGAGCCTGCAGATCCCGTGGCTGGACGACGATCCCGACGCCCCCTTCCCCGATCCGGGCGCGGTGCGCGGGCTGCCCGACGGACTGCTCGCGGCGGGCGGCGACCTGTCGACCACGCGCCTGCTCAACGCCTACCGGCAGGGAATCTTCCCGTGGTACTCCGAAGGCCAGCCGATCCTGTGGTGGTCCCCGGATCCGCGCACCGTCTTGCGCACCGACGGCGTGCGCCTGTCCCGGCGCTTCCGCCGCACGCTGCGGTCCTCGCCCTGGGTGGCGCGCGCGGACACCGCCTTCGAACGCGTGGTCGCACGCTGCGCCGACGCCCCCCGCCCCGGCCAGCGCGGAACCTGGATCACCCCGGCGATGCGCGCGGCCTACCAGCGCCTGCACGCGCTCGGCCATGCGCACAGCGTCGAGGTGTACGCCGGGCCCGAACCGGATGCGGCGCTGGTCGGGGGCATCTACGGCGTCGCCATCGGGCGGATGTTCTTCGGCGAGAGCATGTTCAGCGACGCCTCCGGGGGCTCGAAGGCGGCGCTGGCCTCGCTGGCGGCCTGGCTGCACGCACGCGGCTGGCCCTGGATCGACGCCCAGGTCGAAAGCCCGCACCTGCTCGCCTTGGGGGCCGAAACGGTGCCGCGCGCGCGGTTCCTCGACCGGGTTGCGGCGCTGGCGGCGGCGCCCGGCGGGCCGGGCCGCTGGACCACCGCCTTCGGCGCGCGGCCGGTGCGCCAGCTCGCCGCGCCCGGCTGACGCCCGGCGCACCGCCACGGGCGCGGTTCTTTGCATCCCCAGCCCCCCGCATGCCACAATGGCCTGCTTTTTTTCGCGGCCACGCCGCGCCCGCAACCCACGGCAAACAGGACGAATGGCGAAAGACGACGTCATCGAATTCGAAGGCACGGTCTCCGAAACGCTCCCGAACACGATGTTCCGGGTGAAGCTGGAGAACGGCCACGAGATCATCGCGCACATCTCCGGGCGGATGCGCAAGAACTACATCCGCATCCTGACCGGCGACCGGGTCAAGGTCGAGATGACGCCCTACGACCTCACCAAGGGTCGCATCACCTACCGCATGAAGTAGGGTCGCGCGGCCGCTGCCGCGACCACGCCCGCCTCCGCGCGGGCCGCCGGGCCGGGCCCGGCCCGTCCCTCCCCGACCGGCGTCCATGCCATCAGTCCCATGGCGGGCTGCCGGCGGCGCGCCTATGCTCCGGCATTTCCTCGACCGGAGATGCCCATGCACAGGCCCCACCTGCCCCACGCACTCGCCCTGTCGATCGCCTTCGCCCTCGCGCTCGCGGCGCCGGCGTCCCACGCCGAGCGGTCCGGGGCGGCTCCCGCGGCCCAGGAGGCCGTCCAGGACGAGAGCCGCCGGCTCAACGCCTGGTTCGACGAGAAGTTCGCCGAGGAGCTGCGCTTCAGCCCGATCGCCCTGACCGTGCTTGGGCGCAAGGAGCTGTACGACCAGCTCGACGACGTCTCCGACGAGGCCGCGGAGCGCCAGCTGGCCTGGCGCCGGGCGACCGTCGAGGAGATGGAATCGCGGTTCGACTACGACGCGCTCGACGAGGAGGCCCGGCTGTCCTGGGACCTGTGGAAGCAGCAGTACGAACTTGCCGCCGTGCGCCACCGCTTCCGCCGCAACGCTTATGTGTTCAACCAGATGCAGGGGGTGCAGTCGTTCCTGCCGACGTTCCTGATCAACTTCCACAAGGTCGAGAGCGAGGCCGACTTCCAGGCCTACCTGTCGCGCCTGGCGGCGTTGCGCAAGGGTTTCGGAACGCTGCTGGAGCGGGCGCGGCGCAACGCCGAGGACGGCTACCGCATGCCGCGCTTCGCCTACGAGGGCGTGCTGGCCGAAGCCCGCGCGGTCGTGTCCGGGGCGCCGTTCGACGAGGGCCCGGACTCCGCCCTGTGGGCCGACCTGCAGGCCAAGGCCGACGGCCTGGCGAAGGCCGGCACCATCGATGCCGCCCGCGCGGAGACGCTGAAGTCGCAGGCGCGCGAGGCGCTGCTGGCGCACGTGGCCCCGGCCTACCGCGAACTGATCGCCTGGGCAGAGGCCGACCTCGTGAACGCGCAGGAGAACCCGGCGGGCGTCGGCAGCACCCAGCCCGAGGGCGCGGAGTACTACCGGGCCATGCTCCGCCTGCACACCAGCACCGACCTGGACCCGGCGCAGATCCACAGGATCGGCCTGGAAGAGGTGGAGCGCATCCACCGCGAGATGCATGCGGTGATGGAGCGCGTCGGCTTCGAGGGCAGCCTGCAGGACTTCTTCGCCTACATCGCCAGCGACCCGAAGTTCCGCTTCCCCGACACCGACGAGGGCCGCCAGGCCTACATCGATGCCGCGACCGCGGCGATCGACAACATCAAGCAGGTGCTGCCCCGCTACTTCGGGCTGCTGCCCAAGGCCGACCTGGTGGTGAGGCGGGTGGAGTCCTTCCGCGAACAGCCCGGCGCGGCGCAGCACTACATGCCGGGCGCGCCCGACGGCTCGCGCCCCGGCGTCTACTACGCGCACCTCTCGGACATGGGCGCGATGCCGATCCCCGAGCTCGAGGTGATCGCCTACCACGAGGGCCTGCCTGGCCACCACATGCAGATCTCGATCGCGCAGGAGCTCACCGGCGTGCCGCAGTTCCGCACCCAGGCACGCTCGACCGCGTACTCCGAGGGCTGGGGCCTGTACGCAGAATGGCTGGCGCGGGAGATGCCGGGCACCTACCAGGATCCCTACTCCGAGTACGGGCGCCTGAGCAGCGAGCTGTGGCGCGCCGTGCGCCTGGTGGTGGACACCGGCCTGCACGCCAAGGGCTGGACCGAACAGCAGGCCGTGGACTACTTCCAGGCCAACACTGCCATCCCCGACGCCTCGGTGCGCTCGGAAGTGCAGCGCTACATCACCTGGCCGGGACAGGCCACGGCGTACAAGATCGGCATGCTCCGGATCCAGGAGCTCCGGCGCAAGGCCGAGGCGGAACTGGGCGAGCGCTTCGACATCCGCGGGTTCCACGACGCGGTGCTTGGCGGCGGGGCGCTGCCGATGAACCTGCTCGAGCGCCGCGTGGACCAGTGGATCGCCAGGGTCCAAGGCGGCTGAAGCCGCTCCTGCGGGGATTGCGTCGCGGCGATCGCCGGCAGCGGTCGTGCCCATGAAACGAAACAGGGCGGCCATCGGGCCGCCCTGTTTCGCTCCTGCTACCGTGCGGTCACTCGACCGTCGCCGGCAGCAGCTTCTCCGGCTCGGGGAAGGCCTCGACCAGCAGCTCGTCGTCCCTGACGTCGACGCTGACCCGGCCGCCGTTGACCAGCTTGCCGAACAGCAGTTCGTCGGCCAGCGGCCGCTTGACCTTGTCCTGGATCACCCGCGCCATCGGCCGCGCGCCCATCTGCGGGTCGAAGCCGTGCGCGGCCAGCCAGTCGCGGGCCTCCGGGGTCGCGGTCAGGGCCACGTTCTTCTCGTGCAGCTGCGACTCGAGTTCGATCAGGAACTTGTCCACCACCCGCAGCACGTGCTCCATGCCCAGAGGCTGGAACTGCACGATGGCATCGAGGCGGTTGCGGAACTCGGGGCTGAAGCTCTTGCGGATCACCTCCATCGCGTCCGTGCTGTGGTCCTGGCGGGTGAAGCCGATCGAGCGGCGGGAGGCCTGGGCCGCGCCGGCATTGGTGGTCATCACCAGGATCACGTTGCGGAAGTTCGCCTCGCGCCCGTTGGTGTCGGTGAGCATGCCGCGATCCATGACCTGCAGCAGGATGTTGAAGATGTCCGGGTGGGCCTTTTCCACCTCGTCGAGCAGCAGCACGCAGTGCGGGGTCTTGACGATCTTCTCGGTCAGCAGGCCGCCCTGGTCGAAGCCGACGTAGCCCGGGGGCGCGCCGATCAGGCGCGAGACCGAATGCGGCTCCATGTACTCGGACATGTCGAAGCGCACCAGCTCGATGCCCAGCTGCAGGGCCAGCTGGCGGGTGACCTCGGTCTTGCCCACGCCGGTCGGGCCGGCGAACAGGAAGTTGCCGATCGGCTTGTCGGGATTGGCCAGGCCCGAGCGGGCCAGCTTGATCGCCGAGGTCAGGGTCTCGATCGCCGGATCCTGGCCGAAGATCACCATCTTCAGGTTGCGCTCCAGGTGGGCGAGCACGTCCTTGTCCGAGGCGCTGACCTGCTTGGTCGGGATGCGGGCCATCTTGGCCACGATCTGCTCGACCTCCTCGACGTCGATCAGGGTCTTGCGCGCCTCCTCCGGCAACAGCCGCTGGCGCGCGCCGGCCTCGTCGATCACGTCGATCGCCTTGTCCGGCAGCAGACGGTCGCCGATGTGCTTGACCGACAGGTCCACGGCCGCGCGCAGGGCGTCGTCGTCGTAGCGGACGTCATGGTGCTCCTCGTAGCGCGCCTTGAGGCCGCGCAGGATCTCGTAGGCCTCGCCCACGGTCGGTTCGGCGATGTCGATCTTCTGGAACCGCCGCGCCAGCGCGCGGTCCTTCTCGAAGATGCCGCGGTACTCCTGGAACGTGGTCGAGCCGATGCAGCGCAGCTCGCCCGAGGCCAGGGCCGGCTTGATCAGGTTCGAGGCGTCCATGGTGCCGCCGGAGGCGGACCCGGCACCGATGATGGTGTGGATCTCGTCGATGAACAGGATCGCGCCCGGGTGCTTCCGGATCGCGGTCAGCACCGCCTTCAGGCGCTTCTCGAAGTCGCCCCGGTACTTGGTGCCGGCCACCAGCGCGCCCAGGTCGAGCGAGTAGATGGTGGCGTCGGCCAGCACCTCGGGCACCTCGCCGTCGACGATCCGCCGCGCCAGGCCCTCGGCGATCGCGGTCTTGCCCACGCCGGCCTCGCCCACGTACAGCGGGTTGTTCTTGCGCCGGCGGCACAGGACCTGGATGGTGCGCTCGATCTCCTCGGCGCGGCCCACCAGCGGGTCGATCCGGCCCTCGAGCGCCATCGCGTTGAGGTTGGTCGCGAACTCGGCCAGGGCGTCGGCCTTGCCCTCGCCCTCGCCGCCCTCGGCGCGCGCGGCACCGTCCTCGCCGGTGTGCGCCGGATCCTCGCCGCCGGTCTTGGCGATGCCATGGGACATGTAGTTGACCACGTCCAGGCGGGTGATGTCCTGCTGGTGCAGGAAGTACACCGCGTGCGAGTCCTTCTCGCCGAAGATCGCCACCAGCACGTTGGCGCCGGTGACCTCCTTCTTGCCCGAGGACTGGACGTGGTAGACCGCCCGCTGCAGCACGCGCTGGAAGCCGAGCGTGGGCTGGGTGTCGCGGCCGTCGTCGTCGGGCAGCTTGGAGACGGAGGTGAGGATGGCCTGCTCCAGGTCGCTGCGCAGGCGGTGGAAGTCGGCGCCGGTGGCCTTGAGCACCGCCTCCGCGGACGGGTTGTCGAGCAGCGCCAGCAGCAGGTGCTCGACCGTCATGTACTCGTCGCGCGCCTCGCGGGCCCGCTTGTAGCACTGGCCGATGCTGTATTCGAGATCCTTGCTGAACATGGGGCTGGAGCCTCCGGGGAACTGCCACCTGTATGGGGCCACGATCCCGGCTTTTCCATGCCCCCCTGGCCCGGCTCCCTTTTAGGCCTTTTCCATGGTGCAGAGCAAGGGGTGCTGGTTGAGCCGCGAGTACTCGTTCACCTGGGCCACCTTGGACTCGGCGACCTCCCGGCTGTAGACCCCGCAGACCCCCCGCCCGCGGGTGTGGGCGTGGAGCATGACCTGGGTGGCCTTCTCCACGTCCATGGCGAAGAACCGCACCAGGACGTCGACCACGAAGTCCATGGGGGTGTAGTCGTCGTTCAGCAACAGGACCGAATACAGCGGCGGCCGCGCCAGCTCGGGACGGCCGGTCTCCACCACCGTGCCCTGCTCGTGGTCTGGCGAATGTTTCCGGGTCATGTCCCCATTATACGAAGGTCGCGTGCAGCGCACGTCCATCCGGGCCGGCATGGACGGGCCCGCAGCGGCGGGAGACAATCCGCCGTTCCAACAGAACCACAGGGGGGTTGTTCCGATGCTGCTGCGCAACGTTCTTGCGTTTTCCACGGCCCTGCTGCTCGGCGGGCTGGCCGCCGCCCCGGCGCAGGCCGATCCCTCGGTCGCCGCGCGCCTGGACGCCCGCGGGGTGCGCTACGTCGTCGACGAGGACGGCGACTACAGGGTCACCTACAACTACGCCGACGAGGGCCGGACCCAGCTGGTGTTCGTGTCGGGGCGCACCGAGAGCATCGCCGGATTCCGGATCCGCGAGGTGTTCGCGCCGGCCGCCCGGATCGGCCGCGATGGCGTCACCGGGCACAAGGCGCTGGAGCTGCTCGAGGAGAGCCGGCGGCAGAAGATCGGCGCCTGGGAGATCGCCGGCGACGTGCTCTACTACGTCATCAAGCTGCCCGACAGCATCGACGCCGCCCAGCTCGAGGCGGCCATGGACATCGCTGCCGAGATCGCGGACGACAAGGAAATCGAGTTCAGCGGCGATCGCGACGACCTGTGAGGACCGGCGCCCGATGAGCTTCCGCGAAGGCAGGTTCTGGCAACCCGACGTCACCGTGGCCACGGTGGTCGTCGACGCCGGCCGCCTGCTGTGCGTGGAGGAACGGGTCCAGGGCCGGCTGGTGCTGAACCAGCCGGCCGGGCACCTGGAGCCGGACGAGTCGCTGCTCGAGGCGGCCCTGCGCGAGACCCGCGAGGAGACCGGCTGGGACGTGCGCCTGACCGCTTTCGTCGGCGCCTACCAGTGGAAGGTCCCGGAGACCGGGGCCCACTACCTGCGCTTCGCATTCGCCGCCGAGCCGGTGGCGCACGACCCGGCGCGTGCCCTGGACGAGGGCATCGAGCGCGCCCTGTGGATGACCCCCGCCGAACTGCGGGCGGCGTCCGACCGCCACCGCAGCCCCCTGGTGTGGCGGGTGGTGGCCGACTTCCTGGCCGGGCGCCGGCACCCGCTGGACCTGGTCGCGCAGCTGGGATGAGCACCGCGCAGGTCATCGTCGGCGTGTCCGGCGGCGTCGACTCCTCGGTCGCCGCCCTGCTGCTGCGCGACGCCGGGCACCCGATCGCCGGCCTGTTCATGCAGAACTGGGCGGACGACGGCAGCGGCGAGTGCCGGGCCGAAGAGGACCGCCGGGACGCGGTCGCGGTCTGTGGCCGGCTCGGCATCCCGATCCACTTCCGCGACTTCTCCGCCGAATACTGGAGCGGCGTGTTCGAGCACTTCGTGGCCGAATACGCCGCCGGCCGCACGCCCAACCCGGACGTGCTGTGCAACCGCGAGATCAAGTTCCGCTACTTCCTCGACGCCGCGCGCGAACTGGGCGCGCGCCACATCGCCACCGGCCACTACGCCCGCCTCGCGCAGGAGCGCGGCCGGTGGCGCCTGCTGCGCGGACGCGACCGCGGCAAGGACCAGAGCTATTTCCTGCACCAGCTGGGCCAGGTGCAGCTGGCGCACACCCTGTTCCCGCTGGGCGACATGCCCAAGCCCGAGGTGCGCCGGATCGCGCGCGAGACCGGGCTGCCGACCGCGGACAAGAAGGATTCGACCGGCATCTGCTTCATCGGCGAGCGCGACTTCCGCAGCTTCCTGGCCCAGTACCTGCCCGCGCGCGAAGGCGAGATCCAGACCCCGGACGGTCGCGTGCTGGGCCGCCATCCGGGCGTGTTCTACTTCACCCTCGGCCAGCGCGAGGGCCTGCAGCTGGGCGGCGTGCGCGGCTTCGACGCGGCGCCCTGGTACGTGGTCGGCAAGGACGTGGCGCACAACGTGCTCGTGGTTGACCAGGGCAGCGACAGCCCCTATCTCATGTCCACGCGGCTGTGGAGCGAGCCGGCCCACTGGATCGACGGCGCCCCGCCCGCGGCCCGCTTCGAATGCATGGCCCAGACCCGATACCGGCAACCGGAGGAACCCTGCCAGGTGAGCATCGACGAATCCAGCGGCGCCCTCGAAGTGGTGTTCGCCCGCCCGCAACGCGCGGTGACCCCCGGCCAGTCCGTGGTCCTCTACGATGGCGATGTGTGCCTGGGCGGCGCCGTGATCGCCGCCACCGACGCCCCGCTGGAGCGGCGCCTGCGCGAGGCCGCAGCATGAGCGACGACCGTACCCTGGCCCTCGCCGGCCTGGCCCAGGCGCTCAAGCAGGTGCGCCGGATCGCCGAGACCGGCCAGGCCGACGCCGCCGTGCTGGCCACCGCGCTCGACAGCGTGTTCCGGATCGAGGCCGATTCGGTGGAGGACGTGTACGGCGGCGCGAACCGCCTGCGCGACGGCCTGCTGCTGCTGCGCGGGCACCTGGCCGGCCAGGGCGAGGACGCGCAGCTGCCGAAGCTGGCCCTGTCGGTGACCCAGCTCGAGCGGCGCTTCGCCACGGCCGGCCCGATCGCCGACCGGGTCCACGAGGGCATCCTCGAACTGGGCCCCAGGGCCAGCGAGCTGGGCAGCAGCCACCCCGAGGTGATCTCCGCGCTCGGCGCGCTGTACGCCGAGACCGTGAGCCACCTGCGTCCGCGGGTGATGGTGCAGGGCAACCCCCACTACCTGGGGCAGGCCAGCGTGGTGGCGGAGATCCGCGCCATCCTGCTCGCGGCCCTGCGCTCGGCGGTGCTGTGGCGCCAGCTGGGCGGCAGCGTATGGGACTTCCTCCTGCGCAAGCGGGCGCTCCAGCAGTCGGTGGAGGGCTGGCTGGGCTGAAGCCGGCCACCGCCCCAGGGGCGGTGGCGAAGCCCCGCCCGATCGACGTGGCCGCCCTGCAGACGCGGGGCACGCGACTGCGCTGGTCTGCGCGCACAGCCCAGACGGAGCGAGCCATGCGGATCCGGACCATCCTTTCCGACCTCGACTCCACCCGGGACGCGCGCGAAGCGCTGTACCGGCATTTCCACCGCCACCCCGAGCTGTCGCTGCAGGAATACGCGACCGCCGACCGCATCGAGCAGGAGCTGCGGGCGTCGGGCATCGAGGAGGTGCTGCGGATCGGCAGGACCGGGGTGGTGGCCATCCTGCGCAACGGCGGCGGGCCGGTGGTCGCGATGCGCGGCGACACCGACGGCCTGCCGATGGCCGAGCGCTCGGGGGTGGACTACGCCGCCGAAGGCGTCACCCAGGTCGACGAAGCCACCGGCAAGGAGACGCCGGTCGCCCATACCTGCGGGCACGACTTCCACATCGTCTGCCTGCTGGGCGCGACCCAGGCGCTGCATGCGCACCGCGACAGCTGGTCGGGCACCTTCGTCGCGGTGTTCCAGCCCGGCGAGGAAAACGCGGCCGGGGCGAAGGCCATGGTCGCGGCGGGGATCGTCGACAAGGTACCCAGGCCTGATGTCTACCTCGGCCAGCACGTGCTCGGCTCGCTCCCCGGCGGCGCCGTCGGCATCCGCAGCGGACCGCTGTTCTCGGCCGCGGCCTCGATCGAGATCACGCTGTACGGAAAGGGGTCGCACGGCTCGATGCCCAACCTGGGCGTGGACCCGATCGTGCTGGGGGCGGCGATCGTGACCCGGCTGCAGACCATCGTGGCCCGCGAGGTCGCGCCGAAAGAAACGGCGGTGGTCACCGTGGGCAGCTTCCACGCCGGCACCAAGTCCAACATCATCCCCGACTCGGCCGTGCTGCAGCTCAACACCCGCGCCTTCGACAAGGCCGTGGAGGCCCACCTGCACGAGGCGATCGAGCGCATCGTCCGCGCCGAATGCGAAGCGGCGCGCTGCCCGAAGCCGCCGGAGTTCCGCTATTACGACCAGTATCCGCTGACCTCCAACCACGATGAGCCCACGGCCCGGGTGCGCGCGGCCTTCGATGCGTACTTCGGCGAGGACTCGGTGGACATGGCGCCGGTGCCGGCGTCCGAGGACTTCTCGGTCATCCCCGACGCCTTCGGCTGCCCTTACACCTACTGGGGCCTGGGCGGCTTCAAGGACTGGAAGAACGCGCCGGGCAACCATTCGCCCTTCTTCGCGCCCGACATCCAGCCCACGCTCGACCGCGGCACCGAAGCGATCGTGGTCGCCGCATCGCCCTGGCTCATTGGAGGCAAGTGATGAACACCACCGCCGCGACCACGGGCGCCAGCGACACCGGCTTCAAGGGCAACGACTCGGCCCTGCTGGGCATCGTGCTGGCCGTCGTCACCTTCTGGCTGTTCGCCCAGACCACCATGAACATCGGCCCGCTGATGGCCGACGACCTCGGCATGCCGATGCCGACGATGAACATCGCGATCTCGCTGTCGGCGCTGTTCTCGGGCATGTTCATCGTGGTGCTGGGCGGGCTGGGCGACCGCTTCGGCCGGGTCAGGGTGGTGTTCTTCGGCAACGTGCTCAACATCGCCGGCTCACTGCTGATCGCGCTGGCGGTCGGGGGCGCCCTGGCCACGCCCATGGTCCTGGGCGGCCGCATCCTCCAGGGCCTGGCCGCGGGCGCGATCATGCCCTGCACGATGGCCCTGCTGAAGGTCTACTGGGACGGCAGGGACCGCCAGCGGGCGGTGTCGATGTGGTCGATCGGCTCGTGGGGCGGTTCCGGACTGACCGCGATCTTCGGCGGGTTCATGGCCTCGACCGTGCTCGGCTGGCGCTCGATCTTCATCATCTGCGCGCTGGTGTCGGTGGCCTCGATCGCACTGATGCGGCAGATCCCGGAGTCCGCGCCGCTGGCCGGCCGGCCCGGCAAGACCGACTGGGCCGGGATCGTGTCGATGGCCGTCGGCCTGGCCGCGCTGCTGATCGTGGTGACCCAGGGCTCGAGGATCGGCTGGACAAGCCTGGCGACCTGGGCGCTGCTGGCGGTGTTCCTGCTCGCGTTCGGCGTCTTCGTCAACGCCGAGACGCATGCCGCCTACCCGCTGGTGGACTTCAAGCTGTTCCGCAACAGCGTGTTCACCGGCGCGACGATCTCCAATTTCCTGATCAACGGCACCGCCGGGGCACTGACGGTGTCGTTGTGGGTGCTGCAGGGCGCGGCCGGCATGTCGGCGGCGATGGCCGGCTACCTCACCATCGGCTACGCGGTCTTCATCATCGCCTTCATCCGCGTGGGCGAGAAGCTGCTGCAGCGCTTCGGCCCGCGCAAGCCGATGCTCTGGGGCTGCCTGGTCGTGCTGGCCTCGATCCTGCTGCTGATGGCCACGCACACGCTGCAGTGGCAGTACGCGATCCTCGCGGTCGTGGCCTACTCGCTGTTCGGCCTTGGCCTGGCGTTCTACGCCACGCCGTCCACGGACGCGGCCCTGACCAACCTTCCCGGCGACCAGGCCGGCGCGGGCTCGGGCATCTACAAGATGGCGTCCTCGCTCGGGGCCGCGTTCGGCGTCGCGGCCTCGGCGGCGATCTTCACCGCGCTGTCCACCACCGGCCTGGAGATCGTCGGCACGGTGATCGAATTCAGCGGCCGCCAGGACAACCTGGCGGTGCGCGAGGCCGGCATGGTGGGCCTGGCCTTCAACGCGCTGATGGCGATCGCGGCGCTGGTGTCGGTCACGATCTTCATCCCCAGGCAGAAGAAGGCCTGACGCCGGCGGCGGACACGCAAACGCCCGGCGCGAGGCCGGGCGTCTGCGCATGCCGCGGCGGGCCGGATCAGGCCGCCGTGACCGTCTCGGCCACCTGGAGGTATTCCTCGATCTGGTCGAAGTTCATGTAGCGGTAGATCTCGGCGCCGCGCTCGTTGACCACGCCGATGTCGGCCAGGTACTCCTCGCGGGTCGGGATCCGGCCCAGGCGCGAGCAGATCGCCGCCAGCTCCGCCGAGCCCAGGTACACGTTGGTGTTGCGGCCCAGGCGGTTGGGGAAGTTGCGGGTGCTGGTGGACATGACCGTGGCCCCCTCGCGCACCTGGGCCTGGTTGCCCATGCACAGCGAGCAGCCCGGCATCTCCAGCCGCGCGCCGGCGGTGCCGAAAGTGCCGTAGTGGCCTTCCTTGGTCAGTTCGGCGGCGTCCATCTTGGTCGGCGGGGCCACCCACAGCCGCGTGGGGATGTCGCGCTGGCCTTCCAGCAGCCTGGCCGCGGCGCGGAAGTGGCCGATGTTGGTCATGCACGAGCCGATGAACACCTCGTCGATCTTCGCCCCGGCCACGTCCGACAGGGTCTTGGCGTCGTCGGGGTCGTTCGGGCAGCACACGATCGGCTCGACGATCTCGTCCAGGTCGATCTCGATCACCGCGGCGTACTCGGCGTCGGCGTCGGGCTCGAGCAGCTGCGGGTTGGCCAGCCACTCCTCCATCTTCGCGATCCGGCGCTGCAGGGTGCGCGCGTCCTGGTAGCCCTGGGCGATCATCCACTTCAGCAGCACGATGTTGCTGTTGAGGTATTCGATGATCGGCGCCTTGTCCAGGCGCACGGTGCAGGCGGCGGCCGAGCGCTCGGCCGAGGCGTCGGCCAGTTCGAACGCCTGCTCGATCTTCAGGTCGGGCAGGCCCTCGATCTCCAGGATGCGGCCGGAGAAGATGTTCTTCTTGCCCTGCTTGGCGACCGTCAGCAGGCCCTGCCTGATGGCGTACAGCGGGATCGCGTGCACCAGGTCGCGCAGGGTCACGCCGGGCTGCAGCTTGCCCTTGAATCGCACCAGCACCGATTCGGGCATGTCCAGCGGCATCACGCCGGTGGCGGCGGCGAAGGCGACCAGGCCCGAGCCGGCGGGGAACGAGATGCCGATCGGGAAGCGGGTGTGGCTGTCGCCGCCGGTGCCGACGGTGTCGGGCAGCAGCATGCGGTTGAGCCAGGAGTG
>Ga0123333_10002133_pt1 | contig 20436 bp, 13 predicted proteins | sample BioC12SIPDNA_3_FD_89957 | JGI IMG/M metagenome (GOLD analysis project Ga0123333, IMG submission 89957) | Anaerobic biogas reactor microbial communites from Washington, USA - Biogas_R2_B C12 SIP DNA | ecosystem: Engineered > Bioreactor > Anaerobic > Unclassified | place: Washington, USA... | reverse complement strand
CGGGTCGGCCTGCAGCCCGGTCGCCAGATAAAAGCGCATCACCTCGTCTGAATAACCGGGCGCGGCCCACACGTCCCCGAGCGGCGCCAGCGTCGCCGCCCGGAAGCCAGTTTCTTCGCGCAGCTCGCGCTGGGCGCAGGCCAACCACTCTTCCTGCCAGCCGCGCGTCCCCGCCGGCAGCTCCAGGATGCTCTGCCCGAGCGTGGCCCGGTACTGGCGCAACATCAAAACAGCGCCGTCGTCCTGATAGGGCACAAGGACGACGGCGCCAGGATGTTCGATATACCCCTTCTCAACCTGGCTGCCGTCCGGCTGGGTCAGACGGCGCACCCGCAGCCGCCACGAACGGCCGGCCCAAAGGATAGCTCCGTCTGGTGTGGCCTCAGACTGCGCCATCAGGGAACGGTATAACCCTCAGGCGGGATGCGGATCTGCTGGCCAATTTCCAGGCGGTCCGGGTTGGTCAGGTTGTTGTAGGCGGCCAGTTCCTCGATGGTGAAGCCGTATTGCAGGCCGATGCGGTACAGATTTTCGCCGGCCTGGACAATGTGGACACGCTCTTCGGTTACCGGCGGCGCGGCCGTCGGCTCGACAACCGGCTCGGACGTCGGGGGTGGCTGCACCTGCCCGCTCAGCGGGATGAGAAGCTGCTGCCCGATGTCCAGCGTCGCCTCAAGGGTCAGGTTGTTCGCCGCGGCGATCTGCTCGGCAGTGACGCCGTACTGCTGGGCGATGCTGCCCAGCGTGTCGCCGGCGACGACCATATGGACGACGTCCTGGGGCACGGCCGTCTCGGCGGGCGGCTCCGTTCCTTCTACGGGCGTCTCGCCTCCGGGTAACGCGGTCGGTTGGGCCAGCGGGTCTGTGGTCGGCGTCTCCCCGGACGGGGGCAGCAGGGGGGTGGCCAGCGGATCGAGGGTGGGAATTCCCAGACCGGGCGTTGTGGGCTGCACCGTGGGGGGCTCTTCCTGGAGCATCCGCTCGCAGGCAGCCAGCAAGAGCGTAAGGGAGAGAATGGCGAGCAGCCATGCCAGACGGGAGAATGTGCGTTTCACAAATGCCTCCAGGTCGTTTCAGGTCAACATAATATAGGCATAGTCTATCATAGCCACAGGAGAGCGTCAATTCTCTTCGGCGCGGGCTGCCAGCTCCAGCCAGCGGCTCATAGCCTGCTCCAGGGCGGCCTCTTTCTCGGCCAGCGTATCGGCCAGCTCCTGGAGCCGCAGATAGTCTTCGCCGCTGAGGTTGATCTCTTCGCCGAGCCGCTGCTTCTCTGCTTCGAGGCCGGCGATCTGCTCCTCTAACTGCTGCAGTTCCTGCTTCTCCCGCCAGCTCAGGCGGGCCGGAGGCAGGCCGGGTCGCGGGGCTGCCGGAGGGGCCGGCGTGCTGGAGCGCCGGGCGGCTTCCTGGGCCACCTCGCGCTCCTCTTCGCGCCGGAGCCTGAGGTAGCTGCTGAAGGGCGCGGGATAGCGCCCGCTGACGGTCTCATCGCCGAAGTGGACCAGAAAGTCCACGTTGCGATCCAGAAAGTAGCGGTCGTGACTGACGACCAGCAGCGCGCCCTGGAAATGGTCGAGAAACTCCTCCAGCACGGTGAGCGTCTGCACGTCGAGGTCGTTGGTCGGCTCGTCGAGCATGAGGACGTTGGGCTGGTGGAGCAGCGTGCGCAGCAGGTAGAGCCGCCGCCGCTCGCCGCCGCTCAGGGCGCCGATGTAGGTGCGCTGCTCAGGGCGGGAAAAGAGAAACCAGGAGAGCATTTGCGCGGCATCGACGCGCTCCCCGTCGGCGGTACGCACGAGCGGCGCCAGCGATTCGATATAGTCGATAATGCGCTGATCGTCCGGCAGCCCGGCGCTCTCCTGATCGTAGTAGCCGAGGTGCACTGTTTCGCCCCAGGCGACGCTGCCTTCGTCTGGCGCTGTTTTGCCGGCGAGGATGTCCAGAAAGGTGCTCTTACCGGCGCCGTTCGGCCCGATGATGCCCACCCGGTCGCCCGGGTCCAGGTGGAAGTCCACACCCTTGAAGAGCAGCCGCCCGTCGTACGCCTTGGTCAGATCGCGCGCCTGCAGCACCTTCTTGCCCAGCCGCCGGCCGGCTAGGGCGATGGCGACACGTTCTTCGCCGCTGTCATAGCGAAGCTGCTGCAGCTCGGCGATGCGCTGCTTGCGCGCCTTCTGTTTGGTGCTGCGCGCCTGGGCGCCGCGACGCAGCCACTCCAGCTCCTGCCGGAGACGGTTTTGCCGGGCGGCCTCCGCTGCGGCAAGCTGCTCATGACGAGCGGTGCGCAGCTCGAGGTATTTGCTGTAGTTGCCGGGGTAGCTGATCAGCTTGCGCCGGTCCAGTTCGACGATGCGGTTGACCACCCGGTCGAGAAAATAGCGGTCGTGGGTGACCATGAGCAGCGCGCCGGACATGCCGAGCAGGTAATCTTCCAGCCAGGCGATGGTCTCGGCGTCGATGTGATTGGTCGGCTCGTCGAAGATGAGCAGGTCCGACGGGTTGATCAGCACGCGGGCGAGAGCGACTCGTTTGCGCTGCCCGCCGCTGAGCTGGTCGAGCCGGGCGTCGAACTCCGTGATACCCAGCCGGGTGAGGATGGTCTTGGCCTGCGCCTCCGCTTCCCAGCCGTGCGTGCGGTCCATCTCGGCGGTCAGCTCGATGAGGCGCTGCTGCAGGACGGCGTCGTCCGGTCGCTCCTGCAGGCGCAGCGACGCCTCCTCGAAGTCGTGCAGCAGGCGCATAGCGGGCTCGTCGCTGTGAAAGAGGTGGTCGAGCACCGTCAGGGAGCCGTCGAGGTCAGGCTGCTGGGACAGGTAGCGGATCGTGACGCCGCCCCAGACGGTGACGCTGCCGCTATCGGCCGGCTCCTCGCCGGCGATGATGCGCAGCAGCGTCGTCTTGCCGCTGCCGTTGATGCCAATGAGGCCGATGCGATCGCCTTCGTTAATGAGCAGATCGACGCCGTCCAGCAGCTTGCGCTCGCTGAACTGCTTGCCGACGCCTTCGAGGGTGACCAGGTTCATGCGTCTGCCTGTTAACCGTAAAGCGGCTCTTCCGGCAGGGTCAGCCGTTTTGCTGCTCGGCGACGTAGTCGAGGAGCCGCTCTGCATAGGCCAGCCCTTGCTCGCCGCTCAGCCCCATGATCTGGCAGATGGAGTCCGGCGCGAGCGAGCGACCCATCTCTTCGGCCGCCGTGGCGAGCTTGTAGACGATGCTGGCTTCGTAGCGGAAGGCAAGGTCGTCACTGCTGCGGATCTCGGGGACGAGGCGCATCAGCCGTTCGCGGGTCGGGATCGTCTGCTGGTTTTGCTCGACCTCGAAGACGCGCGATTGCCAGAGGATAGCCTGGTATTTGGAGAGCACGGTCGTGGAAAGCTGCAGCTCTTCGCACTCGTCCAGCACGCGGTCAAAGATGTTGGCGAGCTTAAACGGCGATCGCTCGATCATCGCCTGGTAGAGGGCGGCGATAATCTCGCGGCGTCTCTGCGCGTCGTGAACAAAGCGGTAGCGCGGCAGCCCGGCCCGGCGCGAAAGCTCCTCGTAGGGCTGCTGCCGCACGGGGGAGGTCGCCGCAGCGTACGCGGCGCTGCCCTTCGCCTCGGCGGGGAAGACGGTGATATCGCCGCCTGCCGGGTTGTGGGCCACGCTGATGGTATCGGGCAGGGCGTGAAGCAGATCGACAAGGCGCGAAAAGCCATACTCGCTCTCGTCGAAGGTGACGGAGAGGTGGCGGCGAAGCAGGGGCTTGATCTGCGAGCCTTTCAGCCCTTCCGGCCTTTCGGCAAGGATCTCGCGCAGGGCCTGGCGCACTGTATCCAGCTCCAGCCGCTCGCCGTTGCCGCGCCCGTTGGCCAGCGCCTCCTGCCGGTATGTCTGGGCGAGCGCGCCGTAGCGCACGAAGCGATCGCAGAGCGCCGCGAAGTCGTTGCTGATAGCCATCGCCGGAGAGACGCCGACGACGGTCTTGCCATAGCGGCGCAACGTCTTGAGTACGTGGATAAAGTCGCGGTCGCCGGAGACAATGACAAAGGTATCGACATGCGGCAGGGTCCATACCGTCTCGATGGCATCCACCGCCATCTTCACGTCTACGGCGTTCTTGTACTTGTTGGCCTGTCGTTTGCCAAAGACGTGAATGAGGTCAATCCCCAGCCGGTAAAGATCGCCCTGGAACTGGTTGATCTCGCGGAAGCGCCAGTCGGCGTAGGCGTTGGCGAGAACGACCTGCCCGTATTCCTCGGCCAGCTCGAAGAGCAGCTCGGGCTCGACTTCGTCGGCGAAGTTGGTGCCGTATGTCTCCTGCAGGCCATAAACCAGATTCTCAAAGTCGATGAAGAGGGCAACCTGTGGTCGCTCGCTCTGTTCCATGTATGAAACCTCCTTCTGCCTGAAATGTCAGGCCAGAAACGAAGCAGCGGCGTAGAAAAAAAGAGACCCGGCGCTACCGGGTCTCCATTGCCACCGGGACGGCATGTCCGTTGAGTATCGGCCGGAGGAAATGTCCTGTATAGGACTCTTCCACGGCAGCCACTTCTTCCGGTGTCCCTTCGGCAACGATTTGCCCGCCGCGCTCACCACCTTCAGGGCCGAGGTCGATGATGTGATCGGCGACCTTAATGATATCGAGGTTGTGCTCGATGATCACGACGGTATTGCCCTTGTTGACGAGGCGGTTCAGCGCCTTGATCAGCTTGGCAACGTCGTGACTGTGCAGACCCACCGACGGCTCGTCCAGGATGTACATCGTGCGCCCGGTATCGATTTTCGAGAGCTCCCGGCTCAGCTTGACGCGCTGGGCCTCGCCGCCGCTCAGGGTCGGCGCCGGCTGCCCCAGCCGCACGTAGCCGAGGCCGACGTCGGACATCGTCTGCAGACGCCGGTTGATGGTCGGGATGTGCTCAAAAAAGTCGAGGGCCTCGTCGACCGTCAAATCCAGCACCTCGGCGATGTTCAATCCCTTGTACTCGATTTGTAAGGTCTCCCGATTGTAGCGCGTTCCCTTGCAGATGTCGCAGGGCACGTAGATGTCGGGCAGGAACTGCATCTCGATACGGTTCTGGCCCTGGCCCTGGCAGGCCTCGCAGCGCCCGCCCTTGACATTAAAGCTGAAACGGCCCGCCTTGTAGCCGCGCAGCTTGCTCTCGGGTAGATCGGCGAAGAGCTGGCGAATGGGGTCGAAGAGCTTCGTATAGGTCGCCGGGTTGGAACGAGGCGTCGGCCCAATCGGGCTCTGGTCAATCTCGATCACCTTGTCCAGATGTTCCAGCCCTTCGATGACCTCGTGCCGGCCGGGCAGCGTGGGCGAGCGATAGAAATGCTGGGAGAGCCGCCTGCTGAGAATCTCGATGAGGAAGGTACTCTTGCCGCTGCCGCTGACACCCGTGACGCAGACGAATTTGCCCAACGGGATGGTGATGTCGATGTCCTTGAGGTTGTTCTCGCGCGCGCCGCGCACGACGAGTACCTGGCCCGAACCCTCCCGGCGGCGCTCCGGGATGGGGATGGATAGCCGCCCGCTCAGATAAGCGCCGGTCAGGGAATCCCGGTTCCGGGCGATCTCTTCTGGCGGCCCTTCGGCCACGACGCGTCCGCCATGCTTGCCGGCGCCGGGTCCCAGGTCCACTACCCAGTCGGCTGCCCGGATCGTCTCTTCATCATGTTCGACGACGAGCACCGTATTTCCCAGATCGCGCATGCCCTTCAGCGTCTGGATCAGGCGGGCGTTGTCGCGCTGGTGCAGGCCGATGCTGGGCTCGTCCAGCACGTAGAGCACGCCCATCAAGCGGCTGCCGATCTGCGTCGCCAGGCGGATGCGCTGCGCCTCGCCGCCACTCAGGCTGCCGGCCGAGCGGCTGAGGGTCAGGTAGTCGAGGCCGACGTTGTTCAGAAACTCCAGCCGGTCACGGATCTCCTTGAGGATCGACTCGGCGATCATCTGCTGGCGCGGGGTCAGGGGCGTTTGCGGGCCCTGCAGAGTCCGCACCCAGGCGGCTGTGCGGACGACGGCCATATTGGCAACCTCGGCGATCGTCATGCCGTCAATGTCCACAGCCCGCGCTACCGCGTTCAGGCGCGTGCCGCCGCAGGCGCTGCACGGGCGGTTGACCATGTACTCTTCCAGCTTGCTACGCACATAATCGGAGGTGGATTCCAGATAGCGACGCTCCAGGTTGGGGATGACGCCTTCAAACTGGGTGCGGTACTGGCGCACGGCCCCTTCGCGGTTGACGTAGCGCACGCCGAGCTTCTCACGACCGCTGCCGTAGAGGATCACGCGCAGTTGCGCCTCGCTCAGCTCGCGCACGGGCACGTCCAGGGGGATCTTAAAGTGGTTGGCCGTCGCCTGGATGAGCTGCCAGTAGTAGCCTTTGCGGTCGTCGGTAGGCCAGGCGGTGATCGCCCCTTCGCGCAGGCTCAGGTCCTTATTGGGAATGATCAGATCGGGATCGATCTCTTTCTTGGTTCCCAGCCCCTGGCACTCGGGACAGGCGCCGTGAGGCGTGTTGAAGCTGAAGGTCCGGGGCTCGATGTCGGGAATGCTGGTGCCATCGTAGACGCAGGAGAGATGCTCGGAATAGAGACTGTCAACCGGGTTACGGGGATCGGTGACGTCGTTGATGATCACGACCCCTTCGCCGAGGCGCAGCGCCGTCTCCACCGAGTCGGTCAGCCGCGAGCGTGCCGCCTGGGCTTCCTCGCTCGTGTCGTCGGGTGCGTGGCCGATGACGAGCCGGTCCACCACGGCTTCGATGGTGTGGTTCTTGTAGCGGTCCAGCTCAATCTCTTCGTCCACCTGGCGCAGCTCGCCGTCCACACGCACGCGCACGAAACCCGCGCGGCGCACGTCCTCGAAGATCTGCTGGTGGTGGCCCTTGCGCCCCTTCACGAGCGGCGCGAGTACCTGGATGCGGCTGCCGGCCGGCATGCGCAGGACACTATCGACGATCTGCTCGGCCGACTGGGGCTGGACCGGGCGCCCGCAGACGGGGCAGTGGGGCGTGCCCACGCGGGCGTAAAGCAGGCGCAGATAGTCGTAAATCTCGGTGACCGTGCCTACCGTCGAACGCGGGTTGTGGCTGACCCCTCTCTGGTCGATGGAGACGGCCGGGCTCAACCCCTCGATCTGGTCTACGGCCGGCTTCTCCAGCTGGCCGAGGAACTGGCGGGCATAGGCCGAAAGCGACTCGACATAACGGCGCTGGCCTTCGGCGAAAATGGTATCGAAGGCCAGCGACGATTTGCCGGAGCCGGATAGACCGGTGAGGACGACGAGCTGGTTGCGGGGGATCTCGACGTCGATGTTCTGAAGATTGTGTTCGCGTGCGCCACGCACGACGATATTTTGCAGGATCATGGCACTCTCGGAGCTCAGCACAGTCGGTCTACCAGAACATCTATTCTAACATAAGCCGCACTAACCTGCTATTAGAAGATTATGTGACGGCGCTCAGGAAAGCAGCAGCCGGACATCGCCGTGGCGCAGCAGGCGGTGGCTGCGCGTGCTTTCGGGCTCCAGGGGCACGGCCGAAGGGTCCAGCTCCACAAGCCCCTGGGCAGTCAGCGCCACGAGCGGCGACCTGGCCTCGGCGGCGCCAGCCAGCGGGCGGCGCGACAGCAGAACGCGCCCCTTGTCGTTCGCCTTCTCCGGCGCGTGCACGGCGCTCAGAGGCAAACGCCGGGCGTAGCCATCGGCGGTGACCAGCAGGATCGACGCCGTTTCGGGCAGCGCCAGCGTGGAGACGATGGCGTCGTCTTCGTCCCGGTTGAGGATCTGCAGCCCGCCGCCGGGCAGCGCATCGAGCGGGTAGCAGATCCCCCGGCCTGCCGTCGTGAAGAGCAGCAGCCGGTCGTGGAGATGCGCCCCCTGCACCGCCTGGGGCCATCCGGGTAAGGGATGCTCGAAGGTCAACGGGACCGGGGCCTCAATCGCGGGGGCGATCACGCCGGTCGGGTAGGTGCGGGCGAAGCCGAGCGAGGTCGTCAGCAGCAAACGCGGGTGGCCTTTGATCGCCTTCCAGCTGGCCACGGCAAAGACAGCCTCGTTCTCGGCAAACTGGTATAGCTCGTCCAGTGGCTGCCCAATCGCCTCCAGGGCCAGAAGCTGGCTTGCCGTCATGCGCAGGAAACGATAGCGCGACGTGATCAGCAAAAGCGGCTCGTCCGGCGCGGCGACGACGCCGCCGAGCAAAGGCGGGATGCCGCCCGGCAGCCGGCTCCGCAGGTCCATAGCTGCCGCATCCAGCGAGGGGCCGATTGCGGCGCAGACTTCGTTTCCGGCGGTCAGGAGGACGAGGACGCGCTGGCCGGCCGTCGCCTGCACCTCGCCCCCTTCCTGCAGGTCGATGCGGCGGCGCAGCAGGGCCAGACTCACGGTGGCAACCTTAGGGCGGGCCAGAGCCTTTTCTTCTGTCCCCGGCCGGGACAGCTCCTGGTGGGCGAGATCGACGGCTGTGTAGGCCCGGGCATCGATTTCCCCCTGCGCGATCCCGTGGGCGATGATACCCAACCCGGCGGTGACGCTGCCGAAGGTGTCGATACTGTGCAGGCGGTCGCCGCCGAACTTCTGGCGCAGCATCTTCTGGAAAAGGGGGATCTCCGCCGAGCCGCCGGTACGGATGACGGCGTCGATCTGCTCCGGGCGCAGGCCCGACGCGCGCAACGTCTCGTCCAGGTGCTGCTCGATGCGCAGATACTCGGGGCGGATGACGTGCTCAAACTCCCGGCGGGTGACGAGCTGCATCACGTCAAAGCCGGGGCCGTCCAGGCGGATCATGCCGCCGAAGCGCTCGGAGAGGTCCCGTTTGGTGCGCTCCACCGTGTCAAACATCTGCAGGGCGTAGTTTCCCGTGACGAGGCTGAGCAGGGCGCGAATGTCGCGCGGGCGCTGCGCCGTCTGGGCGATTTCGTCGAGCACGCGGCGGTTCTGCGGCGTCTGCAGCTCCAGTATGGTCTGCCAGCTCGAGAAGGCGTCATAAATCCAGTGGGGGATGGGCATTGCCTTGGGGCCATAGGTGCTGCCCTCGCCAAAGTGACGGGGGAGCGCGTGGCGGACCAGCTTCTGGTCGAAGACGTCGCCGGCGACAGGGACGCCTCCCGTCGCCAGGACCTCTCGCCGTCCGTTGCCCAGGCGCATGATGGTGATGTCGAGCGTGCCGCCGCCGAAGTCGAAGACGAGGATATTCTGGGCGCGATGGGCCGTGCTGGCGTAATGGTAGGCGGCGGCGACCGGTTCGTGCTGGAGATAGACCTTCTCGTAGCCGGCCTGGAAAGCGCCGCGCAGCAGCCGCTCCTGGGCCAGCGCGTCGTGCTGGGGTTCGTCGGCGAAACGGACCGGCCGGCCCAGGACTACCTCGCGAAGCGAGCGCCCCAACAGCTTCTCCGCCCGGCGGCGGGTGACGTAGAGATAGAGGGCGACCAGCGACTCGATCGGGTAGAAGAAATTGCCGATGACCGTGCCGCTATACTGATGGTCGCGCAGATTGGTCTTGAAGCTGAGGAAAAGGCGGCCCGGGCTCATCATGTCGGCCCAGACGTAGGCATCGGTGACGAAGTACATGTCGGCGCCGCGCACCTCGATCTCGCCCACCCAGACGCGCTCCAGCTTGGTCGGCCGGCCGACATTGTGCGCGAAGTAGCGGTCGAGGGCGTCGCGCCCTATGTAGACATCCTGCTCATTGGTGATGTAGAGGGCAGTGCGCAGCACGCGCGGGTTGTCGCTGGCGGGATCCAGCGGCAGCCGGCGCAGCTCCTGTCCATCGTACACCGCCATCCCCGAGTTGGTGGTGCCGAAGTCCATGCCCACGATCATGAGACTATTCTCCTCTGGCCTGAAAGACCGGATCGGGCGCCAGATTCTGGCTCCAGCGCGAACCGGCAAGTCTACGGCGAAAAGAACACATCGTCAAGCAGTTTTGGTCTTCCCGACCAGGATGGGAGCTACGGCCCTAGAGGCCAAATCCCTGCTTGACAACAGAGAGGCGGCCTCTATAATTTAGTTATATCTAAAAATTGGTATAAGGTGTCCCATATGAATGGTTTAGAATCAGAAGGCCTCACCCGCCGTAACTTCTTGAAGATTGGCGGCGCCGGGATAGCCGGGCTTACAGGCGTTGCGGGCCTGCACCGTATCTCCGCCGGAGAGGCCGCCGCTGCCCCACCCCATCAGGAACACCAGCAAGAACATGACGAGCATGCCCAGATGACCGTTGGGCAGGTGGACCACCAGCGCAACGGCTTCCATCCCCTCGACCTTCTCTACGACTTCGACTATGGGACGGTGACAGAGGAAAACGGCAGAACCGTCCGCGAGTGGAACATCGTCGCCGTGGATCAGGAGGTGGAGATTGCTCCAGGCGTCTACTTCCCGGCCTGGGTCTATGGCAGCCCAACATCAGCCGCCTCGCGCAAACAGGGACGCGTTGTGGGGCAGGTGCCGGGGCCGACGTTGCGTTGTGTGGAAGGCGAGCTGTTGCGCATCCATTTCGCCAACGCCAGCCTGCACCCGCACACGCTTCATTTCCACGGCATCCACTCGGCGCGGATGGACGGCGCACCGGGTATTGGGCGCGGCATGATCGGGCCGGGCGAGAGCTTCACCTATGAGTTTGAGGCGCGGCCGTTCGGCTGCCACCTCTATCACTGTCACGCTGTTCCTCTGAAACGGCACATTCACAAAGGTCTCTATGGCGCCTTCATCATCGACCCGGACCCGGAGCGGCAGAGCGGTGAGGCGCAGAAGGCGGCCCGCTCGCGCAACCACCAGTATGCCGAGAACAAGGCCGTCAACGAGATGGTCATCGTCATGAATGGCTTTGACACCAACTTCGACGGGGACAATGAGGTCTACGCCGCCAACTCGATCGCCTTTGGTTACGTGCAGGATCCAATCCCGGTCCGCCGGGACCAGCTGCAGCGGCTCTACCTGGTCAACGTGACCGAATTCGATCCGATCAACTCCCTGCATATTCACGGTAACTTCTTCGACTACTACGACCACGGCACCACACTGGAGCCGACGCTGAAGACTGTGGACACGATCATGCAGTGCCAGGCGCAGCGCGGCATCCTCGAGTTCTCCTTCGCCGACTTCGAGCCGGGCCTGTACATGTTCCACGCCCACCAGAGCGAGTTTGCCGAGCTGGGCTGGATGAGCTTCTTCGAGGTGCTGCCGTAAGCGCAGAACGCCCATGCAAGAGAGAAGTGAGATGCAAAAGAGCGACTCTCTATTGACCCTGAGAATACCCAGGTGGACGCTGGCGCTGGCTCCTCTTGCCTTGCTGGTGGCGCTGGTCGCCGCTTTCCTGCTGCTGAACCCGCTGGCCTTTTTCAGCGGCGCCTTTCCGCCGCTGGAGCAGCTCAACGTCCAGCGCGTTACCTTTCCTGCGGAAGGGGAGATCCGGCTGGAGCTGATCAACGGCGGTCCCGATCCGGTGACTGTGGCCCAGGTGCTGGTCGACGACGCCTACTGGCAATACACGGTGACGCCCGGCAACACCCTCGACCGGCTGGAGCGCGCGACTATCGACATCCCTTACCCCTGGGTGGACGGCGAGCCACTGGCGATCAAGGTAGTTACCGCCACCGGCCTGACCTTCGAGGAAGTGGTGGACGTCGCCGTGCGCTCGCCGCGCGCTGACCGGGGCACCCTGCTCGCTTATGGGCTGCTGGGCATCTACGTGGGCGTGGTGCCGGTGGCGCTGGGCATGCTCTGGTACCCCTTCATGCGCCAGGTGGACCGCAAGTGGATGAATGCCATCCTGGCACTGACCATCGGCCTGCTTATCTTCCTGTTCGTAGACACGGTGCTGGAGGCGCTGGAGCTGGCAGCGGAAGCGCCTGGCGTGTTCCAGGGTGTGCCGGTCGTCTTCTTCGGCATTCTGTTCAGCCTGGGCCTGCTGCTCAGCGTCGGGCGCAGCGGGCGCATGAAATCACCGCTGGGCATCGCGGCGATGATCGCTCTGGGCATCGGGCTGCACAACCTGGGCGAAGGGCTGGCTATCGGCGCGGCTTTTGCCACCGGCGCGGCGGCGCTGGGTTCCTTCCTCGTCGTCGGCTTCACGCTGCACAATATCACGGAAGGGGTGGGCATTGCCGCGCCCCTGCTGCGTGGGGACCGGCCGGCTCTGCGAACGTTCCTGCTGCTGGCTCTGCTTGCCGGTGCGCCCGCGATCCTGGGAACCTGGATCGGCAGCCTGGCCTTTTCGCCCTTTCTAGCGGCGCTGTTCCTCAGCCTGGGCGCCGGGGCGATCCTGCAGGTGACTTACGAGGTCGGCAGACTGCTGGTGCGCGATGCGCAGCGCGAGAACCGCCCCGCGCTTTCCTGGCTTAACTTCGCCGGCCTGGCAGCGGGCATCCTGATCATGTATCTGACCGCCTTCCTGGTGAAATTCTAGCCCCACCAGCGCGGTCTAGTAGTGGAATTCGGCACGGGGCGTCGCCGGATCACACGGGAGGCCGTGATACAGGATCATCGTGCGCGCCGCCGGCACAAAAAAGAGCGAGGCAATGGTGCTCGTGGGAGCGTCGCCGAAAGGATGGCGGCAGATCGAGGCGGGAGCCCCGTCGTGGCTGCGCATCAACGCCTCTCCCCAAGTCAAATCGATCTGTTCGGCCTGGGCCTGTAGCGCCGCAGTCACCTGCCGGTAGCGGCGCTGGCTATTGCCGCGCAAAGCCGGAATCTCGGTATCGACGTAAGCGCCGGCCATTGCCGGGCTGTTGAAGTGGTTGGTATTGACCAGAAGACCCTGCTCGGCCTCGCGCAGGCCGTAGGCTGTGTAGCCGGCCTCGAAACAGGCGACGTCGCCGGTGGCGTCGGCCAGCAACAGGTTGTTGCGTCCGAGCCGTGGCGTGGCGCGGAGAAAGTCCAGCGCGCTGCGCACGGTGTTGTGTTCCTCCAGGATGTGCATGGAGAGCGCGTAGATCGGCAGCCCCGGCCCGATGTCGGTGCTGGGGACGTGGGTATCGACCACAGAGAGGCCGGTCTCATTGAAGCCGGCGACAAAAACGCCCGGACTGCCAGCGCTGGTGACGAAGGTGTAACGGTAACCTCTCTCCGGCGTGGCGCGGACGACGGTCTGCAGGGGAAGATGCTCGCGGTCATAGTCGCGGTTCTTGGCCAGAACGGGCAGGCCGTCAGCGGTCGCCGGGCCAGTCGCCGCCCAGGTGGTACAGCCTTCCACGGCGGCGGCGGCTTCCTCGTCCAGCCGGCGTCGCGTGGTCAGCACGTCGCGCAGAAAGGCGGCAAGGTTGTAGCGCAGCAATTGCTCGTAGGGGATGTCGAGCCCGGCCGAGAGGCCGCGCAGCAGGTCAATCGTGGCGGGAGAGTGCGCGGCGAGCACGCCGGCCGTCTGGGCGATGAGTTGCTCGAAGGCGGGTCCGGCACCGTCCTGCTGCAGCCGTTCCTCGCCTGCGACGATGCGGCCGAGGATAGCGGGGCGAAGATCGGCCACCTGCCGTCCATGCTGGGCGCCCATTTCCCGATGGCTGCCGCCGACGGCGATGACGCGCACAGCCGATTCAGACATAGAGCCAGCAGGCCACCCGGTGGCCGTCCACGACGACCTCGGGCGGCATCTCCTGCTCGCACTCCGGCCCTTTTTTGGCGAAGCAGCGTGTATGGAACGGGCAGCCAGAGGGTGGGTTGAGGGGGCTGGGCACGGTTCCCTCGAGGATGATCCGCTCGCGGCGATATTCTTTGGTGATCCGGGGAATGGCCGCCAGCAAAGCCTGGGTATAGGGATGCCGGGGGTTATCAAAGAGCGAGCCGGTCTCGGCTTCCTCGACGATATGGCCGAGGTACATCACCGCCACGCGATCGCTGAGATAGTTGATCACGCTGAGATCGTGGGCGATGAACAGATAGGTGAGCTGGTATTCCTCCTGCAGCTCCTCAAACAGGTTGATCACCTGGGACTGGATGGAGACGTCGAGCGCAGAGACGGGCTCGTCGGCGACGATGAACTCGGGGCGCACAGCGAGGGCGCGGGCGATGCCGATACGCTGTCGCTGCCCGCCGGAAAACTGGTGCGGGTAAGAGTCGATGTGGCGCTCGCTCAGCCCAACCCGCTTCAACAGGCGCAGCGTCTCAGCCTCTTTCTCACGGTCGCCGGTAACGCCACGCTGGTGGAGGGCCACGCCGATGATATCGCGCACTGTCTTGCGCGGGTTCAGCGAGGAGTAGGGGTTCTGGAAAATGATCTGCGTGACGCGGAAGAAGCTCAACGGCTGGCGCTCGCCATCCTCGGGCTGCGGGGCTACTTCGCCCGATTCGTCGAAAAGCAACTGGGCGGCCCGGCGCGACTCTTCCTCCTCTGCGGCGGTCGCCTCCAGCATCCCGTTGCCGGCGACGAGCCGGTTGCGGAAATAGATCTGTCCAGAGGTCGGCGTGTAGAGACGGGTCAGCACGCGCCCCAGGGTCGTCTTACCACAGCCGCTCTCGCCGACCAGGCCAACCGTCTCTCGCGGGTAAATCTTAAGGTTGACGCCGTCAACTGCTTTCACGACCTGGTCTTTCTGGCGGGCCAGCATTTTGCCGAGCAGGCTGGCGGGGACCGGGAAATACTTGGTGATGTTGCGTGCCTCAACGAGTGGAGGGGCCGGCGGCTGAGGCGCAGGTTCAGCTCCGGGAACGGCGTAGACCGGAGAGACGGTGTCCTGTTCCTGCAGGTTCATGCGGTTTCTTCCTCCACGGTATAGCGCTCCCCGTGCTCAAAGGCGATGCAGCGGGCATAGTGGCCCGGCGTCACGGCGCGCAGGCGCAGGTCCGCCTCCCAGCAGGCTTCCTGGACCTGAGGGCAGCGCGGGGCAAAGGCGCAGCCGGCCGGCAGGGTCGCCAGGTCGGGCACCTCGCCCGGAATCGGGTCAATGCGCTGCGGCTCCCGGCGAATGCGCGGGATGCAGCGCAGCAGTCCCTGGGTATAGGGGTGCTGCGGATCGTAGACGACCTGATCCACGGAGCCGCGCTCGACGATCCGGCCGGCATACATGACGGCGATGCTGTGGCAGAACTCGGCAGCAAGCGCCAGGTTGTGGGTGACCAGGATGATGCTGGTGCCGTGGTCGCGGTTGATGCGCCGCATGACGTCCATAATTTGGGCCTGAATGGTGACGTCCAGCGCCGTGGTCGGCTCGTCGGCGAGGATCAGGGACGGCTCGCAAACGAGACCGATGGCAATCAGCGCGCGCTGCTGCATGCCGCCGGAGAACTGGTGCGGGTAATTACGGTAGCGCGCTTCCGGCGCAGGGATGCCGACTTCGCGCATCACCTCCAGCACCCGCTCTTTCTCCCGGTCGGTGCGCCGGTCAACGCCACGCCGCCCCGGCAGGAGACCGTGCAGCCGCAGGGACTCGCGGATCTGCTCGCCGACCGGGAAAACGGGATTGAGCGTGCTCTGCGGGTCCTGAAAGATCATCGAGATTTCCCGGCCGCGCAGCGCCCTCATCTCGCGGGCCGGCAGGTCGTTCAGGCGCCTGCCTTTATAGCGAACCTCGCCCTGGGTAATCCGGCCGGGGCGGGCAATCAGGTCGAGAATCGAGAGCAGGATGGTGCTCTTGCCACAGCCGGACTCGCCGACGATGCCCAGGATTTCGCCGGGATCCACGCGCAGGTTGACGGCGTTGACGGCGGTCACGACGCCGCGCCGGGTGGGGAAGATCGTGGTCAGCTTGCGTAATTCCAGTAATGGTTCGGGCATAATCACTGCACCTTCAGCCGGGGATCGAGGATGTCGCGCAGCCCTTCGCCGAAAAGGTTGAGGGAGAGGACGAGCAGCACGATTGCCAGGCCCGGCAGGGTGGAGACCCACCAGGCGGTAAGCATCACGTCGCGCCCCTCTGAGACCATCGAGCCCCACGCGGGCGTGGGCGGCTGGATGCCCAGGCCCAGAAAGCTCAGCGAGGCTTCGGTGACGATGAAGAAGCCCATACGCAGCGTGGCGAGCACGAAGACCGACTGGACGATGTTGGGCAGGATTTCGGTGGCGATAATCGCCGGGTGGCTCCGGCCGAGGGCGCGCGCAGCTTCCACGTACTCGCGTGTCTTCTCGCTCATGATCTCCCCGCGCGTCAGGCGGAAGAACTCGACCCAACCCTTAAAGGTCAGGGCCAGGATGAGGTTGCCGAAGCCGGGGCCGATGAAGGCCATCATGGCGATGGCGAAGATGAGAAAGGGAAAGGCCATGAGCAGGTCGGCAAAGCGCGAGAGCAGGGTATCAAACCAGCCACGGTAGTAACCGGCAAGCGCGCCGAGCGTCGAGCCAATGGCGACAGAGATGGCGACGGTGAGGACGCCGACGAGAAGGGAGATGCGCGCGCCGAAGATAATACGCGTCAGCAGATCGCGGCCCTGCATATCGGTGCCAAGCGGGAAATCAGCCTGCCCGCCCTCGGCCCAGGCCGGTGGGAGCAGGCGCTGGCGCAGACTGCCGATCTCGGGATTGTGAGGCGTCAGGTAGGGAGCGAAGATGGCGGCCAGGATGAAGAGCAGGACGATGATGCCGCCGGTGAGCGCCACAGGATGGCGCGCCAGCTCGCCGAGGAACTCGGCCAGGCGACGCCAGCGAACGGCGGCCCGCTCTTGCCAGTGATGGGGCCGGCCTATGGTTTCGACGGGAGCAGAAGAGGCCATCACAAAGTCCTTACTGCCGATAGAACGAACACGCTGCGCGGCAGCCTACAGCGTGATCTTGGGATTCAGATAGGTGTACAGGACGTCCACCGCCAGATTGGCGAGGACAAAGGTCAGCGCGTAGACCATCACCGCGCCCTGGATGAGCGGGAAATCGCGGTTGAAGATGGCGTCCACGACGAGCCGGCCCAGCCCGGGCCAGCCGAAGACTGTTTCCACAATCATGTTGCCGCCGAGGAGGACGCCAACCTGGAGGCCGACGACGGTGACGGTGGGAATCAGCGCGTTGCGCAGCGCATGTTTGACGATCACCCGGCCTTCGGGCGCCCCTTTGGCGCGGGCCAGCTGGACAAAGTCAGACCGAAGAACCTCCAGCATGCTGGAGCGCAGGACGCGGGCGACGATAGCCGCCACGGAAGCGGCCAGGGTGAACGAGGGCAGGGCCAGGTGCCTGAGCGCACTGACCAGCGCCGGCCAGTTGCGCGTGAGCACGCTGTCGATGAGATAGAAGCCCGTGATGTGCTGCAGTGATATGTCTGAGCCGATGCGGCCCTGAACAGGCAGCCAGCCGAGCGACACAGAGAAGATCAGGATAAGCACGATGCCCAGCCAGAAGCCGGGCATGGAGATGCCGACAAAGGATACGCCCATGCTCAGCCGGTCGAGCAGCGAGTTCTGGCGCACAGCGGAGATGATGCCGATGGGAAAGGCGATGACGAGAGCCAGGAAGAGCGCGCCGCCCGCCAGCTCGATGGTCGCCGGCAGCCGGCTGCTGACCAGCTCGGTTACCGGCCGCTTCTGGGTGTAGGAATAGCCGAGGTCGCCCTGGAAGGCATCGCGCAAGAAATACCAGAGCTGGGTTGTGATGGGCTCGTCGAGATGGAACTCGCTGCGCAGCTGCTCGATCTCACCGGCAGAGATCGCGCCGCCCTGGCCCATCATGATATCCACCGGATCGCCCGGCGTCATGCGGATGAAGACAAAGACAATGATGGCTACGCCGAGCATGATAGGCACGGCGTAGAGCACGCGTTCGATGATTTTGACTGCACGCATCTACTTTCCTGCCACGGCGAGAGGGTGGGCGGCGTGCCGGCGGCATCCGCCCGTACCCTCCCATCCGGATAGACCTGGTGTTAAGGAGCTAGGCAGACGTCGTGTAGATTGATGCGGCCATCGGAGGCCGGCTCCCAGTTCTGAACTCGCTCCGAGCTGCCTTCGGCCACTTCGGGCAGCACGAGGAAGACAGCCGGCGCATCGTCATAGACGAGCTGCTGTGCTTCGTCGTAGATTTCCTGGCGCGTTGCCTCGTCGGCCTCTACCTCGCCGGCTCTGATCAGCTCGTCCACCCGCTCATTGCTGTAGCAGGAGAAGTTGCCACGACCATACGGCTCGCCGGCGACGACAGAATGCCATTTGGCTTCAAAATGACCCACGGGGTCAAATGCTGAGTCGCCCCAGTCGTCGAGAAATGCCTGCCGCTCACAGGCGAGAAGCTGAGGCTGTACAACGCTATATTCCCAGAAGCGGACGCCGGCGTCAATACCAATCTCGCGGAACATGGAAGCCAGCGCCTCGGCCTGGGGCCGCCACAGCTCGATGGTGTCGATGGTGAAGGCAAAGGGCTGCCCATTGCGGTCCAGGATGCCGTTGCCGTCGCTGTCGGTCCAGCCGGCCTCTTCGAGCAGGGCCAGGGCCATGTCGGGGTCGTAGGGGTACGGCTCCAGATCCTCGTTGACGTAGTTGTTGAAAGGCGAGAGCGGGCCCGGCAGAGGCACGGCGCGACCGCCGTAGATCGCTTCGATGAGCAGATCTTTGTCTACCGCGTAGTTCAACGCGTGCCGGACGTTAACGTCTTCAAAGAGTGGATCGCTCACGTTAAGCTGCAGCCAGATCGGCTCGGTGCTGGCGGCGGTCTTCACGTCCACCCCCGGCGTCTGATCCAGCGTATCGACCAGCTCGCTGGGCACGTTCTGGATAATGTCCACTTCTCCGGCGAGCAGAGCAGCGGCGCGGGTGGAGGCTTCCGGAATGACCCGGAAGATGACGCGCTCGACGCAGGCCAGATCGGCCGGCTCCAGATCGGGGGCGCCGCCCCAGTAATCGTCAAAACGCTCCATCACAATCTGGTCGTCCAGCTGCCCTTCGACAAACTTGAAGGGGCCGGTGCCGATAGGATGGGCGATGAAGCCCTCCGTGCCGACCTCTTCCAGATAATCCTTAGGGACAATTTGCTGGTGGACCAGCAGCTGCATGGCCGGGGGCCACACGCCGGTGAAGTGCATGCGCACCGTGTAGTCGTCCACCATCTCTACCGACTCCAGCGGCGCAATCAGACCCTTGCGCGGCGACGTATGCGGCTCTGGATACTCGATGGCGTTCTCGTTGATGATGCGCTCGAAGGTGAAGACGACGTCTTCGGCGGTCAGTGCTTCCCCGTTGTGGAAGGTGACGCCCTCGCGGATTTTCACTTCCAGCGTCGTGTCGTCCACCCAGTTCATCTCTTCAGCCAGCTCGAGATGCACGCCGCTGCCGGTGTCGCGCGTCACCAGCCCGTCAAACATGTTGCGCAGCACCGTCTCCGAGTTGCGGTCCCGGTGGTCTGCCGGGTCCAGCGAAGTCGGCGCCGAGGCCAGGGCCACGATGAGGGCGGAGCGGCCCGGCTCTGCCGTGGGCGTAACGAGGATTTCCTGCGCTACCTCCACCACACGTGTCTCGATGAGGGTGACGGTCTCACCCTCGACGAGTCGCGTCACTTCCACTTCGACCTGCTCAAATATCGTTTCTGGCTCAGCACTACAGGCGGCGAGCGCCGCAATGGCGAGCAGCAGCACGATCACGCTTGTTACCGAGATCCATTGGCGATTTCGTTTCATCTCTTTCCTCCCTCAAATCAGTACCTGCACGATAGACAATGCGGCTACACCGCAGGCCGGAATAAAAAGCCCTCTGTCGTCTGTCCGCGAATCATCACCTCCTTTCGTTCGCTCTGGAACGGTCTGATCAACTGCCCGAGCCGCTGCGGCGCCGCCGGTCCCGGCACGGCCAGTTCATGCCGGTACGGCGGCGGCTGTCTGTGTTGCCGCGTGCAGCGGCACCAGCTTGCGGCGGATAACCCGCAGCGCCCGCTCGGGATCGATGCGCCCGTAGAGGCCGCCGAGGATGGAGACGAGATAAGAGGCATCCAGCAGCACCGGCCCATCCGGCCGTAACACGTGGGGCTCAGCCGGGTTGTAGAGCGCGCCGCGGGCGATCAGGTTTAGATCGCTGAGAAGGGCCGGATCGCCGCTCTGCAATTTGTGGTAGATCGTGCCGCCGATGAGGATCGTCGTCACTGGCTGGTTGAAGAAGTTCACGCCGTACTGCATGAAGTAGGTTTCGGTCTCCTGCACGTGCCCCAGGTTGCGTTCCGTGGCCACAGCCATAATCTCGCCCGCCAGGAACGAACGGGCAGCGTTCTCCAGGCGTGACCGGGGCATCTGCAACGGGTGGGCCGAGACCCAACTCAGATAGGCGTCGAGATCGACGGTTATGCCCTGTCCATTCTGGGAGATGAAGCGGTAGAATTGGTCGTCGGCGCTGAGGGCAGTCCCGGCAAAGTTCTCGCTCAGAAAGGCGTCGAGGTCGCGGTTCGTACGGCCGTCCTTGAAGCGCTCCAGCTCCTTGACGTTCTCGGCATTGTAGCTGAGACCGTACTTGCCCTCCACCCGCCGGTAGGCCAGCGGTGTGTTGGGCGTCTTGAGGATGGTGCGCTTCAGCCGCTTGCGCCGGTCCTCGCCGGGGTAGGCGTAGAGCGGGTTGTCCAGCACGTT